>Ga0196899_1000168_pt1 | contig 34234 bp, 61 predicted proteins | sample VirMetDEL_Sep_01_FD_169095 | JGI IMG/M metagenome (GOLD analysis project Ga0196899, IMG submission 169095) | Aqueous microbial communities from the Delaware River and Bay under freshwater to marine salinity gradient to study organic matter... | ecosystem: Environmental > Aquatic > Marine >... | reverse complement strand
TGTAACAATAACTGAAACAACTGCTGTATTAACATCTAATGCTAATACTCCAGCTGGAACAATGAATTTAACTTTATCAGGAACACCAGCGACAAGTGCAACTTACAATATTACAGGAACTGCACCATCACCTACAAGTGAAACAACTTATAACTTTACACTTAGAGCAACAGATGTTGAAGGTCAAACAGCAGATAGAGCCTTTTCAATTACAGTAAGTGTTGGTATAAACAACTCAGGACAATTTAATTAGGATAATATTATGGCTTCAACAAAATTATCAAGAACAGCAGGAACACCAACAAGTAATAAAACATTTACTATATCTTATTGGGTTAAACGAAGTAATATTGGTTCAGCAGGTAATGGACATATATTTGATACATTTGTTGATAGCAGTAATAGGTCGCAAATTCATTTTGATGATGATAATGTAATTGATTTTAGATTAGCAGTAAGTGGTACAAACATAGGTCGTTTAAAAACAAATAGAGTATTTAGAGATACTTCAGCTTGGATGCACATATTGGCTTCTGTTGATACTACTTTAGGTACGGCAGATGATAGAGTAAAACTCTATATTAATGGAGTTCAAGAAACAAGTTTTTCAACTAGAGTTAATCCATCAATAAATGCAGACTTTCCTATGGGGGGAACACATACTCTTGGAGCTTATGGTGGTGGTTCAAATTATTTTGATGGTACATTATCTCATTTTCATTTTACAGATGGCTATGCTTATACACCAAGTACTTTCGGCGAAAGCGATTCTACATCAGGAATTTGGAAACCAAAAACTGCACCATCAGTAACTTATGGAACTAATGGTTTCTTTTTAAAATTTGAAAATTCAGCTAATATGGATTTAGATAGTAGTCCAAACAATCATACATTTACAACAGGGGGAACAATAACTCAAACTCAGGATACTCCGTCAAATAACTTTGCAACTTTAAATCCTTTACATAAAGGAGATACTTTAACAGGTTTTACTTTTGCTAATGGTAATAACACAATAACTTTCGGTTCTACCACTTATCCTTATACTTTTTCAACACAAGCAGTATCATCGGGAAAATGGTATGCTGAATTTAAAGTTACTGCAAATCCAAATGATGTTTCAATAGGAATTAGCAATGGCGAAAAATCACCTTATTTAAGTCATAGTCAATACGATTATGCTTATGTTGGGTCAAATGGAAATGTTCAATCAAATCAATCAGGAAGTTCTTATGGAAGTGCATTATCTACTAATGATATTTTAGGTGTTGCTATGGATTTAGATAATAATAGATTATTTTTTAGTAAAAATGGTACTTGGCAAAATTCAGCAGACCCAACATCAAGCACAGGTGCTTATACAATAACTGCTCCATCTTCGACAACTAATGGTGTTTATCATTTTGCAGTTGGAGATTTTAATAGTGCGGCATCATCAGTGCAATGTAATTTCGGAAACGGAAAATTCGGCACAAGTAGTGTAGCTTCATCAAATAGTGATAGTGCTGGACTAGGTTTGTTCGAGTACTCGGTGCCGTCAGGGTATTATTCGCTTTGCACGAAAAACATTAAGAATTATGGATAAACTATGATAAAAAGGAATTAACTATGGCTTTACATTCGTTACACTCATGCAAAGAAACTCAACAATATAAGGAGATATTGTAATCATGGCTTATATATCATTTCAACCAAAAGATTATTTTAATACTAAACTTTATACAGGTACAGGTTCGTCTAATGCTATAACAGGTGTTGGTTTTCAACCTGATTGGACTTGGATTAAATGTAGGACAGATGCACAAAATCATGCTTTATATGATGCTGTAAGAGGTGTACAAAAAAAAATATCTTCAAGTTCAACTGCGGCAGAAGCTACTGCCACAACTGAATTAAGTGCATTTGGGTCTGATGGTTTTACTGTTTTAACAGATGGTCAAGTTAATGCTTCAGGACAGACTTATGCTTCTTGGAATTGGAGAGCCAACGGACAAGGTTCATCAAACACAGACGGAACAATTAACACAACTTACACTTCAGCTAATACAACATCAGGTTTTTCAATATCTACTTACACAGGCACAGGTTCAAATGCCACAATAGGTCATGGATTAGGTTCTGCACCATCAGTTGTTATTTGCAAACAATTAAACGCAACTCAACAATGGATAAATTATCATAAAGCTATTGGTGCAACTAAATATTTGCATTTAAATGCAACAGATGCAGCAGCGACAAGTTCAACAGTTTGGAATGATACAGACCCAACAAGTTCTGTTTTTTCTGTAGGAACTGCTGCTAATTGCAATGGTTCAGGTAATACTTATGTAGCTTACTGCTTCGCAGAGAAAAAAGGATTTAGCAAGTTTGGTTCATATGTTGGAAACGGAAGTACAGATGGAACTTTTGTTTATACAGGATTTAAACCTGCTTTCTTAATTCAAAAAAGGTCAGATACAACAGCTAATTGGAATTTGTATGATAACAAAAGAAGTACATCAGGTGGTTCTAATGTTGTAGATGATTTATTTTATGTAGATGGAAGTAACGCAGAAATAAGTTACACCTCAGTTGATTTTCTTTCAAATGGTTTTAAATTCAGGTCATCAGATGGTGCAATTAATTCAGGAGCAAACATCTACATGGCTTTTGCAGAAGCACCTATCGTATCATCAAATGGTGTTCCAGCTGTTGCCAGATAGTTTTACTATCTGACAAAGAATAAAATCAAAGATTTTAAGCTACGGCTCGTTAATAAATTAACGAGAATGAGACAAATCTCAAGCAAGATAAACTATAAATTATAAACATTATCTGTTAATAAATTAGCATGAAGTTTATGTTAATATTAAAGGTATGTTCTGCTGTACACATGGATTGTTTACCCTCTATGAACGATAGTTTTGTATTTAATTCTTGGTCAGAATGTGCTAGTGCAGGTTATCTACGTTCTATTAAAATAATAAATAGTATAGATAGTAGTATAGTTAATGAAAATAAAATGGTTGTTAATTTTCAATGCGTACAAACAGAGGAATCATAGGAGTATATATGGATAAAATGATAGGAATCTTTTTAGAAGAAATAACAAAATTTTGGGAAACAGTAAAAAACTATGTCAAAGACAAAATTAAAAAAATCATCTGCAAGTGTAAAAAAAATTAAAGAATACGCAGAAAAAAATAATAGTATTCGTATTTCCTATCACGAGAAGGTGTGTGCGGAACGTATGAAAACTTTATTTAAAGCTATAGATGAAATGCGTTTAGATATTAAGAACCTACACTCTGATATGAATAAAGGTAAAGGTGTTATTAGTTTTGTAATTATAATAGGTGGACTTTTAGGAGCTGTCATAGGTTTCTTTAAATTAAATGGCTAGACGCAGACAGACAGCTTCTGTTGGATTATATAATGAACTCATTGCTCAAGCTGAATTTGCTAAAGATCCCAACAAGATTGTATTCGTACCTGCTATGGGTAAAGGACCAATCGACATGGTAGTCCTAGATATAACCACAGGTGAGTATCAAGCCTATGATGTGAAGAGTGCAAATTATAGAAAATCAGCATATACCCCTAAAGATATGTACAAAAGAAGAGCAGGAACACTAATAAATAGACCCTTGACATCTGAACAAAAAAAATTAAAGGTCAAAATATATTACAACAAATGAAACTTACAGCTAACATAACTTTAGACGAGCTTTGCAAATCACAAGTTGCTGAACGTAAAGGTATTAATAACAACCCTAACCCAGCTCAAATAGAAAATATAAAAGCATTAGCTGTTAATGTATTACAACCCATCAGATCACATTTTGATAAACCTTTAATTATATCTAGTGGTTTTAGATGTGCTGAACTTTGTATTGCAATAGGTTCGTCAGTTAATTCACAACACGTTGCAGACGATGGAGCTGCGGCAGCAGACTTTGAAATACCAGGTGTAGATAATTTAGATTTAGCAATTTGGATTAAAAATAATTTAGACATAGATCAAGGAATCCTTGAGTTCTATCGTGAAGGAGAACCTACAAGCGGATGGATTCATTGTAGTTATTCAACAAAAGATAATAGAAACCAATGGCTTAAAGCTAGAAGAGAGGAAGGGACAGTTAAATACTTACCTTGGACAATTTAATATGTGGTTAAATTTATTAGGCATGGGAGTCAAGACAGCTGCCAAACTCTATCAAGATAAACAAAAAACAAAAGAAGCTCTATCAGGAGCTAAACTACTTCACGCAGAGAAGATGAGACGGGGGGAGATAGAATTTTCAGGTAAAGTATTCGAGCATCAGAAGGGAGACTGGAAAGATGAGTTCGTTCTGATTGTATTATCAACTCCCATCTTCATGTTAGCTTACTCTGTATTTACAGATGATCCAGAGATAGAAAGAAAGATGGATCTGTTCTTTGAAAAACTACAATCCATGCCTTGGTGGTTGGTTGGACTTTGGGTGTCAGTTGTTGCTGCGATCTATGGTATTAAAGCTAGTGAGATTAAAAACTTTAGTGGCAAATGACAATTAAAAATGCTTTCACACAACAGTACAATAAAAAGATAAGTTTATTATCTCAACAAACAGGCAAGTATGGCAAAAAGAAAATTAAATCTAGAAAAACAACCACACGAAAGAATAGCAAAAAGTACTAGCTTGGGTAGACGACCTAAAACGTCATCTATGAATAAACATAAAAGACGTAATTGGAAAAAATATAATGCTCAAGGTCGTTAGTTTATTAATCATCATATTGTTTACAGGATGTTCTAAAGATATTAATTTAGATCCTATACACACAGTAGGTAATAAAGTATTTCAAACCTTATTTCAAAAAGCTAAATAATCTATGAAACCCATAATGATTACCTTAATGTACTTAACTTTTGGTGGCGACATCAAGCTAGATACATTTGAGATATTTACAAGTTGTAGCTCTTGGTTTAATACTAACGTAGCAGTACATGAGAAGAAGAAGAAAACCTTTCTATCGAATCATTACTATTACAAGTACCAAGATAAAAAAGTTATAGGTTATATTTGTGGAGGAGAAGAACCAAGATGAAAGTTAGCGAGAATACATCAGTAGCTATGCCAATTAAAAATATGGTGGGTATTGTTATCGCTGTAGCTATGGGTGTCTTTGCATATACCGAAGTTACTGCTAGACTTACATCATTAGAAACTTCACGTGAGTTATTTCAAGCTGATCTACTTAAAAAATCTGAACAAAAACCTACAGACCAAGAACAATTTATGTTAATTGAAAGTTTGTTTGAAGATGTAGAAAAGTTAATTAAAAATCAAGAACAGAATATGACTAACAAAGTTAATATAGAATTTTTAAGAAAACAATTAGAAAAAACTTTATCTGATGTAGAAACTTTAAAAGACAAAGTTAGAAAGAACGGGAACGGACACTAATGATAGCAGAGATTGTAGCACTTCTTATGTTTATTGGTCCTGATATTAAGGAACATAGAATACAAGAGTCTATGTCTGTATGTCTTAAACATAAACGTGAAGCCATGAGACAAGTCAAAGCTAACATAGATTATAAATGTATTAAATCTAAAGCAGAACTTGAAACAAATATTGATGGATCTAAATCTATCAAATCACTTATATTAGAATAATGGAAATCATTTGCTATATTTTTCTGATGCTATGGCTCATGGGAATATCTGAATAGTGTATTGTATATTATGGATGCGTAATGATAAGTGGGAGCTGTTCACCAATGAGATATGGGACACAGAAAAAGAAGCTACAGACTATGCTAAACGTGGCAACTTTAAAAAGAAAGATAAATGGAAAGTTGTAAATTATTTTAAAGAGTATAAAATATCATCATGGCGATAAATAAAGCAAAAATGAAATGCAATGCACCTAAACGACAAGTTCAAGGTGGTAAGAAATTTGTTGTTAAGGCTTGTAAGGATGGTAAAGAAAAGATTATTAGATATGGAGATGCTAATATGAAAATAAGAAAGTCAAATCCTGCAGCTAGAAAGAGCTTCAGAGCTAGACACAACTGTAAAACTGCAACAGATAAATTTACAGCTCGTTATTGGTCATGCAAAAAATGGTAAGAAAAAAAACCTGGTCTCGTAGCAATCTAACTTTAGTATGTGGAAAATGTACAATATGTGAAAGAGAACTCTTGAGCAATGAAGGTGGATGGATTATAAATGCAGAGAAGAAACATTTTTGTGAACACTATGGTGTAAACACAGAAAGTTGTTTCGATAAATATATAAAAATGGAGAAACAAAATGTACGGCAAGAAATCAAAAGGTAAACTTACAGCAAAACAAAAGACTTTACCTAAAGGACTACAAAAAAAGATAATGAAATCTAAGGCTAAGAAGAAAAAGTAATGGCTAAACTTTGTGCAAAAGGTAAAGCTGCTGCCAAACGAAAGTTTAAAGTATACCCCTCTGCATACGCTAATATGTATGCGAGTGGTGTATGTTCAGGTAGAATAAAACCTAAAGCAAAACGAAAGAAAAAATAATGTCAAAAGGTTTACGATCATGGGTACAAGCTAATTGGGTAGACATTGCTAATCCAAAAAAAAGTGGTGGCTTTCCCAAGTGTGGTCGTAGCGGTGGTGAAACAAGAAAGAACTATCCTAAGTGTGTACCTGCTGCAAAAGCTAGATCAATGTCAGCTAGTCAAAGACGCGCTGCGGTATCAAGAAAACAAAAAGCTGAAAGAAAAACAAGACAAGATAAGAAACCTAACTACGCTAGGACTTAGACAATTCTTTTTTTACGATCTCGTAATCTTTCCAAATATATTCTAAAGGTTTCCATATCCCTGTTTGTTTTACCTTTGCTCTTCTATAATGAATGATGGTTGAGTGATCGTAATTAAAAAACATTCCCAACTTAGGTGTTGAGATTTGGAAGTGTTCTAAAATATAATTAATAATAACTGATCGTGGTTTAATCATGTAAGCCAATCTTCTTCTGCTCATGATTTCTTTGGTGCTAATATTATAATGTTTGCCGACAGTATATAATATCTTATTAAAAGTTTCATAACCTACAGGATGCTTGTACTCGACTTGCTTTCTAATTTTATCTCGATCTTCTTTCATTTGCAGTTTGTCTGCAAGTGCCTGGCTTTTAAAAACTAAATGCGTTTCAGCTAACCTATAGCCATTCTTAAATCCTGTTCTATATATCTGTAGTTCTCTTGGTGATAGTTCTCTAAACATGATAGCTTTCATGCCAAGTTTAATTTGTTTCTTTTTCTTATTGATTATTTCTAAGTGCATAGTACCCTTTCAGTTGTTACCAACTTTTGTTGTTGTTTTAACTTATCTAATTAATGACTATCTATTTGCCATTAATTGCTCTCTGCATTCAGTCACTTCCAAATGTAAGCTGTAACTTTCAGCTTTTAATTTGTTAGCTTTCTGTACTGTTTGAACATACAACTCACTTTTTTTCCTTTGTTTGTCCATCAGTTTTTGCAGACGCTTTCTGATTTCCATCAGCATCCTCCTTCACTATTGTGTGATCCCATTTAATTTCTTGGACCACTACTTCTACTAACTCTCCCTCACTTGAGGGGTCGGCAGCTTTCTTAACGGAATCAAAACTTTCTACATATTTAAAGTTTGCATCTCCGTACTTTGTTCTTATAACCTTTTTGGTGGATTTGTCAATCATTGTAATCTCTTTCTAATATAAATTCTAGGTTTTGTATGGCTTTTAATATATCCTCTTTGCCATTTTTAAACGAGTGTCTCGACACATACTTAACAACACATCCCTCAGCAAATTCCATACGATTAGCTTGTATGTATTCAATGGGTTGGATTTTAAAATTATCTTTATAGTGTGAGCCACCAATTTGTTTCTGTAATTTATTTTTATTCATATTGTTTGGAGTCTGTGGCGAAGGAAAACAACGTAAGAAAGTCAAGGGTAATGACTAAAACTCCGCCACAAACTTTAGAGCCTAAGCTCTATCTTTTATAACTACCATAAGTTCCAGTTTTTGGGAAAGGTTTTTTATACCCACCCATTGCTGGTTGTCCACTTCCACCTGTTGATGATTTACTTGCATCGTTAGGTTTTAATGAAACATTTACACCACCTGTAGCTTGTCCATCATCTGTTGTAGCACCGAAAGCAGCTTGACTATACCAACCATTGGCTTCTTGAGGGATATTCACACCAATAGTCCAGTTCTTGTCAGGTCTTTCTTCATTCTTGGGTGCAACGAAAAGAGGAGTATTATCTCCTTGTTCTTTTTTCATTTGCATTATGTCAAGAATGGTTTGCTTTAAAACAGGGTGGTTCGCAATAAGTTTTATGTATATATTACTCATTATGTTCTCCTATTTAGTTCATCCCCTCTTGTCTCTAACAGATCACTTATCTCTGCGTACAATTTGGGACTTTTGTTTTTAAGTGCAGTTTCAATATAAGGATCAACTTCTTTCTTGACCCTTCTGTATTCATAAATGTTTTTACATCCTTGAATATCAGACATGATTGCTTGCACATCTTTTTTTACATGAGTAGTTTGACTACCATGTTTCGTACCACTACTCTGTGGAATTTTGTTAGTTGAAAAAGGTTTGGCATTATAACCATCTTCTAAATCTAAACCTGTTTTCAAATGTAATGCGTTTAAGTAAGCATACTTCTTGGCATAACTCATACCATTACCTGTACCAAACTTATCCAGGTTTCCCATAGCACTACAACCAGATACTTCTACAAATTGTTTAGGATCTTCAACATCATGTATCTTCATGTTGCAAGTCACCAATATAAAACTATCTGTCATTTGATTTTCGTATGTACAAACAGGATATAAGCCATTGTTCAACAAGGCTTCCATTGCCACCTTTTGTACTTCATCATGTAGTAAAGGGTTGAAGTGCATACCTTGTACTTTCTTACCTTTGGCTACACCACCTGCTTCACAGGCAGCTTTGTGTAATTTTTGATATATGTTTATCTTCATGCGTCTATTCTCCATAGTTGTTTAATTGTTTTACGTTGTTTGTCTGTTAAGTATTTATAATGGAAGTAATGATTTAAGTCAGGTGGCTCTGAAATGTCAGCTAACTTTTGCAGATCACCTTTACAATAGATAATCATTTGTTCCCAGTTATAAATTTTGTTTACCATTAGATTGTATTGGTATTCTAAATGGTCATCATACAATGCTGCGTGAGTATCATCGTAGATTAAATATTCTTTATCATTAACTAAAACTAAAAAAGGTTTCTTACCTGTACACTTCCAATAGAAAGCCACTTGTTTCCAATAGTCAGGGAACACAGCATCATCGTTAAGTGTTTGTGTTTTAAAATAGTATTCGTCTTTACCTTTTTTCTTTACAATACTAGGTGGCTTAGTTTTAAGTTCTATAAATACATTGTCAGTTTCATAATCAATACGACCTATGATGTCGTGTAATAATTTCTTAGGTTTGTTCATGACATATCGTTCAGAAGTAATCTTATTTTTGCCACAAAGTTCCTTGACCACCTTTCTTGTTTGATCAATCGTTCTATGTGCATACTCAATCATGTGTTCTCTTGCGTAAGCATCTTTATCATCAACAGGATCATACTTATTAATATCATCTAACTCCTTGCCAAACACCTCGTCATAGTTCCTGTTAGTTAATGTTATGGTTTTATCTTTATAAAATAAAGTTTCACATTCCATTCTTTGAGCTGTGTTATTAACCAGGTTTCCAAATCTAGGTTTGTATTGCATAGGAAACATACTTCTTTCCTCGCCATCGTGATGTCCGTAGTTAAGATTAAATTTAGCTAGTGGCATACTAGAGCTAGAAGGCGACCAATGATCTAAGCCTTTACCATTATTTAATGTATCGAAATATTTTTTATAACTCATTAATTAATAATTTTATTGTATGTTTTTTTCCTTTAAATTTTTTAGCTTTAATACTTTGTTTGATTATGTACTTCATAAATTTTAATTCTTGTATGTACAGGCTATCTTCTTTAGGAATTTTAATATTATGTTTTTTATTACTCATTGTTTTCAATGCTGTTATGACAGAGTTTTTCCACTATGGCAATAGTAAATAAACCTTGATTGTGCATAACTTTTTTGGTAATGATTGCACTTCAGAAAGGAAACAACATGAAACTAAAAGATTATCGTACAAAAAATAAATTAAGCTGTTCAGAGTTAGCAAGAAAAATAGGTGTTCATAATATAAATCCAGCGACAAATATTTGGAGGTGGGAGAATGGACAAAGAATACCTCGTAAAGAAGAAATGAAAAAGATTTACATAGGTACAGAGAAACAAGTACAACCCAATGACTTCTATGATCTCAAAATATAAGCACGTTAAAATAACTTGGTTTGATATTTGTGGATGCGATGAAGCATGGACACATGAAGATGAAATACTTAATCATGATGTCGCTGAGTGTACAGACACAGGTTATATATTTAAAAAAACTAAATCAAAACTATGGCTCTTTACTTCTTACTCGGAAGATGAAGATGGTTTATCTGTGGGTGGTTTAACTTGCTTCCCTATGGGGTGTGTTAAAAGCATTAAGGTATTAAAATGACAGACATCTATATGTTTGATGATAGCGATCTACAAGATAAGGTTAAGGAGCTAAAGAAAGAACTTAAACAAATCAAAGACGACAAGTTTAGAGGAGAGTTAGATTTAGAAAAACAAATCGACACATTAAAAACACAACTTGATCTTAAAGATTTAGAAATAGAAATGATAAGGAAAAAATATGAAAAGAAATAAGATGATAAGGGTATTGTTCTTGATAAAAGAATGTAGAGATAAAGGTAAGTATGATCTAGCTTTAAAGATCATAGATAAATATAACATTGATAAGGTTAAGTTAGAGGAAAGCTATTACGACTAATGGCTTACCAACCTCTACCTATTTTCTGCACAATTAAACCTAGTTTCATTCATGGTCTAGGTCTATTTGCGACAAGAGAAATTAAGAAAGATACTGAGCTAGGTGTATCACACATACAAGTTGATGATACCTTGTATCGTACTCCTCTTGGTGGTTTTTTAAATCACTCGGAAGATCCTAACTGTGTAAGAGTTGAGGTTAATAACAAATGGTACTTGAAAACAACAAAAGATATTATGAAAGATGAAGAGCTAACACTTGCTTATAAACTTTATAATCCAAAGCATGAAAACAAATAAAAGAAATCTATTTGAAACAGTTATTGATGTAGGCAGCGGTTTAATATTATCTACATTTATTCAGCTATATATCTTTCCTTTCTTTGATCTACATCCTACGATACTAGAGAGCTTTCATATTGCAGTTATCTTTACAGTTATATCTATGATGAGATCCTGGTTTTGGAGGACAATATTTAGATGAAAGTATTAGTAGCTTGTGAATATTCTGGTACTGTAAGAGATGCTTTTACTGCTAAAGGTCATGACGCATGGAGTTGTGATATACTGCCTACTGAAAGTCCTGGTAATCATTTTCAAGGCGATATATTAGAACATTTAGACAAAGGTTGGGATCTTATGATTGCTCATCCACCTTGTACTTATCTGTCTAATGCTGGTGCTAGATTTTTATATCCAAAAGGTAAGTTAAATAAAGATAGATATAAGTTAGGATTAAAAGCTAAAGAATTTTTTATGGCTTTGTACAATGCACCAATAGATAAGATATGCGTAGAAAATCCTATATCAAGTAAGATATTTGAATTACCCAAACACACACAAACTATACAACCTTATGAGTATGGTCATCCTTTTAGTAAGAATACTAGATTGTGGTTAAAAAATTTACCTGAGTTAAAACCTACAAAAAATCTTAAAGAATATAAACCACTATTACCTAGTAATACAGGTGGTAAAAAAAGAGGACAAAGTTATTCGTATTCAAGTATTACTTCTAAACAATCAAGTAAAACATTTAAAGGTGTAGCTGAAGCTATGGCAAATCAATGGACTATACAATCAACAAAGATACCTGGTAATTGGTTTAATAAAGGTGGTAAAGACAGACAAAAAAATAGAGCTAAATTTTTTGATGGCTTTGCTAGTGCTATGGCAGATCAATGGGGTAGTGATGGATAACACTCACAAAAGGATTGCTCGTGGCTAGATGGACTTATGCCTTTAGTAATGGCAGCTATAACGATTGGCATAGGCAGTACGAGGGTATTGCTATGATCGATGTTGATAGTGTCGAGTGTTGTCCCCAATGTTATGAGCCTTTGGCTATGATTGAGACTTGTTATGATAAAGGACAGAAATATAAGTCTACAACCCTCTTAAAAACCCTTGCTAGTCGGCTTAAGATACCTAGTTTTTTAGTATTCTATAAGAATATGGGTCAGGGTAGCCTAGCCTTTAGGATCAAGCGTCTATGGGTCTCTAATGCAGAGTTTGAATTAATGAATGAAGATGAATGGGTAAGAGAATTATATCAGCTTCAACACGAACACAAACAACATTGTAAATATGAAAAAGTATCTACCCCATATTAGAATACCTTTTAAGTTATTCGATGATGAGAGGATAAAAAAAATCCCAGAAGAACACCGATCATCTTCCTTGCTAATCCTCATTGCGTTATTAAAGTTTGTTAATTCACAAAATGGTCAATGTTATCCTCGTCAATCTACTATATCTAGTATGGTATGCCTGTCTCGTAGTACCATATATAGATGTACTGATTTACTTATTGATGTAGGTATTATTAAAAAGAAAAGACTTAAATCTACTTTGCTTTACGTCATTAACCCTGATTACATTGTGAATAAAAAGATAGATGTGTCATCACGAAACTATGATGTGTCAAGAAAACACATACCAGGTTTCATGGTGACTGATATTAATAAGACTATAATTAAAGGACTATCTTATATCTCTAACATTATAAAAGAAGTTGCTGATAAAGGAGGAGACCAATCTAAAATAGTTAGTGTCCTAAGTACCCTCCCCCGCAAGACCTTAATTAAAGCAATAGAAGATAATGATAATATTTACTATTCTAAATTGGCTCTAGCTGAACAAGATAGAAATGGTGTGAAGCTGGTGGATATACCAAGAAACATAGTAGATAATGTAAGAAAGAAAACCCATTTTGGTTATCAGAATGTGATACGTAAAAAGAAAGATTTAAATGACAGGAAGATTAAGTCAAAAGATTTATTGCGAAGCCATAGCAAAGACAAGTGGTAAGAGGTGTCGCTGCAAAGGCTACTACACACCCACGAACAATCGTTATCTTTGCATGTTCCACAATGGGTCAAAATCTTGGGATAGTAAGACCAGAAAATACAAAGGACTTTTTAAGAATAATAAGGTACAACTCCAGAAGAAGATTAACATATTAAAAAACCTAGTTAATTTTAGAAATAAAACTGATGAACAAATCAAAGAGTATATCCTCAAAGAAGAAAAACGATCTCATTCTTTCGGATACAGAACAAAATACTATTCTCGAAACCATTTACGATGGAGGTCTATCCATAGAAGTAGCAAGAGATTTAAAGATCAGCTTGATGAGTTTGCAGAAATACTTAGAAAGAAATCCAAAGTTTCAAGCTGAATTTAACAAGGCTCAGGAAGTAGGTATTAAAACTTTAGTCGAGAAAATGCTCCAAATATTTAACAGTGAGAATATGGATCTATCTCCCAATGAGCTGCTGTTTCTTCGTGAACGTAAAGACTTTCTGAAATTTCTAGCTCCAAGATTAAGCTCTATATTTCAAGAGAAACAAAAGTTAGATGTCAGGTCTGATAGTAAAATTCAAATTAGTTGGGAAGATAGTCCTGAATTAATTGATGTAAATGCTGAGAATATCTCAGATAAAGATAAATCAGCATCTACACCACCAAAGGAAAACTAATCTTTTAATAAAGTCGATAGGCAATAGCTCGGCTTTAGCTTCGAATCAAATCTATTGCAATGCCAACGAGATTGCCTACCATACTTTATATTTTCTAAGGTTTGTTCAATAAGTTTCATTACGAAACCACTTGTTACTTCACCTTGAAAATTCTGTTCACCACTTGCTATCAAAGTATTTTGATAAGTGTCTTTGTAATTTTTCATCATGTTTTTTTTGTTTGTGTTCCTGGTATAGCTGCCATAGTCCAACAGCTACAGCAGTAATTATAATTAATATTAATTGCTTCTCGCTACTCATCTTTTATCTCCTCACTATCTACAATCATCCAATCAACCGTATCTTCATCAACAATATCGCTATTATCATACTTACCCTCATTAACAATATTTTCAGCGTCATCAATGTTTTTAGCATCTACTCTTATTGTCTTTGCTATTTGCTCACTTATTACTACATCAAATTCTTTTAGTTTCTCGCTACTCATTTGTCCCCCTTTAGTTTTTTTTCTTTTTCATTTAAAAAATTTACTACATTACCTGGCAGCAAGTGAGATCCATTGGTTGTAGGCATATCTTTAAATGTATTTAGCTCATCAATCTTATCTTGAGCTTGTTTCATTGTGTCATTGATATTAAAGTTAAAGCCGTACTTATCTTTTAATATCTTTAAGACTGATACAAAGTATTTAGCTTTCATTCTCACCCCCTAAGATTATATATGAAAATAATATATAAATTAATATCATTGGTATTGCTTCAAGTATAAACATTATTCCCCCTCATAAGTTGGTAGTTGCAGCATAAACTTTATGCCGAATAAGATCATAATACTTAAACCTATCCAGGTATGAATATGTATAACTATGATCAATCCTAAGAACATTGTCGCAAAACATAATGCGAAGTATATTGCTTGTATCATTTTTTACCCCTTGTTGTTTTTATATTTATCTTAACCATTTTGGTTTATTATGCAACCTTTTTTATTTCATCAAGTCTATTGATATTTTCAGCTATATCTCTAAACCATTCCTGATCTTCTTTATTCATGTTTTCATATTCATCAAGTAAATCTTCAAAAGACCCTTCATGACCTTCGTAAGGTGAAGTATAAAAAGAATATAATTCTTTATTATCTCCACACATAGCGACTTGATATTCTGCATTAGTTAAAAACACATAACCACTATTCATGTTAAAAGCTAATTTTACTCCGTCATTATCAAAGTCTTTTGGTAAGCCGTTCAACTTCCAGGCTTCAAATATATCTTTTGCTTCATCTTGTTCTCTATATCCAAAGTCTGCAAGGTTTTCTGTATATCCGTTCATTGTTTCCCCTTTGTTTGTTTTTATATTTATATTAGTTATATTAACCATATTGTCAATAATTATTTAAGCAATCATTAACAGCTTTATTTTCTTTGTTTTTTACTTCTTTACAATAAGCTCTAAATTTTTTCTTTGCTATTGATACACTATAACCAATGTATCTTTGTTTTATATAAAGCTCATGACCTAGTTTATTTTGTATAAAGTCACTAATTGTAAAGCCGTCTACGTTATGTTTAGTTATTATCATTGCTTACCCTTTGTTTGTTGTTTTTTATTAATAATAATTGAAGCAATAATATATCCGCCTATAATTTGTGTAGCTGTAATTAAACCGCCTACAAATAATATATGTAATATTGCTTCAAACATACTTAACCATAATGGTTATGATATTAGAAGTCAAGCAAATAATAAATTCATAATGGGTCAAAGATATTGGTGTGATATAAATACAACTGTGATAAATATACAACATGAAGTTTATTTATAATATTAAAGATGAGCAAGGCAATACTGAAACATTAAAAGCAATGAGTTATAAAAAGCTGCTGAAACAATTAAACACAAAGTTTAAACCAAATGAAATTATTTCTGTAAAATATATTAATAAAAAAAATCATGAGCTTTTAAAATATGTAAAGATTAAAAGAGTGGAATAGATCCTATTCTAATACATCAACATCGTTTTATTTTCTCGCATATATAATCGGTAAGTAGTATTGACCTATATATTAAAGCATTATCCAATATGGTGTTCCGATATATGAACATTCTCGGAATAACTATTGATAGTCATAAATTATCGTTAGTAATATTAACTAGATAACCCTCTAATTTTGTAAAGCTATACCCCCCATAGTACCCAAAGTTGACGCGCCAAATAATATATATATATACATGGGACTCGAGGACACCCTTACACAGTCAGTCATCTACACACAGTTTCAGATGTAATTATCGCCATACCCCAAAAACAACCCACCATCTTATTCACCTTGGCAGACCTCCCTTTAAATTAAATAGTAATTACTATATGTAGTATGATATGTGGGACTACATACAAGATGATTTAACTTCAGTTGTTTTAATTGATGAAAAGACAAACACCTTAACCATTAAGATATATGGGTTAGGCAGCAAAGATAGTGCGGAGACTTTTGCACAATACACGATGAGCTTATTACAGTTTGATTATAATTCTACTGGCTATAGTATGCCTAGCAAAATGATACACTAGATATGGATATTAAAATACCTTACACCCCTCGAAAGCACCAAGCCTTCTTACATAATGAAATATCTAAACATAGATGGTCAGTATTGGTTTGTCATCGTAGGTTTGGCAAAACAGTATGTATGATCAATCACTTAATTAGGTCAGCACTATTGTCCAAAAATAAGAACCCAAGATATGCCTACATTTCGCCAACATTCAAACAAAGTAAATCAATCGCTTGGGATTACATGAAACAGTTTACAGCGAAGATACCTTACACCAAGTTTAATGAAACAGAGTTAAGGGTAGATTTACCCAATGGTGCAAGAATAACTTTGCTTGGGTCAGAAAACTCTGACGGGTTAAGGGGTATCTACCTAGATGGATGTGTGATTGATGAGTACGCAAATGTCAATGATAAACTCTTTCCTGAAATCATAAGACCAGCATTGTCAGATAGAAAAGGTTACTGCGTTTTTATAGGTACACCGCAAGGAATGAACAATAACTTTTATGAATTGTATCAACACGCACAAGGAGCAGATGATTGGTTTAACTATAAAGCTAAAGCTAGTGAAACTAAAATTGTAGATAACGAAGAGTTAGTCAAGGCAAAAGAAGTGATGGGTGAGAAAAAGTATCTGCAAGAGTTTGAGTGTGATTGGATTGCGAATATTGAAGGATCTATTTACAATGATACCTTGGTGAAGATGGAAGATCAAAAACAATTAACTAGAGTACCTTACGATCCATCGTTACCAGTAAACACAGCTTGGGACTTAGGAGTATCAGATCATAGTGCGATTATATTCTTTCAGCAGCTAGGAAGATCTATTAACATTATCGACTACCATGAAGAGAGAGGACAAGGATTACCGCATTATATTCAGATGATTAAGGAGAAAGATTATGTCTACAAAGATCATTTCGCACCGCATGATATAGAAGTTACAGATTTTAGCAATGGTAAAACCAGGAGAGAGGTCGCCTATCAATTAGGTGTTAGGTTTAAAGTTGTTCCTAAAATTCCATTAGAAGATGGTATACACGCAACGACAATGACCTTACCTCGATGTTGGATTGATACAGACCATTGCAAAAAGTTAATAGATGCGTTAAGACATTACCATCGGAAGTATATTGATAAAAATCGAATGTTCCGAAGTAAGCCTGTACACGATTGGTCGTCTCATGCGTGTGATGCAATGAGATACCTAGCGGTAGGTTTACAAGAAATTAATACTAGACAAGTTGCACCACAAAGTGTAGCAGATAACGAATACAGGATTATATAATTATGGGATCAATCTTTTCACCAAAAATGCCATCGCTACCACCCGTTCAACCTTTGCCTGAACCGCCATCAACAGAACTATCACAAGAAGAAAAAGATAGAATTGCAGCGGAGCAAGCAGAGATCGAAAGAAAAAGAAAAGGTAGAAAATCAACTATCTTAACTGGACCTTTAGGTATTGAGGAAGAAGCGGAAGTGCAAAAGAAAACTTTATTAGGATCATAGTATGGGAAGTGTATTCAGACCACCTAAGCCACCCGCACCACCGCCTGCACCCGCACCGACACAAGCAGAAGTATCTCAAGTAACAGCGACTAGCATGGATGGATATGATTCAAGAAAAACAAAAGCGAGAGGAAGATCAATGACGATTATGACAGGACCTAGTGGAGTAGAAGATCAAACAGCAACATTAGGTAGAAAGAGTTTATTAGGACAATAATGGCAAAAACAGATTTAACAAAAAAACTATTAACAAGATTTAGCAGACTAGCAGGTCAAAGACAAAACTGGGAAACGCATTGGCAAGAAGTAGCAGATTACATGATGCCAAGAAAATCAGATGTCACTAAAAAAAGAACACGTGGCGATAAAAGAATGGAACTCATCTTTGATAGTTCTCCTTTACAAGCCTTAGAATTATTAGCAGCATCATTACATGGTATGCTTACAAACCCATCCACACCTTGGTTTACTTTAAGATTTAAACAAGACAATGTTGAAAATGAAGATGAAGCTAAACTGTGGTTAGAGTCTGCAACAGATGCAATGTACACAGCATTTAATAGATCAAATTTTCAACAAGAAATATTTGAATTGTATCACGACCTTATTACCTTTGGTACGGCAGCAATGTTTATCGAAGAAGATGAAGAAGATTTTATAAAATTTTCTACAAGACATATCGATGAAGTTTACATTGCGGAAAATGATAAAGGTAGAATTGATACCATCTATAGAAGATTTAATTTATCAGCACGAGCTGTGGTGCAAAAATTTGGCACAGCAGTATCACAAGATATATTAATATTAGAAAAAAAAGACCCCTACAAAGAAGTTGAGATTGTACACGCAGTTTATCCAAGAGCAGATTTTAATCCTGCAAAAAAAGATAAAAAGAATATGCCATTTGAATCTGTATATATGGAATATAAAAATGGTAATGAATTATCCGTATCAGGATTTAAAGAGTTCCCTTTTGTAGTACCAAGATACCTAAAGGCTTCACATGAAATTTATGGAAGATCACCTGCCATGACAGCTTTACCAGATGTAAAGATGTTAAATGAAATGGTTAAGACAACAATTAAAGCTGCACAGAAACAAGTAGACCCACCTTTATTAGTTCCTGATGATGGTTTCTTATTACCAGTAAGAACTGTACCAGGTGGATTAAATTTTTATAGATCAGGTACAAGAGATAGAATTGAACCTTTAAACATTGGTGCAAACAATCCATTAGGATTAAACATGGAAGAGCAAAGACGAGATGCGATTAGAGCTGTGTTCTATGTAAACCAACTGATGATGCAACAAGGTCCACAAATGACAGCAACAGAAGTTATCCAACGTAATGAGGAAAAGATGAGATTACTAGGACCCGTATTAGGAAGATTACAATCTGAATTATTAAAACCTTTAATTGATAGAGTATTTAATATTCTATTAAGAAACAATCAATTACCTGAAGCACCAGAGTTTTTATCTGGTCAGGATATAGAAATTGAATACGTTTCACCATTAGCTAAAGCACAGAAATCCACAGAGTTACAATCTATTATGAGAGCTATTGAAATTCTTGGAAGCATGGCTAATGTAGCTCCTGTATTTGATTATGTTAATTTTGATAATCTTGTTAAACACTTAGCTGATATAGTGGGTGTGCCACAGAAGATATTAAAATCACAAAGTCAAGTTAATGCAGAACGACAACAAGCACAACAACAACAACAGGAGCAAATGCAGATGCAACAAGTTCAACAGTTAGCGAAAGCTGGAGGAGATATAGCTCCACTAGCCAAAGCCTTACCTGAAGAAGCACGAGCCGTTGCAAATGCTGAAGAAGAATAATGGGTCAAGCAAAAGATAAAGAAAAAAACTTTGAAAAGTATGTTGAGAGTTTAAAGAAGAACTACAATTATATATTCAATACAGACGAAGGCAAACAAGTCATGTCTGATTTAGAAAAGAGATGCCACCATCATACTACTACCAATGTAAAAGGTGATAGTCATGAGAGTGCATACATGGAAGGACAACGTAGCATCCTTCTATTTATAAAAGCAATGCTACAAAACGATAATGAAAAAGGAAAATAAATATGTCATCAGAACAGATAACACAGGAAACTGTGCCTGTAGAAACGACAACAACTACAGAACCAACCGCAACACCAAGTAATGTTGCTAAGTCCGATACACCTGTATCACCAACAACAGAGACACAACCCGTAGCTAAAACTTGGAAAGAAGCAATATCCGAAGAGTTTAGAAACGATCCAAACATAGAAAAGTTTACAGAGATAGATGCACTGGCAAAGTCATATATCAATGCAACACAAATGATTGGTAAAGATAAAGTTGCTGTACCTAATAAAAACTCAACTGAAGATCAATGGAATGAAGTCTACGATAAATTAGGTAGACCTGAATCTGCAGATAAATATAGTTTAAATGCAAAGTCAGAAGTTGTCCCTATTGATGATAATGCAATCAAACAATTTGCTGAGAACGCACATCAGTTAGGTTTAAATAATAAACAAGCTCAAGGTATCTTAGAGTTCTATAAAAATAATATGGAAGGCATGGCTCAACAAGCCAAAGTAGATACTGAAACTGCTCAAGTTCAATCTGAACAACAGTTAAGACAAGAGTGGGGTCGAGAGTTTGAATCTAATGTTAAGAAAGCTGGAGCATTAGCTAAAGCTAACATGAACCCAGAGATATTAGATATGCAACTTAAAGATGGAATGAGACTTGGAGATCATCCTGAAATTATTAAAGGCTTCGCAAAGATAGCTGGAATGATGTCAGAAGATAAAATAGTTTCAACGGAAAGTGAAAACGTAAGTTCAAACACCGATGTTGAAACAGAAATATCTGATATTATGAATAATAAAGATGGACCTTATTGGAATAAATCACATCCTGACCATGATAAAATGGTACAACAAGTTTATACTTTAAGAGAAATGCTAACTAAATAATTTTTAACCCCTTGTATTTTTTTAAAAATTAATGTAAGGGGTTATTAGTGAGACAATTCGAAAGAACCTTACTGACAGTAGGAAAGACTGCGGTCTAACAGACTTTAAATGCAAGAATTGCCTGTCAATTTGACGGAGAACCTTTCTGTTTAACTTAACAATAACAATAAAATGGAGAGACAATTATGTCATCACAAATAACTACAGCTTTTGTACAGCAGTATTCTGCTAACATACAAATGCTATCTCAACAAATGGGATCGTTATTAAGAGACAAAGTCAGACTTGAAAGCGTTACAGGAAAAAATGCTTTCTTCGATCAGGTTGGCTCAGTAACTGCAGTTGTAAAAACTAGCAGACATTCAGACACTCCGCAAATTGATACACCTCACGCAAGAAGAAGAGTATCATTAGCTGATTATGAATTTGCTGATTTAATCGATCAACAAGACAAAGTTAGACTCTTAATAGACCCGACTTCATCTTATGCTCAAGCCGCTGCTATGGCAATGGGAAGAGCTATGGATGATGTAGTAATAAGTGCCGCTCTAGGTACTGCGTTTACTGGCGAAACAGGATCAACATCAACTGCATTACCTGCAGCTCAAAAAATAACTGAAGCAGGTACTGATGGTTTAACGATTGCGAAATTAAGAACTGCAAAAGAAAAGTTCGATTTAGCAAGTGTAGACCCGTCTATCGCTAGACATATAATCGTGTCACCTAGACAAATCACAGACCTATTAGGTACAACTGAAGTAACAAGTTCAGATTTTAACACAGTCAAAGCATTGGCTAATGGTGAAATCAACTCGTTCTTAGGTTTTAACTTTATAGTATCAAACAGACTATCTATCGCATCTTCTAAAAGATCATGTATTGCTTTCGCACAAGACGGCATTGCATTGGGAGTTGGTAAAGATGTTAATGCAAGAATAGACGAAAGAGCAGACAAATCGTATGCGACTCAAGTTTACTACTGCATGAGCATTGGAGCAACAAGAATGGAAGAAGAAAAAGTGGTAGAAGTTCAAGCACACGAAGCATAATAGGAAGGATAAATAATTATGGCAAACTCAATACAACAAGCGAAGATTGCATCGACTCCTTCTGAAAAAGTAAAAACTAACGAACTCGCAGGTAGAGTGAGAATAGCTTTTGCTGAATATGAAGCGAGTGCAGAACAATCAACAATACATATGTTTAGCATACCAAATGGTGCGAGACTTTTATCAGGAACAGTAGCATACGATGCACTTGGTGGATCGACTACAATTTCTGTAGGTTACGCAGCACACAATAAAGCAGATGGTACAACTGAAGCAGCAGACGTAGATCAATACAAAGCTGCAGCAGCATCAACATCAGCTCAAAGTGTAGCAGTGTTAGACACAATCGCATTAGACAAAAATGCAGTAACAGATGCCGACAAAGATGGTGTTCCAGTTACAGTTACATTAGCAGGTGCTAATGGTACTGGTACTATTCAGTTACAAATGTTATATGCTATTGACTAATCAATAATTTAGGTGGGGGAGTAATCCCCCATCTTTCTTTCATGACAAGAGCAAGATTTGATCCGAGACTCATAAACATTTACAAAGAGCCTAGACTTCTATTGCATTTTGAATGGGGAACGGATAATAAGATTTATAGATATGCTTTAGTTGAAAAAATTGATATAGGTAATATCAACGAATTAACTAAAAAAAAGAAAGATGAAGTTGATCTTTCTCATAAGGACATTTGGAAAAAATATGGCATCAGTAGTAGACATTTGTAACGGAGCATTAAATCAATTAGGAGCAACTACTATCCTATCACTTACAGAAGATTCAAAGAACGCAAGGTTGTGCAATTCAAGATATACACAAGTTAGAGATTCATTATTTAGATCACATCCTTGGAACTGTTTACAGAAGAGAGTAGAACTAGCAGCAGATACAGATAAACCTGCTTGGGGTTTTTCAAGTCAATATACATTACCTGCTGACTGTTTAAGATTATTAAGAATATTAGATTACGATTTAGATCACAAAGTAGAAGGTAGAAAGATTTTAAGTAATGCTTCTTCTATGAAAATTTTATACATCGCAAGAATTACAGATCCTAATGAATACGATGAACTACTAAGAGAAACTTTATCTGCAGCATTAGGAGCAGATATTGCTTATGGAGTTACATCATCTAATCCTGTAACTCAAAATATGTATCAACTGTTTCAAGATAAATTAAGGGATGCTAGGTTTGTAGATGCAACTGAAGGTCAAAACAATTCACCTGATCTTGGAATGACAGACGCAATAGAAGCTAGTACCTTTATTAACTCAAGGTATTAAACTATGGCACGAGTTGCTGCACAGCTTACAAACTTTACAGGCGGAGAGTTATCACCACGTTTAGATGGTCGAAACGATTTAACTAAGTATGCTTCAGGATGTAAAACATTAGAGAACTTTGTTGTTTATCCTCATGGTGCTGCAGCAAGGAGACCAGGTACAACTTTTGTAGCTGAAGTAGCGAATAGTGCTAACAAAACAAGATTAATCCCTTTTGAATTTTCTACAACGCAAACCTATATGCTTGAGTTTTCTAATTTAAAAATGAGAGTATATAAAGATCGTGGTTCTGTATTAGAGGGAGATAAAACTATTTCTGCAATTACTAAAGCTAATCCAGCTGTGGTAACAGCAACAGGTCATGGTTATTCTAATGGCGATGAAGTGGTTATTAGTGGTGTAGTTGGCATGACAGAAGTTAATGGCAAAAGATTTTTAGTGGCTAACAAAGCAACTAATACATTTGAACTTACAGATAAAGATGGAACGAATATTAATAGTTCTACATTTACCACTTATACTTCTGGTGGTGTAGCTAATAAAGTTTTTGAAATCACAACACCTTACACAACTGCACAACTCTTTGATTTAAAATTTGCTCAATCAGCAGACGTTATGTACATCACACATCCTGAACACGAAGTAGAAAAACTATCTCGTACTGCTCATACCGCTTGGACATTAACTGATGTTGATTTTACTAATGGTCCTTATATGGATGCTAACATTACAACAACAACTTTAAATCCTGGATCACATACAGTAGGTACAGGAGTGGCAGTCGTAGCAAGTGCAGTTACAGGTATTAATAGTGGTAGTGGTTTTTTATCTACTGATGTAGGTCGATTACTTCAGTTTGGAACTGGCTATGGTAAAATTACAGCAGTTGCAGATACATTAAATATTACGATTACTATTATAGAAGATTTAGGATCAGCTACTGCATCCGCAAATTGGTCTCTTGGTTCTTTTTCAGATACCACAGGACATCCATCTTGTGTTACTTTTTTTGAACAACGATTAGTATTTGCAGGTACAACCTCTCAACCTCAAACCATATTCTTTTCTAAGTCTGGTGATTATGAAAATATGGATGCAAACATTGGTGGTACTGTAGCCGATGACGATGCCATTATTTATACCATCGCATCAAACCAAGTTAATGCTATTAGATTTATGACCGCTACAAGAACTTTAATTATTGGTACAGCTGGTGGTGAGTTTACAGTTTCAGGTGGAGGTACAGATAATGCGATTACACCTACAAATATATTAATTAAAAAACAATCTAATCATGGTGCAGCTAATGTAGATGCTATAGCTGTAGGTAACGCAACATTATTTTTACAAAGAGCTAAAAGAAAAATTAGAGAGTTAGCTTATAACTTTGATGTTGATGGTTACATTGCACCTGACATGACAATACTTGCTGAACATATTAGTGAAGGTGGACTAACACAAATGGCATATCAACAAGAACCTAATCAAGTTATTTATGCTGTAAGAGCTGATGGTGAACTTATAGGTTTAACCTATCAAAGAGAACAACAAGTTACCGCTTGGCATAGACATATCTTTGGTGGTGTGTTTGGAGCAGGTAAAGCTGTATGTGAAAGTGTAGCGGTTATACCTACAGACGATACGGAGTATGAAGTTTATGTTATTATTAAAAGAACCATTAATGGTGCTACAAGAAGATTTGTAGAGTACATTAATAACTTTGATTTTACAGAAACAGATAACACAACATTTAATTTTTTAGATAGTGCTTTAGCTTATAGTGGTTCGGCAGTTACAACAATTTCAGGTTTAGATCATCTTGAAGGACAAACAGTTAGTGTATTAGCTAATGGTGCAACACACCCTGATAAAACAGTATCAAGTGGATCGATAACATTAGATCGTTCTTCAACTAATGTTAAGGTGGGTTTAAGTTACAGCTCAATCTTACAAACCATGAGACTTGATGCTGGTTCACAGAATGGTACATCACAAGGTAAGACTAAAAGAATATACGAGATTACTATAAGACTCTATGAGTCTGTTGGTGTTGAGGTTGGTGAATCTTTAGATAACATGGAACGAATACCTTTTAGAACATCATCTGATCCTATGGATCAAGGTATACCACCATTTACAGGAGATAAAGCTGTGGAGTTTAGAGGTAATTATGATACTGATGGTTTTATTTTTGTTAGACAAACTCAACCTTTACCTTTAACAATATTATCTTTATACCCAGAACTACAAACCAATGACTAAAAATTTATTACAAATAGTGCCTTATATCTCAACTCATGGTAAGATCATTCTTGCTAATCAAATGAACCACGTTCTTATGGATAAAGATGCACAATACGAAGGCGATGCTATGCAATTAGAACAGAATGGTTTAGCTTATACGTGTATCATTAATGATGAACCTATCGCATCTGCAGGTATGAAAATCATTTGGGATGGTGTGGCAGAAGGTTGGGTGTTAGCTACAGGTAAAGTTTGGAATCACCCGTTAGTTATTGCTAGAGCTATTAAGAAAAATTTTGCAAGACTAGCAAAAGAAAATAATATAAAAAGAGTACAAACAGCTGTAAGAGCTGACTTTAAAATAGGTTTAAAGTTTGCTTCATGGCTTGGTTTACAAAACGAAGGATTGATGAAACATTATGGTTTTGATGGTTCAGATCACTTCAGATATGCGAGGATTTTTTAAATGGGTTGGCAAGCAGCAGTAGTAGGAGCATTAGGTGCAGCACAATATAAACAACAAGGTGCTATAGGTAAATATAATCAAAGAGTACAAAATCGTAATGCTCAAGTAGCAGAACAAGAAGCTGAACTTATACAGCAACAAGCTGAATTTGATATAGCACAATTTGATAAAGAATTTAGAAAAGTTGAAGGTCAAACAAAAGTTAATCTTGCAAAATCTGGTGTTGTGCAAGGATCAGGAACTGCATATAGAATTGAACAAGCTAATGCTTTAGAAGCAGAACTACAAAAAAATGTTATAAAATATAATGCTAATGTAAATGCTTCTCGAAGAATGGAAGAAGCTAACTTTGCTAGAATATCTGGTGAAGTTGCTAGACAATCTGCAAGACTAGCACAAATAGGAACTTTAACTCAAACAGGCACAAGTTTATTAACTATGTCACAAGGATCTTTTGGTACTAAAAAAGATCCAGGATTGGTGGTAGCTCCGTAATGCCAAAAATACCTACATTTACATCGAAAGCAAGAATTACAGAACAAGCTGCATCTGTTAAATCAAACATACAAATACCTTTATCTCAAACTATTGGCACTGCTTTAGCTCCTGTTACAAAAGCTGTTGTCGCACATGGTATTAGAGAAAAAAATTTAGAAAATAAATCTGAAACATTACAACTAGAAAATCAATCAATTATGGAATTAAATGATGTTATTGAACGAGCATCAAGATTAAATAATAAAGATCAAGCCTACAATTTAATTCAAACAGAATCAAAAAGTATAGGAGAAAAATATGCAAATCAAGCATCTAATAATTTTGTTAAAAATTCATTTAATGCTAATTTTTTAGGAGAAGTTCAAAAAGGAATATTTAAAACTAATACTAGAGTATCAAAAAATATATTAGATACTTTAGATAATGAAGTTTCCATAAAACAAAATAGATTATTAACTGCAGCTTATGTCAGTAAAGACCCTATGGCTTTAAGATTAATAACAACAGATTTAGAAAAATTATATGAAGATAGTTACAAAGGCAGAATTGATGTTGATGAATATGATAAATTAACTCAAAGTATACCAAGTGTTATTGAAGGGTTTGAAGTGACTCAAGAAATATCTTCTAATCCTAAACAAGCCTATCTTAATTTAATGGATAAAAATAAATATACTAATATTACTTTAGATAAAAGAATCAAATTTATTAATGAAGTAGAAACTATTATTACTCCAGAATTAAAAAAAGAATTTAATAATGTTCTTTTTTCTTTACAAACCAAAGGAACAGAACAACCTTTTGATTTTAATTTTGCAAAACAAATTTTAAAACCACAAGAATATAATGATTTAAGAACAAATTATGATTTAGCTAAAACTAATGCTGAAGATGTTAGATTAATTAACACACTACCTTTAAGTGAAGTTAATAATGTTTTGGAAAGTAAAAAATTTAATACTGATTTATATGTAGGACCAGCAGATCCTATAACACAAGCTAAATTACAACAAGGTTTAATTAAAGCCATAGCTAACAGAACTAAACAAATGAAATCCGACCCTGTTAAATTTATAACAGAAACCAATCCTGAAATAGCAGAATTAACTAATAATTATCAAAATGAAACTAATGAAAGTGTAAAATTAAAAAATAGAGAATTGTTAAGCAACGCATTAATAGATGTTCAGACTAAAATGGAAGTTAGTCCATCTAATATTAAAATATTAACTAAAGCAGAAGTGACATCAATTAAATCAACTCTTACAAATCCTGACACTCCTTGGGAAGAAAAACAATCTTTTATAAATAGTTTACCAGCTATTTACGGCACAGATAATATGGGAAAAGTTTTAAATCATTTACAATTTGAAAAATTACCAAATGAATATGCGGTTGCTATGAGTACAAATAATAAAGATTTAAGTAGAGATATTTTAATTGGTAGTTCAACCAAAGATTTAGAAAAAGTAGTTGCAGCAAGATTAAAAGGAAGTATGACACCTAGTTTAGTTTTGAAATATGTTGGTACTGCTATGAAAGATTCTGGATATGAAGATGTCATTTACAATCAAGGTTCAGGATCTGTTGATAAAACTGTATTTATTGGTTCTATTCAAGACACTTTATATAATGCTACATTAGAAAGAATTAATAAAGGTGTAGAACCAAAAGAAGCTGCAAAATCAGCTGTTAGTGATTTTATATCAGATTACAAAATTGATCCTTCTTTAACATACATGATACCAACAGATATAAATGGTAAAACTGTTAATCAAGGATTTGTTACAGTTGTTAATGATAATATTTTATTAGGCATACAAGATACTGCAGAAGGAAATTATTTAGATCGTTTTCATGGAGAAGATGGTTATATACATTATGCTCAATTTTCAAACGCAGAAGGTGTAACTGAAGAAATGGCGAAAGAAAAAATTACTTCAACTATTAGAAATAATGCTAAATGGTTATTAAATGCTGATGGAACTGGTGCAATTTTATATGCTGAATTTTCAGATGGAACATATCCTATAACAAATGCTAAAGGTCAAAAAATAGAAACTTCTTTTTTAAATCCTACTTCTACATATCCTGTTACTGGAGATGAATTACCATTAATTGATTACGTTGATCCTTATGGTGCAGTTGAATATGAAGAGGTTGTTAATGATTAACAATCTTGGATTAGGAACATTTGAAACTTCAGAAGAAACTCTTGGCTCTTTATACGATCAAACTAAAACTGGTTTTTTTGAAGCTGTTGGTGCTACATTTCAAAATGCTTGGAACTATAATCCTACCTCTTCTTTGTTTAGAGTTAAAGAACAAGTACAAGCATATCGATCTAGCAATACTTATCTAAATAGAGATGAGTTAAATAAACAATATGGTCATCTAGGTTTAGTTTTTAAAGAAGATACTAGAGAAGGTGTAGTTGATTATTTGGTTAAAAGAAAAGAAATAGAAATAGAAAGAAATAATACTATTGCTAGAGGACCAGATGGAAAATTAGCTAAAAGTTTTTTCTTTTTAGAATCTATTGGAACAAGTTTTTTAGATCCTATAAATATTGCGGCATCTTTTGTTCCTGTTGTGGGTCAAGCAAGATTTGCAAACATGGTGGCTCGTTCTGGTAAAAATATTGCTAGAATGAAAAAAGGTTTTGTTGAAGGTTTAGTGGGTAATGCTGCTGTTGAACCTTTAGTGTTTGGTGTGGCAAGATCAGAACAAGCAGACTACACAGGTTATGATGCTTTTTTTAATATAGCAGCTGGTGGTTTTCTTGGTTCTGCATTTCACACTGGTATTGGTAGACTAGGTGATTACATTGCTGACATAAGAGGTAAACCTAATATTTATCAAAAATTAGCTGCAATATCTCCAGAGAATCAAACTGCTTTATTAAAATATTCTGTTGGTCGTGTACTTAATGGAGAAAAAGTAGATACAGGAAATGTTATTGTTGAAAAAACTAGAATTGGAGATGACCAATTAAATAAATTAGATAGTCAAGTAAAAGAATTTAGAGGTTTATATCAAGATGCTTTAAGTAAAGGAGATAGAAGTTCTGCTAAAATTTATTTGCAAAATATGCGAAACTTACAAAAAACAGAAAGACAAATTTTTGAAGCTAAGAAAAAAGCTAATGATGATGCTAGATTACAAACTGAACGTGATCTTCGTTTAAGAAATTCATCAGAAACTTTAATAGAAACAGAAATAAGTGTAGCAGAAAAAAATACTGCTGAAATAGAATTAGAAGCAGAAAATTTATCTTTAAGAAATACTTTTCATCAACAACAATTAAATATTAAAGATGAAGATTTAATTCCAGAAATTAGACAAGATAAAGCTGAAATTACAAAAATAGACAATTCTATAAAAAATAAAACTAAAATTAGAGATGCTATAGAAGCAGGAACTAATTGCACTAAAAGGAACAGTTAATGGTAACAATAAAAACAATATCAAAATGTTTTAAAGAAATTAAAAGATTAACTGGTGATTTATTATCTGATGACCAAGTTAATCAAATTTTAGATGAAGCTAAAATTAAACTTAATGAAAATGCCTTTCAACAACAACAAGGTAAAACTGATAAAATACTTGCTCAAGAAATTATTAATAATTTTGAATATGAACAAGCTCTTAAAAAAAGAAATTTAGCAGAAAATAATATTAAAGCATTAGACACATATCAAAAAATTATTGATGCTGTAGATATGTCTGAAGGTAGAATGAACGCAGTAGAAGGTGTGGAAGCTATATTAGTTGGTATTCAAAAGTTTTCAAAAATTACTAGAGATTCTATTGGTGCAAAACAAGACACAATAGAAGTTGTTGAAGTCAATAGATTAATAACTGAAATAAATAAATTAGGAGATAATGCGTGGAGAGATTTTAGTGAAGGTCAGATGGATATAGAGATTATGCAAGAAATGGTTGGTATTACAACAGGAGTAAAACAAGCTAAAGACATTGCGATGATTTTAAAAAAATATCAAAATAGTTGGAGAAATAGATTAAATGATTTAGGTGCAAACATAGGTTTGCTAGATGATTGGATTACCAGAACTACACACAATACAGAAAAAATGGCTAATGCTAGTAAAATATCAAAAATTATTGGAGATAATAGAACAGCTTGGGTAGAATTTATAAAAGGAAGATTAGATATACCTAGGACTTTTGCTAATGTCAGCGATCCTGCTCAAATTGATAATATTTTAGGTGATATTTATAACAGTATCATGTCTGGAGATCATTTAAAACATGGTGGTACAAATAGTGTTTATGGAACAAGAAATGTTACTAATCGATTAAACGCATCAAGAGTTTTACATTTTAAAGATGTACAAGCTAGGCAAGAATATAATGTTGCATTTGGCGAACCTTCTTTAAAAGAAAGTGTAATGGGTGTTTTAAGTAATAGTGCAAGAAATATTGCTATTATGCAGGAGTTAGGAACTAATCCTAAAGATACATTAAATAAAATTTTAGCTTTATTAAGAAAAAAATATAAAGATCAAGATTCTAAAATTACTAGACAATTAAATTTAAAAACTTTTGAAAATCAATTTAAAGAAATAGATGGAAGTATTAATGGTATTGGTAATCAAACTTTAGCTACTATCAGTATGGGTGTAAGAACATTGCAGAATACAGGTAAGTTAGGTTTAGCTACTATAACATCATTTGGTGATTTAGCTCAATATATGGGAACAACAAGTTTTCAAGGAAGAGGATTATTCAGCGGTTTATTTGAAGCTCTTAATGGATTGTTTAAAAATAATGATAGAGCTGCAATGGAAGTATTGCAAACCACAAGTAATTCTATTCATTCTTTTATGGGTAATAAATATGGTGCTGCTAATGATACTTGGGGTACAATGGGTAAAATACAAAATACATTTTTTAAATGGAATACTTTAAATGGTTGGATTTCAAGTTTAAAAAGTTCTATGGCAGTAGGACTTTCCAGACATTATGGTATGCAAACTGAATTAAAATTTTCTGATTTAAGTATAAGAGAAAGAAATTTTTTAACATTGTATGGTATTGATGATGGTAAATGGAATATGCTTCGTTCTATCAAAACTTTAGATGTTGAGGGAAAAAGATATATGACTGCAGAGGGTGTTAATGAATTATCTGACAGTGTAATTAATGCTTATGTAGGTAAAAAATTAAGTCAAAGAGAAATAAGAAACTTTAAACAAGACTTAGAAATTACATGGAGAAATGTTTTAGTAGATCAAACTATGCATGGCACACCAGAACCAGATGCTGCTGTTAGAGCTATTACTAATCAAGGCTTAGAAAAAGGTACTCCAATGGGAGAAACAATTAGATTTGTTATGCAATTTAAAAGTTTTCCTATTAGTATATGGAAAAAAATTATTGGTAGAGAATTATATTCTTATGGACCAGATGATTCAAGATTAGCAAAAGTATCAGGTTTAGCAAGTTTACTTATGTTAAGCACCTTTTGGGGTTACATAGCTATGAGTGTAAAAGATATGATTAAAGGAAGATCACCAAGAGATCCAAACAAAAAATCTACTCTAGTTCAAGCATTTGCTCAAGGTGGAGGTGCTGGTATTTATGGTGATTTTTTAATTAATGAATTGCAAAATGAATATGGTAATGGTATTTTTGAAACTGCTTTAGGACCAACTGCTTCTGATATAAAGAAAATTTTTGATATAGTTCAAAGTATGAATGATCCAAAAAAAGCAGGAAAAAAATTTGTACAGTTAGCAGAAGGTAATGTACCTTTTTTAAACTTATATTATACAAAAACAGCTTATGATTACTTAATTGGCTATCAAGTAAAAGAATATTTAGACCCAGGGTTCTTTAGAAGAATGAGGGATAAACATGAACAACAAAGAGGTCAAAGTTATTATTTAAAACCATAGACAAAAGGCACATAATTCAATATAGAGAAACATTATGACAATATCTTCAACAACAGTAAAAAATTCATATTCAGGCAATGGTAGTAATGACACCTTTGTTTATGGTTTTAAGATATTTGCCAATACAGATTTACAAGTTATCATTAGGTCTGCTGCAGGAACAGAGACAACCAAAACTTTAACAACTCATTATACAGTCACAGGTGTAGGTAGTGCTTCAGGAGGTAATGTCGTATTTACTGCAGGCAATATTCCTACTGCCACAGAGACAGTTGTTTTAATTAGGAATGTCCCGCAAACTCAAGCGATAGATTATATCGCTAATGATCCATTCCCTGCGGAGACACACGAAGAGGGTTTGGATCGTGCAACCATGACAACTCAACAAGTTCAAGAAGAACTTAATCGATCCATAAAACTTTCAAGAACGAACACCATGACTTCTACAGAATTTACTGTGGGTGCAACAGAAAGAGCTAATAAAATTCTAGCTTTTGATAGTGCAGGAGAAATTTCAGTAACACAAGAATTAGGAACATACCAAGGAACAGACGCAACAGTAACTACAGAAGCCTATGTGGTAAGAGATATAGTTAAATCAACAACTGCAGCTCAACTAAACAATGTTTATATTTGTATAGCTGATTCTGTTGTTGGAGATTTATTAACAGATACAGATCATTTTGAATTATTAGTTGATGCGGTATCAGCGGCAACGAGTGCAACAGCTGCTGCAACTTCTGCTACAGCAAGTGCTAATAGTGCAACAGCGAGTGCGACTTCCGCTACAGCTTCTGCAAACTCTGCGACAGCTTCAGCTACTTCAGCAACTAATGCTGCAACGAGTGAGACTAATGCGGCAGCATCTTTTGATAGTTTTGACGATAGATACTTAGGTGCTAAGTCAAGTGATCCTTCAGTAGACAATGATGGTAATGCTTTATTAACTGGAGCATTATACTTTAATTCTTCAGATAATGTCATGAAGAACTACACAGGTTCTGCTTGGGAAACTTTAAAACCTACTTCAGTAGAACAAACTAATATTAATACTTTAGCTGCTGCGGATGTCGTGGCAGATATGGCGATCTTAGCCACAGCAGATATTGTTGCTGACATGAATACTTTAGGAACAGCAGATGTAGTCTCTGACATGAACACGTTAGCTACAGCAGATGTCGTTTCAGATATGAATACTCTTGCAACAGCAGACGTTGTGGCAGATATGAATACATTAGGAACTGCTGATGTAGTAGCTGATATGAACACATTAGGAACTGCAGATGTGGTAAGTGATATGAATACTTTAGGTACAGCAACTAATGTAACTAACATGGCAACTGTTGCTGCAAATATTACAGGAGTTAATTCTTTTGCAGAAAGATATAGAGTTGATAGTTCTGATCCTACAACAAGTTTAGATGAAGGTGATCTTGCGTTCAATACCACAGACAATAATTTAAAATTTTATAACGGAACATCTTGGACTGCTATCTCACCAGGTATAGCCAATGTTGTTGATGATAGTACACCACAACTAGGTGGTAATTTAGATGTACAAACTAATTCGATTGTAACAACAAGTAATAGAAATGTTTTATTAGCTCCTAATGGTACAGGACTTGTTGAAATAAAAGGAAATGATAATGCTGGTCAAATCCAATTAAATTGTGAACAAAACTCTCATGGTGTTAAAATTAAAGGACCACCTCATAGTGCTGGTCAATCTTATACTTTAACTTTACCATCAAGTATTACCAATGATTATTATTTAAAAACAGATGGTTCAGGTAATTTATCTTTTGCAGCAGTACCTACAGAAAC
>Ga0196899_1000163_pt1 | contig 34558 bp, 52 predicted proteins | sample VirMetDEL_Sep_01_FD_169095 | JGI IMG/M metagenome (GOLD analysis project Ga0196899, IMG submission 169095) | Aqueous microbial communities from the Delaware River and Bay under freshwater to marine salinity gradient to study organic matter... | ecosystem: Environmental > Aquatic > Marine >... | reverse complement strand
ACGGTTGACCCAGCACCAAAAGTTCCCTGCCCTGCGGAAAAGTGCCTGACACTCCCTAAGGTAAAACTTGCGGCTTGGGTTTGACTTAGGCTCCTGAAGACAGTATGCGAATTAGTTACATCACTTTTTATTTGACCACTAGCGTACATCTGTGTAGTATAAACATTTCCTGTAGCTGGAAGTGCTAATCGAAATGATACTCCAGTAGATGTTACGCCATCTCCCACTCCGATACGACCAGATGAATCAATCCTCATCCGCTCCGTCGGGCTGCTTGCTCCGTCGGCGGTGGTAGAAAAGACCAACCTGCCCGGCATGTCGTTAGCGCCGGGGGTGCCGTCTACAAAAGCCTCAATACGAGCCGCTTCTGTTGCTTGAACGCCGTCGTCACCTGCAGCAGAAATACGCAGCAATCCATCATTGTTTTGGACAATAGTTCCGTATGATGTTCCGCGTGACTTTGCGGCAAAAACAGTCGCGGGAGTTGCACCATTTATACCGCAGAAGAATAAAGCAGATCCACCACCGCCTTCTTTGACTTGGAAACTAGGCGTAAGAGTCGTAGTAATTAGCCTTGTTGTAAGCGCAGTAGAAGTGCCAACTAACAGCCTGCCGGAGCCGTCGATGCGGGCGCGTTCGGTAGGTGTTGATCCTGTGTCGAACTGGATCCCACTTACATTGTGACTTAAGACGAGAAGATTTCCTGCGTTGTTTATGCTGCAGGAAGATGGATTCGCACCTATCCTTTTAAGCCTAATACCAAGCGGTCCGTCGTTTTCAAGATCCAATAGACTACTTGGACTCGCGGTACCAACACCAACATTTCCACTCGCATCAACAAACAACCTGCCAGTGCCATTAGTCGAGATGGCTAGTTCGTCTGCCGCAGGTGAATAAATACCGGTATTCGGGTCGGAGGCATCAAAAATAATCGCAGGCGTGGAAGCACTGCCCTTAGGAACAGTGAGCCCTTTTTTAATTACGAAATTGACTTCAGCCACGGTTCATTCTCCCCGTTAGGTACGACTAAATTTTAAGCGTTTTAAGTATCTGTTGTTTTCGAGTAAGCTGAGTCTAGAAAAAGCTCTTCAAATGCCAACTTCTTTGGAAAACGCAATCGAGAAATTTAGCGAAGCCTCAGCCCGCGTGGCTAACCTCAGCGTTAATTTAAATATGCTGAAGGCCACTATTCTGAGCGCGGAGAGTAATCTCCGAACTGCAGAAAGTGACCTTCGTGCTGCTAAAGATGCCGTAAAACAGGCCGAAGAGGACTCAAGAAATTAGAAGCCCACGTTGACTCGCTCAATAGAGGCAGCTCCTTTGATCGCACCGATGCCGGTTCCGCTGGCAAGGATGTGCATACCCACACTGCTGTAGACGGGCGCTGCTGTGAAGTCGTTTTTATTCAGCACCAAGCCGGAGATTTGAGCCTCTGAGAACTCCGTGCCTGCGGCGATCATCAGGTCGCTGAAGCGGCAGTTCCAACCCCCAAGCTCACCGTAAGTCTGAGGAGCTGTGGTTACGTTAGAGCCGGTGTAATCACCAAACCGAAGAGTGGGATTAGTGAGGGTGTTGTTGGAGTAGTAGATATAAGGGCTCGTGCTCTGAAAGATTACTTTCGATTCTTTCCAAAAGCGCGTGGTGTTGGTCCCGTCAAAGGTTACGGTTACAAGCTGGCCGGATGCGGCGATCACATAATTTTCGGTGGCTATATTCCATGAAACGTTGTTTGAAGATGTATCAAACGGACCCGAATCGTGATCCCCGTATGCGATGTATTCAAACGGAGACGTGCCGATTGCGTAACCGCCAATCGTCATCACAGTGAAGTCTACACCAGTAGGTGCGAGCATCTGGTTGAACACGGCGCCTGACATCCAATCATCTTGGAGGAGCACAGAGTAACTCCAGGCATTCGTACGAGTGAAGACGTTATCGACCGAATTATCCGTGGGGATGATCTGGAGTGCTTTGGTGCCCCCCATCCCGGTTATATATGCACCACCAAAAGGAACGCGCTTGCCCTGCACTCGGGAGGCAATCGCAGCAGCTTGCGTTCCGCTGTTTCCTAAACTCGTGCCAGCTGAAGGCAAGACGGTGCCGTCAGTGATGTCCGAGATGTTCGCCCACCAAAAAGTCCCTTCAATCGTCCCTCCGCTGCTAATCCGGAAGGCCCATAAGATGTCATCGAAGGCATCGTAGAAGAAGTAACACTCCAGAGCTTGTGAATCGTAGGCGCCACTCCGATCTAAGTAATAATTCCCACCACTGTTGACAACAGCTCCTGTAAGTCCAACTGCTCGGTAGGCGTTTACGAAATTACCGACGTAAGATTGGTAGTTTGAGACATCCCCGAACATCGTGTCCCGAGAAAGGACGAACGGATTCACCTGGATTGTGAGCGTTTGCTCTTCCGATTGACCGAAAGGCCAACCTGCGCGGAGTTTAATCGTATAGGTTCCTGGGACATCTTCCTGCCCGGCGATATTCCCGGTGCTGCTTACATCCGTGTAAGCGCCCGTTCCGGTGTAATCGTAGGCGTAAAAAGCAATCCCAGGATATGCCTCATCAAGCTCCGTACCCGTCGTTGACCAAGTTTCACCTTGGTTGACCGGAGTAGGATCATTAAGCGTGGTGAAAATGGGGGCCTTGAACTCAACGAATTCGCCACTACCCGTGCCGCCGCCTCCGCCGGTTTGGTTTGTGAAATAAAGCTGACCGGTGCCACTCGTGGCCAAAACCTGACCTTCAGTTCCTGCCGCGTAGGGGAGAGTCAGTGTGTAGGTTGCACCAGCCGCATGAGGCGGAGACGAGAGAGTGACGCCGTGACTGTTCTGTGAGCAGTTAAGGACGATTGCGCCGTCATTTGTGCCGTCGCCTTTGAATTTATAGAGAGCGCCAGCGGTGTTTGAGAAATTTATAGTACCTGCGTATTCCAGTCCGCTAACTGCATCAGCGTTAATTACTTGGTAGGAACCACTTTCGGTAATGTAAATTCCTGAACCGGCTGCGATCGAAACCGATTCACCACTGGCTGGAACAGCGTTAATTACTTGGTAGGAACCGCTTTCGGTGATGTAAATTCCTGAACCGGCTGCGATCGAAACCGATTCACCACTGGCTGCAGGCGCACCGACAAGATTCAGCGCTACAGCGGAACTCATGATTCCGCTCAACGTCATCTGTCGTGGTTGAGCATCCGCTGCGATGTAATTGGGATCGATTACAGCGAAAATCGCGTTTTCTGGAGCTGAATCAAACTCCTGGAGTTCATTTGTTTTGATAAATTCACGACCCCACTGGCGAGCGGTATCGAGATTTCGTTTTCCTGCCATGGAGTTAACTGAAGACGCTTGATAATTAGTCTAAAATAAATACAGGGGATATTTTTCTAAACAGGGGAAAATAAGCCACAATCTGCGTCCCCAGCGTCGAAAATAATCGCAGGCGTTTTAAGTATCTGTTAACGCGACCGGTCTTAAATTGAAGTAAAATAAAAATAGTCCTCACAGACTTTGTGACGGAACTTGATTTACTATTCGAGTTACAGTGTTTATCCAGATCAACAGCACGCAAGAGGTTCAGAAAGGATATCTTTTCGGCGTGGGACCAAAAGTGCGCTTATTGCGAAAAGTCGGACCCCAGAACTTTAGATCATGTTGTGCCTAAATCTAAAGGAGGTATGACAGTACGTGCTAATCTTATACCTTCATGCGGTGACTGTAATCTTTCTAAAAGTAATGAGCGCTGGGATATGTGGTACAGATCTCAGACATTCTGGACACAAGATAAAGAATTAAAAATTTTGGAGTGGGTTAATAAAAATCACAACGAATCTACATCGGCTAAAGAATACGAAACGCTATGTAAGGAACCGCTACTCTTACCAGCGCTCGAAGACGCTGCGTAGATTTGTATAAAATAGAATTGGTGATATGAAGTACCGATGCCTGAGTGGCTGCTCGCCCTGATCGCTTCCTCAGTGGTGAGCGGAGTCGGGCTTACTTGGAAGAGAATTTCGGACACGAATGATCGAGTCGACAAGCTTGAAGTCCGGCTTGCCGAAGATTATGCAACCAAAGGAGATTTAGACACAGCGTTTGACCGAGTAGACAAAGCGCTGTGCCGTTTCGAAAATAAGTTGGATGCTCTGGTTATGTCAGAGCTGCGCACTTTTCGTGAAGGTTTAGTTCAAAAGGTCAGCGGACTTGAGGAATCCAGCCGACCCGGATAACTTCACTTTTTAGCGATTTTAGTAACGATACCGGCAAGAACCTCGATAAATTTGTACACTTTGTTGTACACCTTATTATCCGTTTCGCTGGGAGTAAGATTGACGATAACAAGGGCAAGCGCGTGGGCAGCAGCGCCGACAGCAACAATATCAACCCAATGAACAGTAATGAAGGTTAAAAGGGCGGCCATTTAAATCGAAGGCGGTTACTTACATTTTAAACTCAATCTTTACGCCAAGTCGACTTAATTTCTATTGTCCCTCCTAATAGATCCTGTGCTTTAGAACCGTCAGGTTCGTGCTCTATGTATTCGTACTTAGCCGGATCTTCTTTTTCCCATTCCTCTGCAAGTTTTTCCGCTTGTTTACTGACATCCAGCATTGTTTGTTCTACTTTCCAAAGTACCCAATCCGGTCTAGTCCATTCAAGTATTTTACCAATCCAAGGGTTACGTTTTAGACGCGGCCAAATATCTAACGCGTTTATAATTAACTCGTGTATTACTGCGTTCCAGATATTGTACTCATCCATTTTTAATTCCAAAACCTAAGATTAGCCTATCTTGGTATAATTAAGCTAAACGGTGGTTACGCATGTCCGAACTTGCCCGTGATTTAGAACTAAATTCCGTTCTGGCTTCCGGGGTTTCGGACGCCGGTCAGCGTAGCGGTTCGACTAATTTTCAGCAACGCCGCGTAGTTAGCCCCGTGGCCAGCGGAGTTATTGTTGACGCCGCGACCGCCAAATACGACACCGCCGATGGTAAGTACGGCATTAGCGATTACTACCGGTTCCAAGCCACGGCAACTGGCGTTATGCACGTCAACATCCGTGAACAAAATAGTCTCCGCAGCGTTATCGTTCTTGATTCGGCCGGTATCGAAGTGATGGAAGCAGAGCCTTCCAAGTACAGTCGTCGTGATAATTCTGTGACTTCCCAGCGCATCGCGTCATCTGGTATTTACTACATGTATATCCAGACGGGCGGTCGCAGCTCTGCCGAGTACCGCATCGACGTAGATGTTATCGAAGAGTGAAAATTTCCCAGAAAGGCATCGATCTAGTTAAACATTTCGAAGGCTGCGTTTTAGTCGGTTACCCCGATATTGGAGGTATTCCGACCGTTGGCTACGGATCGACAGGTCCCGATGTCCACGTGGGCATGAAGATCACACAGGCTGAGGCCGAACGGCGCTTAGCTAAAGAACTAGAGCACTTCGAAAACGGCGTCTCAAATTTAGTCAAAGTCGCGATCAATCAGAACGAGTTTGACGCGCTTGTCTCATTCAGTTTTAATGTGGGACTCGGTGCGTTTAAACAAAGCACTTTACTGCGTCTGCTGAACGACGGTACGGAAAGAGATATTGTATCCTCTGAGTTCCTACGGTGGAACAAGGTAAACGGCAAAACTGTCGAAGGGTTGACGAGGCGACGCAAAGCCGAACAGGCGCTATTCTTGACCGAAATCAAGCATCCGAAATTGGCGTCCTCCATCCTGGCTGAGCACGACACTTGGCTAAAGCGCCGCCCGGTGCAGAGCTCAGAGCTTGCTGCCGAAGAAAAGCTGTTCGTACCCAAGGGCTCAGCGTGGGCTTGGACGGAGATTCGCATCCATTCCGGCGAGCGGCATCAGCAGGTTGTTCTGGAAGCCCAGCCGGACAAAGAATGGTGGATATTCCCAAATCACTGGAAAATTATTAACGACACAGAGCCGCAGGAAGGTCCGCCGAAACCTGACGGCGAGATCAAGCTTGTCGTTCCTTACTTCAGCCAAAGAGATAATCAGAAAGATCCGTATCGCACATGCTTCTCTAGTAGCTGCGCGATGCTGTTGGCAACACTTGATCCGGATGCTATTGAGGGGGATGATGAATATATTTCTGAGGTTTATAAGTATGGGGACACCACAGAAGCTTCAGCGCAAATCGGTGCCTTGAAGCACTTTGGGCTGGATGCGAAATTTGTACAGAATGCCGGCTGGGACACAATCGAAGCTCAGTTAAAGAAGAGTATCCCTGTTCCGGTCGGTATTTTGCACAAAGGACCTGTGTCGTCGCCCAGCGGTGGCGGTCACTGGATATGCGTGGTCGGCATTACAGCAGACAGGAGCAAGCTATGGGTGCATGATCCGTTCGGGGAGTTGGATTTAGTAGGTGGGACCTATGTGTCTACGGATGGTAAGTACAAGCTGTATTCGAAGAAGAATCTAGGACCTCGGTGGCTTGTGGAGGGCGGCAATTCAGGGTGGTTAATTTTGGCAGCTTGAGCAATTGCACTTGAGATTTTCTAGCTCGATTAGAGGTTTGCCGATTTTATCTAACTCAAGCTCGATGATCTTATCGTTAACCACGCGAGCAGCTTCGATCTTGCAGGTGTGGAGGCCGAGGTAGAATTTTTCACCTTTGTGCCAAAGCTGAGCCTCCCACTTGCCGCTTTTGTGCCGAGTCACACCCACGGCGCCGCTTGTGTTGTCTTTCCTCGTCCCTCGATTATGTTGCTGCAAGGAATCGTCGCCAAGCCTTAAATTCCCGACATTATTATTCAGTGAATTCTGGTCCTCATGATCAATCTCAAGTTCACCAGGATCAACACCATTAGCCATCAAATAGATCACACGCGACGCCTTGTAGATTCTCCTATCAACCCCCACCACCCAATCAAACCGGCCTTGTTTGCTGGAATTCGGCTTCTTCGTCCCAGCCACACTGCCAGCCCTTGTCTTATTAGTTCGATCCACCTTCCACACCAATCCCGACTGGACCCCAAACTGAGACTTGGTGATCGGAACTATTTCAAACAGCTCATTTAACCGCTCAATCGGCGGTAATGCGATAGGCTTAGGCATCGGCCTGGGTCCTCAGGTTGATCACGCCTCAGGAGCTGACACTCGCTGGGGCACAATTTTTTCAGCCGCAATCGTAGCAGGATTTTCTTCTTTAAACATGAACAGCTCAGATTGGGAAAATGTTGCTAAATGCGCTGATGCGCGTGTAATGGCGCGTACGTTCTCTTTTGACGACGAAGAGAACAATATTCTGGGCGACCTAGAGACGCGGGAGATGGCGCGTGCTCAGTCTTACAGGGAGACTCTGATCGGTTCTACTTATATAGACATCACAATGGAGATCGCCATGGCGTTTAATCAGGCGAATCTGATCCAGGATGTTGCTGACAAAAAAGTTACAGGCATCCGAATAGACATTCTCACCGAGTAAACTGAAAGGCCCGACCCCAGCGCCGCGTGGCAATTACGGACAAGTACGCCGAGCTCCTTGCAAACTGGAGCGTAAAAGAAGAGCAAAACAGGGCTGATTTTCTTGATTTTCTTTACTGGCTGTACGACCGGGATAACGGTCTTTACACCGGATTGTGGCAGCAGTTTTGCGACGATATCGCTGTTGTTACTCAACAGTGTCTGAACACAGATCAATCTTTTATTGAAGCTGTAGTTGAGAAAGTTAAGTCTCGCGTTAAAGCTGGTACAATTTAAACAGGATCTTAGTTAGCGGGATGGCTAGAGATTACGATAAAGAGTATAGTAAATATCATAGTACTGAGAAACAAAAGAAGAGGCGAGCGGCGCGAAATAAAGCCCGTCGTCATCTTGAACAGCAAGGTCGGGTCCATAAAGGAGATGGTAAGGACGTCGATCACAAAGATAGAAACCCCCATAACAATTCTTCGGCTAACATAGGAGTACGATCCAGAAGCGCCAACAGGGGCGATAACAAATAAAATGCCTATTGTTCCTGGTTCTGACGCCGGTAACTCTCCCGAAGCCGCTCCTCGGCTGGCGATGCCGACGTTCGGCATGTTGAACCAACCACCGATGCCAGGTGTTCGCCGCGTGGCACAACTAGACGACATGAACCGTGTGTCGTCCCAGTTCGCGCATGATCGCGGTATGTACGGTCGTCCTCCTGTAGGACCTGTCGAATACGGAGAAGGCAATATAAAGAAATCTACAGCTCTTACTGGTCCTGCAGGTTACAATCAGCGTAACATTCCTCTGCCTAACTCTCCTGATGATATGAGTCAGGCAGAGTACATGATTTCATTAAACGAAAACAATCCAAAGACCCGCATGATGTTGCAGCAACTCACGGCTGTACCTAAGCAAACAATGCTAAATACTCCTTCTTTTTCCGACGATTACCCTTATCAAAGTAGCAATACTGTCAACAACCTGTTAGCTTTAGCTAAGCTCAAAAAGGGCTCGGGCAAGTGAGCGAGAATAATTTTCCGATTAGGATGGCAGGTCAGCGATTTGGGCTCGATGCGGCCCGGATGTCTCGGCTGACTCCGTCTGAAGTTACTTCCCGCTTACGCTACCAACAAACTTTCCCTAGGTCATGAATCGTTTCGCAGGCTCTCTGATCAGAATCGACCCTTCGGCAATCCCTCAATACGGTGATCGTTGGGCAGGACAGGTCATCAAAGAAAATCCCGGCATTGTGGAGCGCGTGGCCTCGGCAATCGGTATAGTACCTACGACTCAGCAGCCTGCCGGTGAATCGCTTGCACAACGCGAAGCTTGATTGGATCACTCAGGATCCTGAGGCTGTTGTAGCTCGGCACGCTCGGGTCAGCACCAAGAATCCTGACCGTGCCGAGTTCGAAAAGCTGCTGACCTTCTGTATTAATGAAGGGCACTGGAGCATTTTTGAGCAAGTTTGTGCTTCGTTTGAGATCGTTACGAGTCGCGCAATCTCAGCTCAAATAATTCGTCACAGATCTTTCCATTATCAGGAGCTTTCTCAGCGTTATTGTGCGCCGGATAAAGTTCTGGATGACGCCTGGGCTAACTGTTGGGACTTCGAGCTTAGAGCTCAAGATTTTAAAGACCGTCAAAACAGTCTTGAGTTTGGGGATGAGACCGTCAAAGAGGTCTTGAAAGGCCGCATTAAAGAGGTCTTTTCAGAGATCGAGGATGTGTACCAGACGCTTCTTGAGTCCGGCGTGGCTCGTGAGTGCGCTCGAAATATTCTTCCGATGTGCACGCCCACGCGGCTGCACATGCAAGGCACACTAAGGGATTGGATTTTTTATGTTGGTCTCCGGGGCGCCAACGGTACGCAGAAAGAACATAAATACATCGCCCATGATATCGGCCGCGCATTGTCTGCTTATGTTCCTGTTACGGTAAAAGCTGTGCTGGCTTCTGAAAATCCCGCTGTTGAGGGTTGGCGGGTGATTGAAAATTTAGAAGTTTGACCCTATTAGAAAGCCCCAGTAGTCCTTCATGGGGACGACCGGGGCTCTCTTCGCGCGTTCTTTAACTATAACATACTTTTCCACGGATCGTCTGCGTTTTCTGGCGGCTGATTATTTTGTTGAAATAGTTCTTTGGCGACTTCAGTTGCTCGCGGCACGAATTGACGAGCCTGCGTGGCAGCTGTAAGCGTCTGTACCTGACCTGCCATTATCTGAATCTGTTGTTTTAGCACAGCGTTTTCTCTAATGATTTCGTCCGTTTGATTATCAGCCCAAGCTTTGGCATTTAAGGTCAATTGAGTCAGTGCTTGTTCGGGATGATCGAATGAGTACACAGTACCCATAGGAGTTTCGATTCGTTGGCCTGCATTTTGTACCGTCACCAAACTTTCCAGAAGTTTCTCAGCTTGCGGCAGTTCAAGTTCCGCGTGGAAAGCCAACTGTTGCGGCGATACCAAACCTTTGAAATTTTCGTAGCAATAACTCAGTGATTTAGCTACTTTTGTTGCTCGATCTGCTTCTTCTTTTTCTTTATTTTTCTTAGTGTTAATCAGACTCGCAGTCACCAACGAGCCTCCGGCGGCAGCTCCTAGCACCGGAAAGGTTCCGGGCTGTGCGATGACCGAGCCAACTGCCAGACCGAAGCCGGCGCACGTGACAAGGAGAGTTTTAGTGATCAGCATTTGATGGTTTGGGGTCGTGTTCAGCAAACGCCTTATCCCAGACGTTGGGGTTTGCAGCAAAGTCTACCGGCGACGGCAGGCGATTATCACCCCGGTTACGTGGATCCGTGGTCGGATCGTAGGGCTTGATCGCAAGTCCTTGGATAACAGCTTTGCCGTTGATGAATTTAGACTGCACTCCAGGCACTTTCAACACATTATTTGTGGTTTCACGAAGACGATCCACAAAGCGGGGTTTTGCAATCGTGCGGAACCCATTGCATTTGGCAAAGTTACAGTAACTTGCATAAACTTCGTTAAACGCATTCTTGACGTATAGACCTTTTTCCTGTTCGTCAATGTTCGGTTTCAAAGCGCCTGCGCCAAGTACCGTGTAGGAGTTCGGTGCATACATGGTGCACTCTGCCAGCCAAGCCACGATCGGGTTGTTGAAAATAAGGGCCTCGATGTTTGTTGTGTTTAGTGTCGGAGCAAATTTAGTCGGGTTTGCCAACACTTCACGCATATGGTCATGCCCCATGCTCAGCGCCCACGCCGCGATGTTCGGTAGCTCGGGAGCGAACTCACCCTCAATGTGATCGGGGTACACACTGATCAAATTCTTACGTTTTGAAGGATTAATGACGTTGTTCATCACAATCGTAAGTCGCCGACGCTCTAGACCGCTACTGATATCCGAGCTACTGATGTGCTCGTTAGACGCGATGGAAACCAAAAGCTCGGGTTTGAAGTTGATAACCTCTTTGCCGTACTTACGTTCGGCTCTCAGCGTGTCGCTGGCAGACGTCAGTTTTTTGAGGGTATCTAGTCGGCGGCTGAACGAAGCTTCGTCAGTCAGCAGCAGTAGCCTTTTTCCAATCAGGCTGTGCCCCTCAAACCGGTTCGTTTCTATTGTCTCAAGGTCGGATGTATGTGTGCCTGTGTAGCCCGCCAGAGCGATCAGCACCTGCTGCAGCGTGGATTTACCAGACCCACCGGCACCAATCAAGTGGAGGAATCGCTCGCCTGTTGCGTACCCTACGAGGACAGCTCGGCAAAACGCCTGAATGATGACGACGTTATCTTTTCCAACAGCCCAGGTCAGCCAGTTGAGGAACTTAGGGCAGTTGGTATCTTCGCTGAAGTCAAAACCAAGGCGACTTCGGAAATACAAGTCACGCTGGAAACCGTCAGCAAAATCTAGAGATTCGACGTCAAGAACACCATTCCGGAAAGCTACCTTTCCACGATTAGATGTCCAGATGGATTTACGACCGCCCTTGATTGACCGTAGCAGACGGGCTTTCAGCAGCAAAAAAATACTGTTTACGGTACCGCTGTTGTATCGCTGCAGAATGCCTGTCTGTACGAATGTATCTAACGCTTTCAGGATGCGCCGTTTAATATGTTGTTCATCGCTGAGAAACCAAATTCCTTCCTCGTCGTCGTAACTAAAAAACTCGTCGAGGGAAGAATCGTACAGAAACTGATCGCCGTAGTTGCTTGAGATAACTTCGGCAATGTCGTTTTCGCTGAACGCACGATCGTTGTTCTGCAAATTGATCAACTGTGCAGGAGTCTGCGGCGTGGTAGCCATGGGCTCTTCGTCGGGTGATTTTGTGGATGTTGATGATGATTTGGACGACGGCTCACTGGTCAGATTGAAGTCGTCGAGGGAAAGCACAGAGTTTTTTGGTTGTGCTTTGTTTGCCTTGATTCGATCTTTGACCGAGTCGGGGCATTGTTCCGCAAACACAGAGCGGTTGGCGTACTTGATTTTTCTCCAACACGCCATTTCGGCATCTTCCGCCACGATGGCTGCTGCTGGTCTCAAGCTGTTCGCGTCCGTGATGGAGTTGAGGATGCGATTAAATTTTCCGTCTAGTTCCGGGGCGTACTCGTAGATAGCATAGAACAGACGGTGCGCGACGTCAAGAGGGGCCTCCACTAAGGTGACTCCATGGCCATTGCACCAGTTCGCCCAGCCGATGATTTCCTTGAGACCGGTTGCCATGGCTAGGCTCCGGTCCTCTACTTCGTCGCCGTTCAGCATGTTCTGGACGGACTTGCTTAGTAACAGGTCGGGCTGACAGCCGTCCGCTGCGACCACGCAGTCCAGAGCTTCTTGAGCGTCGTACCGAAATGCCGAGTCTTGCGGCAGCGTGGCAAAGACCTTAACCCCCTCATCGATCACTTTGGTTGGGATATATTTTTCAGTCGCACAGATCAAATCTTGCAGACCACGACCGCCGTAAAACAAATTGACGGTCTGTGTCGCACGTTTGTCCGAACCCGGAATCTGTACAGCTATTTGCCGTACAAACCACTGGTAAAAATCCGGTTGTACAACGTCTCGTTCGAGTCCGAAGGCGAGACGAAACCTAGGCCAGTCTGGCGTGTTGCTCGGGGAATAGTAAGCGAAAGACAGATACTTTTTACATATATCTAATTCAAGTGCTTGTTCTACTGTTAATTGAATGTCCTTTATCTTTTCGCCGTTCTCGTCTTTACCATCCGCTTGATTGTCGATATCGATAATAACTAAACCGGCTTTTATAAATCCTGTATCTCCACTTTTGCGTTTTCCATCGATCAGCTGCGCTGCGCAAAGACCAGCACCCGCCGCGATGCGGTCAGCAATTACTTTTGTTGAATCGCTAGATGCCTTCCAGTTTTCGTTAAAGGCGGCAAAGTTACCGCCAGATGATATCTTTCCGGTCTTTGGATTTAGGTATTCGCAAACTTTCTGATTAAACGAATAACTAAATTCCATGAGACCCCTTGTGGCCCGGACATTCTGGCACAGAAAAGCGCAACGCGCATGGTTTGCTCTGTAACAACCGAATATTTCTAGATTCGATCATCTCAAATGAGACTTATCCTGTTACGTTATGAGTGTCGTAATACTTACGTACGATTTGCCACCAGTTTTCTTTGTCTTTTTCGATGTCTTTTTCGCCAAAACTAAATACCTGAACGCTGTAATCAGGTATCGGAGTAGAAACTATTATTTGCGTTTTAGAGATCTTAATTCCTAAGCATTTTTCCGCTGCGATTGTGTAAGCAGCAAGCTGTAGTTTAGTTTTTTTGAACTTGAATACCCCACTGATCAGGGCTTTCTTGAGGTTCTCTGGGATGTCAGCTTTGCTGGATGGAAACTTAGCGCTGTAAGGGCCTACAGATGTTTTAAAGTCTCCTAAAATTATCTCGCCGTTGCTGTCTTTGTAGATAATGTCACAGCAACCAGCCCAGCCATGGCCTGAAGGAGCATCGTAGTAGTGTATGCGTCCGACTCCGTCATCCCCGACGTAGCGGGACCAACTGGGTTGGTTGTAAGGTTTTTCGCTCCACAGAACTCGTCCGCTACCGATTAGTTCGTCGACTTTCTCTGGAACGTCTACCCAGTACGGTTTAAGATCTTCTCTGGGGTTTACTGTTATTCCCCTAATGTGGTTTTCTACCGCTTCATGAATCCAACTTCCTCTCGCTGCTGCAGCGTCTGCAACGCCTGGATTTAAAGCATTCCAATGCGCCAGTTTACGCTGCGTTTCAGCGCTCTGCGTGGCGGACAAAATCGAAGTAACCGACGGAAGAGGTACGTCAACACCTTCGCAGCGATAGTGACGTAGACCGTTGACTGTAAGCCTGGTACTATTTGACACGTTAAGGAAGACGGAAATTTCCGTCTTAGATCTTTGCGTATTTTATACGGTTAATACTGAATTAGAACTTCAACGCGATCTGGGGCGAGGGGCCTTCATCCTCTTCATCTTCATCTGTTTCCTCATCACCGCCGATATAAAATTCACTTACTTGATACTTGAATTCTCTTTGCGCACCAATCATTTGCTCGTGGAGGCATTGGCCTGCATTGTAAGAGTCAATAACAATTTCAGCGCATGTTTCTGCATCTCTTGCTTCGCCATCTGGCGATACACACTCCTGGAGTAGTTGGGTCGAAACGAGGAGTGATGCGATGCGATCCAAAGCACGGTTTGTCTCCGTCAGTTTATCGAGTAGTTCCCGATGAAGCTTTTCAAATTTATGCACTTTGAAGTGGAGGGAGAGGAGGAACTGTTTGCCAATCTACAAGAAACTCGATGTTCGTGCCATCCATCCAGTTCTTCGGTTGCCTGAAAACAAACCATGCTGACGTTACGGAATCACGCGACTTGCTGACGGTGCTGAACTGCGGCCGTGGCGAGAAAATCATCAAGTCAGACAGTTTATTATTTTGGAACAATTTGCGTCTCTTGGCTACCGGCTCTAAGAAGCTCAAGCGATCCAATATGATTACGCCTTTATTCGCTATTGTTATGCCGTAGTCTAGAACGTAATGAGTTTCTTGTTTTAGTCCTGTTGTATTTGCGATCACCCAATCAAACACACTGTGCTTTGTTGTCCACCAAAGAGGGTCAAAGATGTGAATTCCTTTTTCGTAGCTATCGCAATCTAACTGTTGTTGGTTGAATTGAGCAGCCAGTTGGCCCCCAGAATCGCACGGTAGTAAAAGTTTTCCGGTGAGCGATAGATGAGATGATAGTTGATGGACGATACCCTGAGGAATTTGGTAGAAGTCGGTGCTCATAGTGATTTGACTACGTTAGGATAAGATGAATTCTAATCCTGTTTGCTGTGCATTGATCCTAGGCTTAACACAGGATTATCGAGTCTCATGCGTCTCTTCGAGCTCACTGCAGAACAAAGCTTTACGCACCAGCGAGTCATTCGGGATGCAGACAAGCTAACCAAAGAAGAACTCGTAAAAATTTTAGGGGAGATACATCGTTTGTATTTGATCAAGGGCGGCTTGTTTACAAGGTTGGTCAATTGGTGCGCACGGACCGGCGTGGAACTACCTCCTCTAACTGAGTTGTACGACGGAGAATCTCCACTAGTTAACTCGGACCCAGATGTTGTCTGAACTTTTTTCGAAACCCCATCGTTCGAGATAACGGAGGAGAGGTTCTCGATTTTTATCTTGCGGGTAAGCGAACACAGGTCCTGGTGTGTACTCCAAGACTAAACGGATCATACGTGCACAGATTGCAAGACATTGAGTATCCGCCATGTTGTGTGCTTGTGCTGCTCGCCTTGCTCTTCGATTTTTTCTATTGTTGTACCAATCCTGTTGAGCCCTCTTACTTTTATATATGTGTAAAGCCAGGTTGGAGGCAAATCCAAAGTCTTGAAGCACTACACAGATCCAAAGATTTTTGTATTTGACTCTGTAGGTTTGAATTTTTTTCATAAAAAAGCCCCCGCGTAGGAGGCTCGGATCTTGGCTTCGACCTAGTTTAAATCAAAAATCCAAACCAAGCTTCTTTGCTTGCTCTTCCGTAAGCTCCATTTTCCTTTTGGCTGATGGAGGTTCTGAGGCAGCCGCTAAAGCTTTCGGGTCTCCCGCCGACGCAAGCTGTTCGGTAGTTGGTTGTGTCCGTGCAGCTTGGAAAGCGGCCTTGATCGCTGTGTGGTCACCACCTAAGGGAAGCTCAACAAGATCGCCGCCAGGGATAACCGACTTCAACACATTACTTGCGGATTCAGCACCGCCGTTTTTAAGCCAATCGCCGATATCTTTGATCAGCTGTTCCTCATCATCGTTTTGAGGCGGACGGTCAGCAAACGCAAGGGCGTTGTAGTTGATCTTGGCACCATCAGCACCAGTCAGCGGATCCCGTTCGTTGAAAGAACGAGTTTCGAATTTCGTGGTGGTCACCACAGTGCCGACGTTAATTCTGTTGTTGTATAGATTTTGAAAGTAAGAGATGAAGTTTTTCTGCGAGGACTTCCCACTGATGATGCTGGTCGTTACGCAGCGTGGGGGAAGCAACCTGTGCTTAGGGGTAACCCCAATGTAAGCAATGCGTAAAAACTCCTCACCTTGGCGCATCCCTAGGTTGCCGTAAAACGGACTGAAACCTAAAAGGACAAACTCGATGGGTATTCCATTGTCATTGCGGTCGATAATTGCGGAATCAGGATCGACGTCAGATTTCCAACGGCGAGCTTGAAGATCAATGCGGAGTGTGTGCGGAGGGATGTTGCACAGAATTTCCGATTCGGAAAATTCGCCAGCGATGTACATCGGTTAGTAAGCGGAGGAAGTCAGAGCGAGAAATCAATAGATCCGAGGGCAGCGGCAGCGACCTTACCCTTCTCAGGATCGGCAGCCTTGGTAGGTGCCTTGCGGGTCGACTTAGGAAGATACAGAACTTTGTCGAGATTGTAGTTAAGGTAACTCTTGTCGTCTTTCTCAGAGGTCGAGACTCGTCCTACGGCGATAGTAGGTGTGCCTGGTGCTAGGTCAGACAGTTGCTTGCTGAGTTCGTTCCAGGCCGTCAGTTTGAACCATTGCGTTTCGTTGTCCTCAGAAGACCACGCAAGCGAACGGTTTGTCACCGTTGCGTCCGTCAGTTCAACTTCGTCTGCTTTGGGACCGAGGCCCCCCGTGGCAATGAACAAGTTCATCGCTAGCAGATCGCTGAAGTTGTCCTGTGTCACTACCAGCATGGGCTGCATTTGCAGCACGCCATCGACAGTAGCCCGAGTCGGACCCAGAGCCAATACGGTCTGGTCCTTTTCCAGCTTGCCGAGCAGCTTGCCGACATAGTGGTCGGACTTTTGGAGGAGCTGAACTTTGGTCGGTACTCGCTTGTCGTTTGAGGGCAGCGCCTCGGCAAGCACGTTGGTAGTTCCTTCGTCTGTCTGCGCTTCAGAGGTGACGCGCAGTCCCAGAATGAATACATTCATCCTTGAGCTTCCTGTAAATCGTTGAGCGGTTGACGTTGAGTGCCTTAGCGATCTGCTTGGCAGATGCGCCTTGGCTATGGAAGGCTAACAGCATTTGTATGTCACCGCTCGAAAGCTTGGTGTTTTTCTCCGCACAGTACTCAAAGTGATACGGATTTATACAGTGTGCATTCTTGCACCGAGGCTTCGGGATAACGCCGTCACGCGGTATGTCTAGATATTTAAGTATGGTTGTTCGTACGTAATATCTCTTTCCAAAAGCGTAAAAGCACGGGGTGTTGTTTGTGAAGGAACCTTCCCACAGCTCGCATTGTTGTTGACTGAACTCATTAAAGGCTAATTTTTTAAAAAGTTTGGACACTGCTCCTTCGGTTGCAGCGCCGTATTTGATTTCATAACGGTCGCAATCCAAAGCACGTCCGATATCCAAAGCTTGTCCCTGCGCGTGGGCCGTATCAGACGCACACACAGGGAGCGAAAGCTCTTTGGATTTTAATTGAAATAATATGCTGTGATTTTCCAAACGTTACTTCTTCTTCTTATCCTTATCCTTATTTTTCTTTGCTGCATCTTCCAGAGCTTTACGAGCTTGGTTACTAAGCTCGATATTTCCTTTTTCGGCTTGTTTTAACGCTGCTTGGGCTGAGCTGCGCCCGCCTTCTGAAATCAAAGCGGCAGCGGCATTGGATCCCATTTTTCCGGGGTCGCCTGCTGCTGCGGCGGCACCCATAGCTCCTCGACCGGATCCGGACGATATTCTTTCCTGTACGACCTGGGAAGCACGTTGTGCCGTGGCAGGAGCCTGAGGACTCGAAGGTGCTACGTAAGAACCGTAACTAGTCGTCGACGCAACCTTACCGCTGCTCGCTTTACTTGTCGTCTTGGCTTGTTGGCTAGGCTTCTTCGCCCATGCCGGGGTCAAGCCGCCGGTCTGTGCGGCAGCAGGAGCGGCAGCAGGAGCGGCAGCAGGAGCGGCAGCAGGAGCGGCAGTACCGTAACCTATGGTCCCGTAATTAACATCTCCTGCGTAATAATCGCCATAGTATTGTTCCCAGTTGCCGCCTACTACAGGCGCGTTGTAGGTCGTGCCCCCTCCGGTCTGAGCAGGAGCAGCAGGAGCAGCAGGGGCGGGAGTCGATACCTGAGCGCCTGGAATAATGCTTGCCGTGCTGTAGTTACCTGCACCTAAGCGACCGCCGCGCACGCCTTTATAGTCGGTGGTAACCAGTTCCCGAACACCGCCGGGCATACTGGCCATGTAGTCGTTGTATAAAGACGCGGTCGTTTCTTCTTTAGCTGCATCACTGACTACAGAAGTAGCCGGTGTTGATGTCGCCGAAACTGTTTCTTCTGGCTTATCGACTTCTTCTAATTCCCCTAATCCTTCAATCGGCGTCCCGTACTTGAAATTCGGAAAACTTTTGACGAGAACACCCTGTTTAACGCCAGTTTTGCCGCCTGCTTGCTTTCCCTGCATTTTCGCAAGAGCTTGAGGCTTACCGCCGATTTGGAATCCGTAAGTAGGAGTAGCGGTCATTAATTCGAACCCAATCTTAGTTACAGGATAGCAAAATTACTATACACTTTCAAAGTACCTTCGAAGTTGATGACCCTTCTTAACCACCATATCTAAAGTATTTAAAGTGAATGCAGCGTCTTCGTAAGTCTTAAATACCTGAGCTTTGTTTCGTTCGTTACTGTATTTAACTAGAGTCTTGTTTTTAATCGATTCGACTACAAATTTCCCTTCCGGGTTTGTAATGACCCAGACTTCCTTGAACTGTAAGTGAGTCCGAGTAGCCACTTCGGCTTCGGTAAAGAGTTGCGTTTTCTTTGGTACTTTAGAACGGATTTTGGGGTCTTCTAACTTTTTTAAGGTGTTAGCTGCGCTACCAATATTTTTCTGACGTTTCAGTGACCGAGCGTGGTTGGCCGCCTTTAGCGGCGAATCAAATTCAGTCAAACAAACGAAAAAATTATCCTCCCCTTCTATGACACCAAAGTACTTCCCGTCGTTTTTTAGCGTAAAAACATCTTTTACGCTACCTTTAGGCACAGCAAGCAGTCTGGACACAGCGTATGTTTGCGGTTTCAATAGGTTAGTAATTTAGCACGCTTATGCTGGGCGTGCACTTACTTTGCGCTCCAATCTTGCCCGATTCCGGCGTCCGCTACGAGTCTAGTTTTACTGAAAACTGTATCACCTGCGGCTACCATTATTTCAGAAAGCTTATGCTGCCATTCATCGGCTAGGTTCTCTCTCACCTCAAGCACTATTTCGTCGTGTACTACGGCAACTAATCTAACATCGTCTCCTACTGCGGGGTTTAATGCTCCCAAAGCGACCTTCAAGATGTCAGCTCCGGACCCCTGGATTAGTGTGTTAGCGGCGATGGTCATCTTCGCATCGTCGTAACTAAGCAAGCGACGTCTGCCCATCGCTGTTCTCGTATAGCACCATCCATCTTGAACCAAGGCCCCTCTTTCCCGGTGCCATTGACGCAAGCGAGGGTAAGACGCGTGGAATTTCGCGTGGGTGACCTTGCTTTCGGATAAGGTCAGCATCAATCCAAAAGACGCGGCCGCATACGTTTTGAACTTGGCGTAGCCAATACCGTATATCATCCCAAAGTTTGCCCCCTTCGCCATCTGTCTCTGTTGTTTTGTAACTTCTGAAATATCACAGTCGTTCATACGACTTGCTGTGAGCGTGTGCAAGTCTATGTCTTGGTTGTACGCCTCTTGCATTTCGGGAATATCCGCCAGCTCGGCCAGCAGTCGAAGCTCCATCTGCGAGTAATCACAGATAACAAGTTTGAATCCGGGAGAAGCAACGAAACACTCGCGAAAATTTTTGGATCGGGGGATCTGCTGCAGGTTCACCGCGTACGTTTGTTTCCCAGATTTTTTGGTTGTTCTCTTGGCCCCGGTGCAAGTGAAGCGACCGCTGTTGGCACCGAACTGGTTGTAAAAGCTATGAATCCTGTTAGTAATTGGATTTATGTTGTCTATCAATTTAGTTATGTGCTCTAACTTTGTTTCGATTTTTACTCGCTGTCTGTACAAAGCCAGCGTGGGATCGTCGCTATTAAATTCAGATAAAGCTATCTGACTGAGAGTTTGTTTTTTAGTGTTGTCATCAACAGGTAATTCGACCCCGCACGCAGTAAAAGCTTTACACACTTGTGTCGTACTAGAAGGATTAAATTCTTTCTTGGGCTTCTTCCCTACAGCAACTTGTCCACTATCATTACGCGGCAGCTTTACTTCTTGAGGTAACCTAGAGTCCAGTTCCTCTATAAACTCTTTGGTTTTACTCTCTAGCTCCTTTCGTATCTCGACCTCTAACGTTTTAAGTTTGCCCACATTTACAGCGAATCCTCTGTAACACATCCAAGCCACGGGGCGTACAACTTTTGATTCCATGCTGTATACGCCCATCAAACCTTCTTCTTTAAGTTCGTCGATCTGAAGTGCTGCGATCTTGGGCAGCAGATCGACGTCTTTAGCCGCGTATTCGATTTGTTCGAGATCGAGATCAGGGGCGCCCCAGTCAGATACCTGCTGCTCCTTGTCGATGGTGAATTCCAGGCGCCTTTCGACTACAGCTTTCAGCGAACAGGACACGTCCGCAAAGTAAGGTTTGTTTGCTTGAGGGGAGATCCGCTTCTCCTTGAACCCTGCCCTCAGAACTCGTTCAGCTAAATAAGTGTCGAATACTTTGCCCTTGTAATCAATGCCTAGGCTGAACAAAAACTGAAAATCAAAGTTCGCGTTGTGTATTACGAGTAGATCTCTAGTTTCTATATATTGTCGGAGTTCTTCGTCTACCGGAACTTTAAACAGATCAAAGACATAAACCGTTCTGTCCTCTTGAGTCGGCGATGCGTCACAGAGTTGCAGCAACCGACACAAAGCCAACGAAGCTTGAAGCCCCGTGGTCTCAGTATCTAAACAAAGTTTGTTTAGCTCTTTTAATTCACTCAGTGCTTTTTTGTACTGATCTTTTGTTTGGATGAATTTAACTTGCATAAAAGAAAGCCCCGCTTTCGCAGGGCTGAGCGGCGTTTCGAAAGTTTACTTGAACTGTTAGCGCAAGCGAGATTTAAAAGAGTTCATAATGAACTGATCTGCGTCGCCCCAGAGCTCGATCATTTCTTTTCCCCGTTCATTCAGATGAACGCTGTAGAAAGGACGCAACATGGCGTTTACTTGCGGAGTTTGATTTTCATCACGGCTTCCCCGTGAGATGTTGCTGCGCCGTTCAACCAGATCGTTTTTCATCAGCCATTGCAGAGCGTCGCGCAAGCAGATATACACCGGAGAGACGTGGAAAGTTTCGCGACGAGAGACACCTGCCCGGTAATCCTTAGGCTGCCACGCGCCGTTCATGAGCTCGAAGCCCTGGAACAACACTGATTTAGGAGATACTTCTAAGTTGTTTACCCAGTAGCTTGCGATTTGGCGGAGCGTCCACCAAGACCCGTTGCTGGCTGAGCTGAGGATCATTGCAGTTCCGACCGCCCAAAGTCCGTTAGACCTGTGGAGATCCTCCAGCAGATGATCCACGGGGCGCTGAGGAGCCTTCACTTCGAGTTGCTTCACCGTAGCCACGGGGCCTTCCGAAGTGTCATCGATGGAAATCTTCCATGCTAGGTTCGCGAGCTCTGGAGATTTCTTCTCAACCGAAAGCTTGAAAAGCTTTGCGCTGTCTACCTTGCGAAGGTTCAGAATTGATGCAAGTTCGATCTTGACAGGAGAGGACGAGGTGGCTTCCGCGAGAGCTACCGCCTCGTCTTTGGTTAGATCCTTTCCTTTGAGCGTGTAATTGAACATGAGAGCCAAGGGCTTTGACAGGTAGATAGTAGAGGCTTTTCAATGGCATTGCAAGCAGCCATCTAAAGACTTCCTAAACCCACAGGGTGTCAGGACCGTCTGGCCATGCGCCGCAAGGTCCGTCCGGCTCGCCTATGCGTCTCCACACTACCGTGTACCCGTCTTCAGCCAAGGCTGAAACGTGCAGCTGGCCCTCGTTCATAAAGAACATCCCCACACTGTTCGGCGCGGGGAAATCCGCCTGCTCCCTTAGTTTTTGTGCTGTGCTGTACTCAGCGATTAAATCGTTAAAAACTTCACCGGCATCGATGGTCATCGGATTGCTTTTTGAATAGCGTCTACAACATTATTGTCATCAGAGGTGTCTACGGTGTAGCTCTCGTCACTAAATGTTGCGACTACAGGGGGAAGATGTTTAGCGATGCAGAACGTCGTCCATTGAGTACCAGTAGATTCTTTAAATGCGTTAAGGCGCTTAACAAAGGCATCGTTAACTGCCGACTCCCCGTCGGTAATCATCAAGACATCACTGTTCTTTGTCAGCTCTGTATTTTTTAGGGCGTGGTCAATGACGCTGTTGAAGCTTGTGCCGCCCTTCAGAAACCAGTCGCCGACAAAGTCCAACAACTTCGAAGTGCTAGCTTTGTCTGGTTCGATTGTCACACTGTTTTGAATGAATGTGTCGAACAGGTTGATTTGTACCTTTCGACGTTGTTTGAGAGCTTCTTCGGCAATAACAAATGCAATGGCTTTGGACCAGATTTCGCTGGCTCCTGTCATTGATCCGGAAACGTCGATGTACATAACGATCGGACCCTTTCCCAGATCCTTACGGCTAGCTGTGTAATCTTTGGTGAGTAAAGTGCGTTCAGAATATTTTAAAGCGAACAACGCCCGCCCTTGCGGCGTGGCCGCTAAAGCAATTTCGCTGGGGAACGCCTGCGTTACGTTGTTGTCGAACTTGGCACCGGTGATGTTCTCGTAATTGCTTTTCGCCTTACGAGCACGCTTCCGCTCGCCCCATATACGCCTCAGCGTTCCGAGCCGCGTGGCTATTTTACGCAATGTTTGGTTGCGGTTCAGCCGTTTCGCCAGAGCTTTCTTTTCTGCCAGAGTGCCGGACGAGGCGCCCTGACCTGCAGTATCTCCGAACAGATTTCCCATCTGTTCCTGTAGCTCGTCGTTAGCTTTGTTGACGCTGTCAACCATTTTGCTCGCTTCAGCACCGACCTGTTCTCTAGCCTCCTGAATTGCATCATTGATCTTGTTGATCAAATCCTTTGCTTGCTGTCTGATTTCGGTAGCCTTGCTGGTGTTGCCTTTAGCTGTTTCTCTTTGGAACTTCTCCCGTAGTTCCTGCAATTGTTGTCCGCTTTTGGTTAGTAGTTCCACATCGAAAGCTTGCTCGGCTATCGCCTGCTCGATGGCTTCCGCAAGTTCATTAAGCAGCATCACTGCGTTGTTTCCCGAAGCAAACTGATCGCCCACGCAGCGGTGCAGCAGCAAAGGCCAACCTGCAGCGTTAGTCAGTTCGTCCATAATCGCGAACCACACACCGTTTTCCGGTCGGTAGTTCTCAGGAAGCTTTGTAGGCATCCCGTCGCACACGGCACGAAAATAATCTTCAACGTCTTGCTCGCTCACAAGCCACTTGACTTGATCCTCGTCATAAAGACGTTGAAAAATTTCTTTACCAAATCGACTTAGTTGCGTAATTTCATAGTTGTTGATCAAAAAATTGACACTGGGGCGTTGATCTCGCACAAAATCATCCCAAAGAAAATCAGCCAGTGCGCCGCAATAAAGAGTCAGCGGCTGATTTTCAACAATGCGTAAAAATTCACGGCGAGTTTGTGTCATTGTGCGATCTCCGAGATTTCGCGGGCGATGGAATCCAAGTTGTTCTGGAGCTGTTGTGTGAGTTTTACTCCGTTCATACGCTCAGACGCGGACATTTTAATGCGATCACTTATTAGGAGCTCATCTACCTTACCTTTAACTGTATTGACGTCTTTGTGATACTTGCGCAGCATCGTCACATATTCGTTTAAACCTTCCAAATTATTTGCACGGCTGCGGTGCACGGTGGCCTGAAACTCAGCCATAACACCGGAAGTAGCCCGTTTAGCATCGGCAAAAAGTTTTGCCGCTGTGGGAATCTCCTGCTCTAACACTTCGCATATAACTTGCTGATCATCAGAGCTTGTATACACGATGTGCACAATGCTGTTGTGCATATGCTCAGGGTGAAGTGTATCGTCGCCTTGAACAACTGCCCAAGCCCTAAGAAACTTAAGAATCTGAACGCGGCGACGATCGCTAATCGCAATACCTCGTTGCGACAAGAGTTCCCAGATGCTGTTAAATTTATCCAAAAACTCAATAGATATCTTTACTTTTTCTGCTTCGTCTTGAAGAATGCTGAGCTCTTCAAGCGAAATGTGTTCACCGACTTCCGGACGTTGTTCGATGCCGAGCGCCCATTGGTCAAGAATTCGCTTCGAGGCCGGTTTCTTGAGCGTATGCACCGTGGGGCGGAAAAGAAATCGATCACTGAACGCTTGAAGTGATTCTTCCTCGGGCCAGCTGTTTGTCGCGGCGACGATGCTTTGTAGAGGAGTGATGATAGTCTCTTTGCCGTTATTGAAAGTCCTTTCGTTGAGCAAAGTAAGTAAAGAATTCAAGATTGCGGAGGAACCCCGAAAAAGTTCATCCAGGAAACCAACGTGCGCCGAAGGTAAATAACCGTTGACGTCTCGTTGATACTCATCTTTCAGCAGTTTAGTTACAGCCACTGGGCCAAAAACTTCTGAAGGGTCTGTAGTAGGTGTCAGCAAGTAGCCGAAGTAATTTACTCCCTTGACTCCTTTGCAGATGTTTCTAACCAAATCGGATTTACCTGTGCCAGGTGCGCCGAGAAGAAAGGCGTTCTGCTTAGACAACAGACAACTAAGCAAACCGTCAATTACATCAGTTCTTTCCAGCGTGGCGGCGTTAAGAGCACCTCGGAAGTTTTGAAGCTTGGCAAACAGTTTGTTGTTCATTTGATTGGTTTGGGGAATTGAACTTCAACAGGACAAATAGTTAAGCCCTTAGTTGATTGAAGGGCCGCTTGGCGAACTTTTTTACCTGCAACCTCTGGATCTACAAATGAGATAGCTTCGAAGGGATCCGCTGTAGCAGATCCATCGGCGGTAAGATAACCCTCTTCTGTTTTGATTACGTAAATTGTGCGCGTCATTAAAAGTCACAAGCAATTGATTCAGGTTGTGGCTGATTGATGTCCGTAATTAGTTCCTCAAGGTTTTCGTCGGCCGCTGAGATTAGTTCTTTTCGGCGTTCGATAAGTCGACGTAGGTTCTTAGCTCGTTGTTCGTAAACATCGATCTCTACGTTTGCTTCGGACATCAGAAGATTAAGATGCGAACTGTTCTCAGCTCCTTTAATGCGCTCGCATAATGTTTTGTACTTAGATGACAGAGCTAGAGATTGTTTCAGCTTCTCAAGTCCTTTAGATTCGTCTCGACTGTTGCAGATGCTTTCAAGTTCTTCCCTGATGGTAGTTTGAATAACTTGAAATTCTTGCTGAGCTTGGCGATAGGTTGATTTATCTGGCGAAGTAAGCAATTTGCCACAGTCCAGCAATCGCTCTGCAAGCACAGAAAGCTGGTCAAATCCCGGAACGGAATCGCTAATGAGCTTTAGTTTGTTGGCTGTGATCTCCCAGCTACCCCGTTTCTTGTCAGAACCAGTTTGTTGCTTACCGATCTTTGTTATCGTACGAACATCAAGATCATCTAAAAGCTCAGCGCTCAAGGTGAGCGCTCTGTCGGCGGCAGAGGCTTTGGCCGCTTCTAAAACCTTGGCTGTGTTGATGTTGTTTTCGTAAGCGAGCAACGATTTAATGTCGCCGGCGATCGGTTCATCTGCTGTTTCAAGCACTACGGGTAGCGGGCCAACTACCGATACACGAACCGGAGCGTGGTAGGCAGCTTTCGTAGGAAATACTTTCATATACGCCTGGAAGGCTAGATCGTATTCTTCCTCGTCTTTAAACAAAGGGCGGAGAATGTTTTCGGCTGTTTCTTGCCAAGCCGCATACTCTTGATCCCAAAGCTCGCGCAGTTCTTCGTTAGCTACCTCTGCAGAGTACTTAATGTCTTTAATGTACTCATGTGCTTTGTAGAAATAACCTTCAGTTACGAAGTGAGCATCACCGAAGTGAATGGTGCATTCGTCATACAACTCACGCTGTATCGCACGCAAGCTGTCTAGTTTGTGCTTGAGTGCGTTTGACAGAGACGGCCGAATTGAAACAGTGTTCTTTTCTCGTAGTGTTTTAATGGTTTGATCTGGAAGTTTAAGATCGTCGAAGGAGATCTGTACGCTTTGACGAACTGTGGCAGAGATTGAACAAGCGAGGAAGTAGTGATTCATTGTTTGCACTGAATGGAGGGGTGGTTGTAAACAGAAGGAGTCGGATCAAACCCGATGATGCCTAAAGCCGTAAAAGCCATGCCAAGTGAGGCGAGCAACACAGCACCTGCGTTAACTGCTTTGTCTCTCATTTCAAACGGGTGAAAGCGAGTGAAATTTTCTCTGTGAGCTGATCGCATTCGCCTGTTTGTACTAACAGCTCGGCCTGTTGCTTTAGCTTGAGCTTGGCGACTTTCAACTGCTGTTCAAGGTCAGATACTTTGTCTGCCAGTTTCTGCAATTTGCTGTGCGGCGTGGGCTTACGAGAAATACGGACAACGATGTTTGTCTTGTACTGAGGGAACTTAAACTTGCTGTCGGCACCACTAAACAAGCCGAGATCGAAACCTTCGCCGTCTGCTTGTGTCACATCTGCCAGCAAGTTGTCACGAGCAGCTTCGAATGGAACACCGAATGATTCGTTGACTGAAGCCAGTGCTTGGTCACATTCGCTCCAAGCGCCGGCTGCTGTGTCTGCGAGCTTGAGAATTGCAGGTAGTTTGATGGTCATTTAATTAAGGGATTGGGTGTTCGCACCACGTTAGGGGCCGGTGCCGCCCGTCAATCATAGCGCTTCAGACTGATCCTGTAAATAGGTGAGCGTCATTTCGTTGGGTAAACGCAGACATTGTTCCAGTTTCCGATGTGATGCTCCCGCATTGCTTGCTCTTTTGCTTCGTCTCGTGTGTACGCCTCCACGGCGCACAAAAATTTCCATGCTCCTGTCTTTCGACTGAACACATCAAAGCTTTGAAGTTCTTTGGAAGTCTGCATGGCTTAGTTAAAACCTTTGATACGGTAGCATAGAGCACACGTTGATCTGTTTGTCTTAGTTACATTCTGTCTTACATCTCGTTTAAGTCGCTTATAAATAAACATTTTCTGAAAGCTCTCAACTTAACGTGTTTTGCTATCTGTGCTGTTTAGTTAACTAGCCGTCTCGTAAAAAATGCAGTCAATCGCCTCCGGCGTGTTGAACTCGGGGAAATCGTAGCTGCATCCATCGCGACCACTGTGCACACATTGATTGCAACCTTGGTGTTCCTTAGTTTCTTTAAACAGCTTTAACATATTTTGTACGTTGCGAAGCATGGTTTTAGCTTGTGTGTAGAAACATTCATCAACCTCATACGTTGTCACCCTGTGACCACAAGCTCGGCATTCTTTTCGCCGCCTCGTGTACTTTTCCTTAGTCGGCTTTGATTCGATCGTCACTTGCTCCTTCTTATTGCATTTCGGACAAGTGCCCAATAATCTTGGGTTTACAAAGACAGATTCGTTCATGTTTGTCGATAGTCAGTAATCGTAGGCGACTTTAACGTCTACTACGTCACAAGGTAACACACCGTAAGGTCTAGCGTCGTGATGTTTACTGAAGTAGGGCGAGTGCCCTACAGATAAGATTGTTCCTCCTTCGATAAAGTTGGACACAAATTGAGTAAATGCAGGGCGGTCATCGGGCTGTTCATTAAACACACTAAAATCATCTTTTATCAAAGCAGTTACCCAGTGTGCTGGTACTTGATAAAGAATGTGCTCACTTGATTTCATCGACAAAAGAAGGCACGCCGTTCAGACTAACCGAACGGTAATAGCCTTCGCAACCTACTTAGGTCTTAACAACATGATCGCAAGACCTGCAACCATAAAAATGGGAGAACGCAAGGCGACTCCCAAACCAAATAAAAAACTTCCGGCAATGATGAGGGCCATAGTGTCAGTTAGTAAGTCGAGGGGTTGAGGGGCAGAGGACTATCATCAATGTTTCTGTGTGAATTAAAGCGCACCGAAGTAAGTCAGGCTGCGCTTTCTAGCCAAGCTTTACAGGCTTTCTTAGCCACATAATGGACAGCCGTGGGATCCGCCAAGTTATATTCACGTGCCGCTCTGTAGGCTTCTTTAGCTGTTTCAAATTCATCAATTGTTTCCACGGTGTTGGTGTGATCTCGTCGTTGGATGTAGTGAGCCATGCTGATCAACCTCGCACAAAACAGTGACGGGAGTTCTTTTCGATCTCCCAATCCGCTTCTTCGATTGCTGTGCCAAACCACTTGTGATTCTTCTGGTAGATACCAGCGCCGCACAGCTCACGCAGAATAGCATTTAGTCTTGACTTAGTTGTAGGTGTTTGGTAACCATAGTCGCAGATCGTAACTGTATCGGGGCTGATCTGAGCGATTGGGCTACCGTGCAGATATACAGTTGTGCGATCAATGAGTCGATCAGCGTGGGCGAAATAGTCTACAGAGACTTGTGTATTGGCGCACTTCCAATCTTTCTTGGAGTGGATTGCGAGCAGCATTTGTGATTCAATTTTACGCATGATGTGTGTGCGAGTTGGGTTAGTTAAGAGTCAGTAATTTTGAGAGACAATACCTTCAAGGGCGGGGATGATCTTGTCTTCAATTAAGTAAACGATGTCATTTGGCATCTCCTCTTTAAGGAGAATCTGTTTGAATTGTGCGAGGGAATGGTAGGCCAGGCTGTGTGAATCCAACTGGTAAATGTCGTAAGGGAAGTGATTCATTGGAGTTGGTTTGTGTAGGCGGCGTGGACAACCACAGGGTTAAACAGGAGTGATCGGGATGCCACAATCGTCATCGAATGTGTAACCATCAGGAATCTCCCAAAGGTCACCATCCTGGTGCAATCGCCAAGTAACACCGTCACTAACCATGCTGGCATTGTTTAGGATGTTGTCCCATGCTTCCCAATACCATTCGTGATCTGGGCCAGCCTGACATATTTGAACGTCTTCGTAATCAACACCTACACACTTAGCCCAGTGTTCGTCAGCATCACTGCAATAAAGCTGGGGAATGTAGACACCGTGGGAATCAAGTAAGACGAGGTTAGGCTCGAAACGTGTTGTCATGATGATGGGATAATTGTGTGATTTGGCCCCGCGTTAGCGGGTAGTCGTTACATACTTAGCCCTCGCTTAGGTTCGGGTCCGATTGTTTGCAGGGCCCAAGCGCGGCCCCAATTACCGGCGGTCCAATGCCATTGACACTTGCCCGAACCTGGTTTCAAACCAGGTAAAGAAGCGAGCCCGCAAATTGAGCAAACGGGTTTGTTCATGATGATTAGATTAGTGTGAGTGTTCAGTGAGTTGGCCCCGCGTTAGCGGGTTTAGTCAAAGTCTCTAAGGTCTACATCTGTGGGGCGCTCGATGATCTTGCGGCCCGTATCATGTACCTGCGACGTGATAACCACACGGCCACACAGTGAGTTGTATGCGGCCGGACATTCGCGCATCAGATGGTTGCGCATCTCTGACGTCATGTAGTAGCTAACTACGTGTAGTAGTTGGTCTTTGTGTAAGTGGCTGATGTGATCGAAGTTTGCCATGATCAGAATGTGATGGTTTGCTCGAAGGATGAGAATGTCTTGGCGCGTAAGTCTTCCAGCATAGTTAGATGTTCGACTGCCCAATCACCACCAGGATGATCTGGAGTTTCAGCAACTAACTGCATGAGATCTTGCTCGTAGGCACGAATCATGCGACGCATGAAGTCTCTATTTAAGTGTGTGCGAGTGTCGTACATTGGCTGTTGTGTAAGGTGTGCGCGAGAAAGTGATGATAGTCCCCTCTATTTAGGCCAAGCGTGGGAACTGAGGATGTCGTTGGTGAACTGTTGGCGTACGCAATAGCGGGCGATTGATTCAGCTTCTAAACAACTAGATGCCAGTGTGTGAATCTTAAAGTCGCCACGATCTGCAGTCTCAACGTGCACGATGTACTTACGGTCTGACATTGGTTTAGTTAAGGGTTGCGGAGATGAGAATAGCCAGGGACTTGGTAAGCATAGTCCGGCCCAGGCAATGTACGCAATAGGTGACGATAAGCTGCAACTGTACACTCAATGCGCGGCGCATTGTATGCGGCCTCACGCCATATTCCGGGGACAGCGTGGGAACCTAGGTAGCCCTCATCCCATGCGGCTACAGCTACATCGTCAAGATCAAGTAGAACGTAACAACGCTGAGGGTTACCGTTGCGATCGTTAGGTGCACAGTGATGTTGAATGGTTGCCATGTTGTTGGTGTGATTGTGTGAGTTGGCCCCGCGTAGCGGGTTACTTAAGACCAGTGGCCCAAAGGTTCGCGGATTCCAGTTACTTCCTGGGCAACTTGATTAACAAACGTCCACACCATATGATTAACCATGCCGCGCACGCTTGTGCTGTTCTTGGCGAATCGTTCTAGCCAAGCATCACCATACTTGTTGTAGAAATAATCCTCTACATCATCCTCAAACGTGATGAAGAAGTCCCAAGTCTCGTGATAATAGGCGAGCCCGTCAGGTGCACAAGCTGCACAACCTTTGCGGGCGATGTCCTGCAGTTCTTCGAACGTTAGAAGTCCGTTGTCTTCGTTGATTAAATACTCAACTGCGTGAGATGCAGTGAGCTGCGTGGATTGGCTCAGGGTCATAACATTCACCAGCTACATGGCTGGCAGCTAACACAATGAGGGTAAGTCCCTCATGTAACTAACCCAAACTGCAGTGCAGTCTGGGGATAGCTACAGGAGAGAATCAACGTTTGATCTTGGCAATCGGATAGCGATCACGCAGGATATCTATAGCTTCATCTCTACATGAAGCACGGAAGTAGTCTGCCCACAGACCTTCTTCATCTTGGGCAAAGTAGAGCGGATCACCAACACCAAAGTAGATACCATCGCTGGTATAACCGCCTTGATTGAGTCTCTCTTTCTGCAAGTACACGCGGCCAGTGAACTGTTTGCAGAGCTTAGTTACTTCGAAAGGGAACATGATCAGAACAGGAAAGTGTAGTTAATGCAGTCACACGCAAGCACACCGTACGGTTGCGCATCGTGATACTTACGAAAGGATGGTTCTTCATCCCAATCTGCAATAGTTACAGTGCAGAACAATGAATCACCAAACTCACCGTCGATAAAGTTATCAATCTCCTGTTCTTCTTCATCACTTGTGCCGGTGTAGTCGTGGTTGATTAAGATGCTGGCCCAGTGTGCGGGCAGAGTGTAGGTAGCTTCGCGTAGTTCGGGCATGACCAGATAGCGATGGGATTGGGTTAGTTACAGTTAGCGGACAATGTAGACAGTTTCGTTAGCCTTCCAGTAACTCCATGACTTCCAACCGCTAAGCTTGCCTTCCAAAATTGGCATCCACTCTGCGGTTCTACTTGAGCGTTTCATTCCCCAGTTGCACCTGGCCGGCAAATAACCTCCCCACCAAAACTCTGCGCCCACAGGTACATCCTTAAAGGCTATTGGTGTTAGTACAACGTCAGATGTGAGAGGCTCAATAGGACAAACGATTGTTGCGGACATAATCAGATAGCAATGGGATTGGGTTAGTTACAGTCAGGAATAGTAACGGCCGACAATAACATCCTCGCCGCACAGTTTGATCAGCACACCGCTGAAATAAGAGTCGGAGCTGTAACCATGCCAACCGCTAAGTGCTGACTCCAGACAAGAATCAACCCGCATAAAGTCAGCGAGGTTGTAGTAATAACCTTTGTAGCGAAAGAAAGAACAATCGGAGTCGAACTCCTCATCACTCATCCAATCAAACTGTTTGCGAAGTTTGGCACGCTCAGCGCCAGAAAACTCACACGCAAACAGCAGCCGGCGTGGTTGATTGTTGGTCTTAATGTTCATAACATTCACCAGCAATAGAGCTGGCAGCTGACAACAAAGAGGGATGAATCCCTCATCAAACCGTAAGGCTTGAGGAGAGAATCGAAATTTAGAGAATGATCCTAAATGATCCTATCGGATCAAACTTAGGACTACATCCGGACAAGGCTAGTGATTAACTGGCTCCGCCCTAATACAGTTCGGGATTGTTACCCGAAACTAAAAAGTACGCACTAAGTTAGCTACAGTTTGCACAATTTCACCTAGTTGCGGGACTTAATTCGCCATCGGCGGTTAATCGACCGCGTGGGAATTGCATCCGGCTTTGTCCAGCGTACCTGCATTAAGGACAGTTACTCTGGACAAGCCTGCAAAGTGACAAGTGCAAAGCTGTAACTAACTGCGTGCCACGGTGACGAAACCGTTTGCGTCGCTAGATGTAGGTAACGAACCTACTGATCAGTTCTAGTAGCCAACTGTTCACCTAGTTAAAGGTGCCAGCTGACAAGGTACAGCCTGATAAGTTCGGCATCGTGCACACTTAACCGGTTGAGTTGCAACCGTATTGTGCTCAGGGGATCGCTCGCGCCCTTAGTTCCGTCTTATGACGATGCCTGCTATTTGAACAGTTAGCTAAGCCAATCGGCTACCCGTGCTAACCCGCACTGACTTAGCTAACTATTTGATTGTCAAGGTTCTTTCACCTAGTTACCTACTACAACTCTCGCCGCTCACGTTCCGGCACACCATGCCTGCCCTTGCCTACACTTCGGGGAAGTACTCCCTACCATCAGCGGCAGACGCGCGGGGCCAGTTCGGCCGTCGCGAGAGTCGATTCGGTTTTCTAGGTGCTCTGGCGTCCGGGCCGTGGCCTGTTCTCCAGTGACCTAAAGGTATCCGGCATTGGTGCGATAGGTCAACCCTTTCTGACCGGTTCACGGATTGGCACACAATGCCAGGGTCCGACCCTTAGTTAATTGAAACGCACACACGCGCACGCGCTAGCACCACGTTGCGCCTTCTGTCAAGCGGCTTCACGGTTTGAATTCTCTTTAATTAAAGAGGGTACCCCCCTGGCTTAGCTAAAAGAATAGAACAAGAGTAGGAGTTTGTAATACATAGTGATCGTTGATTGATTGTTTATACAAACTCCTGCCCCGTACCCGCGCGTACCTGCACGCAATCTGCCCCTTTTTTTTAAATATGCGCGTATAACGTCGCCCCCGGCGAGAACCCTTTATAAATCTTGCTGGAAAATAGGGGGCAAAAGTTTTAGTGTCAACATACAGGCAGGGGTACACAAAAAAAAATCGCCCGCGTGGGCGATCAGGTAGAAGTTTTTTCGATACTCAGTACTAAATCTTTTAAATACGTGACGTAGGTGCGCAAAAGCTCGGCGGCTATAAGGTGTCTTGCGTCCTTTGATTGAAAGTAGTGGGCGTTATGTCGATCTACAGCGTCTAGTGCTGTTTTAATCACCCCGTTCCACGGTTCGCGCACAGGGGTATTCCACTCCCGAGCCACGGAAGGGGAGGCAGAGTACCCCTATATGCTAAACGAAACTAGATTTTTAGAGTTTCTCTAGTTTGAAATAGATGGTTTCAGGGAACTCACAGAAGAATTTAAGTGTCGCAGGACACAACCAGCCTTTTTGTTCGTTACAGGAGTACCATGCGCCGCCCATTTCCTCGTTTTGACGAGTCAACGCCCCGTGGTAGGTAGGAAACTCCTTAGCAGCGAACAAAATCCGGTAGTTTTTGCCTTCTTCGATCAGTTTTTGCTCTTCTAGGGCGCTGTTGATGATGTCTGGGATGCCTAGGACGAAAGGTTCGTGTAGAAGTTCCCTTTTAGTGTCGGTAAAGCACCAAGTTCCGTTGAATTGGTAGATTTCGATGCAGAGCATTGCGTTTGCCATGTGCTGTTGGTGTGATGCTGTGCGATCCTAGCACGGAAGGTGCGCCGCACAGGGCGTATATTTACAGAATTTTGGTATGATGTATAGAGATTAGCGCCAGGCGCCGTGAGTTCTTCATCTTTTGAACGGCTGCCTGAGCTTGCAGATAAGCTTCGTTCGACATATAACGTTGATCGCGACGTCCTTCGTGAAATTCTTTTTCAAAATGCTTTAGATGAAGGCGAGCTTGACAACGAATTAGAGCAGCTCTACCCAGATGAAGACATTGAGGATGCGCGACAACTTACGTCCGTCGCTGACTTTCCTAACTACATCCCCTTTGAAGGTTACGACATTGACCCGGATAACGAAACTCTGAATGCGTACAGACTTGCCGGTGAAAACACAAAAGCACGAGAATTTGTCGAGCAAAATAACGATTTAGATAGTCTGCTTCCCGGCGGCACCGTGGATAGCGCCCGCACTGCTTATCTTCAAGCTATAAACAGCGGTGCGTTAACTCCTCAACAGCGAGAAACGTTGCGCTATGCGGGCGAATCCAGGTTTTTATCTGATGCAAACTACAGAAGCGACGCAGGAGAGGCATTAAATAACCTTCTTCAGTCGTATAGGGACAGGTACGACGTAGATTATTCACAAAATTTAGAAAATGTTGCTGATATTTTAGAACAAGCAGATGAAGTCATACGGCCCGTAGAAGTCGGTTTAGGTGCTCGGGACACGATGATGCGGTACGCGGATAGCGATACCGTCACTCGGGATCCTTTAGCTAATCGAATTAATCAAAACACCATTCAGCCCGGTTTGCCCTTGCGTGGCCGTGACCCTGGAGT
>Ga0196899_1000160_pt1 | contig 34838 bp, 45 predicted proteins | sample VirMetDEL_Sep_01_FD_169095 | JGI IMG/M metagenome (GOLD analysis project Ga0196899, IMG submission 169095) | Aqueous microbial communities from the Delaware River and Bay under freshwater to marine salinity gradient to study organic matter... | ecosystem: Environmental > Aquatic > Marine >... | reverse complement strand
GCAGTTTTCTCTGGTGATCCAATTGACGACTACGAAATCATTATGGAGTATGTCGCTCAAGACCTTGAACAAGTCGAGGTAATGTAAGACACGGACGGTCTATAACAGCACTGGTCGGGACCCCCCCTTCATTAAGTCACGGACGGACTATAACAGCACTGGTGGAGTCATATGACCTCCCTTTAATCCCTGCAAGATAAGGGAAGTTAAAAATTCTTGCTGGTGCGGATGGGACTCTCTCCCGCCTGGTTTCCAATTTCCAGTCAAAGAATTGGTGGCGTGCATGAAAGACCTTATGAGGCAGGGTTGCATAAACCCTGCTTTTTTAGTATAATAAATTCAATATAATATCAATTATTAAATGAAAAACGAACTCTGGATTAAAACCTGATGATTACTATAAACTACCTCTCTCATCAAAGAAAAGAAATTGATAAGTATTGGCAAATAACATGTCATTATTTAAATAAAATTAAACCAGAAAACAAAAAGAAAATAAAATTGAATATTCTCGCAACCAGAGAATGTGATTGGAGTGGTAGTTTGCAAGACATCGATTATGATGTTTACTATTTTCCAGATATTGAAGTTAATTATATGCAGAAAATTCATACTGCCGTAACAACATCTGGAAAATATGCAGTTAAATTGGATGAGGATTGCTTCATTCCGAATCATATCTGGGACTATATTATTGAAAATATTGATGTCTTAGATGATAAGGATAATTTTATCCTTACTCCAATGCTTTCAAATGGTGTTCCACATACAGACAGATTTGTTGAATCTTTTATTCTTGATGAAGAAGTAAAAAAAACAATCTACAATTCTTATTTGAATCGTGAAATGCCAAACGGTCTCTGGGGTGCCGATTATACTCCTCTTAATGAATTTACTGTAAGATCTACAGTATGGAATTCTCAAAAGTATTTTGAGGGTGTTTCTAAACTTAACACATATTTGAAAGGTATACATCCCATTCGAATATGTGCAGAAGCACAAGTTGCCATGAATGATTATATTGTTGACAATCTTGATAGGTTGTCCCAAAAGAATAACTATTCAATTAAAAAGTTTACTGAACCTTATTATACAACTAGTACTTTTATTATTAAAACCGAAGATTGGATAAATCTTTTGAATATGGGAGCACATGATTCATTTGATGAAATTCAATTGAATCTTTATAGAGAAAAATATAATAAAAACTTTTTGTACATTGAGAATGGATTCTCCATTCATACCATTTATAACACGATATATGGTAATAAAAATATATGGAATATTGGATTGGAAGATGGGCAAGAATATGAATATGAATTTGTAAACAACATTCTTGATAAACTAAAATGATTCATTGTATTGGAGATAGTCACTCTGCTGTTTTCAGTGGAGAGGAAAAGATGCAACCAACTTGGCCAGAACCAGCATCAAATTTACTTCCTTATTTTAAGTCTTATCGAATAGGACCAGCAACAGCATATCAGATTGCCAATAAGCAACCGATTATTGAATCCTTAATTAACTCAGTCAATCTTGGACCTGATGACAAATTGATGTTCTGTTTTGGTGAAGTTGACATTAGAGCACATCTAATAAAGCAATCCAAAATTCAAGATAGACCTGTCATTGATCTTGTGGTAGAATGTGTTGATAGATATATTGAAGCAATTTCTTATTATAAAAAATTTGAAGTTCCAATTATGGTTTGGGGACCAATTGCTTCTTGGTCCGATAAAAAAATGTATACTGGTGGTCCTTCTTTCGGAACAAATCAAGAAAGGAATTGGGTGACCTTTTCGTTTAATACGGCACTTCAAATGGAATGCTTCAGGGAGGGGTTTGATTTTATTTCCATTTTTTATTCAATGGTAAATGATGATATGACAACCAAACCAGAATTGTTGGATGACTGGGAAGGCTCTCATATGCATCTCTCTCAGAGAGCAATGCCTTTGATTCTAGATACATTTAGAAAAAGAAACTTTATTTGATGACAAAAATTGCATTAATTACTGGTATCACTGGACAAGACGGTTCTTATCTAGCAGAACTACTTCTTGAAAAGGGTTATGAAGTACATGGTATTATTCGTCGTGCTTCACTGATCAATACTCATCGTATTGATCACATCTATGATCGTATTCAATTACACTATGGCGATCTCACCGATTCAACTAATATTGTAAGAGTTATTCAGAAAGTTCAACCCAATGAAATTTACAATCTTGGTGCTCAGAGTCATGTCAAAGTATCCTTTGAGATCCCTGAATACACTGGTCAGGTGGATGCTCTGGGAACTCTTCGCATTCTTGAGGCAGTGTGTCTCTTGGGTATGCAAGATCGGGTACGCATTTATCAGGCATCTACTTCCGAACTCTACGGTCTTGTTCAGGAAGTTCCTCAAAGGGAAACAACACCGTTCTATCCTCGTTCCCCCTATGGTGTTGCCAAACTTTATGGTTACTGGATTGTAAAAAATTATCGTGAGTCTTATGGATTACATGCAAGTTCTGGAATACTTTTCAATCACGAAAGTCCCCGACGAGGGGAAACGTTTGTTACCCGTAAAATTACCAGAGGGTTGTCCCGTATTTTAGTTGGGGAGCAAGACGTATTATCTCTCGGAAACCTTAATGCACGCAGGGATTGGGGGCACGCAAAAGATTTCGTCGAAGCAATGTGGTTGATGCTTCAACAAGAAGAAGCAGATGATTACGTGATCGCTACTGGAGAACAATATTCTGTTCGACAGTTTGTAGAAGCAGCAGCACCTTATTTTGGTATGAAGATTGTATGGGAAGGCGAAGGACTTGATGAAATTGGTATTGATAAAAATACTGGAAGAAAGGTCATCGATGTGAACCCTAAATATTTTCGACCTGCTGAAGTAGAGACTTTGTTAGGTGATGCCACAAAGGCAAAGGAAAAACTAGGTTGGGAACCTAAAACTTCTTTTAAACAATTAGTTGAGGATATGTGTATCTATGGACAGTGATTCCAAAATTATGGTTGCGGGTGCCAGAGGAATGGTGGGATCCGCAATCGTTAGAAATCTAAAAAGTAAAGGTTACACGAATATTATTCCCGTAACTCGTGATGAAGTTGATTTTACGAGTCAGATTCAAACAGCACATTTTTTTAAAAATGTTCGACCAGAATATGTCTTCGTTGCTGCTGCCAAAGTTGGTGGCATCATGGCAAACAAAGAATATAAAGCAGACTTCATTACTGATAATTTAGAAATTCAAACTAATATCATTAAGAACTCTCATAAGTTTGGTGTTAAAAAACTTCTCTTCCTTGGTTCTTCTTGCATCTATCCAAAGCATCCTAATATTCCAATTACAGAAGATCAGTTACTTTCCGGTCCATTGGAACTGAGTAATGATGGTTATGCCATCGCAAAAATTGTTGGTGTCAAAATGTGTGAAGCATATAGGCAGCAGCATGGTTTCAATGCAATCTCTCTGATGCCAACTAATCTTTATGGTCCAAATGATAACTTTGATTTAAATTCTTCTCATGTGCTTCCAGCAATGATTAGAAAGTTTCATGAGTCAAATGGTGAGGTTACTCTCTGGGGTGATGGATCTCCAATGAGAGAATTCCTCCATGTGGATGATCTTGCAGAGGCATGTCATGTTGCAATGCAAAAGTATGATGGTGCAGAACACCTCAATGTCGGTACTGGTGAAGATGTCACTATTAAAGAACTTGCAGAAACAATTGCAGATGTAGTTGGATTTTCTGGAGAAATCAAATGGGACACTAGCAAACCCAATGGAACTCCCAGAAAAGTCATGAATGTTGACAAGATGAAAGCACTTGGTTGGGAACCAAAGATTGGGTTCCGTGAAGGTATTCAATCCACTTACGAATGGTATAAAGAAAATGGGATTTAGTTGGCCATTAATGAAAGATAATACAACTTTGTTAGACAGATTGCGTCTAGCAAAATTTGTATTAACTACTGATAGATTTACTAATGGTCAAAAAGTAAGGCAGTTTGAAAATGCCTGGAGTGAGTGGGTTGGATCAAAACATTCCCTCTATGTTTCTTCTGGTAGCACTGCAAATTATCTTTTACTTGCCGCAGTAAAAGAACTTTATAATCTAAAAGATGGTGATAAAGTTCTTGTTCCTGCCTGTACTTGGATTACAAATGTTGCACCTGTAATTCAACTTGGATTTACTCCTATTTTTTGTGATATTAATATTGATAATTTTAGTTTCTGCGAAAAAGATCTTTTGCATATTGCAGAAAAATACCCTGATATTAAATTAATCTTTGTAACTCATTTGATTGGATATTCTGCTAATAATGAAAGGTATAAAAATATTTTTCCAAATGCTCTAATTCTTGATGATGTTTGTGAATCTCATGGATGTAAAAATCCAGATGGTACTAAGAGGGGATCTGATAGTTTAGGTGCAACGTTTAGTTTTTATTTTGGTCATCATATTTCTACAGTTGAAGGTGGGATGATCTCTACTAACAACTATGAACTATATGATCTGATGAGGATCAAAAGAAGTCATGGATTGGCAAGAGAATCAACTAAATCTTCTGAATACTATGAAAAGTATCCAGACATCTCAAATCATTTCTTATTTGTAACTGATGGATATAACTTTAGAAATCATGAAATGTGTGCCGTTCTTGGTCTTTCTCAATTAAAGAGATTGGAAAATATCATTGAAGTTAGGAATAAAAATTTCAACAAATTTATTGAACTAGTTGAAGAATTTTCTAACCTTTTTTATGTTCCAAAACAATATCCTACAACTAGTAATTTTTGTTTCCCATTAATTTGTAGAAGAAAATCAATAGCAAGTAAACTTAGAAAAATATTTGATGATAAAAAAATCGAGCACAGACCAATTATCAGTGGTAACTTATTAAAACAACCTTGCTTGCAGGATTATGAAGTTATGAGTAACAAAAAAGAATTGACTGTTGATTTAGTTCATGATAATGGTATATACTTAGGTAATAATCAATTCGTTGGAAATCGAGAACTAAAAGAACTTAGAAAAATCTTTAAAGAATTATGAATCAAGAAAAATACTCTACATCAAATAAAAGGGAAAAGTGTATTATTACTGATAGTGATGATTTAGAATTTTTATATTCTCACAAAGAACAACCTGGTTTTATTGGATGTACAACACAAGATTTTGATCTTGATGTTTTTGCTGATATGGATTGGTATATTGGTAGAAAATCTGGAGCTATACAATTAAAAAATTTGTTACCATTGGATGTTGTGTATTTCAATAATCATGGTTCGGGAAAAATTGGTAAAGTTTGGGATAAACACCATACTGCGTTTTGTAATTTTTTAAAAAAATTTAATCCAAAATCAATACTTGAAATTGGTGGATCTAGTGGAATTCTCAACAGTAAGTATAATTCTAACATTCCATGGACAATTGTGGAAATAAATCCGGATCCAATTTCAAACTGTACTGCTAAATTTATTAGAAGTGTATTTGATGAGAGATTTAAATATGATGGTGAGCATGATGTAATAGTTCATAGTCATTTATTTGAGCATGTTTATAATCCAATTAAATTTCTTAAAAAAATATCATCTATGTTATCTGATGGTGAAAAAATGATATTTTCTATACCTAATATGGATGTAATGCTAGATAAAAAATATAGCAATTGTTTAAATTTTGAACATACATTTTTTTTAATAGAACCTTATGTAGATTACTTACTGTCTATAAATGGGTTTGAAATTATTGAAAAAGAATATTTTATGGAAGATCATAGTATTTTTTATTCTACCTATAAATCTATTTCTACAACAGTAAAAAATATTGATAATAATTTATATAATATTAATAAAAAGAAATACTTTAATTATATAAATTATTATCGGGATTTAGTTTCGAATATTAATTTAGAAATAAAAAATAAATCTAATGTTTATCTCTTTGGAGCACATATTTTTTCTCAGAATTTATTATCATTTGGATTAAATTATTCAAATATTGAATTCATTTTAGATAATGATGTTGATAAACAACATAAAAGATTATATGGTAGTAAGTTATTTGTTAGATCACCTATTATTTTAAAAAATGTTAAAAATCCAATTGTAATTTTAAATGCTGGAGTTTATAAGGATGAAATTAAAAGTGACATTTTGAATATTAATAGTTCTACAGTATTTGTTTAGTAATTATTTAATAAATAGTTTTTTTAATGTTTAATTATGTTTGTCATTCCATGTAAATATAATCCAAAATTTCCTTTTGTAATTGATTTGGTGAAATCAATTAGAAAATTTCATCCTACTGAAAAGATAGTCATTGTTGATAGTGATTCTGATGATAAATCTTATTTTTCTGCTTTGGAAAAATACAATGTAATTATTGAAGATATTGGCAATAAAAATTGGATGGTAGGTGCTTATTGGTATGCCTATAAAAAATATCCAAATGAAGAATTTTATTTCTTCTTACATGATTCAATGATAGTTAAAAGTAATTTAGAATATTTAAAAGAAAAAGATTTGACAATATGGATGTGTTTTGATAGATTTGGAGATTTTAATACTTGGGGAAATTATATAACAGAAAATTCCAAATATGAATATGTTTTTTCTGGTCGAGGATGTTCTGGGCCCATATTTTTCTGTAAAAATAAAGTGATGAAAAGAATGCTTGAAATGGGAGCAGATAAGTTTTTACCGAAAGATAAATCTGAAACTGGGTATATTGAAGGGGCTTGGGGATTTTTCTTGGAAGAACAGGGATATGATTTACAAGAGTGTTCTTTGTATGGTAATATACTGGAAGGGGGGTGGTTTAGAGGTGATGATTTAGATCCTAATAAAGTAAGAAGTCCTTTTTCAAATAAAACTTCTTGGCAGTTTCCGATAGAAAAATTTTGTGGATCTTGTCTTGATACAAATAGGGGATGGCCAAAAGAACTTGTAGCAAATTTGAATGGTGGATATAAATGTTCTATTTGCAACATATCAGAATTGAATGGAAATTCAATCGAGTTCAAAATACGCCATAAAGATGGAGATCATCTTAACAATAATCCTGAAAATTTACAACTTATTTGTTCAAATTGTTATTCTAAACTTAAATGAGGTAATAATGTATGAAATATATGGAATTATATAATAAACCATGGGGTTCATATACTAATCTTTTAGATGAGGAATATACAAAGGTTAAAAAAATTATTATTAAACCTGGAGAATCTCCTAGTTATCAATATCATCTTAAAAGAAGTGAAGTTTGGATTATTGTAAAAGGTATTGCTGAAGTTAAAATTGATGGTAACGTAACCTCTCATATTATTGGTGATATTATCAAAATTCCAAAAGAAGCAAAGCACCAGGTTACAAATATCGGAGAAACTGATCTGGTTTTTGTGGAGATTCAACTTGGAGAATATTTTGGTGAAGATGACATTGTGAGGTTAGAAGACAAGTATGGCAGAGTATAAAGTATTACTTACTACCAGTGGTCTAGGATCTAGACTTGGTAATCTCACCAAGTTTACAAACAAGAGTTTGGTTCGTGTGGGAGACAAACCAGTCATCTCCTACATTATTGAAACTTATCCACTAGATGTAGAGTTTGTTGTAACTCTAGGACACTATGGATCTCATGTAAAACAATATCTAACTCTGGCACACCCAGATCGTAAGATTCAATTTGTTGAAGTTGATAATTATATGGGTGAAGGAAGTAGTTTACTTTACTCAATCTCTTTATGTGAAGAGTATCTCCAGACTCCTTTTGTGTTTCACGCTTGTGATACTATTCTTTCAAATAACTATATTGCCGATGTAGACTTCTCTTCGAACTGGTCCATTGGAGGGCGTGGTGAAAACAGTCAGGCATATCGAACAGTCAATTGCTTGAATGGAAAGATTGCATCAATTAATGAGAAGGGAGAACAGAATTTCGATTATGTTTATGTTGGAGTATCTGGTATAAAGGAATATGAATCTTTCTGGAACATCTGCAATCAGATCCTGAAGAAAGTTAAGACCAGTGATCTCAGTGATTGTCACGTCATCCGTAAGATGAATAACTTCTCAATTGTTGAAGTTGAGACTTGGTTTGATATTGGTAATATCGATTCTCTGAAGAAGACCCGAGCAAACATTAAAGGAAGTGTTCATGTTCTTGATAAGGAAGATGAGAATATCTTTATCTTTGATGATTATGTAATCAAGTTCTTCTACAATAAAAAGATTTGTTCTGATCGAGTAGCACGAACTGAAAATCTAAATGGTCTTGTTCCAAAGTTACTTGAGAGCACAGAGAACTTCTACAAGTATCAGTATGCCGAAGGAGATCTTCTTTCTAATGTTGTAGATTTGAATTCATTTGTAAATCTTCTGAACTGGTCCGATCAAAATCTTTGGATTGAAAAGGAAGATACAAACTTCAAGAGCAATACACTTTCTTTCTACAAAGATAAGACTCTTCTTCGAATTGATAAGTTTTTAAATAAGTATAACTTAACTGATAAAGAAGATTGTATTAATGGTGTTAATGTTCCTCCGATAAAAGAACTGATCGAGCAAGTTGATTTTGATTCGATCATTGGAGATAGACCATCTGGATTCCACGGAGACTTTATTCTTGATAATATTCTAATCAATGATAATGAGTTTACTCTGATTGACTGGAGACAAGACTTTAGTGGAAGCATTGATGCTGGTGATATGCACTATGATCTGGCAAAGTTAAATCATAATCTAACTCTGGATCATGAAACTCTATCCAAGAATCTATTTGAGATCAAAGTTGGAGAACAAGTTAAGTGTGATGTTTATCTCAAGAAATCAAAGTTAGAGTGTCAAGAATATTTGAAGAATTTCTGCTATAATCGTGGTATATCTTATGATGCTATTAATACGCTAAGTTCTATCATTTGGATCAATATGGCACCACTGCACGAGCATCCACTTGATACGTTCTTATATTATTTTGGAAAGTATAATCTGTTCTTGAATCTCAAATGAAGTATCCGAAGTATTACATCGGACCAATGAGTAAAAATGTTGTTGATTGTGTGATGAAGCACGGTCAGCAACATTCTGTTGGTCTTATACCTTCCAGAAGGCAGGTTGATTATTGTGGCGGATATGTCAATCAATGGAACACTAGAACATTTTCCGAGTACGTTGGAGATACTGTTTTATTGTGTAGAGATCACGGCGGAGAACTACAGGGAAAGGATCCTGATGATGGAGTCGAATCTTTCAATGAAGACTGCAAATACTTTGATCTAATTCACGTTGATCCTTTCCGTGCATCAAAAACTATAAAAGATGCTGCAGAAAGAACCATCCAAATTATTAAACAACTTTCTGTACAAAATTCAAATTTGATGTTTGAAGTTGGAACTGAAGAAGCAATATTTAAATATGAACCAGAACAACTAACTTGGTTCCTTACTTATCTCAGTATGGAATTAACAGAAAATCAGTTCAACCAAATTAAGTATGCTGTTGTTCAATCTGGAACTCGGTTAGATTTATCAACCAGAACAAACATTGGAAACTTTAACAACAAGAGACTGGATAAGTTTATTCAGGTTGTAAAGAGTTTTGATCTGATGAGTAAAGAGCATAATGGAGATTACTTAACAGATTCTTTTGATGTTGAAGTTAGATTTGAACGTGGTCTAGATGCGATCAATATTGCACCAGAATACGGGCAAGTTGAATCGGAATATTATCTGGAGCAATGTAAAAAAGATGGAAAGTTGTTTGAGGAACTTTTTGTAATATGCTATAATTCTGGTAAGTGGAAAAAGTGGGTCAAGGATATTAATCGAATATCTCAAGATCAACTTATTATGACTTGCTGTCATTATGTTTTATCTGATCAACAATTTATCGAAAGAATAAAGTCAAACTTCCCAAGTGCAGACAAGTTGATACAGAAACGAATCAATTCAAAACTCAAACTTCTCAATGAGCAAACAAAAAACTATTGCATTTGATCTAGACGATGTGATCTGTTGGAGACCAACTGGTTATGAAGACCTTGGACCTTTAAAGTATGATTACTGCAAACCAATTTTAGAAACCATTGATCTTGTAAATTCTTTCTATGATGAGGGTTATAAAATTGTAATATATACTGCAAGAGGAATGTCACAATACAAAGGAAATGTTGTTGACATTTATACTCATCTCTATACAAGAACTGCAGAACAATTAAAATCCTGGGGTTTAAAATACCATTCTCTTGTTATGGGTAAGATTCATTATGATGTTCTGATTGATGATAAGGCATTGAATTCTAATAAAGTTACTAAGAAAAAAATTGTGGATTTGTTAAATGACTAAACTTGTAATTTTTGATCTTGATGGTGTTCTCATTGATAGTAAAGATTATCATTATGAAGCACTGAATACTGCACTTGGTTCAGAGTATGCCATCAGTAGAGAAGAGCACGTTAGTGTTTATGATGGTCTACCAACTAAAGCAAAACTAGAACTTCTGACTAAAAACAAAGGTCTTCCTGTAGATCTTTATGATAGTATCTGGCAAGAAAAGCAAGAAGCAACCCTGAAGATCTTCAATGATTGTGTTGCCAAGGATTATGAACTGATGGGTTATTTCCAGCAGTTGGTAGATGCTGGATACAAGATTGCCGTTGCATCTAATTCTATTAGGAATACTGTTAAAATCCTTTTATTGAGATTAGGAGTATTAGAGTTTGTTGATATGTACGTCTCTAATGAAGACGTGGTTCGCAACAAACCATTTCCAGAGATGTATTGGAAGTGCATGACTGCATTGGGTGCTCTACCTAATGACACTGTGATTATCGAGGACAGTCACATTGGAAGGCAGGGTGCTCTGGATAGTAAAGCACATCTGATTCCTGTAGAGGATCGTAAGGATCTAAACCAAGCAAAGATTGATCGTATCAAAAAGATTTTGAATGGCACTAAAAAGAAAGTGGCATGGGAGAGTAAGACGATGAACGTATTGATTCCAATGGCAGGACGTGGAAGTCGTTTTGCATCTCAAGGTTATAGTTTCCCCAAACCATTGATTGAGGTTCGTGGCAAACCAATGATTCAGGTTGTGGTTGATAATCTGAATATCAAAGCAAATTATACTTTCATCGTTCAGAAAGACCACTACGAACAATATAATCTAAACTATCTGTTGCCATTGATTGCTCCTGGATGTAATATCGTTCAGGTCGATGGTATTACCGAAGGTGCTGCTTGTACGACTCTTCTTGCAAAAGAGTTCATCGATAATGATGAACCACTGATTATGGCAAACTCGGACCAGTTTGTTGAGTGGGATTCTAACGAAACTCTCTATGCCTTCCAGAACGATGGTATTGATGGTGGAATCATCACATTCCCTGCAACTCATCCAAAATGGTCTTATGCTAAGTTGGGTGAAGATGGATACGTTGCCGAGGTTGCTGAGAAGAAACCTATCTCTGAGCACGCTACGGTTGGCATCTATTACTGGAAAAAAGGATCTGATTATGTGAAGTATGCAGAGCAAATGATTGAAAAAGATATTCGTGTCAATAACGAATATTATGTTTGCCCTGTATTCAACGAAGCAATCGGTGATGGTAAGAAGATCCGAATCAAAGAGATTGAGAAGGATGGTATGTGGGGAATCGGAACTCCAGAAGATCTAAGTTATTTCCTAGAACATTATGACGGAGAAGTTTGATGAAACTGATTGCTCATCGTGGCAACATTGATGGTCCAAATCCCGAAAGGGAAAACAGTCCAGAGTATATTGAAGAAGCACTCAAAGCGGGTTATGATGTAGAGGTTGATGTGTGGTATGATTGTGCTGCCGAAACATTTTGGTTGGGGCACGATGAACCACAATATGAAGTAACTCGCTACTGGTTATCTGGCAAAAAAGATAATGTTTGGGTTCACTGTAAGAGTCTTACCTCTCTTGAATACTTTAATTCGAAGACTGGTGGTTTCAATTACTTCTGGCACCAGAACGATGATTATACTCTAACGAGTCGAAGGCAGATCTGGGCGTATCCTGGAAAACCATATACCAAAGATACTGTGATTGTGATGCCAGAGTGGAAGAAAGATGTTGATTGGGATATGTTAAGGGTTACAAATTGCTTGGGTGTCTGTAGTGATTATGTTGGGAGATTAAAATGAAAAAATTAAAAGTTTGGTTTCCTGCTTGGTGGGGAACATTTGATAGACAAAATAATATTTTTGTCTATGCCCTTTCTAAAAAGTATGATGTAGAAGTTACACCAGAAAATCCAGATCTAGTCATAAGCGATGATTCTAGATTTAGATATGGTGCTGCAAAAACCATATACTTTAGTGGAGAACCATTTTATGATATTGGCGTATTTGATTACGCTGCCACTCAATTGTATGTTGATGATCCAAGATTTGTAAGACTTCCATTGTATCTTTTTTATGCTTATGATTTGTATAAGCATGGATTTACAAAATCGTATGGAGAAGTATTTTTTGAACCACCAAAAATTTTGAAAGAAAAAGATAAGTTCTGTGCTTATCTTGCTGGCGCTCCTTGCCCAACTAGCATTCGTGAAAGATTTTTCCACAAATTGAGCGAATATAAAAAAGTTGATGCTGCAGGAAATCATCTAAGAAATGTTCCAGGACCTGGTGGTCAAGTTGGAACAATAAGTGGATCTATTGAAAAGATTAAATTCATCTCATCTTATAAGTTCACTATGGCATTGGAGAACAAGCAGGATTTTAATGGGTGTGTTGGGTGGACATCTGAAAAAATGATAGAACCAAGACTGGCTGGATCAATACCTATTCATTGGGGCAATCCAAGAATTGATGAGGATTTTAATAATGATGCTATTATTAATTGGTATCAATATGGTAGTGATGAAAAGGCAATAGAAAGAATTATAGAAATTGATAATGATGATGACCTTTATATGGATTATATAAAACAACCTTTCATTAATATGAAAAACAAAGATTTTTTCAGTATAGAATTTATTTTAAACATTATTGAAAATGCCCTAAATGGATAATTTAAACAAAGTATTTGATAAAGTATTTGTTCTCACAGTTCCTTCATTTGAAGAGAGAATTAATAATATGAAGCAACGCCTTGAAGGTGTTGATTATGAATTTTTCTATGGTGTGTATGGTGGAGATTTGGATGTAACCCCATACAGGGAAGTAGGATCTAGATTGACTAGAGGACAACTTTCCTGCGTATTGAGTCATCATATGATCTATAAAAAGATTGTAGAAGATAATATTGAGAATGCTCTAATATTAGAGGATGACTGCATCTTCAACGAAAATATTGCTCATATAGAAGAATATGCAAAACAACTTCCAGAAGAATATTCTGTTTTCTATCTTGGATATCAGGAAGAGTATTCTGGAGTACCTTATTCTAACAATCTAAATATTTTGACAGGACGCGGTGTTGGACACACTCACGCAATGAATGTGAGGAAGTCTTGTGCAGAAATTATGCTAGAATTCAACAAGAATATGTTATGGACTGCAGATGGTGCATTTAATGAACTAGCAAAAGTTTATGATGTAAAGTATTGCCTCGCTAATCCAAAAATTGCTATGCAAGATAACTTTGGTGGTGATGATTGTACTCTGGAAACAATTGACAAAACTTACGGATTAGGATTTTAATCGAAATGAAATTAGTAGAACTTCTGGAAAAATTTAATCTCAATGCAGATTTTTTGAATAATGGATATGCTGTTGGTGGAACAGATAAAAACTCCTGCCACAGTTACATTGAAAACTTTTACGAAGAAGAATTTAAAAAGTATCAGAAAAGAAAAATCAGTCTCCTAGAAGTTGGCATTGAAACTGGTGGTTCTTTAAAACTTTGGAAGGAGTATTTTACCAACTCAAAAAGTATTGTTGGTGTAGATATTTCTGATGACAAACTTGATCCAAATTACAGTAATATGGATGGAGTTGATATTCATATCTGTAATGGATATGATGGAATTACCTCAGAAAATTTTGGCACGTTTGATATCATCATTGATGATGGTCCTCATACTCTAGAGAGTCAACTTAAGTTTATTGAACTATATCTCCAGAAACTTAAGAAAGGTGGAGTTTTTATTATTGAAGATGTTCAAAACATTGGACACTTTGATGCTTTGATTGATAAAGCAAGAGAAGTTTCTGATGGTATTGATAATGACTATGAATATGAAGTCGAGTGTATTGATCTTAGAGAGAAAAAGGGAAGATGGGATGATTTGATCTTTGTTGTAAGAAGTTGAAATGAAGAGCGTAATTTATTTTCATATTGGAACCATTGGGCAATATCAAGAAATCTTTGAGGAAATCTACACCGAAATTGATGATTCAGGATTACTTGCAGAGGTTGACTCTATCAACCTCTGTGTAGTTGGACAAGGAGATCTTTTCATACCAGAAGAAGAAAAAATTAAACTACATCAAGATCCTGATGTAGAATCTGGAGAATTTTTTACTCTTAATTTATTAAAAGAATTTTGTGATTCTACGGAAGAAAATTGCAGAGTTCTTTACATTCATACTAAAGGTGTTACAACACCAGATAATGAATGTATTGTTGATTGGCGTAAGTATATGACTTACTTCAATGTTACTCAATATCAAAAGTGTTTTGATCTACTTGAAGATCATGATTCTTGTGGTGTTGATTTGGTAGAACAACCAGCACTTCATTATTCTGGAAACATTTGGTGGGGCAACAGTTCTTATATCAAACAACTTCCAACCATTGAAGAAATAAAATATCCAAAAACACCTCCCATTCTTACTATTCGTCACAATGGAGAATTTTGGATTGGAATGGGCAAAGGCAATCTAAAAAGTCTTTGGAATTCTAATATAAATGTCTTTGAACGTCATTTGCACCGATATCCCAAAACAGAATATGTTTGTAATTCCCTGTAAAAGGACCAAATGGACCATCTGGTCCACCACCGCATAAAACTTCTTGGCAGTTTCCAATTGAAAAGTTTTATGCTTCTCATGTAGACTCTAATCGATTATAAGAAAAATGAAATTTACATTTGGTATCGTAACATCTGGATCCGCAGATAATTTTGTCAACATTGTAATTGACAGTATCGAAACTCAAAACATTCCGGAATATGAAGTTTTGATTGTTGGAAATAGTTCTGTTTCTAGAAACAATACAACGGTTATACCTTTTGATGAAAGTCAAAAACCAGCATGGATTACTAGAAAAAAGAATATAATCACTGAAAATGCTAAGTATGAGAACATTGTTTATTCTCATGATTACATTAAGTATAACGAAGGTTGGTATGATGGGTGGTTGAAGTTTGGGGAAAATTATTCTAACTGCATGAATCCAATTCTAAACACAGATGGTGTTAGATATAGAGACTGGTGTATTTGGCCACATAATAATAATTTTATGGATGGAATTATGGCAAGAGGTAGAGGGTGCCTTATTCCATATAGCATGACGCATCTTTCAAAGTACATGTATTTCTCTGGGGCATATTGGGTTTCCAAAAAAAGTGTAATGGAAGAGTTTCCTTTAGATGAAAATGTTTGTTGGGGACAGGGGGAAGATGTTATCTGGTCTCTTCAGGTAAGAGAAAAATATGATTTTTCTATTAATCCCAACTCAGTAGTTCAACTTCTTAAGAATAAACCAGATAGGGCATTTAATGAACCAGATGAAGTGACTATTGAGCAATTAATGGAGATAGAAAAATGAGTCGAGTTTGTTTTTTAATCTTCGCACACTCTACAGATCAAACTGTTGAAGATCTGGAAGATATGATGGAGAACATTCGTTACTTTCATGATGATTGTGATTTCATCGCAAATCATCCAACGATTCAACATCCTAAGGTTAGGGTAAATCATATACCTGGTGTTTTAAATCACTCCAGTTTTATCTTTGGTGCATATGAAAAAATACTGAAAGAACTATCAGTTGAAGAGATTAACACTTTCGATCACTTCTGCTTGGTTTCTGCTAATCAATATTTTATTGATAAGATTAAGTTCGAGAAAGGTGTGAACTATGTTCAGTTCTATAATACTGAGAACTGGGATGATGTTTACTCTGGAAAAGACATGGATAAAACCGTGATTGGTTTCCCACTTCAACAACCATACGGACGTTGGGATCCAAAGGATCTATATAAACAGTACGGGATTAAAACTCCAATGCCATCAAACTGGGAGTGTCTAACTCTTACGAAAGATGCAATGCTACTTGCAAAAGAAAATATTGACTCCTGTGTTGAAATGTATTATAATCAGGATATGATTAGTATCTTCCCTGGTTATATGGCACTCATGTCTGGACAACCTTGGGAGTTTCCTGCTCATTTTGGAACCTATGATCCATCTAATCGTATATTAAAAAACAAAGTTCTTTTTCCACAACAGGTCGAAGAAAAGAGAAACGCTGGATATTTTAGTGTCAAGAGAGTTGAATATTCTATACACTGCCCAGTAAAACAATTCATTAGAGAAACTTACATGAAATGACAATGACAAACAGAGATAAACTATTTACTTACTTTCAAAAATTTTCCGATAAGGACCTTGAGGCACTAGCAGAAATGTTTGCTGAAGATGTTCGTCTTACTGATTGGGATATTTCAGAATCTGGTAAGGATGATGTCGTTGCCGCAAACAAAAGAATCTTTGATTCTGTTGAGAGTATTGTTGTAAAACCATTGAGTGTTTACTCTGATGGTGATAATTCTTTTGCTGTTGAGATTCTCATTCTTGTAAATGATAAAGAGATTCTTGAAGTTGTTGATGTAATTTGTTTCAACGAAGAAGGTCTGATTAATTCTATTAAAGCATATAAGCGATGAAGACAAAGTTTAATCTTAAGAGTGATACCTTTACTCATCTCACAGGTGGTAATAAGGGTTACTCAGTTCATGGTAAAGAATCCAAGTATATTGAGTGGGTCAAAGATGACTCACTTGAGAATAGTTTTTACGTTGATGATACTATCACTTATGCATTCAATGATGGTGTGGGTGGTAAGAAGTATGCTTGGTTGCTCGAATCCAAGTACATCAAACCCCAGATTGTGAATGCTGTTCTTTCCAATCCCAAACCTTTCTTGGATACGTTTGAAGCAATCTTCACTCACAATCAAGAACTGCTTGCACTTGATCCTAAGTTCAAGTGGTGTCCCGCACAAGGTTTCTGGATTCAGGAACCAAAGATCTATGAGAAGTCAAAGATGATTTCCATGATCGCATCTAACAAAGCAATGACTGCAGGGCAAAGAACTCGCCTTCAGTGGGTTGAAATGCTTAAGGATCAGATCGATGTTTATGGACGTGGAATCAATGAGATTGCACTGAAAGAAGAAGGTCTCTGTGATTACATGTTCTCGGTTGTGATTGAGAACGGTTTCTATGAATCTTACTTCACTGAGAAGATTCTTGATTGCTTTGCAAGTGGAACAATCCCCGTTTATATGGGTTCTCCCGACATTGGTAAATACTTCAACAAGGATGGAATTATTGATCTGACTGAAGAGTTTGATGTCTCCGAAGAGATCTACTTCAGTAAGATGGATGCTATCAAGGAAAATCTTGAGAAGGCAAAAGAGTACGAAGTTCTTGAAGATTTTATTTATCTTAATTATTTTAAGGAGACTAAATGACTATTAGTTATAATCGCCTGGGATCGAATGGGCGATTGGGAAATCAAATGTTCCAGTATGCTGGACTGAGGGGTATTGCCGCCAATCGTGGATATAATTGGTTGATCCCTCGTCCAGACAGTTATGGGGATTCCAACTATGGACTCTTTGACTGTTTTGAAATGGGATCTGTAGAAGAAAAGAACTTTGGATTGCTAAACGCTCAGAGTATTGCTACGGGTCAGTTTCATTTTAGTCAAAAGTTTTTTGATGGTTGCCCAGATAATGTCAATTTGCACGATTACTTTACAACTGAAAAGTATTTTGAAAATGTGAAGGATGTAATTAGAAAGGATTTTACATTCAAGAAAGAGATCTTAGAACCTTGTAAAGAGATTGTGGATGAACTCAAAAATCCAATCTTTATGCATGTTCGTCGTGGAGATTATGCTGCAAATCCAAGTGCTCATCCGATGTGTCCCATTTCTTACTATGAAAAAGCACTAAAACTCTTTGATGAAAACTCTCCTGTACTTGTGTTCTCCGATTCTATTGAATGGTGCAAAGAGCAAGAGTTCTTCCAAAGTGATCGCTTTATGCTTTCTGAGTATGATGAAAAGTATTCTCAAACTGCAGATACTCTTTTTGGAAAGCAAAACACACTAATTCCTTACTTTGATCTTTGTTTGATGTCTTTGTGTACTGGTGGTATAATTGCAAATAGTACAATGAGCTGGTGGGGGGCATGGTTAATGAAAAACAAAACTCAACCAATCGTTGCACCTAAACCCTGGTTTGGTACTCACTACAACGATTACAACATGAATGATCTTCTTCTCGATGGATGGGTGGAGGTAGAATATGAATAATATCACATATATTATGCCGACTCGCATTGAGTCAAATGATCGACTTCGTAATATTGTAACTTCAACATCATATCTTTTAGCAAATTTTCCAGAAGCAAAAGTTATTATAAAAGAAGTTGATAAGCAATCAATTTTTCAACAATATGCTTTGCCACTAATTGAAAATATTGTTTCTATTAAAAATCTTCGCCATATTTTTGAAAAAAGTGACGATCATTTATTTCATAAAACTAGAATTTTAAATGATCTTATTTTAGAATCTGATACCGAAGTGGTTGCTAGTTATGATGTTGATGTTATCTATCCTGTAAACAGTCATAAGATTGCATATAATGCAATCATTAACAATCAAAGTGATGTTGTTTATCCATATGGATGTGGTGTTTATCAATATCAAGTAAAATATTCAGAAGAAGTATTTCAATCTTTTATAAAGAGTGCATTCGATATTGATATTATTATGCCATATTGTAGAACTGAAGCATCTACTATTGGGTGGACACAGTTTTATAATCGAAAAAAAGTCATTGAGGGATATATGTGGAATGAATTATTCTTATCATGGGGTGCTGAAGATTGTGAGTTTTATTATCGTTTTAATGCATTAGGTTATAGAGTTGGTAGGGTTAATGCTCCTCTTTGGCACTTTGAACATGCAAGAACACATAATTCTCATTATCATAATCCTAAATTTAGTGAAAATAATAATCTTTGGCAATGGATTAGAAAACAAGATGCAAAAACAATTCATGACTATTATAAAAATCAACCATATGTAAAGAGGAGACAATCTGATGCTCGCATTTAATCATATTGGAAAACTTGGTAGATTGGGAAATCAAATGTTCCAGTATGCTGGACTGAGGGGTATTGCTGCCAATCGTGGATATGATTTTGGAATTCCTCCATCCAACTTCGGAAATGTGTGGAATGACCATCAACTATTTGAAACTTTTGAACTTCCGCATTTACCAAAAAATAATATTAAACTTCTTGATAATGGATTTGCTCCAATTGCTAACGAAAAAACTTTTAAATTTGATGAACTTTTATTTAATCAATGCCCAAATGAAATTAGCATTGCTGGATATTTTCAATCAGAAAAATATTTTTATAAAATAAGAGAATCTATTAAAGAAGATTTTTCTTTTAAGTCGCATATTTTAGAACCCTGTGAAGAAATGATGGGTGGAGTGGACAGTCCAATTTCTTTACATATTCGTAGAACAGATTATCTAACCGATAGTAATCATACTACTCTTGATTTAGATTATTATGAAAAAGCGCTGGATAAATTCGAAGATGATCGACCAGTGATTGTTTTCTCTGATGAGATAGAATGGTGTAAGGAACAGAAGTTATTTTCCGATGATAGATTTATGATATCTGAATCTGGAGATAATAAAATTGATATGTGTCTTATGAGTCTTTGTTCTGGACATATTATCGCTAACTCTTCATTCTCATGGTGGGGTGCATGGTTGGCAAATAGTAAAAAAGTAATCGCACCAATTAAATGGTTTGGACCTGGCAATGAAGGCAAGAGCACTGAAGACTTAATTCCTGATCGTTGGCAAAGAATTTAAAATGGACAAAAATAAAGCACTATACAAACTCAAAGGTCTACCTCCAATATATTACTTGAATCTGGACGAACAACCAGAAAGAAAAGAATATATGGAAGAGCAGTTTAAGTATTGGGAAATTGAAGATTATACTCGTATCTCTGCGTATGATGGTAGAGATGGTAGAGACCTTGGAGATATTTTAAAAGGATGTTATCCAGATGGAATGTCTTCAGGTGAAGTAGGGTGTGTAACTTCACATCTTAAGGCATTTAAGTATTTTCTTGAAAACTCTGATGCTCCATGTGCTCTTATTATGGAGGATGATTGTGATATCTCAACTGTAAAGCACTGGCCGTTCACATGGAAAGATTTTTTCTGTAAGGTTCCTTATGATTATGATGTTATTCAGTTAGCAGTTATTAACCCTGCCCAAGTACATCTTAAAATGCATCGTAGATTTGTAAACGACTTTTCTACAGCTTGCTATATGATTACTCGTCACCATGCACAAAAACTTATCAATTTACATGTGCGTAGTGATAAGTATAAACTTGATAATGGTGTTAAACCAAGAGCAGTTGCCGATGACTTAATTTATAACTCTGGAAATACTTTTGCTATTCCATTATTTTTATATAAAATTGAATTGGGTTCTTCGATTCATGATGAGCACATCAATGTATTTCATAAGTCAAGTTATGAGGGTCTTTGGAATTTTTGGAGAAACCAATCAGTAGATATAGAAGATTGGAATGCTATTTTTGATTACGATCCATACTTTGGAACTTTGCCTCCGGGGTTTGAGGGTAAGTAATAATACTCATTATGTTATGGTATCCGAACAAAGAGGGGCTTGACCCCTCTTTCTTTTTGCTATATAATATTGTAACGTTTCTTCACAAAACTACAATGACTGTAACAACTAACGAGCGTGGACAACAAAACATGTGGGCAACGGAACCCCGTATGTATATCTCGAAGGAAGATGCAGAGAAGTATGGTCTGGAAACTCATGCCGAGAAAGCGGAGCGTTTAAACGGACGCACTGCAATGATGGGATTTTTGGCCGCAATTATTTCATATGCATTGACAGGAAAACTTTTCTTTGGCATTATTTGAGTTTTAATTTTATATGCCATACATTATAAATAATATAAAATATATGTGTGGTATATGAAATCTCTTTACAACATCGGTGATAAAATACACCGACTTACTATCAAAGGAAAAACAGTTTGCACCACTCCAAGTGGAAGAAATCGTTCTCATTATATTTGTGAATGTGAATGTGGAAATGAAGTGAAGGTTGAGGGATATAACCTCAATAATGGTCGTTATAAATCCTGTGGATGTAAAAGAGCATCTGCTGGTGGAATATCAAACACAAAAAGATATAGAATGTGGAAATCTGCACAAGAGCGTGCTATTAAAAAAGGATTAGAATTTTCTATACGAGTGGAAGATATTGAAATACCAAAAACTTGCCCTTTATTGAACATAGCACTCATCGAAGGTGATAGAGAATGTACTCCTTCACTTGATAGAATTGATAGTAAAAAGGGATATACTCCAGACAATGTGTGGGTTATATCTCATAGAGCAAATCAAATAAAAAATGATGCTACACTTGAAGAATTAAAACTCATAACAGAAAACCTATCAAAAATAACTTGACAATGGCACCATATATCTTTACAATAACGAGTGTTGCCTTCTTCGTATTGCTGGCACACTCTGTAAATCAATTAGCAAAGACCTACTAAAAAGAAATGACTTTCAATGTTACTTTCCGCTCTCCCGACAATACCGAAACCACTATCCAAGTTCCTGACGATCAATACATTCTTGATGCGGCAGAAGAACAAGGTGTTGACCTTCCTTACTCGTGCCGCGCAGGCGCTTGTTCATCGTGTGCGGGTAAACTGGTAAGTGGCACTGTTGATCAAGGAGATCAATCTTTCCTTGATGATGAGCAACTTGAAGCAGGATTCGCACTTCTATGTGTTTCCTATCCTACTTCCGATGTGGTTGTAGAAACCGAAAAAGAAGAAGCACTCTTCGACTGAAATTTAAACTAAAAGGAGAAAAACAATGAACGAAAAAGCAGAACGTATTAATGGTTGGGCAGCAATGATCGGTGTGATCGCTGCCATGGGATCCTATGCCCTTACCGGACAACTGATCCCTGGGATTTGGTGATGTTGTTGGCCTCATCAATGTTAATAAGTGGGTTCATATTCTGGGCAGCATTTATGACAGATGACATCAACGATGATGATGACGATGATGATTTTCGTGGTGGAAAACTAATACCAATTTACAATACGACAACGAAAAATTAAAATCAAATGTTAAAGAACCAGCACTTATCTGATTCTTTATAGGAATAAGTTACTATACTCCGTCATATATACATGACGGAGTTTTTTTATATGTCAAGAAATCAACTTACAAAAGACGAGATAAAGTGTTATGTTCTTAAGTTAAAGAATCAGTTGTATCATGAAACATATTCTGATGGAGTGACTTTTTTGGCACACAAATATTTGGATAGAGTTCTGGACAAATTGGAAGAGTACAGGGCTTGACAGGCAGGGGATATTACAGTATATTAAGCAGGTCTTCGGGAAAACCGTCAAAACCTCCCCAAATGGGAGTCTCCAAATAGGGGGGGTTGACAGATACGGCAATCCGAAGTATACTAAATAAATCAACAACGTTAAGGAATGTAACGTTCTTTACAAAGTTGATCACTTGCTGAAACGGGTCTAACCACCTTACCGAGGCTAAGCAAGTAAAAGACGCCTCTTATATCCACAATGGAGGGTGTTGTGGAAATATCATATACTCGGTTCGTCCCCCCGAACTCTTACTAACCCTTTTTTCAAAATGTCTGCTACTACACTTTCAAAACAACAACAATCAAATACTTGGGATCAATTCTGCCAGTGGGTCACTTCCACCGATAACCGCCTCTATGTTGGTTGGTTCGGCGTTCTGATGATTCCTTGCCTTCTTGCCGCAACTACTTGCTTCATCATTGCCTTCATCGGTGCTCCTCCTGTTGACATCGATGGCATCCGCGAACCAGTTGCCGGTTCACTCATGTATGGAAACAACATCATCTCCGGTGCTGTTGTTCCTTCGTCCAACGCAATTGGACTGCACTTTTACCCCATTTGGGAAGCTGCCTCTCTTGATGAGTGGCTCTACAACGGTGGTCCTTTCCAACTCGTTGTCTTCCATTTCCTGATCGGTATTTACTGCTACATGGGTCGCGAGTGGGAACTCTCCTATCGTCTGGGTATGCGCCCCTGGATCATGGTTGCTTATAGCGCACCTGTTGCTGCTGCTTCTGCTGTCTTCCTCGTCTATCCTTTCGGTCAAGGTTCTTTCTCCGATGCTATGCCTCTTGGTATTTCTGGTACTTTTAACTACATGCTTGTATTCCAAGCAGAACACAATATCCTTATGCACCCGTTCCACATGCTCGGCGTTGCTGGGGTATTCGGTGGATCTCTTTTCTCTGCTATGCACGGAAGTCTGGTTACTTCTTCGCTGGTTCGTGAAACCACTGAAAACGAGTCCCAGAACTATGGTTACAAGTTCGGTCAAGAAGAAGAGACCTACAACATCGTTGCCGCACACGGTTACTTCGGTCGCCTGATCTTCCAATACGCTTCCTTCAACAACTCCCGTTCGCTGCACTTCTTCCTGGCAGCATGGCCTGTTGTCGGTATCTGGTTCACCGCTCTTGGTGTTAGCACTATGGCTTTTAACCTCAACGGTCTGAATTTTAACCAGAGCATTCTGGATAGTCAGGGTCGTGTGGTTAATACTTGGGCTGATGTCCTCAACCGTGCTGGACTTGGAATGGAAGTGATTAACGTGTAGTCACCCTGGAACAGGAATGTTCCTTGACGAAACTGGGTTAAACGGGGAAACTCTCAAGTAGACAATCCCGTACCAATCCGAAGAGGGTTTAAGTTCTTCGGCAGGTCTAACGACTAGGTAGTGAGTCCCAACAATAATCTACCCACGAATGCCCAGCATCCAGAACGGATGAAGATATAGTCTGAACTCTATGGCGACATAGAGAAGTAAGAAATAAAGAGTTCTTACGATAACAAAATTGGCACGAACGTAACGCCCACAATTTTCCATTGGATCTTGCTGCTGCTGAGTCAACTCCAGTTGCCCTCACTGCACCAACCATTGGTTGAGTTTCCTAAAAACTGAATAAACATTAAAGAGACCTTTACAGGTCTCTTTTTTTATGGTAATATGTATAAATATTTCCATACCAAACTTCCATACCATTATGAAAACTTGTAGCAGATGCGGAGAAACGAAAGAACTTTCTTGTTTTTCTAAAAGAAGTAGTAGACCTTCTGGGGTTCAATCAAAATGTAAAGAGTGTGAAACAGAAGTTCGCAGACAATACTATAAACCTCACGAATATGCCCGTCGCAGATTTAAACTAACAGAGGAACAATATAATAATTTGATGTCTAATACAAACTGCCAAATATGTGATGCAGAACTATCCAAGAAGTGTATTGACCACTGCCACTCCACAAACAAGATACGGGGTGTGCTCTGCAACAACTGCAACACCGCACTAGGTCTTGTAGGAGACAATACCCACATCCTCCAAAGTATGATTGAGTATCTCGGTTGATACCAAACAAGGTATAATATAAATCAATCCCCGAAAGGGGATTTTTTATGAGTAGAATTTCTCATTGATATAAATTGTAAAGTAATGTAAAATAAATATGTTAAATTCACAAGCAAACTATTATCAAATTTTGGAAAGGTATATAACATTTCCAAACATTTTTAAAAAACTAAGGTAAATTAAAATGGTTTCATCAACACTTTCACAACCTATTCAACAGAGGGGATGGTTCGATGTCTTGGACGACTGGCTTAAGCGTGATCGTTTCGTATTTGTTGGATGGTCTGGACTTCTTCTTTTTCCCTGTGCTTATCTTGCTCTTGGTGGCTGGCTTACTGGAACAACTTTCGTTACGAGTTGGTACACTCACGGGCTTGCATCTTCCTATCTTGAAGGTGCGAATTTTCTTACAGCAGCAGTTTCTACTCCAGCAGATTCTCTGGGTCATTCTCTTCTTCTTCTCTGGGGTCCTGAGGCTCAGGGCGACTTCATCCGCTGGTGTCAGTTGGGTGGACTCTGGGCTTTTGTAGCACTCCACGGAGCATTTGGTCTTATTGGATTCATGCTTCGTCAGTTTGAAATTGCACGTCTAGTCGGTATTCGTCCCTACAATGCTATCGCGTTTTCTGGTCCTATCGCTGTCTTTGTGTCTGTCTTTCTCATGTATCCTCTCGGACAGTCCAGTTGGTTCTTTGCGCCGTCGTTTGGCGTTGCGGCGATTTTTAGATTCCTCCTATTTCTCCAAGGGTTCCATAACTGGACGCTCAACCCCTTCCATATGATGGGAGTTGCTGGTATACTGGGTGGAGCACTTCTCTGTGCTATTCATGGAGCAACAGTGGAGAATACACTATTCGAAGATGGTGAAGGTTCAAATACTTTCAAGGCATTTGAACCGACCCAAGAGGAAGAGACTTATTCAATGGTTACCGCCAATCGTTTCTGGTCTCAAATCTTTGGTATTGCTTTCTCTAATAAGCGTTGGCTTCACTTCTTTATGCTCTTCGTCCCCGTCATGGGTCTTTGGACCTCTTCCATTGGTATTATTGGTCTTGCTCTTAACCTTCGTGCTTATGACTTTGTGAGTCAGGAGATAAGGGCTGCTGAGGATCCTGAATTTGAAACTTTTTATACAAAAAATATCCTCCTTAATGAGGGACTTCGTGCCTGGATGGCACCAGTAGACCAGCCAGGAGAAAACTTTGTATTTCCAGAGGAAGTTCTCCCGAGGGGCAATGCACTCTAAACCACTTCCCAAAGTGTCCACCGCCTCTTCACAGGGGCGGTTTTTTATTGTATAATAACCTCATACGAAACAAACGCATGACTTACGAAGCAACCGTTCAACTCAAGTTTGATGCTACCTGGACTCGCACCTACACTAATGGGTTTGGATCTACTGTTGAAGATGACATGCTCCCCGAAGAGCATTATCTGATCACTGCACCTGCTGATGATCTCAACTGCCGCCAATACTTCAAACTATTTGAGAAATTCTTGTTGTGTGTCGGCATGTCTCCCGAAAATATTCGTAGTGGTGCTATGTCTCTTGTCTTCAATGATTATGTCAATGAAGCAGACCAACGCAAAGTCTGTGAAGAGTATGAACTAACTATGGATGAAGATCTCCGTGGTAAATTTGAGCAATGGAAAAAAGAGGAAGAAGAGATTGATCAAATTGTTAAAAACACTCAAAATGTAGTTGATGGATGTTTCAACAATGACTGAATTTGTGAAGAACCCTGATGAGATTGTGCTGGAAGATGTACGCATGGTCCACTTCGAAACAATGGAAGAAGGACGTGCTGTGTGGTTGGGCATCTACATGAATGATGGTAAGATGTACCACATGAACATCGGTGGTGACAATCTGTATGTCAATTACTCTTATGAGGGTAGCATCAATGATATTCAATATTATGAATGAATACGAACAACAACTCTATGATGTCGTTGCTGATTGGTGGGATGAAGTATTTGCTCGCCCACGAAAGTTAGACAAGAATGACACCATCGTCGATCTTGTCAAGTCTATCATGGCATTGCAAGCACTAGACAAACTGCACCAAGAAAACAAATGACAATCCCTAATTTCAAAAACCAAGAAGACTACCAAGAGTTTGTCAATCTGTTTGATGATCGTTGGCAAGCAAAGTTTGAACTTCTCACAGAATTATGTGATAGAATAGAGCAGTTGGAAAAAGACATCGAACTACTCAAATCTTATGCTTGGGAAGTATGACTGAAATGACACGAAGTCCTTTATTTTATGTTATCCTCGTCTTTGGTATCATTGCCATGATGAAGATAGTCTATAAATCCGACAATAATCGACAAATGCAATGTATTCAACGCATTTGTACCACACTACCTCAACCTCATCCCGATTGTAACAAATGACAATTCCTAATTTCAAATCAATCAATGACTACCAAGAGTTTGTCAATCTATTTGATGATCGTTGGCAGTGTAAGAAAGCATTGCTAAATCGTGTTAAAAATGATTTGTTCCCAGAATATAAATCTTGGGATCAACTTCAAGGACAAACACTTGAAACTATCAATGACATCACACAGTCTCTTCTGTATGATGTAGAGTATACATTCAAAGAAAAACATCCAGACTACAAGACTGAGGACGATGACATTTTCATTCCTCGTGAATCATTCAAAGAAACTGTAAAAAAAGCAATCGACGAAGCATTGGAAAAGAATGACTGATAATGGCGAAGATAGTATTCCTATGTGGGTCTATGTTGCTGGCATAGGTATTATGATCTTTACAATATTCTGTTTTGGTATTATGTTACTTGGAATGCTTACATACTAAATATTGAAAATACGGAGAGTAAATGAATCCTGGTAGTATTCGCCCCGTCATCACAACGATGGCGGGGTATTTTATTGGAATGACAACAGTTGCACTTCCTGTGCTGATCGTGTTATTATTGTAGAGATATATAAGAAAGATATTCAAACAACATGAAAATTTTCCTGGATACTGCCGATACCCGTGAGATTCGTCACTACTATCAAACTGGACTTATTGATGGCGTGACAACAAATCCTTCTTTGATTATGAAAAGCGGTAGAAAACCTGATGATGTATATGAAGAGATTAAAGAGATTGGTATTCGAGATATCAGTATGGAGGTTGTTGGAACTCAACAACAAATGGTTGATGAGGGGATGAGACTTTTTGAGAAGTTTGGTTTCTGCACGACTGTGAAAGTTCCTTGTACAAGACAAGGAATTGGAGCATGTAAGAGATTGAGTGATGCTGGTATTAATGTTAATGTAACTCTTATTTTCTGTGCTGCACAGGCAATTCTTGCAACAAGAGCAGGAGCAAAGTATGTGTCTCCTTTTGTCGGAAGACTTGATGATCAGTCTGTTGCTGGTCTTGAAGTAGTTCGTTCTATCTCAGAACTTTATCGTATTCAGGGTGCTCCGACAGAAGTTCTTGCTGCTTCGATTCGTAGTGTTCAAAGAGCAGTAAGGTCTTGGTATAATGGTGCTTCTACTGTTACAATGCCACCAAAAGTTTTTGATCAAATGTATGATCATATTTTGACTGATAAAGGAATGGAGATTTTTGATAAGGATTGGGCACAGGTCAATAAATAATTATAAGCCGCAACTGCTTATGGAAATCCTATCTTCACCTCAGCAATATTTGTTTCACCTACAAACAACAAGTCCAGGAGAAGCAAAAAGATTGTGGAGGCGAAAGATAAAGGATCAATGGGATAATAAATGTGCATATTGTGGTTGTGAAGAAGAATTGACAATCGATCACATTGTGCCGCGATCAAAAGGTGGTCCAGACTTTACAAAAAATTGTCTGTGTGCCTGCCATTCATGTAATCAAAATAAAGCGCATACTCCTTGGGAAGAATGGTATTCTTCTCAGGAGTTTTTTAGTATGCAACGATATGAAAGAATAAAGAATTGGATTAAACCAGATCCTCCGGCAAATCTTTATATGTATAGAAAAAGAAGGAACAATGCTTCTTGATCTTTTATAAATAAATCAAAAGAGCAGTATATACTGCTTTGTCCGGTAAATACCAAATATAATAAATGGCAACTCCGATTCGGATAAAAAGGTCAGCTGTACCTGGAAAAAAACCTGAATTAGATCAACTTCAGATAGGTGAATTAGCTGTAAACTTTTATGATGGAAAAGTTTTCTTTAAACAAGACACTCAAGGTGTTGGAATTGGTACAAGAATTGTTGAGATAGGTGCTGGTAGCACAACCTTTGCTGGTAAGACATTATATGTAACTCAAAATGGAAATGATGAAAATGATGGTCTAGATGAAAATAATGCGAAAGCAACAATTAAATCTGCGACAGCAATTGCACTTCCTGGAGACACAGTTAAGGTTTATGCTGGATCATATGTAGAAGATAATCCTATTGTTTTGGCAGATAATGTTACTCTTATTGGAGCCGATATTCGTAACATTACGATAAGACCACAAAACGATTCTGAAGATATTATTCAACTGGGGCAGGGTGGAACTGTTCAGGACTTATCATTTGTTGGTGTTGCCAGCACCGGATCTGGAATGGGTGTTATTGCTTATCGACCATTAGTTGGTGTGGCATCAGATAGGTTCTTTGATGCTGCAAGATTGATTAGGCAAAACTTAGACTTTATTGCAAAAGAAACTATAGGATATATTACAAGCACGGATTATGAGAATCCTGCAATATCAATTGATTCTGATGCTTATGAGAGTAATATTAAAAAAGCATATCGTTCAGTCTGTCATGACATAACAAGAGGTGGAAACTCTAAATGTATTGATGCTGGTAAGTTATATTTTACCGGAGAGACATTAAACTCTGGTATTGGTGTCACACATATCGATGCTCTCAATTATGCAATTGGTATTGCTCGTTCTTGCATTAATAATATAACTTGGAATGGTGGATATCAATCAACATATTATCAAGTAAGAGATTTGGGAATTCAGGCAGATGGTGCCACTGGTTCAAATTCTGACTATGGTTCATGTGCAAATGTTCATTCGGCAGTTAATACTTGTGTCGGAATTATAACTGGCATTATTCAAAATGGTATTGATGCCAATCCTCCAGTTACTGGTTTTACCACAAATTATCCTGGTAATAATGGAGCGTCTCCAAATTCTGGTATTCTTGATTCATCGTCAAGTCCATCTCAGGGTGTTGGTGTAATTACCAAAGGTCCTTATATCCGTAACTGTACAAATTTTGTAGAGAATAGTATTGGTGTAAAGGTTGATGGTTTTAATGCCGATGAAGGGTCCGAAATTAATAATATAGGAGTTCAGGGTTCATTTAATATTGATGCATTTACACAATATAATAAGAGTGGTATTGGAGTATCAGTTACTAATGGTGCCTATGCTCAATTAGTTTCTTTATTTACTATTTGCAATGACATTGCTGTTTATACTGGTGGCGGAGCACAATGCGATTTAACAAACTCTAACTCATCTTTTGGTACTAAAGGATTAGTTTCGAAGGGAGTAGGTGATTCAGCAAGCAAATCTATTGATCGCTATACTGGAGAAGTTACCACAACTGCTGCCGTAAGTCAGAATGAGGTTATAGTTTCTGGTGTTGGTAATAACCGCCCATATCCAGGACAAGCAATTTATTTTGATCAACTCTATTATGTTGTAAGTGATATTACCATTACTGATGGTGGTTCATCTTATACTTCTGCACCAACTGTTACTATAGATGCTCCAACTGGTCCAGGAGTTGCTATTAGAGCACAGGCATCTGCATCTATTAGTAATGGAGCAGTTTCTCAAATTAATCTTCTTTCAAATGGATCTCAATATACTGAGATCCCAAGTGTTAATATAACTGGTGGTGGAGGAAATGGAGCTTCTGCTACGGCAACAATTCAACCAATTTATTATGGAGTTGCGGAAGCAACATCCCCATCTGCTGGTGTTTCAACAATCAGTTTAATACAAAATCTAAATAATGAGGTAGGAATAGGAAGTACAGTATTTTTTGCTCGTCAAAGTTTCCAGATTGTAAGTTCACATTCATTTGAATATATTGGTGCTGGAAATACAATTGAATCTGCTTATCCTTCTAAAGGCGGCATAACAATTCAAGAAAATGAGGTTATAAAACTTGACGGTGGAGATATTGCATATACCAGTACAGATCAAGAAGGTAATTTTAGAATTGGTGATGGTTTATTGATTAACCAGCAAACAGGATCTATTTCTGGTGCTGATTATACGAAGAGTTTGTTCAGTCAAGTTACACCATTTATTCTAGCATTAGGGGGAGATTAATTAAATGGCAGTCGCAGCAGCAGCAGTTAATGTATTTAAAACGATTACACATGTCGTTGGATTAAACACTGTAGGAATTTATACGGCACCTTCAGGATATACTGGAGTTGTTCTTTTAGCACAGGTTACTAATACTGGAAGCGGAACAGAAACTATAAGTTTTAGTCATCGAAGAAATGAAATAGATACTGAAATTATAAAGGACTTATCTATTCCTGCGAATGATACTGCAAATCTTCTTGCGGGAAAATTAGTAGTACAAACTTCTGACACACTCACAATTGTGGGTAGTACATCATCTGACCTTAAGTTTATATCAAGCATTCTGGAAACTTCTAATCTCTAATATAAGAAATGACGGCACCAATTCGTTTTACCAGCGGTAGACAGCAGCAACAAAAAATCGGTGTAACTGGAGATACCGATAATAAAAAAGTATTGGAGGTTGTAGGTCGTGCAGGTATAGGCACGACAATTTTTGAACCTTCGACTTCTCTGGATGTTCGTGGAGATGTTAACGTAAGTGGGTCTATAACTGCCACATCATTCGATGGATCTTTTGTTGGAACTATCGATTCAACTAATATAGTTGGTGCGTCATTATCAATTAGTGGTATCAGTACCTTAGGAATTACTACTGCTACTGATTTAACACTACAACAACTTAATGTTTCTGGTATTAGTACCTTAGGAATTACTACTGCTACTGACTTAACACTACAACAACTTAATGTTTCCGGTATCAGTACCTTAGGAGTTACCACACTTACTAATGTAACTGCTCAACAACTTAATGTAAGTGGTATTGCTACTTTAGGAGTTACTACTGCTACTGATTTAACACTACAACAACTTAATGTTTCCGGTATCAGTACCTTAGGAGTTACCACACTTACTAATGTAACTGCTCAACAACTTAATGTTTCTGGTATCAGTACTTTTAGTAGTAGATTACAAATAGATGCCAATGTTGGTATTGGAACCACAAATCCAACAGGTATTGTTACGTCTACAAATACTACAGTTCTGCACGTTGGTGTCGTAACGGCAAATTATTATTATGGTGATGGTACAAATCTGATTATGACCGATAGTATTGGTCTTGGAACTGATACGCATGGAGACTATGTTAAGTCTATTTCAGGAACTGCAAATGAAATTAAGGTAACTGGTGGAACTGGTGAAGGATCTACTCCAACAATTGGATTTGAAGATAATCCAACTATTAGTGGTAACGTAACTATTGGAACAGATTTACAAGTTAATAATAACTTAAATGTTACTGGTTCAATTACAATTGGTGGTTCTGCCGCTTTCCTTGACTCTGAAACTTTAAGAGTACAGGATGCCGATATTGTTCTTGGTTTTACGACAAACTCCAATAATGATGATGTTTCTACAGATACTACCGCAAGTCATGGTGGTATTGCCATTGCATCTACAGAGGGCAATCCACTTGTCACTCTTGCAATTGCTGGTATTGAAACCTTACCTGCCACATATAAGAAGATTATGTGGTTTAAGGCAGGTTCTTTTGCTGGATTAAACACTGATGCTTGGTTAAGTAACTATGCTATTGGTATTGGAAGTACTCAGTTCCCTGCAGGAACAAGATTAGCTGCTGGTAGTGTTCAGTTCTCGGAAAATGATTTAAGTGTCGTAAGAAATATTAATGCATCTGGTATTATAACTGCTACTAGTGGTTTTTCTGGAACTTTAACAGGTAGTCTAACAGGTACTGCAACAACTGCAAGTAATGTAAATAGAACTGTTACTGCTGGTCTTGGTTTAACAGGTGGTGGAACATTAACTAATAATATTACTGTCCATGTTGGTATTGGAACCACTGCAGGTCTTGAGAGAGCAGACGATGAAATTCGATTAAAAAATTATAATAATCTCATTAATAATAATATTCTTACTTGGGATACAACAGGCGGTGTTGGGCAAATATCTACAAGTCAAATATCTGATGATGGAACCAATGTAACTATTGGGTCAGGCATTACATTTTATGTTTCATCGGGAGTTGTAAGCGCAACATCATATTATGGTTCTGGTGGAAATCTTGAAGATATTATTAAAGGAAAAATTGAAGGTATAAATGCCCTTGATTCTGAAGGAACGTATGTTGGTACTGGATTCTCATTCTCTGCATTACAGTTTACTGATAATAGAGTATCTGTAACTGGTATCGGTACTACTCTACAGATTGCTCTTGGAACTCCTGGATATGCAACTACTGCTGGTTTTGCAACGGATCTGACTGCAGGCACTGCTGGTGATATTCCTTATCAGACTGATGCTAATAGTACTTCTTTCTTAAATATTGGTGCTGAAGGTCAAGTTTTATTAGTATCTCCTGGTGGACTTCCTGTATGGGGACCTGTAACTGATGCATCTTCTGCTCTTGGTATTTCTGTAGAAGATAATTTAACAAATGTTGGTGGAGCTTCTAGCGTTACTACGATTAACTTCGGTACAAATCTTGGAGTAACAAGCTCAACTTCGGAAGTTGGTCTTGTTACTGTTACAGTATCAGATACTCCATCATTCACTCTTGTATCGGTAAGTTCAAGTATTGGTATTGGTACGACCAATCCTCTTCAGGCACTTCAGGTTGGTACGGCAAATACTTTAGGATTTACTACTGATGGTACGGCTGTTGTTGTAACGGGAATTGGATCTGTTGGTGTCGGAACCATATCACCTCGTTATAATCTAGATGTTCTTGGTGATATTAATCTTGATGGAACTTTCTATCAAAATGGAACCCAGTTTGTTGCATCAAGGTGGACAACTGGAATTGGGGATAGTATCTATCGTCTAAGTAGCGTTGGTATTGGAACCACAAATCCAGAAGCAACTTTAGATGTTAAAGGTGATTTAAAAGTTGGAACTGCAATAACTGCTTCTGCTGGTGTTATAACAGCAACTAAGTTTGTTACAAGTGGTGCTACTTCTTCTGACTTCATAAAGGGTGATGGTAGTACTGATAGTAATACTTACCTTACCGCAGAATCTGATACTATTGATACTGTTCTTGGTAGAGGTAATAGTACAACAAAAGGTGTTCAAATTACTGGTATCAGTACTTTAGGAGTTACTACTGCTACTGATGTAACTGCTCAACAACTCAATGTAAGCGGTATCAGTACTTTTGGAACTCTAAAGGTCGGAACTGCAATAACTGCTTCTGCTGGTGTTATAACAGCAACTAAGTTTGTTACAAGTGGTGCTACTTCTTCTGACTTCATAAAGGGTGATGGTAGTACTGATAGTAATACTTACCTTACCGCAGAATCTGATACTATTGATACTGTTCTTGGTAGAGGTAATAGTACAACAAAAGGTGTTCAAATTACTGGTATCAGTACTTTAGGAGTTACTACTGCTACTGATGTAACTGCTCAACAACTTAATGTTTCCGGTATTGCAACAGTAGGTAAAATTGTAACTAATCCTACTCCACCATCATCGGGAATAACTACTCTTGCATTATTTGGTGAGAATGGAGAAACTGAAAAAATTATAATTGAATCTGATGGTGACTCTGGTTCTCGTGTTCCGTATTTTACTAATGTTGTAACCAATAGTAATTTATATTTTTCTCCACGAAATGGAGTTACAATAACAAATTATGATGCAAGTACAACATCCTTTGAGGCATTTGTAGACGGTGAGGTTAGACTTTATTATTGTACAGCACTTACAAGTTCCCAAAAATTCAATACTTATGCAAGTGGTG
>Ga0196899_1000155_pt1 | contig 35316 bp, 56 predicted proteins | sample VirMetDEL_Sep_01_FD_169095 | JGI IMG/M metagenome (GOLD analysis project Ga0196899, IMG submission 169095) | Aqueous microbial communities from the Delaware River and Bay under freshwater to marine salinity gradient to study organic matter... | ecosystem: Environmental > Aquatic > Marine >... | reverse complement strand
ACCTTCACCTGTAACTGCTTCACCGTTTGTTTTTTGCGCCCATGCTTCTGCTTCATCTTCAGAGCCTTGTGCATCTGTAGCTGAACTTGCAGCCGCTGTAGCCGAGTTACCTGCATTTGTAGCTTGTGTACTAGCTGTTGATGCGCTAGTTGCCGCATTGTTAGCTTGAGTAGTTGCTGTTGATGCACTTCCCGCACTAGCAGTTGCTGAGTTACCTGAAGCTGTAGCACTATTAGCACTATTAGTTGCTGAAGTTGCTGCATTAGTTTCAGAAGTAGCTGCAGCTGTGGCTGAGCTAGCCGAAGCTGTTGCACTACTAGCACTAGCAGTTGCACTATTAGCACTTGCTGTAGCTGAAGTTGTTGCACTGTTAGCAGAACCAGTTGCTGATGTAGCACTTGATGCCGCTGAAGTTGCAGAGTTAGCCGCTGCAGTTTGTGAAGCTGCGGCATTAGTGGCTGAAGTACTTGCTTCTGCCGCTTTAGTTGTTGCCGTTGCTGCGTCTGCTGCTGTAGTTGAAGCAGAGTTTGCCGCCGCCGAGGCAGAGCTTGCACTAGCAGTAGCTGAAGTTGCACTCGCTGTAGCACTAGTTGCTGCGTTAGTTGCTGATGTAGCCGCATTAGTTGCACTAGTAGCCGCCGCTGTTTCTGATGCCTTAGCATTAGTTGCCGCTGTTTCAGCCGCTAGAACGTCTGCGCCTACAATATCAGGGATACCATCAATAAGCGTATCAGTAAACAAACCACCACTAGCGGCATTGTCTGTAGCCCCTGTAAAGGAGCCAGGTCTTGCTGGTGTAGTCATTATATTAACCCTCGCCCATTAAAGTTTACTTGTAGGTTTCCACCTGAAGCGTTTCGTTTTGCATCCTCATCATTTACTTCTGCAATTTCTGCTAGAAATGCTTGATTGTATTTTGCTGCTTGTTGATCATCTTGAACATATGCAAACACCTCTGCTAATGCTCCAAACAAAAGTATTCTTTGGTTTTCATCACGTAGCCAGTTAGGTGTTGGGGTTCCGATATAATAAGTAGCAGTTACTGTACCACCTGCATCTGCTGCTTGTGCATCCGATTGTGTAGCGTAAGCTGTTGTCCCAGTGTTGCTATTAAAATATAATTGTTTAGAATTAGTAACACCAGACCCTGCCCCTGTTGTGGTAAGAAATCCTGCGTTATAATTAAGAACTGTTACAGAATACACAGCGTTAAGCGCTGGCAGTCTTCGATAATAATATAGTTCTATTGTGTTTGCTTGAGAACCAGTAGAGCCATTACCAAACCCTGGACTTAAATACACAACATTTTGTTGTCGTGCCCAGTAATTAAGGTTACTATACTTTTCACTCAGCGTGTCATTAAATGTACGAATATCTAGCTTTTCATTAAATACACGTGTAGTCAAACCTGATGAGTCTACTTCTCTAATTTGAATAAACTCTACAAGATCATAAGGTAATTGTATTTCTGTAATACTACCTTGTAAACTATTAGATGCTGTCGTTCCAGCCTCTAACAAGGTTTTCTCATATATAGCAACATTCTCTAGTGGTGGAACCCGCAAGGTCCTATACGCTTTATCTGCAGCATACTTAAGAGCATCTTGAATAATAGAATCACTTACTACTTCTTCATCTCTATTACACCATGTACGAACAAGTGCCACTAGCTGAGTATAAGTCAATGCCATGTGGGCCTCCTGATTAAGTGTTGACTACAAGATCACGGTACTCACTCAATAGAATAGTTTTAAGCTTTTTAAGATTATTAGGGTCTTGCATAAACGATGGGTCATGCAGATCTAAATGGTGGTCTTGCAAGATTTTAATTGCCACAATATCAGGAATTGTAGCCATCTTACGATAGCCTCCTTTAGTGTGACCAAAATATTCTTGCCTGTCACGGTCTTCTTTTGCTTGTTCTTTATATTGTGTAATATCTTGAGTTGCTTGCCAATCTCCTGATTCCAGGTCAAAGCCAGCTTGAATACCTTTATTTGCTTCCACAGTTGCACTACGGAATTTAAAGTCAGTTTCTTTAGACATGTCCTCTTGTCTCCTTATGGTGTTTGGGTATACGGTGCAAAGCGTCCTGCTTTAATGTATCCTAATCGTGCCCCTGTAGAGCCTACAGCTGTTGGCGCATTCCCCACCGCTACTGTCACAGCGTTAGGGTCAAAATGTGTAATTTTATTTGTTGCTTCATCAACACGATATGTGCATCTGTCTGCTGGGTAAGTATTCCCATTAGCAAGTCTAATAACTAGCATTTACTTATCTCCCGTTAATTTATTTTTTCATTGGGTTGTTCATAGCTGGACCACATCCTGCTACTTTACCACCCTTGTTATAATAACCAGCTACGTTGCCGCCCATTGCTTTGTACTCAATATCTTTTCCGGTTTTAGCAGCATACTTTTTAGCAGCTTCCATTCCATACTTATTGTATTTAAATTCCTTATCACCAACTTTTGGCATAATTACCTCCTAAAAAGAAAGGGGAAGCCATAAAGACCTCCCCTAACAATTAGCCTAGTTAAGGCCGTAGACAGCACCACAACCAAGTGGGTTACGTACTTCAAGAGTACACTCTTCGACCATCATACCTTTGGTCGAGTCGCCTTGCTGGCCCACATCTACTTCCTGCATAGGACGCAGAGTTGCCACGGCAAACCACATTGGATCATAGATCAATGCTGCAAAGTCAGCAACGTCAGGAATACCTGCGCCTGAGAAGGCAGTACCATTATCGCCCTTCAGTGCAACAGAGTTTGACAGACCCATAATGTAGTTAGGAACTACCATAAGATCGCCAAAGTCTGACATGTATACGTCAACAGACTGACGGAGCTTTCCACCAGCGTCAATGTTACGAACAACGCCAGTGTCTGAAACCATAAGGTCTGAGAAATCACGGCGTAGCTTTGGTGACAACATAACCTTAGTTGCCTTACCACCTTGCTCATAGATCTTCTGCATAACAGCATCAATATCTGTCAGTGCAAGAGTTCCACGTGCTGGTGCAGTAGTTCCGCCGTTGATTGAGCCACGCACAGTGTCTGTGCCTTGTGCGTCTGTACCAGCATTAGAGGAAGAAGCCGAAGGGGCTTCAAACTCACCTACATAGTTACAAGTAGATGCTGAGTTAATAAATGATTGAAATCCACCAGCTGAACGCGCATTAGCGTTTTGTACGCCTACAGCATTAGCTGTGTTGTATGAGTGAACCATGTCAAACTCAACATCACGGCGCAGTTCAGTTCCGCGCTTTTTAAGCTGATATGCATATTCGTCTGCAACACCAGCTTGATCAACCGCACGGCGTGTGCCGGATACCGCAATTGTCTTACCGTTGATCTGAGTATAGTTACCCAACCGTGTACGATTAGGACCAGATACAGCAAATTTAGCACCAGTTGCAGGTGTTGCACCTGTGCCGCCAGAACCGTCAGCAGTTGGTGCGATAAAGTCTGTACCTTCACCAATGCGTGAATTGCCTGGAGCTTCCAGCTGGTCTGTCTGCCATTCATGGTAGATTGCTGTTGCTTTAGATTTGCCAATAGATGACATAAAAGGAGTTTCATCACGAGTAATCATCGTGATAAAGTTTGCTAGATCTTCCCGCTGGGAAACATCCTTGCCAGTACCACGGGCTGGGCCTTGTGGGCCACCAGTACCGCGTACACCAAGATTATTAGCCATTTTAAATATACCTCCGAGGTATTAAAGATTTAAAGAGCGTTCAGCAAGTCCTCTTAGAAATTCCATTTGATCTTCACTTGAAGAGTTAGGATCCATTGCTCGTGCCTTAACTGCTGAAGCTGCATCTTGCTTTTTGCGAGTTGTAGTTTTAGCTTTCTTAAGCGGAGCCTTTTTGGCAGGTGTGTTCTTTCTTTTAACAGTACCTTTAGTAATATTTTGTTTTAGTCTACGATAATCATCAACAAACTTTACAATAATAGGATCTGCAATTGAGTCTAGTACTTCTGGTGAAATACCTTCTTCAATAGCAAACTCACGAATTGCAATAGCTGTATCTTCATTAAAATCAGGAATCATACTAGGAATGGTTTCGTTAAAGTATTGGAGTTGTTCATTCCATTCTTTTTCATTCTGTTGATGTTCTGCTTTTTGAAGATTTTCTACTAGTTCTTCACGTTGATTACGTGCAGACCAATAGTTTTTTTGAGCTTGTTCTCGTTTGTCTTTTAGTTCGTTAACTTCATAAGTATCACCATTTCTACGAGCTTTATCAATTTGAGCTTCGATATCATGATACTCTTTAGAAAGAGCCTGTTCATTAGAGTACAGTATAGCAGCAGATGCCTTAGATAGGTTTTGAATTTCTCCAACCTTTTCTTGGTATTCTTCTTCTAACTGTTTTCTTGCATCACCAAGTTCACGACCCTTCTTAGACAGATGTTGTTCAGTAGAGTAACCCTTAATAAGATCACCAAAAGAAACTTCAGTATGTTCGCCATCAATTTTGACTACAACCTTAGCCTCCAAGTCCAAGTCATCGGTTGCAAATACATCAGGTTCATCGGTAGCGGATTCTTCATCAGCATCTTCATCTTCTGTATCTACTTCTTCAATCTCGTCTTCTTCTTCTTCATCTTCGTTATCGGCTTCTTCTGATGACTCTGGGTCTTCTTCATCAGTTTCTTCCGTGTCTAACTCAGGTACTTGCTCATCGGGTAGAGTATCTACGAACTCAGAGTTCGCTATGATGTCAGCCAGCAAAGCCTCTTCAGTTTGACTATTAACCTCTGCTGTAGGTTCATCCAATTGGGTAGAGTCTACGGGTGCTTCGGTATCGTTATCCATTTGCTACCTCCTTTTTAGGGGTTGCTTTTTTAGAATTCTGTACCTTAGTATAGCGTTCAACAAGTTCATGAAGGTTTACAAGCTTATCTGCATTAAGCTTAGCCTTACCAGCACTACGCATTGAATCGTATTCTAAGGTGTTAATCATTTCATTATAATTTGCAATAAGAGCATCAATATCAATTGGTCTCACTGTTGTCCTCCTTTAAGTGCGGAATGTTTTTTCCGTACATCTCAAAGTTCATCATTTTCTCCTTAACACTTCCTAGTGCCATAGCAGAACTGTAGAGAAACTCACGAGATTTGGTTTCATGTGGCTCCGTCTTGAGCCACTCAAGGAAAAAGTCAATTAAGACTTCACCGTATACTTCATCAAAGAATTCATCCCGTTCTCTTGCTGCAAAGTGCCCTTTAACGTGGGCTTGCCTAGCTAGTTCTTCGGGATGAATTTTATGACTTCCATATGACTTTTCGTTTCCCAGCTTCTTCTCAGCTGTCTTACGATACTTATCCATTATCTTAAGTTACAAGTGTGTTGTAAATAATTTCGCCTGATTGTGCAGCAGTTCCATGTGAAGTACTCACATTGACCAATGTTTGTGCACCATTGTTAAGGCCTGTTACAATTTTATAATCTTTGGCAGCGACTGTTTGATTAGACAAAACTGTCGAACCCGCTGTTGCTACATCAAAGGTTACGGTTGCATCACTATCGTTTGTTACCATAATAATACCGCCGCCAGACCCACCAGCTGTAGTTACAGTGCCCGATTGAGCAGCGCCTACGCCAGCGGCTGAAAGTGTTACTGTTGCCATTTTATATCATCTCCTGGGGTCCTTGTGGTCCCATCTCTGGTTGTGGCTGTGGTTGAGGTGGGCTTAGGATTTGCCGCGCTAACATAATGATCTGGTCATACCCAGGATGTTCTGGTAGCTCTGCACCTTCTTTGGTTGCTTTAATTTGAAGATCTGCCCATTCTTGGAAGTGCTTATCAATAGACACAGCAAGTTGCTTAGCGTTATCATCCATAGTGTTCTTAGTTTGAGCACCAGTATAAACAACGTTTGCTTCAGCTAGCGCAGCATCTGCTTCAACCTTACGCTGAGCAAGATTACGATCTGCTTGTGCAGATTGTTGTTGTGCTTGTATAGCTTGTGCAGCTTTTTCCTTAAAGTCTTCTGTATTGTAGTCTTCTAAAAAGTCATTACTATCAACATCCATTGCTTCTATAATTTTAGTTGCAAGAATAGCTGGAGCTTCTGGCTTAATAATCATACCAGCCCCTTGTTGATTAAGAGCAGGTAGGATCTCACCAGCAATACGACCATACTTTCCAATTAAAGAAGAATTAGAGTTTTCACCAATATCAAGTAAAACTTCTAAATCCATACTTGATGGAAGAGATTGCATATCAATAGACTTAAGTGCACCAGCAATATTATAATTAACATTACCTTTCATATTACTACGCATTGTAGAATAAATACCAGACAACAAGCGTTTAAATCCTGTTTCAGCAAACCTACGAGCAATGTGTTGAATACGTTTTTGTGCAGCTGATTGAACAGCAGATAGTTTCTGCTCTGAGTTACCTGATACATAAAGTGTATCATTAAGACCCTGAGCAGCCTTTGACATACCTGTAGCTTGTTCCTTAATAAGCTGCAAGTGTTCTAGAAGAGGCACAGTTCCTGTAGAAATAGTTTCAGGCGGTAACTGTTGAACAGCACCTACTGGGCTTCCATTAGTTGGTATAATTTGTTTAGGCTTCATGTTTTGCAATGCAGAGAAATCTACCACATTAGGATCAGCCAACTTAGGCGAATAGTTAGTGAGGTAGGTATTCTCTACAAAACCACGCAGGATGGCTGTCGATGCCAATGTAGAACTGCGTGTAAAGTCTGCCATTGACAATCCATAAAACTCAAACGGAATATCAATAGGTACAATAGAAGCCATCGGAATTTCATCACAGTCTTCTTCATAAAGAATATGAGATCCTGCTATAATAAAGTGTTTTAGCTCTGCAATACCATCCCCATCACGGTCAACGTGCATCCAACATTCTGTAACCGCTACTTCACGGTTTGCTTCTAGGGGTGTGGTTTCTTGCTGCAAGGACCCTTGAGTGTACTCTTGTCCTGTGACTTGTTTACGTGCTGCAATGTCTTGAGAATATTTTAGACTACCTGACCACGTATCATCCCCAAGTTCATCCCAGGCATCAATGCTGTCAGCCATTTCAGGATAGTATTTACGGATCTCTGAGCGTGTCATTTCTGTCTGCATACCAACAAAAGATGCTGTATCAATACATGTAGCATCTCTAGCAATTCGGAAGTTTTCCGGCGGCACTAACTCTATTTTAACACGAGACTTATTAATACGTTTTCGTATACGAACATCAACATACATAAGTTCTACGTTTTGTTCAGTTATAGAATCAGTTGATTGAAATTCATTTTCAAATTGCAAATCGCCAACAATCTCTACATCGTCTTCTGACAACAGTGTGTCAAGATTTGATTGGCTAATCTTTTCGTATTCTTCAAATACGTAATCGTAATCTTCAACATAGCCCCAACGACATACTGCATTTTTCCAAAGCAATGCTGCTTTCATCCACTGTTGAAGAAGCTCCCATCCATTGTTCTTTTTAAATAAACAATAGTTAGTAATGTCTGAAGCGTCTTTTGCTGCTTGAATTGCAGCAGGGGAACTATCCCAAGGCATAAACCTTGCTAGTCTTTTATTTGTAAGAAACAAATCAGAGAGTACAGCCGTATATGCTTCTACCACTTCTGTAGTAGAGGTATCTACAATAGTACTAACACCCTGTGGTGATAGGTGATAATCAGCAACACCAGCATACTCATAAGTCGCTTTTAGTCTTTCTCGTGCCAGTTCTGATGAGTTTAGCCAATCGCCAGTAGAGTTCTGAACACCAGACTCCACCATACTAATTAGCTGCTCATCACTAACAACTTCTTTGTAGCCAGCGGGTTCCATTAACGTTTCCCTCCGGTTCCAGAATAGATAGGCTTAGCCTTTTCTAAATCTTTAAGACTGTAAGAACCTGCCTTTGGCAAGGGTGCCTGGGGTTTCTTAGCGCCTTTTTGTTTATGTGTTTCTTGTACAAATCTAGACATTTTACCACTCCTGGGTTATTTACGATCTATGTCTTTTAACTTTTGCTGCAACCTTTTTAGGTTGTTTGCTAAATTGTTTTCCTGCTTTTGTAGCTTTTCTTTTAGCCCTAGTGGTAGCAGCGTGTTCTGCTGCTGAGAGACTTCCCACAGCTGAAGCTGGCATATAACGCTCTCCAGTTGCAAGCGGCCCTTGAGTAGAAGGTTTACCACTTCGTGTGCGCCACTTCTGAGAAGTCCATTTGCTTAGGCTCTTTTGTGACGGTTTCTTTGCCATTAGTCGCGGTAGCCCCCACCCTTTGCTTTATATTGCTTAGCAAGCATCTGGGCTTTACGCGCCGACCATTGGCCTGGACGACCGCCTTTACTACCCGCCTTAATTCTATTAAACAAGTTTTTACGCATTGTCGGTTTTGTGTAGTTACCCGCTTCATTTACTGCCATACCTCTACTCCATAAAATGCTTTTTAATCATGTCTAGTTTTTCTTGCCATTTAGCCATACACCCAAGCTCATGTTCGATTGCTTGGATAATATCACTGTGCTCCCCAATACCTGTTGGGTTTCCTAGATACACCTCAATGTTGGCCCTGTGCTTAGCCACATGACCTTCAGCGTGTTTCTTAACTGCATCTAACAATATGTCCTCCATAACTACCACTTGACCTTGTTGGCCCAATAGGCTGCACTCAAAGGTCCACGAGCAATGTTCTTAGCATGACGGGCTTTAAAAGACTTACGTTTCATCTTCATACGTTTGGATTCACCTGCTTTAGGTTTTCCAGCTGTGCTTGCACCCTTCTCTCCAAACCTAATTAGTTTTTCCTTGCCCCCAGACCTTGCTAGGACTGCGTGGGATTTTTTGGGGTGGTTTGGTGTACGTTTTGGTTTGTTGTAACCGGAGAAGCGTTCTCCTGACTTTTCGATCGACATTCCATTTCTCCATTTAAATAACGAACACTTTTCCACCACACAACAGGGCTTTTGTATTCTTTAGGTCTTCGTTTTCTTTTTGGTTGTATATACGGGATATGTACCATTTTTTAATCCACTTAAATAGTAGTCTCTTATTTGATCAATTGTACGTCCACATCCAACACAATATTTATCTTTGTTGTCTAGTTTACAAATACCAACACATGGGCTACCCATTAGGTTGAAGCCCCGTTTAATATTTTACATTCATATGTAATTGTTCCCCAACTACCGTCTTGTGGTAGTTCTTCATGTAATATTTTAAACTCTATACACTCTTGTCTATCTTCAAACCACTGTATGTCTTGTTTAACACAAGTGGTTTCTACACAAGCTGTAAGTAATAGTGACCATATCATTTATGTTCATGCCCCATCCAAATTCCGAAAACACCTGTCATAACACCCATGACCACTGACACAAAGGCTGACTGAGCACCAGTCGGTTCTGGTAAAGCCATGAACCATTCGGCACATCTCCAAGACATAAGAGTAGACATAAGCATCATAAATCTAGGAAGTATCTTCCATTTAAGAAATGTTTCTACTGACATGGGGGTCTCCATAAAATAAAGTGGTGGTATACCGCTGCGTACCACCGGACGCATGAGGACAACGCGGATCTCTTAGACCCTTAAGGTCTTTATGTTCTATAAGGGGTATATAGATTAACACACAAAATAGTGCATAGATTAAATTACTATTTGGCTTCCACTAAGGGTTTGAGGCCTATTTATCCGTATATATAGTGGTATAGGGTTATAACCAGTTAACCTCAGCTTGTTCTACAGTAGACATCTTTTGTTTCCATGAAACATTTGAAGTCCCCAATCTGTCCCAATGTGTACGTAATACCTCACAACCTATAGCTAATGCAATAACTGAATCGTCATAACAATTAGGTGCAGCCTCTGTTTTACCTGTATCTGTAGATATATAGTCCTTAAGTTCCTTGATTATTTGTACAGAGGGTATAAGTATCTCTTCATTTTCTATAAGATTCTTTAGGTTTGCTATAATAGCTGGTTTTGTAGCAGATGTAGTTCTAAACCCTAGCCTAACACCCTCTTCTGAAGACACATTAGCTATTTTAGTCTGCTTATATAGGTTTATGTAGCCTGTACTGTCTAGTTTCTGCAGGGTAGCAATACCCATACTGTTAGATTCTACAGCTAACAGGGCATTGTTATAGTAACGACCTAGATAAAACAATACTTCTCCCCACATACTAGGGTCAATCTTATTGTTCCTATAGTGTGCTACAACTTCATACCGCTTATTTAACACAACAGCAGCAGAGTAGTCTTGCCCCACACCTAGCGCTACGTCAGCAGCAACCACATAAGGTTCATTCCAATCAGGAAACTGATATATGTACAAGGAACCTTCTCTATTTTCATCAAACATCTTTGAGGCAGGGTCCCATTCAGACCTTCTCTCATATGACTGTGGTACTAGTGCGTCCAAACGCTCCAAGTTGAAGACGTTAGATCCTGACATAATAAACGCTTCGTCAGCTGTTGAGGGGTACTCTTGTTTGAACTTGAGTTCTCCACCTTCTGCAATCTTGAGTCTTCTCCAGTAGAGTTGTCCGTTGTCGAGTCCGTGTTTGTCTCGTAGTTTTTCTTCTTCAACTGTCAACTCCATGTTCTCTGGGGGTTCCCTAGTGTATTCTGGGGTTATATACCACGGTAGGAAGATAGGTAGGTATTCGTTCTCCCCCATCTCAGCACCCTTCCAGAGCCTATAGAACTCCCCCTGGGCACCATTAGCAGTAGACTCCAGGATAACTTCAGTACCATCAGCCTGTGAGATACCCTGGAAGAGACCTGCAAGGATCTTCTCATCATGTTGCCAAAAGGCTACCTCTGAGCAGTGTGCTATAGTCGGTGTAGTACCTCGACCAGCCTCTGGAGACCCCGCTGTATATAGTCGATAACTAGCAGTAGCTTCTTTATCAACCATAGCAGGACTGTTAATGATAATCTCTTTAGCGTTACTACGAAGTTCTTTGGGAGCAAGATCACCTTCCATATTACGGATAAGGTTCTTTGACATAGCGAATAGAGCATCAGACGTAGCTGAATCATGCGCCATGACAACTGATCTCGCATAGGGAGTGTAGTAACTCTTCCAGAAGACTCGTCCAGCGCAATAGGTAGAGATACCTTGCTGCCTAGCTTTGAGTATAATTGCCCTAACTTTACCAGTAGCATTCTTTTGTTCCTCTAGTTTTTCTGTAATTATTCTTTGAGCTTCGTTAAACTTAAAAGGTACGAACCCCCTGGATACGTCCTTAGTGACGATCTGTATTTGTTCTTCTGCAAACCTAGTAAAGTCCTCTTGATATCCTTTAATCCTAGACCTTCTCTGCTTTTCCTTGAGTAGTTTAGCTAGTTCTTTCTTGTTCATGTGTCCTGTGTCCTCTTGGTTGCCTTTGAGTAAGCCTGATTAAAGCAACAATATATATAGGTACCCACATTACTTTCAGACCCCCTACGTAGCCCCAGACAAGCTGTGGCCTCATGGTGGTATCCCAAGTACTCTCAGAGGTCTTAGAGGCTCTCAGTGGGCTTCTATGCGCTGTTAAACGTCCTTTTAGTATCTATAAGGGGTATATAGGACCCATTACTAAGACTATTACCCGATTGGGAGTACTGGGAGAGGTCTTAAAGGAACCTCTGGGACAATGCTCAATTGTATATACCCCTTATAGAAAAGGCTGTGGAAGTAACTCTATATACCTATATATACATAGAGTACTCATAGCACACATTGAGATCTATAAGAGCCAAACACTCGTTCCTCGGTTTGTCTTCACAGTGGATAAGTATCTTCTTATTCTAACACAGGAGCACTACATGACATATTATGTTGTCAACGGAGTCGTCTACTTCAACCACAAAGAAGCTCTAGCTGCTAAAGAGCGTTGAGTGTCCTTAGGGATACTCATCATCACTCATGGATTCAGAAAGGATCTGTCATGCGTATCACTAAACACGCTAAGTCTCGCCTGTCACAACGTGGAGGCACAGTCAAAGATATCATCAACACAGTCAACAACGGTGTCAAGATGGTCAATCGTACTGACTCTGCTAAGTTCACATTCATTGACAACTCTACTGGTATGTACGTTGTCACTAACTCAGAGGTTACTGTTGTAATCACTGTATTCTGGAAAGGTCAATAAGATGGTTGATGTACTGCTTGCTATCTGGGTCTTTGCCACACTAACAGCTGTTGCTGGTCTTGTGGTGTTTCTTTCAATCCCGTTCATTATCATGATCAACGAATGGTTAGGGGACTAATATGGACAACACTATTATCGGTCTAGTGCTCACTCTCGTAGGGTTTGTGCTATCATTCCTTGCTGCTGTATCTGACTCACACGTATTCATAATTGCCATCTGTGGTATTATGACTATCACTGGTGTCATTACCTACTCATTGACACTTGTGGATTTCAGAAAATGATCACAGCAGCAATACTAATCTCTGTGTTTGTTTACACACTTCTCTTTCTGTGCCAGTGGGTCACTATTGGTAATGGACCTTGGATACTCAGAAACAAAGAGATTGTAACCATAGGTACTGTAGTATCAATCATAGTACTTATAGAATCTCTCAGATAACTATGGGGCCGCAGACCTCGTTCCTCGGCTGCGTCCTCGAATTGGATACATCCTTAGTAGTCTTGCCAGAGTGGATTAGCCTCAGCCACCAATTCAAACAAACGGCAGGATGTATCTTCATCATCACTACGTACTGCAGAACCACTGCAGATAATCTCTGAAACTCAGGCACAATAGCCTGTACCCTCTGTGTTGCAAACTACGACTAGCATATTGGAAAAGCGTCTAGCCTAGCAATAGGACACATGGTTACTGAATGAAAAAACGTGGAAGCTCGGTGAGAGCGTAGTGAACATCAAAAGAACCCAGAGCACGGTACAACTATAAGTATGGTGGGGCACATCGCAGAGTAAGACTCGGATGTTCAGTGCTGTATACAGTCAAGACGGGGAGAGAAGCGTCCCGTAGGCACCAATAAAGGTGAATACTAGCTAGTCGTGGTCTAATTACAGATCACGCATCTTCAACACAATTTTGTGTATTTTGCAAGGAAGGTAATATCCCATGCTTACAGAAGTTCGTAATTTCAAGATCACTGACGTAACTATCAACTATCCTAAGCTTGATAAACCTGTCAATCCATTTGGCGCTGAACAGTATGAGCTACAGATTGCTACTGCTGATGAAGCTAAAGTCAAAGAGCTTGAGGACAACTATATCAAGTTCCGTAGGAAAGATGGTGCACTGGTCAAAGATGCCGCTGGTATGTTCACTGCTAGCCTTAAGCGTAAAGCACACAAGGCAAACGGTGAGACCAATGGTAAGGTCCGTGTAGTCAATTCTGATCTTACACCAATGGAGCAAGTTACCACAATCGGTAATGGTTCCAAAGCTAACGTGATTGTCTTTCAATATCCTTATGACACTGCTGGTCGTAAAGGTGTTGCTAGCTCACTCACAGCTATCCAAGTTACTGACCTTGTAGTCTATGCCCCAACAGATGGTGTAGACTTTGAGGCTGTTGGATCAGTTGAGCCAGAAGAGCCTAAGGGTTCCGCTAGCGATCTGTTCTAGCATATACTTCCTGAGCATGAAGATAAACTGCTCTCATCATATTCAGATAGCGACTCTGGTGCTCGGTCTTAGTAACCTTGTAGCACTGGAGGCGCTTGTTATATTTATTATTGAGTCCCTTCGGGACACTTTATGTTCGCAGGGCTAAATAGTAGCCCGCCCTGCTCTATTGGAGTCTCGTACAAACAACAGAGATAGCCTTGGGAAACCTTGGGCTACTCTCGGATAATTTTAGTCAAACCGACAAAACGCATAGGAGTAAAATGAGTATATTCACAGAACCACATGCTCTCAAGGATTCCTTTGAAGCTAAAGTTTACACCCGTCTACTTGCTATTGCTGATGCAGAAAAAGCTAATGCTGATGACACTGGTGACGATGTAGACTGGACAATCTTTGAGTTTGCTGAAAAAAATGCAAGCTCGTGGGCAGGACACCACGAGAAAAGGATATGGAAATATGTCTAACGATAACGATGATGATATCAGAGCTACAGTATACAACACCGTAGAGTTTACTATGGTTGATAGAGTATCAGAAGAAGAAGTAATGGCAATCATGAATGCCGCAAAGAAACACCGTATAGAAACAGTCGTAAGTAAATCCAGACGTATTATCACTACACGTGCAGACTATGTAGACGAGGCTACAGGTGTACTTGCAGATGCATATGTAATTGATGGAGTTCGCCTAATCAAACACATTACAGAATACGAAATCGAAAAGGTGTAATACATGACCTTTGGATCTATTTATATCATCATCTTGCTACTCTTTATTGTGTTAAACATTCTAAAGTACATAGCAACGGAGAGATAACGATGGGTCCAATCAAACCAGTAAACCCAATTGCCCGTACCATGCTAACTAATCGGCAAGGCAAACAGGTTGTACAGTCAAAGAAGATTTACAACAGAAAGAAATCTAATGACACTTACAGAAAAGAAAATACAAAGAATGGTAGATAACTACCAATTCATGCAGACTTGTTTTACATGCTGGTGCAAAGTATCAGACAAAACAGTTGAAGAGCAAATGACTCAGTTGTATTACTTTCTGCGTGACCAAATGGAAGATGTTGAGCGTATCAACAGGCAAGAAGCCAGTGATGCTAGGCACCGACTAAATGGTTCAGGATACGCAGGAAAGGCTGGTCACTGATGGATCTATCTAATCAAGCTCTAGTAGTTATTCCTAAATCATGGGATGAAATATACGACTACATAAACGACCAAGAGCATCCAGCATACTCAACGGTTCTTGCCCTTATGGTACACAACTACACACTGCACAAATTCAGTGAAATGAGTGGATACCAATTCTCTGAATGGAAACAGGAGTATCTTAAAGATGTCAAACAAGATTGAAATTGACTTTCGCGCCACTGAATACATGGAAGCAACTGAAACCTTTAAACTTCCTTACAACCTATCTCATGAAGATATTGAAGAGATTGAGTCAAACGGATATGGTTATGCATGGATCACACTTAATGAAGAAGGGTCTCGCCTATTCATTCGTGGTGCAAGACAAGAAGACCTTATCAAAGAAGATCAGTGGAAAACTGAGCAAGGACTACACAGGTCTAACCTAATATTGCGGCAGTTCGATAACAACTATGATTTTGACTACGCACAAATAGTAGAACACAAGGGGCACCCTAGAATACCAGACGGTGTTGTCGTATATCTTGAGACAGGACAAGTCGATCTAGAGTGCTATGATATAGACTCAGAGATCAACCATTGGGAAGGTGTAGAATAATGTATATTGTCGCTTGGTCAATCAGAAAAATAATTGACAATAAACCAACTCTCGTAGATCACTGGCAAGTATCGGAAAACTACGAACATGCACTATCTATGTACAATGCAATCACACATGAAAACGATGATGTATATTGTGCGTCTGTCTCAGACATTGTAAACGGTACAGAACCACACTGGTATGATCCTGACTTTACAGAAGACGAGGGTCAACCCACTTGGGAACAAGAATGGCAGGACTTTGGTGAGGTGTATGATGACACTTAAACGTATCCATATCAACCAGCATGTTATCAGGGCTAATGCAAAGTCTGGTAATCGTAACCCTGTAATCACTGTCAAAACCAGTAAGTCTAACGAGTATGCACACGCTGTTCATATCATGGGCGGCAGTACAGTCGTATACAGTCCTGACAAACCACTATCCTGTGGCGCTAAGGTCTGGATAGAAACTAATGCAGAAGTGGTACTAGAACAATGAGCTACATACATGAAGTATATATCCCATGTGCAGTGGGTAGACAAACCTTTGAAGATGCCAAGACACTTCTAACTAATATTCATGGAGGCTGCACAGCATACAACGGTGTTGGTCACTGGAACAACGAGGGTACTAATACTGATGGTACTACTAACTCTGTCCAGATGCGTGAAGAAGTCTGGATTGTTCGTATTGTAACTGACGATCCCACATTCTCTGGTCTCAATCTAATTGAGGCTGAACTATTCAAACGTAACGAGAAATGTGTCATGTCAACCACTCAAGAAATATCAGTAAGGTTTAACTATGCTTGATAAACATGTATACATACGTAAAGACGGTGGAGAAACTTGGTGCTATGGTACTATTCAAGAAGATAGTAATTTCTCTGTTGTATGTGAAGACGAATACAACGATGGTATCTGGGCTGGTGATTTAGATTTCTACCCAGAAAACTGGGATCAAGTCTGTGAATATCTAGAAGAATACTATGACCCACACATTGAACAATTGGAGGCTTGCTAATGTTTGCTGAAGCACTCGTATGCCTTGCACTTAACATATATCATGAAGCCCGTGATCAACCGTTTATTGGACAAGTAGCAGTTGCTCAAGTGGTAATGAATCGTGTCCGTGATGACAGGTACCCTGACGATGTATGCGAAGTGGTCACTCAAGGCCCAACATATTCTTGGAAACCTGACTTTCCTGTTCGCCATCGCTGCCAGTTTAGTTGGTATTGTGACGGTAAATCGGACAAAACACCTGACGAAACAGCATGGGAACAAGCCCTAATAATCGCACAGGGAGTACATACAGGAAACCTTGATGACTTTGTTGAGGGTGCCACGCATTATCATGCAACCTATGTACTACCTGAATGGGCTGAAAGTAAGGTGCCTGTCGTGCAGATTGCTGAACATGTGTTTTATAGATGGGAGTAAAACAATGCCTTACATGATGATTGAATGGGAGTGGGAAGAAGCCTTTGATAAATTCGGATTTGGTGACGGTGATTCTTGGAATGGAACCCACATAGTTGCTAATGAAATCAATGACCTTGGTTATGTAACAGATTGTGACACATGGGGCATACATAATTATATGATTATGGATGTAAGAAAAGGACAGGAATCAGTTTATACAAACCCAGATGCCCAAATTGGTTACGACTCTCCTAGAGAATATTTACCAGACGACATAATCAACCACTTAGATAAAATGTTTACTGAGGATTGAGGAACATGAATATTGACATTGATAAAATGATTGAAACCATTGGATGGTTGCATGTTATTGTCGCTGTTTGGTTACTAGTGTAATGGATAACTACACAGCCGTTGGTATCGCTGAAGGATTTATAGAATCAGATAACGAAAACCAAACAATAGAAGCTTGGCAACATCTGATTAACACTGGACTCGCTTGGCAATTGCAAGGGTTCTTTGGTAGAACCGCAACACAACTAATTGAAGCTGGGGTGTGCCATGACTAAACAAGACTTTGAGTTTTTTGCTAAGTTTGCTGTAGACTACTCTCTACCAGATGAAGCTATCACAGAACTACTAGAGTTATTCAAAAAACGTAATGACCGATTCTGTTGGCAAATGTGGTGGACTCGTTACAACAAACTAAAGGCTATGTAATGGGCAAGATGAAAGACATAATGATAGAACTAGAAGAAATGGTTCAAGAAGAAGTAGCACAAGAATGGAATTTCTGTCAAGACTACGTTGATGAATCACGAGTCTACATTAGAACCCATACAATAGACTTAGTAAACTTTCAATTAAACGAACTAGGATTATCTATGGACGAAAAAGAAATAGAGTCTATGGTAGATAACTCGATTAACAACATATTTGTATAAGGAAAATTATGAAGATATCATTCGATGTATATACAAGACACCTAGATAAAGCTACAGAAGCATTTACAAAACTAGACACTGTTTGTAATGAAAGCCTTAGGATGAGCAAAGGTAAACGGTATAATTCAGACCTAATCCATTACAATGTCTATGGCTCTATAAGTACAGAAGAAATCGCAATCCTACACGATGCTTTCAAAGATGGCTTTGTAGACGATAGTGATGATGTGTAATGACTATAGAAGATGTATATGCTGAAGCCGATGGTAAAATCGCCATTGACTTTGGTGGTGAAGAAGTGCTTCTAACAGAAGAAGAAGCAATCACTCTTTATATCGATCTTGGATTTGTCCTTCAAGATCTTGATCAATCTCGTACAGTACAATAGAAAGTTTAAAGACATGCAAAAAATTATTGTAAACCCTATCGGACGACAGAACCTGCAATTCCGGCGCACTACAAACCAATACGGACCTAAGGGTTCTTTCTCTAGTAACCAAGGATACCTCTCTATCTCACGGTTACCTGCTGGAAGCCCTAACGGCACTGGTGGTAACTTCTGTAGTCGCCCTAAAGTATAACCAAAAATCCCTGGGTACACTTATGTGTGTACTCAGGGATCTTTTATTTATTTTCAGTAACCGACAAAACGCATATGCATCTTTTTTGGGTAACCGACAAAACGCATCAGTGTCGCGGGGCATTCGCTTCGGCACTTGCTTCATCTAAAAGTTCTTGCAGTTCCTCATCAGACAAGTCTTCAGCCTGTATCTCAACATTAGTTTGATCAACACGTGCAAGCTTTGGTGACTCAAATTCTGCAAGAGTCTTTGCAATATCAAGTGCAGTACTCATGTCATCTTTTTCTAATGCTTTAAACATCATTATCTTAAGGACATCCAAAGAAGTCATATCGTTTGTAGAGAGAACATCGTCTTTATATTTGCCCCATTCATAAATGGACATCTTAACAGCTTCTCTTGCTTCTTTATTAGCCTTGCGCGTAGCCACACCTTTCTTTTGTGCAGCCTTTGCAGATTCAGTTGTCCAAGCACCATTTAGGTTTTTGAGACTTTTTGGGTTAAAAGGCATTGTTTTCTCCATAAATTGTATATACCCCTTATAGGTATATCTTATGCCGCAGACAAGCTGCGTCATCAAAAAGGTATAATTCTATAAGGGGTATATAAAACAACATGAATTTTAATGAATATCAAACCAAAGCCATTACAACGGCTGTTTACCCAGAACATCAAGCACTTCCGTACTTGGCACTTGGACTGTCAGGAGAGGCTGCAGAGGTCGCAAACAAAGTGAAGAAGATTCTTCGTGGAGATTACGACAATGACCCAAAAAAAGCAGAAGAAGCCTTGGCATCTATATCTAAAGAACTTGGGGATACTCTTTGGTATCTCGCTGTTCTTGCCAACGAACTTGGAGATAGTCTTGATACTGTTGCTGCTGCTAATCTGGATAAACTAGCCTCACGTAAACAAGATGGAACCCTGAAAGGATCAGGAGATGAACGCTGATTACGAAAACCATGAACAATATATGAAAAGGATGAGTGCAGAAATGGATGCTAAATCCAGACAAGTTGGTGGTAACCACTACCAATTACCTATACAACCTATTGATTTCATTGTAAAAAATGATATACCATTCAGAGAAGCAAATGTTATTAAATATGTTGTAAGGCATAAAAGTAAAAACGGCAAGAAAGATCTTGAAAAAGCAATGCACTATTTGCAAATGCTAATAGAAGATTATGATGCCTGAATGGGTACAATACTGGCTTGTAGTCATGGTAACAATTAACACTACAGTAAACCTAATTGTATTCTTTAAAGGGAGAAAGTTTAAATCATGACAGAACTACACACATTCTGGGGGAATGGTCAATATTCTGACAGGAAATCCCACGTGTTCAAAGAATTGACAGGTTATTCAGTTCTTATGATTAAAGGAGAAACCGTAGTTGAAGATCGACTTATTGAAGGGCACTCAGAGCAATACGCAGAAGACTGTGCAGAAAACTGGGTGCTGGGTGTAATCCCATGAAATCAGACAGGGGAAAGGTTGATCATGTAACGGGTAAACCGTTTAAAAGGTTTAAATGTATTGAATGTGGTGTAGAAATACTAACCGTATCAATAGATAATGGGTATAAAGTCTGTCCTAAATGCGACATAAAGAAAGCAGAAAACAGTGGATGAAGAACTTAGTAAACAAGTAAAGAAAATCAGAAGGCGTAGGAAAATACTTGACCAATACAAAATAGCTAAAGGTTGTATTGATTGTGGGTATAACGAAAACCCCTATGCTCTTCAATGGGATCACAGAGATCCTACAGATAAACTATACACACCTCACAGGATGGCTTCTTGTAGTATCAAAAACATTATTAAAGAAGCCCGTAAATGCGACATTCGTTGCGCTAACTGTCACACAATCAGGTCAGTAAAAGAAAAACACTACCTAGAAAGAAAAGCTTATGAAACTAGTATATGATATTGAAACCGATGGTTTTGATGCAACAAAAGTATGGTGCCTTGTAGCACATAACTTAGATACTGGATCAACTTACAAATTCAGTGATTATGATAACTCAATCCCATCAATGGACGATGGTTGCGTTATGCTAAACAATGCAGAGGTTTTGATCGGTCATAACATTATCGGGTTTGATAATTTAGTTATGGAAAAACTGTATGGGTTGAAACTAAACGAAAAGAAAATATACGATACCTGGATTATGTCTCAGGTATTGCAATACAAAAGACCCCACAAGCACGGCCTTAAGGGTTGGGGTGAGCACCTCAACAATTCTAAAATTGAATTTGATGAGTGGGATAACTACTCTAAAGAAATGCTTAGGTACTGTGTACAAGACGTAAAGCTAAATGCAGATGTGTTCAACCACCTAATGGTAGAATACAAAAAGATTGCTGCTAAAAGACCAGCTATTAAAGAGGGTCTTCTGATTGAGCATGATACAGCCAAGTTTAATGCCCGTGTAAAGACTCGTGGTTGGAACTTTGATGTTGTAAAAGCAAAGAAGAACCTAAAAGATATGAATGTTCGTATGCTTGAGATTGAAAACACTCTTCACCCACAATTGGGTACGCATAAAGTATACATAGATAAAGTAGAAAAGTTTCCTAAGTTCAAAAAGAATGGAGACTACACAGCGGTAACTGCACGTTTGTTGTCTGACTTTTACAATAAAGAAATTAAAACAACCGACATACACGTTCACGCAGCAGGGGAACCCTTCCAACGTTTCACTGTTGAGCAGATCACTCTTGGTTCTATGGAGCTTGTTAAAGAGTGGTTGCTTACAATTGGATGGAAACCCGATGAATATAATCGTAAGAAAGTAGGCCGAGAGTGGGTTACTGTTGGTCCAAAGATTACTGATACATCTCTAGAGAAACTAGGGGATCTTGGTAAAATGATCAGCGAGTACTATACCCTTCGTAATAGAAGCTCTGTTATTAAGGGCTGGCTTGAGGTTCTTTCCAATGGTCGCATCCACGGTAACATGTGGACTATCGGTACTCAAACATTCCGATGTCGTCATGAAGTTATTGTAAACCTTCCAGGGGTGAATGCCCCGTGGGGTAAAGAACTAAGGGAACTGTTTATACCTGATGACAATTGGAAAGTTGTAGGTGCTGATAGTTCTGGTAACCAACTAAGGGGTCTGTGTCATTACGTAGGCAATGATGAGTTTACTAATGAAGTTATCTATGGTGATCAACATCAACGAAACGCTGATGCTCTTGGTTGCTCTCGCCCCATTGCTAAAAACTACCTATACGCATACTTGTTTGGCGCTGGTGATGCTAAGCTTGGTTCTATTCTAACTGGTAAGCCTAACGCTAATGCTGGTAAGAAGTCTCGTGAAGACTTTGCCAAAGGCATTAAAGGATTGGCAGAGCTAAAGAACAGACTGGGCGATGTATGGCGCAGTACTCAGTACGCTACAGGTGAAGGTTGGTTCCCTGGGCTTGATGGTCGTCCTGTGTTTGTCTCTGGTGAATACCAGGCCCTAAACTATCTTCTGCAAACAGCAGAGGGTATTACATGTAAGTCTGCACTTTCTTATGCTATGAATAAGATTGATGAAGAAGGACTACGTGCAGAGCCACGACTGTTCTACCATGACGAGATCGCCTATGTAGCACATCCAGATGATGCTGATCGTGTTGGTGAAATCTTACAAGAGTCATTTAAAGAAGGACCAAAGATGTTTGGTGTAACTTGTATGGAAGGTGGAGATTATGTCATTGGCAGCAGTTATGCAGACGTACACTAATATAAAGGAAGTACCCTATGAACCATCAATTGAATATCCAGGGTACACCGTATCCTTCCACCCAAAACCAGATGGTATTGAACCGAGAGAATGGTTTGATGTATTGCGTTACCACTATACTGCAAACGGATATATCATTCTCCACCTACTCGCAGCAGTTGAATACGAAAGAGACCCCCTCAACCCCTACCCCTTAACTAATAAAGTAAAGGATTGGGGAGTTGAAGTAATCTACAGATGAAAGGAAAAGATAATGGCACTAGCACTAATTGATGCCGACTCTATCTACTTCAGGGCTGCTTATAGCAACTCTGATGAAGTAGAAATACGAAAGGTGATTGACTTCACCGTAAATGAATGCATGGCTTACGCCTTCTCAGAGCCTCATGAGTGCCGTGTAGCACTTAAAGGTAGGGGGAACTACCGGAAAGACCTTTACACCCCCTACAAGGCCTCCAGACCCGCCTTAACGGACGAAGTAAAGAAGTCCCTTAACTATGGTCACAACTATATGAAAGAAAAGTGGGGTGGTGTAGAAGCTGACGGGATGGAAGCAGATGATCTAGTATGTATATGGGCTTATGAAGCTCGTGAAATGGAACTAGACTTCCTGATTTGTGGTATTGATAAAGATCTTAAACAGATACCTGGTCATCACTATAACTACACTAAGAAAACCCATGAGTTTGTAGATGATGACAAGGCAAACATGAACTTGATGCTGCAATGTTTGACTGGTGATACTAGTGATAACATTCCAGGCATTAAAGGCATCGGTCCAAAGAAAGCTGAAAAGATCCTAGCAGGAGTACCAATGGGTCAACGCTGGGAAAAGGTTGTCGCTGCATGGAAAGAACATAATGCAGGTGATCCTTGGCTTAGTCGTAAACTACTTACTATGCTAACCACATGGGATGAACTAGAGGAGATACAAAAGAATGGAGGAGATGAGTCATTACTTCTCAATAAAACCTCTGAGTGCGAACAAGATGTGGAACCGAAGGGGGAAGACAACGTTCAAGTCAGCGGATTATCTGGAGTATCAGAACAACATTCGGGATGAACTAATAGGAACTGACTGGCCCTTTGGGGTTGGTCAGGTTACCTTTGATATAACAGCAGGTCTCTCAAATAGAGGAGCAGATCTGGATAATGTAATTAAACCAATATTAGACACATACCAAGGAGTGTATGAAGAATTCAATGACAATAAAGTTTACAACATCAAACTTGAAAAGCGAATTGTTAAACGAGGAGGAGAATTCCTTGACATCAGAGTACGAGAGTATGAAAGTGATCAAGCAGAAGAGACTCAACAAGAAACGAGAAGCGAGTTACAAGAGGAAACTAAATCGTCAAGCTAAAGAAGAAAGATGGAACTAAATGGATGATGAAAGAAGATATGTAAAAGGACCATGCCCATTCCCTGGGTGTGGTAGTTCAGATGCGTTTGTATCGTACAGCGATGGAGTAGGTCACTGCTTCAGCTGTGGTAAATCAAAGAAAGTGAAAGTTGAAATGGATGCCCATACACCTACCTCCTTTGTGGAGCTTACTAAATTCTCCGATATACCTTCTTATCGTAGCTATTCTATTACTTCTCGTGGTATCACTAAAGAAGTAGTTGATCACTTTGGTGTGAAGATGAGCGTGAGTGAAACTGGAATGCCAGAATCTCATTATTATCCGTACACAAAAGACGGTAAATTGGTTGCTTACAAAGAACGAAAACTACCTAAAAGTTTCCACGTTCATGGTAACTTTAAAGATGTAGACCTGTTTGGTCAGTCTTCCCCAGGGATTGGTAGAAAGAAAATCATTATCACTGAGGGAGAACTAGATACACTGGCAGTGGCTCAGTCTATGATAGATAACTCTGGAAAGATCTGGGGTTCTGTTGTGTCGATACCATCAGCAACTGGGCTAAGAACATTACTAGAGCAAAGGGAGTGGGTAAACCAGTTCCAAGAAATTGTTCTGTGTTTTGACCAAGATGATGCTGGTCAAGCTGCACTTGAAAAAGCTGCAAAGATGTTTGATGCTGGTAAAGTAAAGATTGTAAAGTTACCAGAAAAAGATGCCAGTGACACACTAATGAAACATGGACCTAAGATCTTAGACAATTGTATATGGAGAGCGCACACTTGGTCTCCTGCAGGTATTGTAACTGGTGAGGCTGTGTGGGATCAATTCAAAGAACGTCAAGATGTAGAGTCTGTTCCGTATCCAGATTGTCTTTCAGGTCTTAATGAAAAACTAAAAGGAATACGATATGGTGAGATTACTTTGTTTACCTCTGGCACTGGCAGTGGTAAGTCTACTGTCATTAAAGAGATTGTTCTTGACCTTCTTGCTAAGACAAGTGATAAGGTTGGACTCATTAGTCTGGAAGAAAGTGTTGGAGATACAGCCGAAAAGTTTATCTCCATGCAGCTTAGGCGTAACATCATGGATACTCCATCGACTGATGAGGATGAACTCCGTAGAGGATATGAAGCTGTGTTTGGTGACGAGCGACTGGTTCTCTTGGATCATCAAGGCTCCGTTGGGGACTCATCTCTTATCGAAAAGATTGAGTACATGGCCCTTATGGGTTGCAAGTACCTCGTTCTTGATCACATTACTATCGCGGTATCGGAAGGGTCTGAGGGACTATCTGGTAACGAAGCGATTGATAAAGTAATGTCTGACTTACTTAAAGTTGTAAAGAAACATAATGTGTGGTTGGGTCTTATCAGCCACCTACGTAAAGCCCAAGGGGGTAAGAGTTTTGAAGAAGGGAACATCGCATCTATCGATGATATCAAAGGCAGTGGCTCGATCAAGCAGATCTCGTTCGACATCATTGCCTTTTCACGAAACCTTGTCGCAGAGTCAGAGTCAGAACGAAACACAATCAAGTTCAAAGTACTCAAGTCTAGATTCACAGGGCTTACAGGACCTGCCGGAAGTGCTGCGTACAACAACAAGACAACAAGACTAGTAGCCGCAGGAGGTTTTGATGACTACTTTACAGTTTGAAATAACACTAATAGATAGTATGGGGAGTGACCTAGCAGTAGTAAATGCTGCTAGAGTCTCCTTTAATAAAAGATCTGAATATGAAACAATTGAAGTAGGTTATGATGAGGACAGTCCTCCTTGCGAACCTCACACTGTTAAGCGTTTAAATACTAAAGATAAAAAACTAATTAAATATTTAGCAGAGCATGGGCATTGGACACCCTTCAGTCAAGTACAATATCAAGTACGTATAAAGGCACCTATCTTTGTAGCAAGGCAATGGTTTAAACACATAGTAGGTATTACTCGTAATGAAGTATCACGAAGATATGTAGACACAACACCAGAGTTTTATGAACCAAAGTCATGGAGAGCAAAGCCTACTGACGGTGCTAAACAAGGGTCTAGTGGTGATGCTGAGTCTCAATACTTCCCTAATAAATACTTAAAAGAGATACACGAAAATGCTATCACATGCTACGAAAAGATGTTAGCTCAAGGTATTTGCCCTGAACAAGCACGTATGATTCTACCACAATCAATGATGACAGAGTGGGTAGAAACAGGATCACTGGCTGCTGCTGCTCGTATTTATAAACAACGAACAGACAGTCATGCCCAAGTAGAAATCCAAGAACTAGCCAATCAGTTTGGTGAGTGTATAGAAGGCATCGCCCCTATAAGCTGGGGGTGTTTAACATAACAGAAAGAGGATTGTATGAATCCATTCGATCAAATCTCAGAGTACCTAGTTGATAAGGTCTCAAGGGTTAATCCAAATAACCCTAAGGCAAACTCAGGTGGTGTACTTCTGAGATTGTATAAAGAATATAAAGAGGACATGCCGCGACTAGTTAATGTGGCTTTCCAAACAATACAAATGAGATTCACCTACGATACCTCAGATAGTCCTGCAGGGACTGCCCAGTTGACAGCTGTATCTACAGCAATAGGTCAACGTATTGCACGTGTAATTCAAAGGGAACCCCCTGGGTTACCCTGGAATATGCATGTTAGACTAGGTGATCTCTTCATAGAAGCGTTCTATAACTGTGGTTACATTGATATCTATTATCCTAAAACAAGGGATACTAGCTATATTGTGTCGGCTACAGCAAAGTGGATTGACTTAGCAGATATCCCTGAGGCTATGCTAAGGATAGCACTAAACCATACGGTTCTATCAAGACCAGAAAAGATCTCCAAGATCATTCAAGCAGACGGAGAACCTGTGATAAAAGAGTGGACTGAAGAGGACAACGCACAGTTTACACCTATGTTAGGAACACCTTGGATTACTTCTGTAGATAAACTTCAACGTACAGGCTGGAGAATTAACCAACGTGTATACGATGCTCTAATAGCTAACAAGGATTCATTCATATCATCAACACCTGTAGAGAATAACGATGCTAAAGAAATGAAACGAAGAAGTAAGCTAGTAGAGTGGGGGTTTATTACGACTAAGGCTAAGCTGCTATACGATCAAGACGTATTCTATCAGTATATGCAAGCAGATTACAGAGGACGACTATACTACTCAGAGTCTTTCTTAAACTACCAAGGCTCTGATCTAGCCCGTGGAATGATGACCTTTGCTAGGGGTAAGCCTATGACAGAGGACGGACTCTTCTGGCTAGCGGTTCATACTGCAAACAGCTTTAACCAAAGCTACAACATTGATGAAATCCCAGAGTGGTGTGAAGCTGACTATGTGAAATACCTAAAGGATGAAAACCTAGAGTCTATCAGTGTTGATAAGTTTACTCTTGAAGACAGAGTGCGCTGGACTAATGATAACATGGAAGTTATTATTGAGATGGGTAGAAAGTCTATTGTGGCAAACATAGCTGAAAAAGCTGTGTCATTTCTTTCCTGTTGCTTAGAGTGGTTTGATTACCAACGAGCAGTCAAAGATAACAGAATCCACATAAGCCACCTCCCAGTGCCCGTAGACGGGTCTAACAATGGTTGGCAGCATCTAGGTGCTATTTCTAAAGACAGCCAGACAGGGAGGCTTGTAGGCCTGATTCCGGTAGATATACAGCATGACTTCTATGTGCAAACTGCTAAGCAGCTTTACCAGTTAACAACTGATGAAAGACTCAAGGGTATACTAGATCAAATGCCAATGAAACATATCCGAAAGGGTATCTCTAAACGTGGCAGTATGACTAGAGCATACTCAGCTGGTGCAAAGAAGATCGCTGAAAATATGTTCTTTGATTGTAAGGCCGAAGACTTTCATGTGGAGTACGGGATTACTCAAGATGACTGTGACAAATTAGCTAAGCTGTTAATCAAAGCAATCAACATGGTCTGCCCTGGACCCCTCCACACTATGGCGTACCTACAAAAGCTAGCCCAGTATGAGATAGGTGAGTACGCAAAGTATGACAAGTATGGTAAACCCGCTGGTCCTGACTACAAACAACTAGTAAAAGATCAGAAAGCTTTGTACACTAAGAAAGATAAAAGTGATGAGGATATAGAACTTCTCAATGAACTTACAGTCACTCTTAGATCATACCAAAGCAAGCTTGTACACGGTAATGGTAGAAGTGAACTTAAATGGGTAACCCCATCAGGGTTTAATGTAGTCTATCAAAACTTTACTACAGCTACGAGAAAGTGTAGAGGTACTATAAGTGGATACAAGTCTGAATCTAAAGGACACAAGGGAGTAAACCATGTGGCAAGAGTACCTACGAAGACCCCCGATATTCGCGGATTTATGTGCGGGGTTAGCCCTAACTATATCCACAGCCAAGACGCAAGCCATATGGCCTTGGTTATTGAGGAATGGAATGGTGATTTCGGAGCAGTGCATGATTCCTTTAGTACTCATGCATGTGATGTCGAGTCACTATTAGCGAGGACTAAACAAAGCTTTATCGAAATGTATGATAAAGAAAATTACTACGACTTGATACAACAAAACATCATTACTGATGCTACTAACCTTGACGTAGAGCAACCAGAGCTAGGCGACCTAGACGTAATACAGATCTATGAGTCTGATTACTTCTTTGCCTAAGGAGAAACCAATGAGCGATAAAAAATCGTACAACTACTTGGCTCTACGTGGAGCACCAGTAGATGATATGGAGTATGTAGATACCTTTGGGCTAGACCCAGAGTCTGCATACTCAAATAAAATTAACGAAGACATGCTACAGTATAATTATAAACGAGCAGTAGAAGACGGTATGGAGCCTGAACAAGCTGCACAAATAAAGAAAGACGCTGAGCGTGACATCAGAGAGCTACTGGCTAAAAACGGTATGCTTAAATAAAAAAGCCCCTACTAGTTTCCTTAATTGGATTCTAGTAGGGGTATTTTTTTTTATTCTAGTGATCGTAATATTGAAACACACCAAAGTTACCGTCTGCAATCTGCTTTTCTATTTCAGATTTGAGAGCAGCCTTATCTCTGTTAGTCTCTGCAATCATCTTATTAAGTCTGCCTTGCATGTTTAGTTCTTTACTAAACGCCTGAACAAAAGCCCTTATGTGTCGCACAGTAGGTTGTGCGGGTGGGCTTTTAGGGTTATAACCAACAGCAATCATAGCATCTTCAATTCGCTTTGTAGCTTCCTCTACCTCTGGGTGTTTTTCAATAAGTTTATTATCCTTATCAACCACGGGGAGATCAAGCACCTTAGAAAGTTTATTCATAAGGTTTGAGCTTGTTGATTTTCCATCTTCTTTTGTTTGTTCTAAAAGATACCCAGCCATACTCCATTCGTTTTCTGTAAGAGCATCATTAGGGTCTCGTCCACTGTATCTTTCATTAAACTTAGATCTAAGATTGTTTAATGCATCAGAAGTCTTTTCAAGATATGACCACTGCATGTTTAAATCTAACCAGTTTTGATTGACCTCTTCAAGTACAACATCATATCCCATAGCATCAACCTTAAAGGCATCATAAATAGTATGAAGATATGGAGCACCACCAGAGGCTGCTTCAAGCCTAGACCAAGATTTCCCACTAGCTGTACGAATAACCGTAGCAGCATCTAGGGATTGAACAGGGGCTGGTACAGATCCACCATATGCCCTCTCTCCAGGGATACTTACATCATCCATAAGCCTTGGAGCAGCTGCAGTTAGTTCATCTCCAAAACGTCCTACCTTTCTTAAGCTATATTTACCATCAGACCAAACCTTGTAAGCATCTCCCTCAATGTATCCTGTAGTAGCAGAGCCACCAAGATTAAGAGAAGTCCCTGTAGGAGATTCAATAGTAAACAACTCATTAGAAAGAGCATGAAGCATAGCTGCTCCCCGCATAACATTACGGGACTGCAAGGCCCTCTTGTCAAGAACCTGAACAAGGGATGGTACATACTTAGCATGAAGTATTTCAACCAAGGCATCTCTTCCATCCTTAGTATCAGATGTAAGGGCTTCAACAGCTAATGCTACCTCATTATAGTTAGATCCTTCTGCTGCTTTTTCTTGTTCCATAAGATCTAAGTATTCACGAATGTCACGTTTAAAAGAATTCAACTCTTTTCCATAACCAAACGTCATAGTAGTGGCTTTATTTAATGCACGAATACTAAACACTTCAGTTGCAATGTTATGCAAGTAATCACCAACTTCACCTGTATGCCCATCAAATCCATCATCTAGATTAGCTAACAAAAGATTTGCTAACTCGTCACGTATGTCTTCATTATTATCAATGGTAGAAGTATTCTGACTTCTTAGCACACCTGTTCTTTGAGCAACAGACATAGATCCCATTTGCATACCATTAGATGCTAGACCATTGGTTTTACCATCCATATACGCATTAAAGAAAGAAGGAAACTGATAGTTACCGTCTGACCTACCTGCTAATTTATCCGAAGCAGCACGAGTCTTTACTTCATAATAATTTGCAAAGTCAATAAGACCATCAATATATGCTTGTCCATCTTCTCCTTGTTTCTTAATTGTTTCTAACAACTCTGGATCTAAATCAGAAGGTAGCTGTGGAATCTGTGGAAAATTTGGATCATTAACTGAAACCCCATCTTCAATAGCTTGAGATATTTCTTCAATCTTAGAATCAGAAACACCATCAACAGCAGCCCGTAAAGATATACCCCACTTAACTAGTTGTGGTGTAGCAATCTCTAACATGCTTTCTCTTTCTGATGGAAGTTTAGGCCCCGCCCCTTTTACAAGATGCATAGCGTACATCTGTCGAAGGTTACGTTCAATACGTCTTCCTGTTCCTGTCTTTGAATCTACCAACGAAGGCTTAGCATTACGAGTAACAAACCTAGCAGTCTTAGACGTTGTAGGGTCAAGGGTAGACTGTTGCGGAGCAATACGAGTATTAAATGCTTGAACATAATATGTAAGGTAATTAGCCCCCTTACGCTCTAAGGCAATACCGCGCAAGTCTTGAGCCAAATCATTTATTAAATTATTATATTCTTGTGTTGCGTTTGCAGCCTCTTGTTCTGTTGGGCTTCCTGTTTTAGCAGCAGCCTTAGCCAGAAACTTATTTAGTTTATCTTGACCAACATGATTTAGAGATGCATAAAGAGTATCAGGGGGTGCCTGTCCAAGTAACACAGGAAGTGCCGTAAGATATAGAATCTTAAGCCTACGAGGATCAACAACGTTGGCTACTTTATTTAGATTAGCCATTGCTTGATTAAGCTCTTGAGTTCCTGTAAGACGACCTGCCCTAGAAGACACTTTACGAGTAACCTTTTCTGCTTCACCTGTAAGTTTTACACCTGGGTTCTTTTGGGTTCTTACTTGTTTTCCAGGGAACATACGCTTACGTCTAGCTGTCCCTTGCTTTAGCATATCGGCACCGTGTTTTGTCAGAGTGAAATACACTTGACCGTCATTTGCTTTTTGTCTTACAAGAAAGTTCTTACCATCAACAGTTTTATTTGCTGCCCAGTATAACTCTTTTGCCATGTCCCCAAGAGCAATGGCTTCTTCTGCACTTATGTCTTGGTATTCATCTGTTGGTCTACCCTCTGCTTTATTACGCAACCTTTGGAACTCTCTGCTTATTCGTGTTCCTAAATCACGATTGGCTTTAGCTTTTGAAAAGGGTGTTGATTGGGCTATCTCTTCTTCTGTTACGTTTTGAACTTCACCATCATCATTGATAGCAGTTTCTCCAGGGTTTATATCAAGAGATGTTGGCTCACTAAATGAAAGTTGTGAAATAGTATCTTCAGCAACAACAGACATTGTTTGAAGGAAATCTCTTGTTGGTTTACCAGCATTTCTATCTACAGCATTAAGACGTTCTAAAACATTAAGAGCAACATTGTTTGTCGCTGCTTCTGTTAATCCAGCAATACCAAACAGCCCATTTGGAGGTTTACCGTTTTGTTCAATTTCAGCTTGAACTTGAGAAGCTGTACCACCATAAACACCATTAGACAAATTCCTAGCACGAGCCACAAGGCCACCGTCTGACATAGGCCCAGATGTTACATCTGAAGCAGCATCTTCTGCTATAACAGCATTAAAGAACCACTGACCTGAATCTTCTTCAGTGCGTTCATTAAGTGGCTTAACAATATTCTTTTTTGCTTCAGCCCGTTCTAGTTGTTTTTGATTAAGGCGTTTAGGGTTGGACTCTAACTCAGCAGTTGCAATAGCAGCAAGCTCAGGAGCTACAGGAGAACCTTCTGCTACAGCCTCTTGTACTTGTTCACCTACTTGCTCTGCTTGTTGTTCTACGTTGTCTTGTGTAGCCTCAGCCACAGGTTGTGCAGCAATCCTATCAAAAATACTTCCAGAAGTAGGAGAGACCGGAGCCTCCCCTTCTTTCTGTACCATATTAGGATCTACTTCAGGGGCTGCAGTTACCATAGTTTCTTGTAGTTTCTCTACAGCACTAGGAGTCCTGTTAATTATTTGACGTTTTGCCATTCTCTTCCCCTTTATAATCCCAATCGTATAAGTTTGAAAGTCTTTCAGCACCACCAACGATGCCGATAAACGGAACCAGCTTACTTGCTTGTTGAGCAGCGCCGCTAACATCACCAGTGCCGAGATTAGTTAATGTCTTTGCAACACGTTTGACTGTTCCTGCAGCAGGTGCTTCACCACTTACTGTATTCCAAGCCCACTCTAATGCGTTGTCAGACCTTTGTTCATACAAAGGAAAGAACTGATCAAAGACACGTTCTCCAACACCCATCAATCCAGAAGCACGTATACCACGTTGGACATACTCACCTGTATCAAGGTATGGATTACCAAGTGTCTTTAGCTCATCTTCATCCCTGTCTCCAAACTTAATTAAGTCTTTAAGATATTGAGATGCAAAGCCTAGCATAATCATTGTGCACATAACTGCAAAAGCATTGTACTTCATTGAAGGAGTACCACGCTTAACATACTCACCCCATAGTTTAGGAATGTGGTTAGCTGTAAATGTAGCAATGAATCCTTGGAACTGTGTAAACAAGGCAAACCTTGGGTCTTGGTAGATCATTGGTCTATTAGCTACAGTCGGCAATGCAACAGCATCATTAATAAAGTTAAACGCACCAGTTCTCATATTGGTTTCACGCTTTGCCTCTAACTCTGGAGACAAAAGCTCATTGGGGCCAGCCCTTTGATCTGCACGATAAACCTCTACAGCATCATCAACGTTTACACCGATGTTTCTCAAAGCCTCTTCTGCTTCTTGAACTTCATTAGTTTTAGGTGCACCAATTTCTCTAGCTTCAGATATAGTTTTTGTGTGATCAAACATATAATCAGCCGCAATAGACCCACGAATAGCGCGGGTCATGTTTGTCCAGCCTGTAAGACCTGTCATTTTAAAGAACAACTTATAGTACTTTTCATGCACTGGGTTCATTTCTGTAACACCAGTAACTGTGGCAGCACCAACGTCCCATTCATAATAACCAAGACTGCGTATTAGTTCTTGACCACGTGACTCGCTGGTCACCCCTGGATCTTTAAGAACAGCAGTGTTTCCTGCAAACCTAACAGCATCTGAAATAACCTTTGCTAGTTCCTTACCAAAAGACGCTAGGCTCGTGTCACCAGATGTAGCCCCTTTACGACCATATATTTGTTCTGCCGTAAGAGCACGACCTGCTAACGCAAGTTCTACAATAGAAGCTACTGTAGCAAGACCAAGGGTTGCTATTGTTGTAACAAACATAAGGTTCTTTTGGATTCCAATTGCTAACTTGCCATCTTTACTTGTTGGGCGTTTATAGTTTCCTGACTCAGCATCTAGAAAATCCTTAAGTCCCATAGCTATTTCATTTACTTTTTCTCTAGGAACACCTTCATTTTCCATCTGTTGCAATTGTGCTGCTAGGATTTCACCGTTCTTACCAATGTACTTACGATGTGTTACAAAACGTGCAGCAGACTTAGCAGCAGTAGACATGTTAGCAAAGATGTCTTGCTCCATAAACTCATTAAAGGCATCTTTTTCAGACAAACCAAGAGTTCTTTCTCTGTGTGCCGTAGGGACAATACCACCTTTAGTTACAGAAAAATCATCGTCAAGTAAACTAAGATCATTCATTTCAGGGTTATCTAAAATCTGATCAGTTAGGTCTTTAGCTTGAGTTACAGTAAGACCAGCCTCTTGTTGTAAGGCTGCTTCAAAACCTGCACGATTCTTTTTAACAGCTACCTTATCAAGAGATTTAAATCTTAAAAGATAGTTATCAATATAGCCAAGTTCTTTCCCTTTACCTTCACGTTTTACGTACTCATTCTGATCCCTGTGCATTGTATCAGACATTTCATTCATTTGAGAACCTAAAAGAATAAGGGCTTGCTTTTTATGTTCCGGCAAAGTCATGTTCTGAATTACAGAAGGATCAAATGTTTTTGTATCATTATTAATTGCACTGCGAAGAATAGAATATATTTCATTACTTATTTCTTTTCTTCTTGTAGCACTAGATATTTTTCCATCGTTCCAAACACTAAAGAAACTTGCTGGATCTGGTACCATATTTTTATATGTGGCTACTTGATTAAACTTAAAGCTTTCAAATCCATTACCACTAAATACTTTTTGAAGACCACCACCCATTGATTCTTTTAGGAACCTAGCAGCCCTTGACTTATCAAGAACCTCATCAGGAAATAAGTAGTTAACAGAGCCTCTCCAAAATTTAGGAAGCTTAGCTAGTCCTGCAGCAATTGACTGCCCAATACTACGGTCTACCTTTTTACCTTTATGCTCTTGTTCTCTTATGTCTAAGGGTTCAAAATAGTTACCATCAACTGATACTATTTCTCCTGTTTCTTCATTATAAAACTCTGTATCTCCAATACCATCAGAAATATCATCTAGCCCTTCTTCAATAGAGATAACACGATTTTCAGGATTATTAGCACGTTCTTCTTCAGCGTATCGACCAGCATCAGAAAGCCTTTTAGCATCTGCAGGTGCTTGACGTACTGCAATGTCTGCCCAGATCCCTGCGTTAACAGCGGCTCCTGGGGCTGAAAAAGATGTACCAAGAACACCACCTGCAATAGCACCATCAATCATCCTGTCTGTAAGTTCGTTATAATCAAAAACCTTATCAGAGCCAAGAGTAGCTGCAGTGTACGCAGTTGCTTCTTGAAGTCCTTCAGTGACTGCCTCACCAGCACCACCAATAATCCCACGAGTTGCTAAATCTTTAAAGATAGCTTTACCTGTAAGCTGTGACTTAGCGGCATTAGCAGCATCTTTAGTAAAATCAGCAATAGTTTTTTTACTAGCGTTAGATAGCATTGCCTGTGCAGCCTCAAGAGTCAACCCCTTGCCGCCTTCTGATACAGGTTTTTGCAATTCTTTTAAGGCTTTGTTAAGAACCTCTTTAGTTGGGCTACCTGCTTTAAACACAAGACCAATACCAAGGCGATCAAAAGTACCTTGAAGAATACCAGAAGTTACAGCAACACCAATATTCTTTTCACCTTCCATTTCATTATAGGTTTGACCTGCATAAATAGCAGAGGGTGCAAGCATACTAGCGCCTAGTGTTACGGCACCTGTTACAGCAGCACCTGCCCCTACAGCACCTGCAGCAGTTCCTACAAGAGGGGCAGCTAAAGCAGACCCTGCAGCAATCATCATGTATGGGAGAGACATAGCAGCATTGTTAACAACGTAATCAATACCACTAGAGATATCATCTACGTCACGCCAATCAACAATACGAGTTCCATACTCTGCAAGTCTTCTGCGATTGCGTTCAACACCCATCTTGCCTACACGGGAATGATACTCGTTATCTGTAAGATCACCCCACATGTTTTGAAGACCAG
>Ga0196899_1000141_pt1 | contig 36665 bp, 57 predicted proteins | sample VirMetDEL_Sep_01_FD_169095 | JGI IMG/M metagenome (GOLD analysis project Ga0196899, IMG submission 169095) | Aqueous microbial communities from the Delaware River and Bay under freshwater to marine salinity gradient to study organic matter... | ecosystem: Environmental > Aquatic > Marine >... | reverse complement strand
AGGAAGACGGTCAGTGGATCACCGGCAAAGAGATGAAGGGCATGCGTGTGTCATTCACTGCGGCAGTCGAGCCAAGCCAAGACGACCAGAAGTTCGGGTTCTTTAAGCGCCCAACAAAAGCAAAAATTGAGGCGGCGCAGTGAGCGCCGTCCCGTACACTGTCGGCCAGTGGGCGTGGCTGGTCGACGATCGAGGCCGCCAGATCAGCGTGCTAGTCAGATACGTCGAAGAGATGGACGACGGCTACACCGTCACGTTTGAGAATATGCAAACCGGCGACACATACCACCGCCGCTATAGAACAGGGGAAAAGAATGAACAACCAACAGATCATTGACCTTTACGACACTGACTTGGAAATCACCATATCTGAGATTTCTAAAATATCCGGTCGCGAGGTGTCTGAATTAAAGAAAATACTCAACGGGTCTAAGGGTCGCAAGATTCGATGCGACATGACGCGCCAGCTTCACGTTGATAATTTTTACGCCAAGCGACGCACCGGCGAATACTAAACGACAGTTTCTCCCTGACCCCTCGCTTCGGCGGGGGGTTTTACTTTTTGCCGAAGAATTTTGTCGCTGACCTGACGCCGAAGCTGGCCGCAACAATCGTGCCGAGCGTGTACTGATAGAACGTCGGCATCGCCTCAAGCGCCGCAAACCCTTCAGCCACTATCTCACGCCCCCAGTCGCCACAGAAGGCGAGTATCAGCGGCACGCTAAAAAGCAGGGTCAGCCACTCGTCTTTCCAGCTCGTCGCGCTGGCGTCTGCCATCTTCAAGTCCCAGTCGATTTCGCCTGTCGCCTGTTTTTCGGCTATGACGGCCTCTGCCTTTGCTTTTGCTACCTTTGCGCCTGTTTCTGCCTTAGTGCGCTCCACGCGGCCTTCTAGCCACGTTGAGGCTATGTTCATTGCTGGGCCTATCAGTGCTGTAATCATTATTTGCTCTCCGATCCAACCCACACGGCAAAGGCGCCGGTGGCCGCGCCGACTATGGTCGACACAAAAGCCGTCTGCTGGGTGGTCGCCTCGACGCCCAGACCCATAAACCAGTCGCACACGTTCCACGCCATCAGCGTAAACGCCAGCATCATCAGACGCGGGATTATCTTATATTCGGTTATTGCCTTAGCCATCAGCCAACGCCCTCATGCGCTTGACCAGCCGGTTAGCCCGATTTGTGACTTGCTCATACCAGCGGCTGTCGACCATCTCATCTGCCGCGCCAGACCAATTACGCTCGTCGACGCAACGCTTCATGCCCCGAAACTTTTTCATAGTCGGCAGGCCAAGGTTAAACATCATATTCGCTATGATGCGTTGCGCCTCTTCTGGCAGGTCGTCGAAGTCGTCATACAGCCGGTGACAATCCTCGCGCACCACCGCAACGTCCAGATCGAATAACTGCTTCATGCGTTTTTCGGTGATCGTGTAGCCCTCTGGCTTGCCGTACTCGGCGTCGCCGTCGATTATCTTGTGGCCGATGCCTACGGTCAGGTAGCCCTCGGTGCAACGATACACGTCGAGCCGCACGCCCTCATCGTAAATTAGTTCTTCTCTGAGCTTGTCGACGTCCATCTCTAACCTGCCTTACCGTTTCAATCGCCTTAAAAAACGACGCGCGCTCCGCCTCAGCCTCATCAAGTAGCTTGGCTTGCACGCGCTTCGTATATTGGCGCACCGACCAAATTGGCAACCACAGCGTGCGCCGATGTTCAGCGCCGACAAGGCATAATAAGTCATAGTCTTCCTCAGTCGGTAAATGTTTAGTCTTGCATCCGTGGCCAAGCTGGAAGTGATACACCGGAGCGCGGTTGCCGCGTTCCGCAGATAAACTCGCAGTCTTAACTTGAACCCTGTAAAATTCATTTGCATCATCCCAAAAAACAGCGTCAACCTTATCCTGCTGGGCTAGGCTAACCTTAAACCCAAACTGCAATACCGTTGCCGCCGCAATGTACTCGCCCATAAGGCCAGTCGCTGTCTCGCTCATGCGACCATATTAGCCAAACAAATCAATCGCGCAATACCACTTACCAAGCTGACTGCACCGCCGCAATTATCATAATAATCGCCGCAATGATTGCGCCAACGACTAGGGCGCCGACCTTTAGCATTTCCTCGATTTCGGCCTGCCGGTTTGCCGCCGCACGCGCCCGCTCTCTGGCGGCCTCACGCGCCTCTTGAAGACGCCTCTGGCGCTCGGCCAGTATGCCCGCCCAAGTGCCGTGGCCAAAGCGCATGTCGACCATTGTGGCGACTTCCTGCATCTTCTCTGCGGCGAGCTTTGCGTCGATGATTTCCTTGGCCACAGTCTGCACGCCAAACTGATCCGCCAGACCGCCCTTGGCTTTTTTGTTGCGCGCCTCTTGCACCTGCTTCTCGCCGGTGAATAGCGCGTCGATCTGGCTGGCGATTTCGCCTATGTCCTTGGCCGTCGATATGTTCGATTTGATAAATTCGACGCTACTCTTTACGAGCGCGATACCGGCCAACGCGGTGCTTATCGGTTCCATAGCCTCACCTCGGCACGGGTTTGCAGATGGCTACCATTTTAACACGTTTGCCGTCCAATGACGATATGGGCGGCTGGTGATTTAGGCGATTTGCTATGTACAGGCAACGGTCAACGTCAGCGAATGTCTGCGTCTGGCTGATGATGCCAGCGCCCATATATACGACTAGCAAAAACTCTATCATGTGCCTTGGTCGTCAAACGTGACTTTCTTGCACATAGCCCGCCAGTCGCGGATGTCGCCGCGCTCGATTAGCTGTTCGTAGTTCTGGATTACTTGTTCTTCTGGTGGGCAAGCAGGTAGGATGTCGGCGTGTACTTCCAGTTGGCCAGTGTTTAGCATTAGCACAACCAGAAATACAAAGCCCTCAATCACGGCTCAATACTTTGTCGAGCTTGTCCTCGACCCGGTGCAGGGCGTCCATCACCTGACGCATGTCGTCACGCAGTTCAAACTTTGTGGCGTATTCCTCGCGGGTCTTGTTCAGCAGAATGTTGAGCCGCTTCTGCTCTTTGCTTTGCTCAGACAAAAACCAAGCAAGGCCAGCCACGACTAGCCCGGTAAGCATGTCGATGAGGCTGGTCATTTCCATAGCTTATGCCTCTGGCCAATCGTTGATGGGTGCGTTGCCAGATGGCTCGCCATCGACCATAGGCACGTCATACAGCGCCATAAACGCCGCGTGGGTAGTTGCGCCGCTGATTGCCGTCTCAATGCGCTCTGAGGCGGCTCTGACGTTTTGACGGTAGGCTAGTGTGGCTGACGGCACGTCTGTACCATTTTCAGCAGAGCGCACGACCATCCAGTCGGTCGGTGCCAGCAAGCCAGCCGCAGTCACTTTGACCTGCGCGATTGCGTTGCTCTTTAGGCCTTTAGTGACGACTTGGTTGCCGTTAATGTCCAGCATAGGTGTACCATCTTCATTAGTCTCGTTGACATCGTCCAGAGCGCGTTCAACGCCCTTTGACCAGTAAAAGCGATTGTCATAGCTGGTGTCTGGGTCAGCCTCATACACAAGCCCGATTTCGGCTTTACGCTCATCTGACATACGCATCCAGTTTGCTGGGTGCTGTAATCCGTTATCGTCTGCCCACGCTTTGCCAGCGCGGATGACTTTACCATTATATTTGTATGCCATTGGTTATCTCCTATCTGGCGTTGCTATATTTTGCAGGGGCTTCGGCAAAGGCGATGTAAATGTAAGTGCCGCCTGATGCATTTGTTTCACCATAAGTAGCATTACGAACCTTAAAGCCATTGCTTAAAAAATCTACATGAAGCAAGTTTGATGTGTATTCAGCATTATTTAAATTAGGCCACAGTACATATTGCATCTGATTGTATGTGTCTCTTTTGTTATCATAAAGAACCCATCCCGCCGCACTATCTGTTCTTTTTATTATAACAAGGGCGGGCCGGAAATTGGTGACTACCATAGGCCCATCTGTAGAATTGTTGCCGACATATTTGCCGATTTTCTGATGCCCCTCAACATTCGCGAAACAATAACAGATTTTTGTTGATGGGCTAGTTAAGTCGGCGTGACCTGCCATATAACCGCCGACACTAAACACTGTGTCAGTCGGGTGTGTGTCGTTCCAGTGGTTGTATCCGGGGTCATACCAAGCGGTCGTTGTATCCAATTGTCCAGTCAAATTAGCCGCCAGTAATGGTGTATGAACATACCATCCAACAGCGTGATTTCTTGTTTTACCTATAATAAGTTGAGGCTGAACACCAAGCCCGTGTCCGACAGTTCCGCTTGTAACACCGCTTCCGCAAGTAAATGACACGATACTAAACCCAGCATCGGGATTAGCCGATACTTGTGACGTAATACTACCTTCGGTGTTGCTAACTGCTGTGCCGCCAGCCTTCCAGTTCCAGCCAACGTAGGTTCTGCCGTTGTAGTACAGTTCGCCAGCGGTAATGGATGCTTCTACAAACTCATAGCCAGTGTCAGTAACACTGAATGTTGTACCGCTTGCATTTAATGCGCCTTCAGCCGCAGTGCCATTTGTTTGTAAAAATGTGTTTGTGGTTGACGAATTGCCACGCACAACATCAATCAAATAATGGCCTTCAGCATTGTCGCGGTTTTTAATCCAGCTAAAGTCAGGACGAAACGCTAAATTGCCGTGTGTGTATGTGCCGTTGCTAGTAGCGGCGGTATACAGAATAGTATCAAAGTTCTGGTCATTCGTTGTGGTGCTGTTCGGGCCGATGGCTGGTTCTGGTAGGTTGGCTGAACAGAGGGCTAAGAAACCTGACGGTACTGCATTAAAAAACGAACCATAGCCATTGTCATCAGAGTAACCGCCATCTGTTTCGGTGCCAGCGAATGTGCCTTCTTGCCCAAAGTTGGCTATCATCACATTGCCGCCAACACTGCTGTCAGAACGTATCTGGAAAAACGGCACATATTCGGATGCAGTCAAATCAATGCCAGACAAACTTTCATTCAAACCGCCAGCAGGGTCTCCATCTGTGCCGCCATCGTTTGCGTAATAAGTACCGTTTATGCCAAACCAGATTTTGCCATTATCAAAGTCAGCCGCAATGTTTATGACGTCGCCGCTTGCTGGCGTAGTCCAAGTGCCATTTGTGCCACCATCTTTGTAGTATGTAGTCAGCCAAGATGTAGTTGAGTAATTATCAAACAGCGTTGCAGATGGGTCGCCAGTTACTCCTTTGCCATTTAACACAACAGTCTGTGCGGCCTCATTGCCTATCCATCCAGCCACGCATCTGAAGTTTGCTTCGGTTTTGCTAAACCTAACCTCGTGATACCACTTGCCACTTGTAACACCGAAACTGCCAATGGTGCCATCCCAATAACCAGTGCGGCTAGTCGTCAGCTTCAGATTGCCTTCTGACAGGCTAGTGTTTGGCATTGGTACGATGTTGCTGTAATTCAGGGTCGGGCTGTCACTTACGACATCGCTTGCGGCTAGGTTGTTGGCAGTCCAGTCATTGGTGTTGCCTGATAGGTCATCGCCTATTGCCGCGCTGTCTGCGAATGACAGGTAGAAGCCGTTAGTACCATATGTTAAACCTGATACGTTTTTTGGAACCCAGATGCCGTTAATGGTTTCGCCAAAGCTGGAAGCGTCTAGGGCAGTGCCGTCAATGAAATGAACCTCTGCCATATAGCCGTCCCAATAAGAACCATAACGCTGTAAACCAAGCCTATGTAAAACCGTATTGTTTACATTTGTATCTAAATTTAAGGATGGATTTGTGCGGCTAGAATATGATGTTTGTTCAGTGCCGTTAATATAAATCTTTATTCTGTCATCTGCTGTGGCACTTGTTGTATCTACAGTACAAACAATGTGATACCAAGATGATGAGTCCCGGAGCTGTGCGCTGGTTGCCAATGAAGAATTACCGCCCCCACCATTTTCAAGTACAACTGTCAACTTGCCAGTATTATCAAGTCTGATCACCGTATCGGGTGCGCTTGTCCCTGCACTAAAAATAGGTGGGTAATTAGTAGCCGTTGGGTTTAGCTTTATCCAAGCGGAAAAAGTGAATGTCCTGCGATTACTAGCAGACGCTGGTGTGCGGCTTAGATTTGCACTATCGTCATCATTAAACCGCAGAGACTGGTCAATGCTGTAGCTGTAAAACGACCCGCTGGCACCTACGTTACCCGCGCCGCCTACTGAAAGAATACCGCTCATAATATCGCCTTTAAGATACGTTCAGGCTACGCCCGATTTCATACATATTTGTGCCGTCTGAATTAAACACCAAGATGTCTCTCGCAGACGCAGTGGTGGTCAGCGTTGGCGCTGTGCCAGCCGCAAACTTGAACACAGCGTTCCAGCTTGGTACGCGGGTGCCAGTGGCGTCTTGGATGACCGTCAGGACGTACACACCGCCGTCAACCATATTGGTAGGTGCGCCGAATGTGCGGTCGTCAGTAAGGGTAACGCTAGTCACCTGATTGGCTGATGCGTCCCAGCTAATGGTCGCCGCATCTGTCAGTGTGGTGGCGTTGAAGTTCTGCGTTGCAGTAAATTCTTGCGCGATAGACAGGCCAGCGATTGTGGCGTCAGCGTCCGGCACGGTCAGCACGCGGGTGTTGCCAGTGGTGATGCCCACCGCATCGAAGCGCACCTGCTTGGTGTCGTCAGTCGGGTCGGACAGCGTGAAGGTGTCCTTGATGGCCGAGACGCCGTCGTTCATGTCGGCAAGGTGAGCCATAATCATGCGTAGCGCGTTATTCACATCGCTTGGCACCATTGTCCCTTCGCCGAGGTCGATGCTATCGACGTCGGTGTTGTTAGCCGCGCTAACGTCATATTCAGAAATTTTCGTCTTAGCCATATCTATCTCCTAGTTATGCATTTATAGCATATTTGCGCGCCCGCGTCATTGCCCCATCCGGCGCTGGAATGGCAGGCTCTCGGTGATGTCCACGCGGGGTAGCTCTTGCGATAACAGGCCAGCGGTGGCTGGTGCGCGCATTGTGGCCGAAACTGCTGGCATAATCGCCTTATTTATAATAGCCTGACCAAATGGCGAATATGCCAGACCAGTGGCGCCAGTTAAGATGCCAGCGGTTACTGGATCGTACATTGCACCACCGCCTGCTAGGCCGTACATAGCCAATCTGCCCGCCGTGCCACTGTCAGGCACCTTTGTGCCGATTACGTCCGCGCCAGTTTCAGCAAGCTCCTGCATGCGAGCGCCGCCACGGGCAAGCACAGACGGTGCGCGGCGAGACTGTGCGTACACTTTTTCTAACAGCTTCGCAGGCGTAACCTCACCGGCCATACCCTTTGCAGACGCCGCCATTTGGATAGGCTTGAAGCGAGAGTAAGCCGCGTCGATGTTGGCGAGCTTTCCAGCCTTGTCTGGGTTAAACTTGCCAAGCGTCGTTGTCAGTTCCTCAGCCGCATCGCTTAACGCCTCGCCAAGCTCGCGCTGGTAAGCGTCGGGTGATGTCATAAATTTATACGCCCGCTGACGCAGTGCGCTTTGTGCCTCTTTGAAAGCTGTTCCGGTTAATCTGCCGTCGACTACGCGGTCGCCCAGCTCCTTCATTATTATTCTGGAATATACGCCAGCCTCTTGCTTAGGCAGTGTGGCGGCAACGTCTGGTATCTGCGATATGATCTGATTTGGCGACGGTATGTTTATGTCTTTCAAGACGTCGTCATACGCCTTGCTAATTATGCTTTCGGCCTTAATGTATGCGTCGCGCCCCTTCACACCCTTTGGCAGTGACTGCCCAAGCGGAGCCAGCGCCTCATCGTATGCGACACGCTCAAAGCCAGTGACAGCTCGCCTGCGGGCGCCACCTATCAGGAAGTCAGCCACCGGCAAGCCAGCTAGACGTTCCTCGACGCCGCCAACTATGCCGCCAAACTTCTGGCCGACTGTAAGTGGCACGCCCTTCTTGATAAGCTCTGCCGCGCCCGCTGTTACTGCTGGTGCGGCTCTTTGCAGACCCGCGCCAAGGGCGCCAGCCGTTATCATTGATTGCGGCACGTCGCTCATTTCTTCTGCCGCACCAGCGCCATACGCGGCGCTCATGCCTGCTGTCTGGGCTGTTTTCCCGGTAAGAGCCTTTGGCGCTTTTTGCACGCCCTTTGTCACGGTTTGGCGAATAGCCTCAGCAAGCGGCTCGTTTAATTTGGTCACGCCCTTTGCGATACCCCTGCCAGCCAGTCCAGCCACGCCCATTGGCATAGCTATTGAAGACGCAATCTCTGAGCCATATGCGGTTTTTGGATAGTCAGAGCGAAACTGCTCAAGCTCTTTGCGAACCTGATCGCGTGCCTGCTTATATGTCTGATCGCCGAGTATGCTTCTGACAAAACCCTCGGCCTCGTCAGCAGTCCCAAACGTAATGCCTTGTCCGATTGATCTAGCCAGACCGGTGGCAAACTCCAGTACGTCGAACCCGCCGACTTCTGGGTCTTTACCCTTAGCCTGCTTTTCGGCCAATAGTGCTAGTTCTTCTGGTGTCGCTTCTCTAATCGCCATATCAATCAACCACTAATGTTTTGCCGTCTGGTGTTCTGTAAAAAGACTTTCCGCCAGCTCTTTCAATAAATACAGAGCCTTTAGGCAAAGATGATATGCTAGACGCGCCCATACCCTCTTTTTGCAAAAACTCAAATGCGCCACCTGATTGAGCTTTCATTGCATCAATAGCGGTTTTGCGGGCTAAACGCTTTTGCTCTATCGTAGCCGCACTGTCGCCCGGTTGTGGGAAGTATTTGATGTCTTCAGTCTCAAATTCTGTAGCCGAAATAGCCGCGCCACTCTCTTTTCTTAGGACAGCGGTTATAAAATTTTTCTTAGCCGCTAAGTATTGCTGGCCTTGTGACGACATCGCGGCTGACTGTGCAATAACCGGCAAGTTACTTGCCGCATAATCTCTTGTATTGGTTGGGTCATAACCGTCAGTGGTCAACCTGTCGAATATAGTTTGGCTGTCAATCATTCTGTTAGCAAATGAGCCAGCCAACAATTTATCGCCAGAAAAGTCTGGTTTCTTTGTGCCAATGACAGTTTCGCCAGCTTTAAGACCGGCGGGCGTAGGCAGATTGCTTAAATCCATACCGGGAACCTGCACAGTTGTAACTGTGCCATCAGCCGCAGTTCTTTGCTCTGTTCTTGGCGTTGATAGAGCTTGATATGAGATTGCATATTGCTGTTGCTCAGGCTCAGTGGCTGTGCCGTCTTTTATTTTTGGCGCCAAATTTAAGACAATGTTTCTGTCTTGAGCTGTTACACTTGAGCCTTTGTAAAACTGTCCTGCCGTGCCTAACTTCTCCGCAATCTTTGCCTGCGTCAAAAGATTTGTTAACTCACGATCCTGCGCGCCCGCATAACCCTCACTAGCCGCCGCACCCATCTCAGCCAGCACACGTCCAAGCGACACCGGTGTGGGCGACCAGTCGCTGGCACGCGCACCCGCAATCGCGGCTTGGCTAATCGCCTGACCGACCGGTGACGCCAGTGGCTGGCTAAATGCGCCCATAAACCCGCTAGGTTGGCTCGGTGGCGGCGTTGGCTTGGATATAGGTAGTACGCCGGGCATAGGCATACCAGAAGCCGCCTGCTGGGCTTCCTGCGCCTTTTTCATCTGCGCCTGACGTAACACTTCACGCATCATAGGTGACAGCGTTGGTGCCGTTGGGCGCATCATCATTGGTGGGTTGCGGCGGTTACCAGCAAAGCTAGTCTGGCCGTATTGATTGGTAGCGGTAGTTCCTGCTGGCGACGCCAAGCGTGACGGCATCTGCAACCGATTAAATCTGTTAGCTATACTGTCCGCCATACTAAGCCCCCAATAATCCCGCTAAACCGCCACCAATAGCGCCTAAGCCGGGGGCGCCAAACATACCGCCAAGCTGTGCGCCGCCAAGAGCGCCTGACAGCGCCGAGCCGATTGGTTGACGATATACCGGCTGAGACTTCTCGCCGCCAACCGTGCCGCCTTGAATAATCGACATGTAATTCGCCAACGCGTTAAGCGGACTTTCCTGCTCAAACTGGAAGCGCGCCATATCCGCCTCAAGCTCGGCTTGCGATTGCGCCTCGCGTGCCGCGCCGACTTCGGCCAGCTTGCGCAGATCGCTAAACCCAAACTCATACGCGGCCGGTGCCTGCTGTATGGCCTGCTGTTGCGCCTGATACGCCATTGGCGCCAGAGCCGCACCAAGCGCACCCTGTTGATAACCTGAGCCGTAGCGCCCAGCCTTGGCCGCCTGAGCCTGCACCTGTTGCACGACGGGTTGCATAGCCGCAGACATCAGCGGGTTTGTGCCGGTTAGGTTTTGGTATATCGCCTGTTGCGTGGCTGGAATAAACGGCGACCCAGACACAGCCATCTGACGTTGTGCCGCAAGTGCCGCTTCGCTTTCGGGTGAGTAACCCACAACCGTCTGGCCGGGGTAATACTGAGGCGCACCACCCTCGTACAGCTCTTTGGCCTGCGACATGCCGTACTCAAGAAATGGCTTCGCGTATGCTGGTGGGCCGCTACTCTGGGTGATTGTGCGTGTTGATCCGCCGCCTTTACTCATCGTTCAAATCCTTCGCCAAAATAACCGCCGTCGCGGTGTAATCTTTGAGGTGCCGTTGCCAGCCCTTCCTGCCGATAATTTCCATCGCGTCACATCCGAGTGACTTCGCCCAAACCGATATGGACTTTTCCGCCTCAGTCAGCTCGCTCAAGTCCCCGCCAGCTAACCAGATGCGGCATATAGACCGCTGTGGGTAGTCCACTATTTCTGTGATAATAGCAGACTTCTCTAGCGGATGTAACTGTGCCTTGCCGGTAGCCACAGCGTGGTAGACGTCTTCCATAGTGTGCGTGCCGCCAGCATATTCCAGCGCGTCGCTGATCCACTTGTGGCACCGTTCCCAGTGTCCACATAGCCGGTCACTATCCGATAATAAGATAGGCGAAATCGGCGGTGTGTCCTTGGTTGTCATGTCCGATAACCATTGTTCCATTTGTGCTTGTCCCCTTCACATACGGGTTGTGATGCCACGGGTTGTGGTCAACGCCGCAAAAAAACACCAAGCTCTCGGTGCTGTAACGTGGCTCAGATACCGTCGTCTCGGTTACGTTTGCGCCTAAGGTAACATATCCGATACTATTGAGGCCGCCATTGATCGTGCGGTTCAGCACCTCAGCAATCTCACGGGTTGTCGCCGTGATCGGGTTAAGTATGCGAAAGTTAGCCTTGCGCTGTTCAACCGTCATCGCCGACCCACCTGCCTAGCCTCGACGTCAATGCCGTGCGCGAATGACCAGTTATTCGACAGCAACATCTTCACCCGCTGGTATCTGTCCTGTGACCTAAACGGCACAAATCCTGCCGCGTTAGTGCCGCCACCAGCTTGAAACGCGACTGTGTCGGTTGGCGTGCCTCGCAAGCCGACGAACAGCTCAACCGTGCCATCTTCGTGATACGGGTACACACGCGTGATAATGCTGTGCTTGCCGACGCTAAGCGCCGCCTCGCCGGTCGTGATTGTCGCCTGCAACGGGTCGCCGGTAAACGTGTACAGCTTATCGCCAACCGCGCCGCCAAAGAAAAACTGACCGCCGCGAAATAGCTGGCTGTCGAGTGTTGTGGTCAGGCCGTCAATCGTTGCCGACAGGTTGTCCAAGTCCTCGACCGTGTAACCGGCGCTAAAGAATGGCGTGATAAAGTCAGCGTTTACCTTGCCGAGTGACCAGCGACCCAATGCGTAGTTAAAAATCAGCAGGCGGTCGGGCTGGCCGGTTGTGCTGGCGGTGCTAGTGTACGACCAGACCGCGATCTGATTAAGCGGGTCAACCGCCGCAGTCATCCTGTCCTTGTACTGCGAGTTAAAGTCTTTGGCGAAAAACTTGTCGATCTTCTCATTGCCAATCGGCGTCGACCGCTGGCCGTCAAACATGTGGAAGCCGTTGTCGGAATAGTAAAACACGTTTGAGCCGTAGTTACACACTGAGCCGGGTATGCTACAGCCGCGTTGGCTCTCGACCTTGTCAAACTGGAAGATAAGCGGCGGGCCGGTATATGTGGCGCGAAATATAGCCTTCTCGCAAAGTATCGTGCAAAACTCCCCGCCCACCATTCCGGTAATAGCACCGCTATCGGGAAGTTCCTGATAATCGCTCTGATCGACGCCGGACGTCCAGCTTGTGATGTCGTTAAACCCTGACCATCTGACCTTATACGGCACACGCCCTGAGCCTTCGTCGATATTAGCCGTCCAGATAAAGTCACGCACCACGGCCAAAAAGTCAGCCTTTGGCGGCGAGCCAGCCAAGTCAGAAAACGCAGTGTCTGTGCCTAGTTGCCACTTCTGCAACTCTTCGCCGGTTCCGCCAGACGCAATGACATACTCACCAAATTGTACGAAACGCCACTTCTCTGGGCCAGCGAGGTCATAGGCTGGTGTGCCAGCCTTGCTGACATCGTCCAGATTATTGGTTGATGGGTTGAACGAGTATAGCTTGCTGTCGTCCCCAGCGAATAGCTTGACGTTGCCGCTGTTGTCTTTAGCCGCATAGATACCTCGTATTGTGCCGCTGGCAGAATTGCTAAAGCTAATAAACTGGTTTAGCGGCCGGTAGCCGTTATACGCCGGTATCACGTTCTCTGCCGTGACGACGCCTGCGTTCATAAAGTCCGGCTGATCCGGTAGCCATTCGCCAAAAGTAATCATTGCCCTAACCAGTTACCAGTTGCGCCCGCGGGCGGTGTTGACCAAATGCTAGGTGCGCCTGCCGCCGCAGTCGCCCAAGACGGCGTAGTCGGTGTGACTGCCGTCCACTCCTCGCCGAGTATAGTCATTGTCACGTCGCCAGTCACTGCCACCTGCGGCGTACCGGCCCCAGCAAACTCCGCCACGACACTTGTAGCCTGCGTAACCGCAATGTCAGCCGTGCCAGCGCCCAGCGTCACAAAGTTAGAGCTAGACGTCGCGCTGGCGGTGATTGTGGCTGTGGCCGCCATAGGCCGTATGCGATTAAGGTCAGACGTCGCAGTGCCGACTGCGTTGACCAGTGCCTCAAACGGCCGGACACGGGCAAACGCGCTAGAAGCCGTGCTGATGGCCTCAACAGAGGCAACCATAGGTCTTATACGCTCGGCGGTGCCAGAGGCCGTCACAGAGACGCTTACAGCCGCTGAGACGCTTTTTAACCTCGACGCCTCGGATGTTGCGGTGATTGCGGTGCTGGCGCTACCGTCAGCGACCTTTACTTCCAGCGCGAGCGCATCGAGCGTGCCATAGTTCCAGTTGTCTAACGCGCCCCAGCCGTCCATATGGTCGAGCGCAACCGCAGTCCACGCGACCTTATCGCCAACCGTGTCGATGGTAAACGGCAGGGCATCAAGCGTGCCGGTTAGCCTATCTAGTGGTGCGACTGTCGACATTGGCTACCCCTAAGCGGCGGTAATGTCCATATCACCGATTGCGATTTTGAGGATGTCGCCAGTATCGATGACCTTGCTTGCGGTCAGTGCGCCGTGGATCAGCAGGTTGCCAGAAGTCAGGGCGTCAAAGATACCGAAGTGAGATACCGTACCCCAAGAGCCTGTGGCGGCGTTAAACTCGACCGCCGCGTCATTTGATGCGACGCCAGATGCGGCCGCACCAAAGCTGATAGCCTCGCGGGCGTAGTTATTGCCGGTCAGCTCGGTGCCGCTGTTGTCGTCGTTAAACGAACCGGTCGACAGGCCGACGTAAACAGTTGCTGGCATCGTGTAGGCGCCGGTGCCTAAGATGTGGTCGAGAATTTCATTCTCAAGGTAGTCGGACATAGCAGACATAGTTTAGCTCTCCACTGCTGAATTTTGGCGTTGATATACACTGCTGATAAACAACGACCCCGTGCCATAATGCGAGCGTTGCTCATCGACCTTGATCTCTTCAAGCGCAAGGTTGAACCGTTGCAGGTACTGCGACGCACGCGTCTCATCTAGCAGGTAAGCATACGCCTCGGCCAGTGCGCCGTAAAGGTAGGCGTCGGGCGACCGGCTCAGGATGTTGTTTGTCTGGTTTACGGCTGACAGCGCATCAATCGTGCCGATGTAAACGATCTCGACCGTGTACGTTGTGTCGGGGATCGGGCGCAATTTGATTTCGTCGCCGATGATGCTGTAGCCAAGCGGCTTGCCCTGACCGCCCGACGAAAACTTTGTGTCAAGCGCCGACGGGCTGTAGTAAGACAACACGGTCAGCGGCGTGGTGTTTAGCTTCACCTCGCGCACCTCGCGCAAGTCAACCGGCAGGGCTAGGTATTCGTTGCCGCCAACAGTCGACGCGGTGGCGCGCTTTTCCTGACTGCGTGTCTCAAGCTCGCGGCTCATGCGTGCCTCGGCCATTGTGATGAAGTCGGGTATCTGTGCCGTCAGGTCGTCCCTAGCCAGAAACCCGGCTATGGCAAGCTGTAAATTTGCGTATGTATCGACTGCCATTATATGTTTCCGCCGCCTGTTCTAAAGTCACGGTTCTGATGATCGTTCAGCCACGCCTTCCAACCCTTCGGGTTTTCCTGCGGCGTGCCAAGCGTCTCAATCAGGTGATTATACACGACATTAGGTATTTCCGCTACATGTTGCATGTGGCGCTGGGTATTGCCGATCATACTGCCCTTTGAGTAGTCGTTATTCATCTGCCGGTTTAGCTTTACCAGCGTGTCGAAGCGTTGCTTTTGCTCAATGACAGTCGAGCCGTCATTGTTCTGGTGCATGTACACTTCTTTTTTGGTGTGTGGGTCTGTGTATAAGACGCGCTTCATATTACCACCTATGAATTAGAAGAGAGGGGGCAGTCGCCCGCCCCCTCAGTGATATTACGAACCGTTAAGGTCAAACACAACAGCGTGTGCCCGTGGCGCGGTTGGCTTCAGTGACCATTCTGTCACAAGGTGTGACGTGGTCGCATCGCCGTCCTTAGCCAAGTCTTCCTCAAGGAAGTTACGACCTTTCAGTGTGCAGATTGACACATAGTCTGGGTCAATCAAGAACACACGGTCGTTGCCCATCAGGCGTGATGGAACGGCCTCGACTGTGCCGAAGTCTGTAAGGAATACAGAAGTCGAGCCGACGTATGTGACTTCCTTAGCGGCAGTCATATTTACGTCGTTAGACACCAGATTGCCTGTGGCAGACAGGTCTGAGAAGTTGGCGCGGTTAGTTGCAGACGCAACCATCAGACGAGGATTACCGCCGTCTTCCCACGCGTCCTGCATGCCGTCCTCGATCAAGGCAAGTGTCAACGGGCGAGCCGTGCCTGACGTGATCGTTGTTGTGCCGTCGGCACCAACAGCGAAGGCGCCAGTTGCACCCACACTACCGTTTGACATCCAGCAAGTCAGTGACGCTGACTTACGAGGGTCAGAGCCGTCACGGGCAACGTCGGTGTCACCGATTGCCTTTTCGATATCCCGGCGCAGTTCGAGAGCCTTCAACACCTTCTGGTAGTTGTGTTCGCGCTCACGGCCTGCTGTGTCAACTGCATCAAGCATTTTGTTACCGCTGGCCTGTTTATGACCAACTTCTACGGCTTGTGGTTAGGTTATACCGTAGATCAGACTATATCTTCACTTTCGTGTTGGGCGCTCGTGGGCAGATTATTCTTTCGTCACCGCCTAGTCGTTGAACCTTCACCAGCCCTCAGCTCTCGCTTCCATCTGGCGCTTGGATGCTGATTACCCGCCTCCGGGCTTCCCAGCAATTCACCCAATTTTTTTCCTGAACCAGTCAGACTGCAATCTGATTTAGAACAGGGGAACCATTGAACAGTTTAGTTCCACTGGTAGCAAATACTTTCTTGGAAATCTGGTGGTAGTTGCCCACGCGTGATGTTGGGGTCGCCGCCGCAGTCGCAGTGGTCGCTCCCTCATTATGATAGTTGGTAGCTGACGCCGCCGTCAGCTCCTGCACTTGCCATTCCACAAAGATACCATTGCTGGTCTCTTTTTTTACGTTGCTGAAAATCGGTGTTTCAGCAGGGTCGATGCGGTAAATAATATCGGCGAGCTGTTCCTTTTCGCCGACTGCCGCGCTTGTTGCAAAAACAGTCATTGTAGTTTACTCCTTGGGCTATCTGCCCATTAGATAATTAACGGCGGCATCCACGGTTCCAGCGTCCTCAAAACGCTTTCTCGCTTGTTGCCGAGAACGTGTAGCAACTTCGCGCTTGGTTTTCGGGCGTCCTGCCTTAGCCATCTTTGGCGCCTCACGGGTGCGTTTTTTGGCGGCGGGTTTCTTCGACTGAAGGTTGTCCCACTTCCACGCCTTGTAAAGCAATTCGATAGCCCGCGCGTCAGACGCGTTGGCGATCTCTTCTTCACTAAACCCAATTCGACGCTGTGCGTACTTGATGACTTCCTGACGCTCATTCTCGCGAATGTCGTCATTCTGCCACTCAGGTATGCGTTGCAACATATCGGCGCGCTGGTGCTGTAAGTGCTTTTCCAGATTGCGCTGATGATCCTGCATCTGCTGTTCTGCGACGCGTTGCCTTTCGGCTTCGACTGCTTTCTGCTGTTCCTTGTACTGATCCCATTCGGTCTTAGCTAGGAACAAGTCACGCTCGCTCATCGTTTCGGCTAATGCTCTCCAATCAGGTTCCTGCTGGACTGTCTGTTGGATTTGGGCGCTCAACAAATCAAGTTGCTGTGCGTAGGCGTCGCGCATTTGCTTAACCTCGGCCGCCTCTTGTTCAAAGGCTTTGCGCTGGTTAGCCAATTCCATCGACTTCCTAGTAAATGACTGCTGACGCTGATACCCGTTGCGAAGCTCGTCTAAGTCTACCTCAATTTCCTCACCGTCAACTTTGACAGTGTATTTTTGCTGAGGCTCATCGACGTCATCGTCGTCATCATCGTAGTAGTCATCTTCGCCTTCACCGGCATCATCATCGTCAATGTCGTCATCCGGCGCCTCGTCGGCGTTATCGGTGGCGGCATCTAGTGCCTCTGCCTCTGGCTGTTGAAGCTCATCTTGAGCCTCGTTCTCTTCTGCCGCAGTATCCGCTGGGGGATTGCTCAGAAGGGTTAATGCGTCATTCATTGATAAAGTGCCGGTTCCATTCGGATTGTCGACCATAATTAAATCACCTTATTTTGTTAAAAATAGTGCGCCTCTGCAAATCTTCCAGTTGCGCTTCGGCTAACTTACCATCCTCTACCACGCTTTGAAAATACCCCCTTAGGGCGCTAAGTGCTTGGCTTAGATTGTAAATACGCTCGCGTGCCTCTGCGTCTTTGACGTCGCTCGACTTCCACGCCTCAATAAACTGCGTGTCGAGGTAATCAAACGCCTCAACAAAAAGCTCATGCCTTAGCAGGCTGGCGGCCTTCTCGGCCCGCGCCTGCTTGTCCCTTAGTTTGTGTTTGTCCATTTTTCCCTACGATAAAAGTGTGTAACCTGTTAGGTCGGGCGCCTGTTTGAAGTATTGAGGACGTGTAGCCGCGCCGCGTCGAAACGCTAGGTTGGCCGTGCTAAAGTCTGACGGTGTGCCAAAGCCCGCGCCGTAACGCTGGGCAAACATGCCCATACCCATAGGCGCAACGTCAAGTAGCCCCATACGGGCGTAGTCGCCTTCGGCGTATGGGCCAGATGTTGTCATAACTTTACCATCACCACCGGGTAGGCCACCAGCTAACCGGCACGCCTGCAAGTCCTCGTCAAACATGTAGCCGTCTGGGCATTGCTGTTCGCCGGTTACGGGGTTTGTTACAGGCGGTACGGTATCGTCTCGGCCTCTGCCATCGTCAAAGGTTGGTTGGTTAGGACGATTGCCAGTATACACCTCACCAAACCCAAATATTCCCGGCCCGTATGCGCCTTGCAATTTGCCAGTAGTGTCAAACGCTGGGTATGCGCTAGGGTTTTGCAGTGCGTTTTCTATGTTGCTTAGGTTGAAATTTGAAAGCAATCCGCCAATACTGCCAATAATAGACGGTACTTGATACGTCTTGCCAAACAAAGTCACAGGAAAAGACATAAGGCTTCTAGCTTTATTTCTTCTGTCTTGTAACTGGTCAGCCACATACCCCATAATTTGATTTCTTGCTTCCGGCGCAGTTAATCCCGTTGCCGTCCGAATTTGCATCATAGTATCGTAAACGTCTCTGGCGGTTCCGCGCGCAGTGCTATCAAAACCCGCATCATATTGATACCCGCCTAAGTCGACGCCCTGCGCCGCCGCCGCCGCGGCGGCAATGTCCTGCTGAACGCTTTGGTCGATGTCTTCGTCAGACAGCCCGCCGCCACCGCCATTATCGTTGCCGCCACCCATTCCAGTAGCGGCTGAACCGCCACCAGAACCTTGAAAGCCGCCGCTGTCACCATAATCAGGATAAGACGGTATGCCGTGATGCAACTCACCGGAACCGCCATTGTCCATAAGCAGTTGCGCCTCTTCCGGCGTGATGTACGCCAGCAGGTGCTTTTGGCCTCTGATCGTGGTGCGGCGTGGTGGGTTCTTCATAGCCATCGTTATGCCCTCGGCAGGTTCGTTGATATTTCGGCGTCGGTCACTGCCTTAGCCACGCGTAGTTGCGCCTCAGCCTCTAGCTCTTGGCGTCGTATGTCCATTTCCATAATCATCTTCTCGCGTTCCAGCTCAAGCTCGGCCTGCATACGCTCGCGCTTCAACGCGATCTCGGCCTCGGCTTTTTGCTGTGCAAGTTGCATGTCCATTTGCGCTTTCTGCTGTGCCATCATCAGCGCGGGGTCTTGTTGCGGCTGTTGCTGTGCGGCCTGCTGTTTCTGCATTGCCAGCGTCTGGGCGACAACTTGCGGCGAGTTAAAGAATTGATCGGCATCCTTGAAACCGCCAATCTCGGCAATCGAGCGCAACGTGTTCACATACTGCGGCGCTGACACCAGTGGGTTGTCGGCGCCTAACTGCATCAGGATTTGCTCTTGCTTCGCCGCAATCTGCGTCAGGAACGCGATCTTGGTTTCGTCGTCAGTCGTGCCAAGCCCGACCTGCACAATCGTGTCAAACTGCGACTTCCACTCGGCCGGATTAATCGGCACAAAGCTGTTGTTAAGGCGTAGCATCTTCTCGTTGGTGTCGTGCTTTAGCACAAGCGCCAAGATGCCCTTGAACAAGTCCTTCACGCCGGTCTCGGCCATTGTGCGCGCGTAGCTTTCCAGCTTGATCTGCGCGCCGCGTACCGTGGCGGCAACCGCACTAGCGGTTGACGACTGCAATGCGTTTGCGTCGAGGCCCTGCGACGCGGCACTCATGCCGGTGCGCTGTTCCTTAATCGTGTCCAAATAATCCATCAGCGGGCGTATCTCGCCGCCCACAGATGCGCCAGCCAGTGGCTGTATCATGCCCGGCTGTCTTACGCGGATCACGCCGCCAGCCTGAGCGTCGAGCAGGTCGTCGAGGTTTACCGCGCCCTCAACCGCCGCTATGCGCGGCAGTGTCGACGAATACACGCTGTCCAGATACTGGCGCATCAGCGTGGTCTTGATGACCTGCAAGTCCTCGGTCATGTCGTAGATCGAGCGACCAACCAGCCGGTGCGGCATCAGGATAGGCGACGCAACCGCAAACGGGATGTGATCCCACGGCTCGTTGTGCAATATCTCGGCGCCGTCGGTGCCAATCGCGCAGATGCGGCGGCGCTCGGCAATGCCGTCGCCGTCGAAGTCGACGTTCATAATACATTCGTGGTAAATGACCGAGCGCAAAGTCGGGTCGGCCGGATCAACGCCGGTGGCGGCTTCGATGTCTTGGAAGCGGTTGTTTACCTCGCGGTCGGTATCCAGCTCATTCTCGCCAGCGTACTTCTCGACCAAGTCGCGGTCGTAACCCATAGCCACAAGCTCGGACACAGTCAGCGACGTGCGGTGCGCCATAAAGTGCGCGTCCTCAAGCGACGTCGCGTGGCGTGATACGAGAAACTCTTCGGGCGGCACGTTGATGACCTTGATCTCGCCCTCGCGCCGTGTGACGCGGACAGTCAGGTCGTACTCAGAGCGAAGTGGCACCGTCTCGCCGGTTTCTTCGCTGTACATGCTTTCCATTACGGTTTCGGCCTGCTCGACGATCTCGATGTCGGGGTCGTTCATCAGCATAACCAGCTCGTCTTCGGACAGGCCGTTGTACTCTTCCTCGTCTACGTTTTCTTTTTCTTCGTAAAAGAATTTGACGACGCCCATACGAAATAACAGCGCGTCCTTGAAAAACGTGTGAAGCAGTTTGTAACCGTCGTTGCGCTGGTTGATGATGTAGTTAACGTAATTCGACGCCTGCTCGGCGGCCTCGACGTCCTCGGCAGTGCGCGGCGCAAAGCGGACGTATTTGTCGTTTGCCGTAAACACCCGCATCAGGTTGGGCATGATGGCTTCGACGGTGTCGGCGACTTCGGTGGCGACTACAGACGACCGGCCCTCAACCTCGTTGCCCAGCGGCTCACCCAGATAAAAATCAAGGGCGCGTAGGCGCTCCTCGGTGTATTCGCTGTCAAAGTGGTTTAGCGCGTCGGTGATTTCACCTGACACGATCGAGCCGAGCTGGTAGTCGTCCATTTTAGCCATTTTTCTTCGCACCTTTAGCCACGCGTTTTGGCGCGGGTTTTGCTTTTATTGCAGTGGCATTATCGCACACTTCCTTGGTTTGTTCTAGCGGGGGCTGGACGCGTCGGATGCGGCCCACTGCGGGGCGTCGCACCATCATTGCATTGTCACCTTGCGCGTCTTCTTATTCGCGCCCTTGGATGCGCCCTTAATCGGCGTATTTATCTTGGCCGCGGTCTCGCTGTGTCCGCTGGTCGTCTGCACGGTTTTTGGCGGACGGGGCGTAGCCACAGTCTCGACGGCTGGGTTTTTGCCTTGAATACAGCGTTGCTTAATTTCGCAACGCCCGCGATATGGGCAGTTGTCACATACAATCATTTTTTTCGTCCGCCTTTTTTGTATCCTTTAGATTTGCAAGCCATCAGCTTCTCCTAACACTTCCATCTGCGTCGAGCCGCCTTGCCGCGCGGGCTAGTCCAGCTCCTCGATCTGGCGCAAAAGCTCTTGCGCCGCTTGGCGTCCTTACTACCCGGCTTTACTTTGCCGGTGACGGGCGCCTTCAAATTCGACCCCGTGGCCTTGTTGTATTTTGCACGACCCTTCGCGGTAAGTCCACCACCCTGCTTAACCGACAGCTTCTCGCCGCGACCGACTGACAGGCTTACGTTTTTCTTTTTGCGGGCGGGCATTAGTTCATCTCGTCCCTTGGCGGCACGTCTTTATCGTACTCGTAAAACTGTTTAACAGTAAGTATCGGCAAGAGGTCGTTTTCCTCACAATACTTAAACACATCTTCATATGAACCGTCATGCGGCCAGCCTTGATCTTTCATTTTTTTGCCTTTGATATTACTTCGATATAGTGTAAACTCTGTTTTTTAAGCAAGGGGTCATATTATGGACAAACAAGATAAACGAGAAAGAATAATTTTAACAGTAGCGGCGCATTTAGAAACCGCTGACCCAACAACAGACCACAAGCAAAAGCTAATAGGCTTGGACGCTCTTTTGTGTGAGGCCATTGGCATCGACCAAGAGACAAATCCACCAGAGTTCATTTTAGTACCCTAACAAGCCAGACATAGTATCGACAAGCTCTTGATCAACAACCTGATAAGGATTGTTTAGCCTTGTGGTATATTGCTTCATACTCGCAGGCTGAGGCGCGCCAGACTTTGTCGTCGCCCCCTCAAGGGTCTTGAAGAAATCTCTATAAAAAATTTCATTCGGTATTGTCCCAGAAAATTGCACAGGGTCGCCCGCGCGGCGCATAGCGGTGTCGTATGTTGAGTGCGGTATTGCGGGGTTTTTGATACTGCCGCCAGCGACATCTATTGGAATAAAGGACATTCCAGTTTGGAATGTTGGCACATTTTTTTGAGCTTCTTCTGTCAAAGCGTATCTGGCTTTGCCGACCATTGGGAAGCCTTTTGACCGCCACAAATCTTTGTCCATTTCCTTAATTATAGTCGCTCTAGTTTTCCCAGATTTTTGTGACTTCATCCACTCCCTAAACTTAGGCGATTTTACGCCGGGGAAATCTGGAAAAGATTTTTTTATTTCATCGTCAAATTGTTTTGCGTCTTTTTTAGTTATTTTTGCTGTTTTCAGCATCTCAGCTACTGCGGCTGAGTTAAAGTCGGTAAAGTCAACGGCTGTTGGGTTCATTGTAGAATGAGCCAAAACAACGTCTTCTATTCCGGTTTCTTCTTGAGCTTTTTTAGCGCGAGCCAGAAGCCCTGATATGACGCCTTCATCTGATGCCCACGCATATGGTGTTGCAAGCTGATAATCCCTGCCGCCCAAAGCTGACACCGGCTCGTCAAAAACCTGACCAGACAAACTTTTAAGGACGCCAACACCGCTTCTATCGCCAGCGCCAAACAAAGCAACCTTGCCGAGCAAATTTTCTGGTTTGATTACTTTTCGCTCCGGCATGAGCAGGCTCATAGGCTCAAAATCATACTGCATTTCAGCAAGTGGCTCGTCGAGTTTTATTTTGCTATACCCCATAGGGTCTAGCTCTGTTTTTGTCGGCGCTTTAACGCGCCCACCCATACCGATTGATCCGGCGGGGCGCTCCATAAGCAGTCCGCCGCCGGTTACTGCGCCAGCGAGGTCAAACGCGTCCATAAGCACGTCCTCGGTCGGCAGGCCGGTCTCTGGGTCTATGGTCAACGGTAACTCGCCCTGAGAGCGCGCAATCGTCCTTGCTATTGGCTGAACGAAGCCGGGGAAGCTCGGCACAATTTCGCCGCCGACATTAGCTATGGGCAACAGAAAGTGCGGCGCGGCGTAGTCGCCCATACCGTACAGCGAATTTAGGTAAGCCTCTTCATCGAAGCTCGGCGTACCCTGAGCGCCTGCCATCATCATGTCGTCGGGGGACAATAAGCCGTTCATCAAACCACCTCTAAGTGCCGAGCAAGCCCATAGCGGGCTGTTCCGGCTCTTCGCTTAAAATACCAACTTTCTTAAAACCAAAGGATGGCCGCGCCCACGCTGGTTCTTCAAAACCAAAAATATTTTGCGGGTCTCTCGGCAAGCCGTCTAATCCTATGCCGTAATATCTTCTGTAAAATTCTTCCTCTGACATCGCAGGCATGTCTCTGGAATAATCGAGAGATTGACCACTGACAGTGCGGGCGGTGTTCGATAGCTGTTGCTCCGATAAGCCAGCGGATGGATCATACGGTAGCGCATATTGCGCCTCTTGCGCTATTTCAGAAGACGTCAAGTCGCCAGACCTGACCAGTTCCAAAATATAATCTCTTTGCGTTTTGTTCATGCCAAAGAACGCGTCGCCTAAAACATCGTAGGCAATTTTTTCTGGCGAAATGCTAAATTGATTGGCTTGGCTAGTCTCAAAACCAAACGGGTCGGCGTTGCGCTGTTGCGCCGCCGCTATAACAAAGTCGGTATCTCGGTCAGCCATCAAACCACCCAGCTATTCTTCGGTTTCAGTGTGCGATTGTGATTATAACCCCTTGAGTAGCCGCCAGCAACCGCACCCTGCCCCGCGAAGGTCAGCACAAACGCGTCGGCCACGTCGGGCGAGCGCTGACCCCTACGCTTCATCTCGTCCTTACTCTCGACCTTTAGCTTGCCGGTCGACAGGTATTTGTACCGTATGCCCGACAATTCCGCCATCAGCGTGCCGTCGTCCGGTATGTGGCAGTCTCGCGCCTCAAACCACTCGCGGCACGACCAAAACAGCTCATCGCGCAACCGGTTAAAGCGATCCTTTAGCGACGCAGTCTCGGATACCGACACCGCTACCGCGGGCATGTCCAGCTCGCGTAGGCGATCAGCGAGACCCGCGCCCAAGCCGATCGCGTCAATGTATATGGCCTGCGGGCGCATGCTGTACGGCACGGCGTCGTACTCGCTCAACACGATACCGGCCAGCTCCATCAGGTCTTTGTTCTGCCACGTCTTGATCGGCTCGACCAGCACGTTGCCCTGACGCTTCGCCAGTGCCGACCGGTCGCCGCCAAAGCGTGCGACGTCCAAGCCCCAGACGACGGGGGTGGTTGGCCCCGCCTCGACGTCGCGTGTCACCGCGTCCTCGATTAAGTGCAACGGCAACAACACGTCGTCGGATTGCGTCGGAAACTCGCCCAGCACGCGCACCTTAAACACGTTGCTTTCGGCGCCGTATTTATCCGCCATCTCGTCGATAAATTTGGGGTCGACGTACTCGCCCTCTTCGCACGACACAGTGATGCAGTGCCACTTGTCGCGGTCATTATGGAACGCGTCGTAAAAATACCCGTCGGATCGCGTGGGGTTCCCGCACATGATGATTTTCGCGCCGGGGGTGGATAGCGCGCCGCTGGCGGTCTCAAATATCACGTTAGGCACGCCGGACGCCTCTTCGACCACAAACAGCATGTGGGGGCTGTGGAAGCCCGCCAAGCTCTCGGGGTTTTCGCGGCGGCTGGTACGCGCCACGGCGAAGCTGTCGGTTGCGCCTTTGAGCGATATTTTGTCGCTCTTAAACTCAAGCAGGTCTTTGAACGCTGGCGGCATATTGCGCGCCCAGCGGTCTATCTCTGTCCATAGCACGTCGGATAGCTGGTGCGCGCTGTTCGCCGTCACGGCTACTTTGCACGGGTAGTGGGTCATCAGCCACCACAGCACGACCCAGCTCTCAAATGCGGTTTTTCCGACGCCGTGGCCGGATTTGATGGCGACACGGTCGTGCTTTGCTATGGCGTCTAGCGCCTGCGCCTGCCATTTTTGCGGCGTGGCGTGCAGTACCGTCTCAACGAATAGGGCGGGGTCTTCGCGTAGTGCGGCGATTGCTTCGACGGTGGCGTGGGTGTCAGTCATGCGTCAACTCCGACGGGGGGGGTGTAGGGGTATATATTTTTCTTCCCGCCCCCCGCGTGTGCGCTGACGGGGGGGTTAACCGAATTTTGGTTATTTTCCGGCATAATTGCAGAAAATGTCGCATAACGTTGATTATGTTTTTTCGGTATGTAATAAAAACAATGACTTACAAAGCCTGTGGATAACTTTTGCGTCATTTGCCCTGTTTTGCCTGTTTTTTGTGCATCTTTTTGTTAACCGATTTTTGGTTAATTTCATCGCGCGCGCGTACTTTATCATGTGTGCTTTCTTTAATTTCTATAGCTTTAGCCTCAACGACATCGGCGTGCTTTAACTGAGCCGCTTGGTTGACTTGCTGTAATAAATCGAGATACGACCCACCGGCCTCATGCGTTACGTCGACCTGTTGCTTGTCGCCGTAAACCTTTGGCAATAACCTAGCCGCCGTCCACTTGTAGTTGTCAGCGACAAGCCTAGCCGCTTGCGGGTCTATCTCACCGTTAAGAACACGCCGGTTTATCTCGTCGAGCTGGTCAGCGTATATCATGCCGCGCGACGACAACGCGTTCATATATTTGCGCTCAAAGTCCTTGTCGTTGTAAATCTTATTCCAAGCTGTACCCCAAGCTGGCATGTCTTTATCTTTGCACACTGACTGACCAGACCGGCCTGACGTGACACGCTCTAAAAACTCTGACCAAACCTCTTCGGTGATCTTATGAGACATCGTCATCCTCATCGTAATCGTCATCTTCAAACGTCACAATCAGCGTAGGCTTGTCCTCGATGATCAACAGCGGGTTCTTGCACAGGCTACACACGATTGACTGCATGCCCTCATAGACGAACCCCTTAGTCTCTTCCTGACACCAGTCACACGTCACCGGTTCGGTGAAGAAATGCACCACATGCCTCTCGCCGAATTTGATTATCTCAGCCATCCACGTTCACACATTCTGCCGCGCACGCCAGATAACCGGCACCGTCGACATAGTTGTCATCGTGATACGGGTTGCTCTTAACCCGCGCTATCTTCAGCAACGCCATCATCACGCCAACATCCTGCGGCTCAACCTTATGCCCCAGATGCGTCGACCAGTACGTCGCAATCGTCGCAAAGTTGTCTTCCATATTTCCGTGATCGTTGGCACGATCTTTGGTCACTAATTCCTTAGCCGTATCCAAACACTCTACACGCTTCATTCCACATTTTCCTTCACGTCTATCACTTTTAACTCGCACACGATGCAATCGTATTTCTTCTTGTACCCGTCGTCGCTACGCAAAAGCATAAGCGAGTGACACCTTGGGCAACGCTGTTGCGATAACAGCCTCGCCATTGAACCGTCGCCCTTTTCAGTTATCGTCATCGCTACCCTCGCTAAACGGCACCGAGAGCGTCGCTATGGGCGCGTAACCCCGCATCAGCTCTCTTGGCCACACGTCGACCGTAATGCCCGTCTCAGACCGCTGTACGTTGACCGTCAGGTTCCTGACGTCGATCCACGTCGACTTGCCGAGCAACAGGTACTCGCGATCCTTTACAACGTCATCACGCTCGGTTTCGTAATCCATCAAAACGGTATCTCATCGTCTATCAGTTTCGCCGTCTTCGTCACGCTCTCGACCACGGCACCGGCAAATACGTTCTTCGCCTCATCGACAAACGCCTTGGCCTGCTTTTCCTTTAGCCACTGTTCCAAGATCACACCGACCTCGTCAACAGTATAAACGGTCATCTCGCGATTGTCCTGCTTTACCTTACCCGCCTCATACCCATTAGCCGTAATCGCCAGCACCGTGCCATCCGGCATCCGCCCCTCGATGTACTCGCCGGTCAGCGGCTCGGCGCCACCCTCTATCGCCGCACGCTCGATGGCGGCACAACCACGCAATGTGACTTCCACCTCATGCTCAACCCCTTCGGTCGCATCAATAGCCGAATTGAGCTTGTCGAGCTGTTCGTAAAACCGGTCACGCAATTCCACCGGCACAAGCCAAGGCAATCTGTCGATACCCCACTTGCGCTCTAACCGGTTCACCTCGTCATCGTATTTGTGTAGCGCCGCCTGCTGACGCTTTAGCGCCCCCTGACTTGGCTGATAGTACACCTTATCCGTCTTCGGCTTACCCCTCGCCACACGCTTCTTAGCCACCATATCACTATCCCTTCTTAAAAATTAACATCGGCTCGTTTTAGGGTCGGTTGGGTAGGCTACCCCTAGGGTGTAGCCGACCCGACCTACCTCGGCCAGAACGCCCACCCGACGTCGGGTGAGGCCTTATTTCCACCCGACATTTTACAATAAGTCCTTGTTTATCCAGCATTTCAATTTATCGACGATCACCAGACCTTTGTCCTGCAAACCCTGCCGCGCCGTGTTCCTCTGCTCAGGCGTCAAATCGGGCGATTTTTGCTTATGCGCCTCGTTCCACGCCGCGATTGTGACGACACTTTGGCCCGTCTCGATGATGAGATTTTGCAACGCCGTGAACGCGTGTTCCTGCCGCCCCGCCGCTGGCTTTGCCGCCTTCTTCTTCTTTGGCGCCTCATCCTCACCGACCCGCCGCAATACCACCGACCCGCCGCTGACGCTCGACACCGGCTCCATCATCAGCACAATATCGTCGATCATCTCGGCATCTTTCTGCTTCTCAATACGCATTGTGACGATATTCTCGTCCTTAACGACCGCTATAGACGCGTCTACGGCGCCCAATATGGCCGACGACCCTCTGGCCTGCCGGTCAGAATTTTTGCCGCTGTGATGCACAAACACGACCGCGCAATCAAACATACGCTTTAGCGCATCAGCCGCCGCTATCGCCAAGCCAGCCTCTTGAGCCGAGTTTTCGTCCGCCCCAAGCAATGCACGCGCCAGCGTGTCGACGTAAATACACGTCCACTGCCGGTCGAGGCGCTCTATCGAGTACATCAGCTTCTCGATATCCGCCTGATCGCGGAAATTGACCGCCAGAGGCAACATGTGGAAGTGACCGCTGGCACCCAGCCCGTGCGACATCTTCCACGCCTTGACGCGCTTTCCCAGCCCGCCAACGCCCTCTCCCGCGATATACAGCACGTCGCCCTGCTTCGTTGGCATGCCCTGCCACTCGATGCCGTGCGCCTGACACAGCGCCATATCGAGCGTGATGAAGCTCTTACCCGAACCCGGCGCACCGTAGATCATGCTCAACCCGTGCGCCGTGATAAGCCCGCTGTCGCCGTCACCGACCGCCCAGCTCACCGGCGGCATGCTAATGAGGTAATCCTCATCGACGAAGTCGTAGTAATCGCGCTCCGGCTCGCCCGCGTTGTCGTTGTCCGCGACCGCCTCGACGACTGGCGCCTCACCCAGCACCGGTGCCGCCTTCACTTCCGACAGCAGGTCTTCGATATCCCGACCACCGGCGAGGTAGTCGACGACGTCGCCCTTATCGCCCAGACCTGACAGCTCGACGACCTTGACCGCCGCCGCACCGTCAAAAATATTGGCGACCACCGTGTCCGCGTGAGCGCGCCCCGCGTCATCGTTGTCCGGCAGGATCACGACATTACGGCCCTCAAACCACTTGTTCAGCTCCGGCTTCCAGTTCTTCGCCCCGCCGTTGTTTGTTGTGGCGACGATGCCGTGCCGCGCCAACCGGTCAGCCGCCTTCTCGCCCTCGACGATAAACACCGGCATGTCGGGCTTTGCCAGCATGTCGTGCAGGCGGTACGGCACCGGCGTCACGCCGTCTAGGTTATGCAACCACCCGCCGTTACCGTCTGGCCGCACCTGTCGGAAGGTTTTCGGCTCATAGCGCCTAATTTGGTAGACCACCTCGCCGTTCTCGTCGGTGTAGTCGTACACCGCACTCATAAACCGCGCCGGTTGTAGTTTGACTTGCGCCTGCTTCTGTATGCCAAACTTCTTTTCCAAGATGTCTGGGATGCTACCCATTACCGTGGCGCCCTCATTGAGACGCACCAAGTCGACGACGCCGCCGCCCTCGTTGGCCTCAAAGTCGAACCAAGTGCCTTTGCGTAGGTCGACTTCTTTTGAGCCGTGTGTACCCCAGCGCAGAGTATGCCCGCGCTTCTGGTTAGGCTCGCCCCAATACGCCTTGGCGACCGTCTCTATGTAACTCGCAATATTGCTCATCCTACACACTCCCCACCATCTTTTTGGCAAAGATAACCTTCTTCGTCGAATATCCAGTCAGCTTGCAGGTTGATAAATTCCCTTAATTCACCCATTGGTCTGACTTTGTTAAAAAAACCGTAATCACCTCTATGCTTGTGGCTCTCTTCTAAATTTTCCCACCATTCAAATTTTTCTGGAAACTCTCGCGCTAACATTGCCAGTTGCGCCTCTGATTTCAAAAAACACCCGTCACAATTTCCGTACATTGTTTTCCCGTTTACCACAGGCAAATCTAATTTGAACGGCTGGTGCTTCCAAAACACATCAACGTGATCCTTTGTTATCCCTGCGTCAACCAATGGCCGCCAAGGTGTCCAACAGTCTTTTTTTGGTGGTCTAGCTAATCTGTCAGGTTCGTCGGCTCTAATACCAACCGCGTTTTGCCACCTCTTCCAACCGATGCTTTTCAAATATCTTTTTGATGTGTTTATTTTTAGCTCTATCGTACAAAAACGCATGAGAGTATTCGGTAAAACTTTCTTTGCTTTTATGAGCTTTTCAAACGGCTCGCCATTACGATCCGCTGAATTATGATTGACCACTGATGCGGCTGGTTTGCCATTCACCCTGTCATATTCTAACCAAATTATTTCTACGCCCCACCTGATGCCGCACTCATTAACGAAATCTAGTGTCTGCGGCATTTCTCTACCAGTATTTTGGAAAATCACTTTGCATCTATCCGGCATCGTGCCGTTTTCTTGCAAAATCTGATGTAGCATGAACGCGCTTGTCCTGCCGCCACTAAAGCTGACGAGGACATTGCCCTCTGGTAATTTATAAGCTCTCATCTAAAAACCCTCGACCCCTGTTCCCTTGAAGGTGCGGGCGACGGCCAAGGGAAAACCGCCGCCCGCCACGCGCTAGAACAGGTCGCCGCCTGCACTAACAGCGGCCGGTGGTGTTGCCGCCATAGGCGGCGCGACCGGCGCTGACGCGTGTTCTTGTGGCGCGGGTGTGCTACCCGCCGCATCCATTGCCGCTGGGCGATCCACCCAGTTGACGATCTTTAGCGTTGGCGCCTTAAAACGCAACTCGCCCTGCGGCGACTGCATCTTGATCGTCTCAGGCGTGCCAGCCTCGATCACTGGTATCTTGCCCGCATTGGCGCTACGCTCGGCCATAAACTGGTCGTGCAGTTTATCGACCACCCGCAGAACCGTCTTGGCGCTGTGGCTAAATTCCCGCGGGCCACTCTCGCCGCTGATGACCACGCGCATGCGGAACGCCTGCTTGTGTTCCTCAGACGGCTTCGCAACCATTGCGTCGCCAATACGCACCATATGAAAGTCAGGCGCGCCAGACGCAAAACTCAGCCAGCCCACTTCCATATTGTCGAGGTCCGCGGCGAATTTAAAGCCCGGCGAAATGTCCTCTTCGTTTTTCTGCCAAGTGCCGTCCGCGCCTTGGACGCGGTCTTGCTTGATCCAGTCACCACCCTTCGCATCGAATTTGATGATCGGTAAAATGTCCCCGCTTGAACGGGCTTCTGTACTAAAACCTAATGCCATAACGATAAACTCCTTAACATCAACATTAGTTATCAAATGACCTGATAATCATCAGATCGTCCAGTTTGTAGTAGGCACAGACGTCGGCGTCCTGTGGGTCGCCTCGGTCTGACCTACCACCCTTCATTACCTCAAAGTCGCTGGCAAAATTCAGTCGCGCCAGACAATCGAGATAGAGAAGCAAAAGATAAGACGGCAATCCGGTAGTGTCTGTCAACTGCCTTGCCTTCAAAACTTTGGACAGGCTGATCATCACCGACTGGTATGCGTCGTGCATCACACGGCGCGCCTTAACTTCGGCAAAGCCGCAGATAGAGCCGCCGTCGCGCCGGTCGTGTATAGCGAAGTCTAGCTCATACCTGACCGGCAATTTATACAGGTCGTAGCCCTCACCCGCCAGTAGGTTGGCGACGCGCTGTTCGTTATTTATATCGGCCTGCGTCTCGTAATGCGGCCGGGTCATTTCATCACCGCCAAGTGTTCGCGTAACACCATCTCGAAGGTTTCCCAATCCATCGTGACCGTGTACCGCCAGTCATACTGCTCGGCAATGTCACCGGCCAAGCCTGAGTTGCCTAGCATGACCAAAGCCTGCACGGGCAAGCGCACCTGCACCGGCTGGAAGTCGAGCTTATAGATCAGGCACGGCAACGCGTCATTTGTGTTGGCCGAAGACCTAGCCGCTGTGACGACCTGATCCCACCAGCTCGGCGACACGCCCTTGGCGTACCGCTTGCACTCGATCAGGAACGGGAACGGCTTGCCGTCGGCCGGTTCCAGATCGCTCAAATCCTTTTCCTGATATTGCGACAGGCGGCGCCGTAATTTGCGACCCGTCGCCAGCTCGATCAGCTTTGCGACTTCGCGCTCGAAGGCCGCCCCCTTGGCACGTCCACCACCGGCACGCATCAGCCCAAGCTCTCCAAGCCGTGCCGACCGGCCTGACCGTCGAGCGACGACTGCACACTGCGCTGACGAATTTTGCTGGCAATTTGTGCCGCAAGCATCTCATCCGCCAGCGACGACTGACTGCGGTGAGCCGATAATTCCAGCTCCTTTTTTAGCGCCTCGATGGTCGATGTTCTGAGCCGAAGCAAAACTGGCTTAATTTCTGACATTTTGTAACCCCTTCTGTGATCGTTGCTGGAAGCTAAAAACGCCGCTGGCAACTTTTTGGTACTGATATGCCCCAAAACACCCAAAGCCCGTCAGTGAGCTTCTATTGGCGATTAAAGGCATAGTGCTATTTTTTTGATATTTTTTTAATATTCATTAAATACAGCACTTGACGTACACCAATATAAAGCCCATATTCAAATAGTCGAGAGGCACAAAACAGGTAAATTTACAAGGGAGACTAAAATGACACTGTTGGACAAAATTGAAATCTGGAGACAGGACAATTTGCCGGTCGGCTCAGAGGCGTCGAGTGATCTGTGCAATCTTATTATGGATTTGCACGACGATATGCCAGACCCATCAGATAATGAGGTTGCAGGGTATTGGCTTCTGGGTCTGGTGTGGGACAAGTCATCGCTTGTCGAACACCGCGACGCAATTAAATCATTTGTAGACGCGGCGGCCTAACGGCCCCGCCCCACAAGGGAGACTAAAATGATTAGATCAAACGAAAATATCAAATTTGTTGCAATGCAGTTAGTCGAGATCGTTGACCAAATCACAGAAATTGTCGGTAAAGAAATCGATGTGTTTGGTTATGTTGCGTCATCTTGTCGGCCATTGTGGAGCGAAGAAGATATTGCGACACTTGTTGCTGAAGTGCGCTCAATTAGGGCGGCGGCCTAACGGCCCCGCCCCACAAGGGAGAATTGATATGGAATACTACAGCGAAATATTTTTAGCCGACGGCACCAGCAAAGTGCTTGGCGTGATGCACCCATCTATTAAAGAGGCGCAAAACGAGGCGGCCAGATATTTAAAAGAAAATGACTTGTGCTGTTACAAAGGGCAAACCGACCCAGTTAAATATGTTGAGATTAAAAAGCTCTACAAGGGCGGTCGGTCTCACGTTCACGATTATTACAGATATGAGCCAATGCAGTGCATAGGTGATTATATCGTTGGCGGTTACTTCAGAAAAATCAAATAGGGAGATCAATATGCCAGTACCAACATACGACGAGCTAAAAAAGGCTCTGCAAATTATCGAGGCGGGTGACTTTGGCGGTCGCCGGATCACCCGCGCCGCCGCCAAGCTACGCGGCTTGAAGACCTACTTCACCGGCCAGCCGTGCATCAACGGCCACGTCGACGACCGTGCCGTCAGCAACGGTAACTGCATGACGTGCGTCAAGCTCAAGGCGCGCCGGTATAGCCACAAAAAGCGGACAGGAAGGAAGCGGTTAAATGATTAAAGAGTTTTTCGGAATGTTGTTTTTAGTGTCGTTTGCGATTGTGATGTGTACCAACATCGTGACGACTGAGTGGAACGTGTGGGCCTTGATGGTCAAGTTAGGGGGGCAGTGATATGTGGATGTTTAGTCAACCAACATTGAAGTTTGACATTAGGTCACACGTTGAAATCTGGGGCTTTGATATTGATGTTGTTAATCGTGATGGCGAGGTATTGCAAAGCTATTATGTGCATCAGCGATATAATTGGGTGGATGATAGCCCAGACAGTATTTGGCAATTAAAGCGTCAAGGTGATGACCTATATGACGAAGCGTTGTTGACCGGTCGGCTGGTTTCCGGTCGCACCGATCCATTCTCGCCGCTAATGAAGTGCCTGCAATTCTTGAATGAACAAGGGGGGCAGTGATGATACACGCATTTACCACCGCCCCAGATATACGCGGGCATGAGAGCGTCGTCAGGGCCTTTGAGGCTGACGGCATGAAGGTCGAGCTTCCAGACGGTTACATCGTGTTCGATCACTTCTATGACCCCAACCGTCCGGTCGAGGTAAACGGCTCGATATATGCGCCAGAAGTTGGCACGGTTGTTTATCCCACATCTGTCGGCATGCCAGCCGACGCGTCCTGTTACCTTGTGCTGGCGAAGCACCGCACCCAGAAGACTTACTTCAACGGTGACTACGACGTCAGCTCGGACATCGTCTGCGTCGAGACGCACAAGACGCCGAAATTCCGCACGGTCAGGCACATCATTCGGTTTGTGCCAGAAACGCGCCGCCTTGTTTTTGAGAAGACAAAGCGAGAGAGGCGAAAGCAGTCACCATCAATGCGGCTGGCTTCGTTCAAACGCCAGAAGGCCTTGCGTTGGGCGACACCAAGGTGGTGTGACAAGCGCGAGATTGACCGGCTGGTGAGAAAAGTCAGAGGCATGAATAAGCAAGCTGGCTTCATCAAATTTCATTTAGACCACATCGTGCCGCTTCAAGGTAACGACATATGCGGTCTACATGTGCCGTGGAATTTGCAGGTAATCACGGCTGAAGAAAACCTGCGTAAATCTAACAAGTGGAGTAGTTAAAATGAATACAGATAGACACTGCAAAATCGTCAAAGATATGGACGATAGAATTATGACCGGCGAGCGCATAAGCCCAGAGCTTGTGATGGTGCTGACAGCGTTGCGCGACTTGGTGGATCAGTCGCACGACTACAGTCGCAAAATGTCTGACCGCGTAAACGCAATGAAAATTCAGGTGGACGAGTGGCGTGATCGTGCCAACAATCTTGAAGAGGCGCTCGATACAGAAAAAAGCATTTTCAAAATTGCCGAACGTCACTACACAAAAAAGATAAACGTGGCTAACCGCCGCGCTGGCATCTGGAAGGCAAAAGTTGAACGCTTAAAAGCACAAGGAGAGAAATGATGGTCGGTAAAAAAACACCCAATAATATTGTCACGGGATCAAGACTGCCCGCGCTATTAAACGCGTCGCCGTATGACACGCAAAACGATCTGCTGGCAAGCGTGCTGGCAGACATCGAGGGTAAGCCCGACCCCAAGCCGTTCAACGGCAACGAAGCCTGCGACTGGGGAGACGCTCTGGAAGGCATGATACTGACTGAGGCGGCCAACCGCCTCGGTCTCGACGACCTAAAGCTGGAACACGACGCGCTGTTTCACGACAAGATACCGTTTGCGGCATCGCTCGATGGCACCGCTGACGCTGGCGTCGGCGGCTGGGTCGACACAAATTGGGACAAGGGCGTCATCTGCCCCAACGGCAAGGTGTTTGTGACCGGCACCGGCGTGCTGGAAAGCAAGCTGACCAGCAACAAGCCAGAGGACGCCCCAGCGCCCCACAGAGGCCCGCTACAGCTTCAAGGCCAGCTAATGGTCACCAAATACACTTGGGGCGCTGTGTGCGTCTTGTACGGCGGCACAGAGCTACGCATCTTCTTGTATCAGGCCGACGCGGCCGTGCAGTCGAAGATAATGCAGGCCGTCGACGACTTTGAGCGTCGCAAGCGTGACATCGAGTGGTATCCGGTGCTGTCCAGCTCGGACGGCAACACCGCCTACCCGCGGGTCGACGACGGCGCCGAGCCGCTGGAATTACCCGCCACCGAGGCTGAGTGGCTCGCACAGCTCGTTAATGCTAAGGACGCCAAGCGTGCGGCCGAGGCCGATATAGACGAGGCTGAGGCGGCGCTGAAAGAGTTTATGGGCAGTCACGAGCAGGCCACCGGCATCGTCGGCAATACCAAATACTCGGTGCGCTGGCCGATGCGGCAGTTCAAGGCACAGCCGCCCAAGCCAGCCACACCCGGCAAGCCAGCCCGCACGGTGCGCCAGAACACGCTGACGATAAAAGAGGTGCGTGATGATTGACGTGCCGCTGACACCGAAACAGCACAACATGCGGCTGGTGATAGCGCGGTTTCACCGCAAGTACGGCTACTACCCGTCGATCCGCGAGCTGGCAGACAAGACCGGCAAGTCTATGACGCAGTGCGCCAGATACATGAACGCGCTGGTCAAGCGAGGCGCCGCAGAAAAGACTGCTGGCATCGCGCGCGGCTTTCGGTTACTGTAATTGGTGTCGGGTGTTCCTCCCCGCCCGATATTTCAACGACTGGCCCCCGTTTCGGCGGGGGTCTTTTTTTTGCATTATGGGGGTTGATATTATTGTGATAGCATGCCATATAAGTAGAGTAACTTGATTTAAGGGAGATTTTGTTATGACACACACAACGCACATCGAAAACCGCGACGCTTGGGAACGTGGCCGTGACGCGGCCATCAAGCGCAACGCCAGCGTCAGCCGCCAGCGCAAGTGGCTGGCTGAGGACGCGAGCCGCCAAGAGCTTATCGACTTATGCTCTGACGACTTTGGTGGCACTGACAGCTTCCCTCGGGTGTTCAATGAAGATTGTGCGCAGTGCCGCAAGCATTTTAACTGGGAGTGGAAAAACAGCCCAGATTGCGACGGCCACCCAAATGAAGTTATCAAATCAGCTTGGCGTGCGTCTGGCGATTTTCTCGAGGCAATGTTTGAGCAGATCAATGAGTGGGGCCGCCTGTCAGAAAAGCAGGAAGCCGCAGTGCGCAAAATTCTGGAGCGCGCCAAGGGTCGCGTCGCTGAGTGGGAAGCAAAAAAAGCAGAAGAGTTTGCCAACAGCGCAGACTGCCCGCAGGGTCGCGTGCAAGTGACTGGCACGATCATTTCGACTGACTTGCGCGAGACCTCGTTTGGCAACGTCTGGAAGATGCTGGTGCGCGACGACAGTGGCTTCAAGGTCTGGGGTTCAATCCCGTCAAAACTGCATGAGCCAGAAGAGGAAGACGGTCAGTGGATCACCGGCAAAGAGATGAAGGGCATGCGTGTGTCATTCACTGCGGCAGTCGAGCCAAGCCAAGACGACCAGAAGTTCGGGTTCTTTAAGCGCCCAACAAAAGCAAAAATTGAGGCGGCGCAGTGAGCGCCGTCCCGTACACTGTCGGCCAGTGGGCGTGGCTGGTCGACGATCGAGGCCGCCAGATCAGCGTGCTAGTCAGATACGTCGAAGAGATGGACGACGGCTACACCGTCACGTTTGAGAATATGCAAACCGGCGACACATACCACCGCCGCTATAGAACAGGGGAAAAGAATGAACAACCAACAGATCATTGACCTTTACGACACTGACTTGGAAATCACCATATCTGAGAT
>Ga0196899_1000140_pt1 | contig 36733 bp, 64 predicted proteins | sample VirMetDEL_Sep_01_FD_169095 | JGI IMG/M metagenome (GOLD analysis project Ga0196899, IMG submission 169095) | Aqueous microbial communities from the Delaware River and Bay under freshwater to marine salinity gradient to study organic matter... | ecosystem: Environmental > Aquatic > Marine >... | reverse complement strand
ATTCAACTGATTTATTAAAAGCGAATCCTGAAAATCCAAGGATCCTTTCAGCCGATAAGTTCGATAAGTTAAAACAATCGATCATCGATTTTCCAGAAATGTTGGAAATGAGACCAATCGTCATTGATGAAAGTAATATGGTGCTCGGAGGTAATATGAGACTTCGGGCCTGTATCGAATTAGGGTTAAAAGAAATTCCTGTTATAAAACGAATTGATTTAACTGAAAACCAAAAAGCTGAGTTCATAATAAAAGACAACGTTTCTTTTGGTTTATGGGATTGGGATATATTGAACAATGAATGGAGCGACCTCCCGCTAAGTGAATGGGGGCTAGATACGTTTAGCATCGACACTGAGGAACCCGATCTAGATTTTGACAGACAAACTAAGGAACCAAAAGAAGACCCGGTACACGTCAGCGATACCCGTTTATTGGAATGTCACTTTCAAATAGCGAAAAAAGGAATGACGCCTCAAGAATTTATAGATTGGTTTCGAATGACTGAATAATAATTAAACACCCCAAATTATGACAAACAATCAAATCAAAAAGAAAGCACTTGCAATTTTATCGCAATCACAACCAACAATCGAGCAATGGTTATGGTTTAAAAAAACTGTGCAAATGTTCGAAAACACCTCTGAAGAATATCCACAATGGATTAAACAAAAATTAGACTGATGTACAACAATTTTGAAGTAAAAAACACAGACAAGAAGAACCACAAAGAAGTCTTCATAAATGGAGCTAGCTTAGGAACGTTTGAGCGTTCAGATCTCAGACATTTGATAGAAGTGCTTGACAATGCTATAAACGTCGAACTAAAGTCGTCTAAAATCAAAAACTGACCTAGAGTAGAGAACGATGAAAAAGATAATATGTTACTTATTACACAAAAAGTATTGGAATAAGAAAAGATTTTTAGGATACTTCGACCACAATACTAATGTTAATTGTACTAAATGCAAGTGCAAATTTACGTTTAGCTAATGACACCAAAAGAAATGGCAGAAAGAATAGTTAATATGTTTGGAGATATTACTATTGCTGAAGAATATATAATTTTATGGCAAGATGAATATACATCTGAAAAAGATAAATTATTTAGATTAGAAGTAAAAAAAGAAATAGAAAATTATGACATCAGAAACAATTAAAGAACAAGCCGAACTATTAGGTATAAACGTTTTTATCAACTTTAAGCGAGATGAAACGCTTAAACTTCTTGAAGAAATAATGACTAAAGTAAAAGAAGCAAATGAAGAAGTTGAAAATGGAATATATGACCCAATGCTTGAATGTGCAAAATACATACTAAATAATTACAAGATTGAACGTAGGTAGTTTTATACCCGATAAGGTATAATATATGATACATTAACCTATATTATACCCGATAAGGTATAATAACTCACTCATAAATTACACACAAGAAGTAAAACAAGAAATAGAAAAGCTATGAAAATAAAAAGAAAATGTCAAACTTTTACAGAATGGATGTTTTACATCAAAAGCAATTATTATTCAAATATAGACTTAAATGAAATCAATGGAAAAAAATGAAAAATATTACAAATTAATACTGATAGCGCTGTTTGTATCGCTGTGCTTTGTTTTATTCGGTTGCGAACCAGATGAATCAATCTGCGAATGCGAAACACGAGTAGACGGGATCACAACTGAAATAGTAGCAAACGATGATTGCACAATAAGCTACAGTTATTACGTTACATCGTTAGGAACAGTTATAGAATTCGAATGTAGCGAATTATGAAAGTAACAATATCAAACGATTGCCGTTAATTAGTTGATGCCACTGAACAAAACTACGCTGCACAAAAAGGCCTTTATGGAAGCTCTCGAAGCTTCGTTAGGTATTGTAACGACCGCCTGTAAAGCGATTGGGGTATCTCGAAGCGCTTATTATAAATGGTGCGCTAAGGATCCTGAGTTTAAAAAAGAAGCTGAATCGATTCAAGACGTCGCGTTAGATTTTGCTGAATCTTCTTTATTCAAACAGATCAAAAAAGGAGTACCTGCATCAACGATTTTTTATCTTAAAACAAAAGGCAAGAAACGTGGTTACATTGAGCGAACTGAAACTCATTTGACTGAATTTAAAGAACAACCCCTCTTCGATGTTCCGACGGACGACAGCAATCGATAAGATACTTGAGTTACCGTATCGTAAGAAAATCATTCAAGGCGGTACGTGGGCAGGTAAAACTTATTCGATTATTCCAATTGAAATTTCCCACGCAGCCAAAACTCCAAACACCTTAATATCTTTTGTCGCTGAATCAATTCCAGCGGTACGTGCCGGTGCGGCTAAAGTTTTTAAAGAGATAATGCAGGAGACAGGAAGATGGGTCGAGGATCGTTGGATAGGGAACCCGATGGAATATAAATTTGCAAACGGGTCAATCATTGAATTTAGAGCTTACGATACTGTAGGTAAAGCGAAAGCAGCCGGTAAACGTGACCGCCTATTTTTGAATGAAGCAAACCACATTCCTTTTGCAATCGCAGACGCGTTAATTACTCGGTCAACTTACGTCACTTTAGATTTTAATCCAGACAATGAATTTTGGGCTCACACAGAATTTGTAAATGATTCTTCTGCAGGATCATTGATTTTGACTTATTTGGATAATGAAGCCTGCACACCAGAAATCCTATTCGATTTGGATTTGAAAATGAAGAAGGCATTTTATGACATCAATGGCGATTGGAACGACGAATCAAATATTAAGAATGCCTTTTGGGCGAATTGGTGTCGCGTTTATATCAAAGGAGAAATAGGAAATATTGAAGGAGCGATATTAAATAATTGGGCTGAAATCGATGCAGTACCTCCTGAAGCTAGATTATTGGGATATGGATTGGATTTTGGTTATACAAACGATCCTTCAACTATCATTGAAGTCTACAAATGGAACGACAAACGGATATTGAATCAATTGGTATATCAAACGGGTTTATCTAACCGTCAATTGTCGAAATTCATTACAACAAAATTACCGGTTTATTGCGACAGCGCTGAACCTAAATCGATTGCTGAGTTATGCATGTTTGGAATTAATGCTGTAGGAGCGAAAAAAGGACCTGATTCAATTCGTCACGGTTTAGCTTTAATGCAAGATGAAAACTACCTTGTCACAAGGCATTCGACAGAAACGATTATTGAATTAAGGAAATACATTTGGAAAAAGGATAAAAACACGGGCAAGAATTTGAATATTCCTATAGATAATTGGAATCATGCTATTGACGGAATCCGATATCATGAATCGACAGTTTTAGCTCCACCTGAACAGGTAGAAGTTTGGTGATATTAATTGGCTTGCAAGTCACAAAATGCTTTAAAAAACATTAATTAGTTATGAAAGTTGTAGTACCAGAAAATCAGAATGAAGTCACGATTAGACAACACCAACAATGGGAGAAAGTTATCGCAGGTTTGTCGGCTGAAGAAATCGAATCGCGTCACGATCTAAAATTAGAGAAGATCGCGGTGTTTACTACATTGTCTCGCGAACAAGCAACGCTTCTAACGGCAGAGGATGTGGATTCGATGAATGAACTAATAAACGAGGGATTGAATCGCCCAGGCGTTTTCAAGGATCGTTTCAAATTCAACGGGATCGAATATGGATTTCACCCGAATTTAGACAAAATGGCTTCGAGTGAATACATTAATTTAGTCGAATATCAATTCAACGCAGAAACGTTACATCGATCTGCAGCTATATTATTTCGCCCGATTACAAAAGAACTTTTAGGTACGTATCAAATAGAAAAATATAATGGTACAGACGAACATTGCGAAACGATGCGAGACTTACCCTTGTCAATCATGAATGGCGCTGTTCTTTTTTTTTCGAATTTAACGAAAGAATTAAGCGATTGTATCCAAACATATTTGGCAAAGGTACCGATGAAGGAAGTATAGCAGAACAATTTTTTGACAAATGGGGATGGTACGCAACTGTATATCAACTTGCGGGTAAGAATTTATTGAATATGGAAGCAGTGTTCAATACGAATATACATGAATTGCTTACTTTCGAGGATCATCGAAAAGATCGAGATCAATTAGAATCCTTTTTGCGTGAAGAAGCTGAAGATGCAGCTGCAGGAGTAAATAAAACAAAATTATAAATGAATCAATATTCTCAAATCATTCGACACATCAAAGCGCTCGCTGAAGCAGATGATTATATTTCTACAGTTACAAATAAAGGAGTTGATGAGACGGACGAATATGTTTCAACGTTATTTCCTTTGTTCGATGTCGAAATAACCGGAGCGACATACGAGTCTCAAAGCACTAAAACTTTCAGTGTAACTATGTCTTGTTTATCTATTCGCGATTTCAATCCGAATGGTAACGGAAAAAAGTTTTACCAAAACGACAACGAGATAGATAATTTGAATGAAACAGAGGCCTGTTTGAATCGCATTTGGTTAATCATGAATCGCGATTATAGTGAAGCTAATATTGTTGCATCAGATAGCCCGTCGTTGGATATGTTGATGGATGAAAAAGAACATATTTTAGATGGTTGGTCAATAAATTTTGACGTGACAATTCCTAACACTACAATCAGATTATGCTAACGAATGTAGAGAAATCGCTTTACACTTTTAAGAATCGCGTTCAAAAGAATGCTCGTCGAAATATTAAAAAGAAATCTTCGTCTAGCAAACTACAGCAATCGATTAAAGGTAAGGTGATTAAGACGCGTGAAGGATATGAAATTCCTTTTGAGATGGCAGATTATGCCATGTATGTAGATCAGGGTGTAAAGGGAAAAGGCGGAACGAAAGCTGACGGATCCAAATGGAAGCGAAAACGAGTAACAACGAAAAGTTATAAGTACAAAAATAAACAACCGCCTATTAAAGCATTTGAACAATGGGCAAAGAAAAATATACCGAACCCACGCGATTCAAAAGGTAGATTTATAACGCGAAGATCTTTAACTTTTGCTTTATCAAAACACGTCTACCATACAGGTTTAAAAACGACATTGTTTTTTACGCGACCTTGGGAACGACAATTGAAAATATTAGAAAACGATTTAGGCGACAGTTTTGCCAAAGATATATTAGATGCTATATGATACGAACAATTTCCAATTATAATTACACCACGCCGTTCCTATCACCTTTAACCGGTGAGGTATGCACATCTTACACGATGAAGCTTTATATTTGGGAAGGATTGATTTCAGCCGTACCGGGTACGGAAACATATTCTGAAACTATTAAGAATTCGACTGCATCGTCAGGCGATTCAGTAATACCTTTGAATGCTTACCTCAACGACTATATCTCGTTGAATCATACACCTCAGAACAATACTGTTTTAACTGATTCTGATCGGGGTATTTGGTTTTTAGTTACTGTTGAATATGCGACAGCAGATCCTTCAGATACAGGTGTGCTTTATTCTTCAGCAGTTACATTTGCAGGGCAAGGATATTCTTACGGATATGAAACTGAAAATTTGACTGACGTTCCAGGATATATTGCATTAGACGGACGTGAATTTAAAGTGTCACGATCCTCGAATTTTATTGTGCCGATTTATTGCCCAAATGAAGATTTAGAAAAGTTGAGTATTTATTCGTATCCAAACAATGAAATTTCTGCGAACATCACCAAAACGATTACCACGGATTCTAGCGGTATTATTCAGCTGTTGAATGTAGATTGTTCACAAACTTCAGAAGATGCAACCATCGAAATTCTATATGGCGATGGGGGTGAAACTTTAATCGAATTAGAGATTGTAGATGAGCAGAGATATACGCCTGTAGAAATTATTTTTGTCAATCGATATGGGCAGGATCAATCAATTACTTTTTTCAAAGAACGAAATAATAAAGTTGGTATAGAAAATGAATCGTACAAAAATAGAGGTGACGCGTCGAATGTAGGTAAGCATCAGACGTTAATTTATAATCCAAACGGATCGCAATCTTTCAAAGTCACTTCGGGCTGGGTGCCTGAATCATACAACGAAACTTTGCAACAATTACTTTTGTCAAAAAGATGTTGGGAACGAATCGGTGATACTATTTTACCGCTCGAATGTAAAACAACCTCGTTGAACTTTTTAACTCAAACGAATAACGATCTGATACAATACAGTTTAGATTTCGAATATGCTTTTGACTTAATAAATACTAAATAAATGTTTGGAGAAATTTACATTCAAAACCAAAAAGTAGATACATATCCTTTTCAGAATATTTCTGTAATCGAGTCTGTGGTTGATATCAAGGACATTTCTAAAAACACAAATGCTTTTACACGATCCTTCACTGTACCGGCTACACCTACAAACAATATTTTATTTAGGCATTGGTATAATGCTAATATCGATAATTCCTTTGATGCACGTACAAAACAAGCTGGACACATTTCATGGAAAGGGAAAGAATTTAAAGTCGGTACATTTCGATTGCAAAAAGCAAACATAAAAAAAGGAAGGATCGTTTCTTATACGATTAATTTCTTTGGTCGTTTGTCATCAATTAACAAAGAAGTTAAAGGTGATGAATTATCTGTGTTAGATTTCACTACATTGAATCATTCCTACAGCCCGGCTAACGTATTAGCAGGCCTCACTAACGGCATTACTGCAGATCGCGACGTAATTTATACAGCCTTAATGAAGAAACAGCTGTACGTCAATCCTGACCCGTCAGATAATACTGTAACCGATACATTGGTAAACGTTTCTTTTGACGGTGGCGCGAATGCAGGGCTACAATGGCTTGATTTATTGCCTTCAATTCGTTTAATAAAGATCATTGAGGCGATAGAAGCTTATTATGGGTTCACCTTTTCGCGTGATTTCTTCGGACATCAAGAATTTAGTACCGCTTATTTGTGGTGCAACAATTCAGTAGAACGCAATCAAACAGGCACGGAAGGAATAATCGATTGGGATTCAAAAAACGGCAACGATGTTTGGATGAATTTAACTACAAATGTCGGATCTTATACAGTAAATTCTGGTACAGGAGAACGTTTTCGACTTGGTTTACGCGTAACTGCAGAACCCGGATACGAAACTGTACCTTTCACTGTTCGCTTTTACATCAATGACGAATTAGATGAGGTGCATGAAGGAACGAATGATTGGAATAATTACTCTGCCTTGCGTGTTTTACAAGGTGACGGGTCAAACGATAACTTTAATTATCAAGTTTATTTTACAGTATCGTCTCCTTATGATTTCGAATATACGGCTAAATTATACACGTATTTCGACGAAGATGGATCCGGTACAGTTTTAGGTACAGCCGACGCATCTGCGAATACTCAATTAGCTTTTATGGACATTGGTTTGAATTTGCCAAAAATAAAAGTTATTGATTTCTTGAAGGGGATCTTTTCAGCTTATAAACTTGTAATTTTACCTACAGGCGAAGATACTTATTACGTCGATACGATTGACAATTATTATGCTAATGGTGATTTGATTGACATAACTGACTACGTTAAATTCGACGAATATCCAGTTGACAGAGGAGAATTGTTTAATGAAATTGCTTTTGAATTTCAAGAAGGTCAAACGTTGCAGGGCGCTAATTATTTAAGCGAAAACGCTCGAGGATTTGGAGATGAAAAACTATCGCTTGAAGATGCAAACGGTGATCCGTTAGACGGAAAAGCTTTTACATTGAAATTACCATTCGAACAAATTCCAATCGAAAGAATCCAGGATCAAAACGACCAAGTTTTTTCTAACCTAATGTATGGTGCATCGATCGATAAAGATTTTGAGCCGATTGTGACTAAACCTTTTATCCATTATGCAATAAGAACAGGGCAAGGAGTTAAAAAAATAGGCTTTTTCGACGGCACAACTAAATCTCAGTTGCACGTAATAAACAATGTCAGTTGCGCTTCAGGGATTGAGAATCCATGTTTGTATTCGACTACATTTTCAGCAGAAAGGAATCCATACAACGGAGCGATTTTAACCAATAATTTATACACGAATCATTACGGGCCTTATATTGATGAGGTTTTTAATATCAAAAAACGAATTTATAAATTCACAGCAATTCTGCCTGAGAGGATTCAATTACTTTTATCGTTAAACGACGTTTTGAAAATAAAAGAAAACGTTTATCGGATCTCAAAATACGCGGTGAATATCGCGACAGGAGAAACAGAATTCGAATTGTTTAATTTCTTTTCTGATTTAGCTGTAGGTCAATTGAAAGCTGCAGGAAATTCAGAATCTTTATACGTCGATTATAGAGCTCAAACTTCATTTTTAACGGTTGCAAATTTAACAGGATCATCGATTGCACAAGTTGGTTTAACTGAGTTTGATACAAGTTGGTTGACTCCAACGATTGTAGGCGGTCAGATTCAATGCGTATTCGATGAATATACAAACGCATTCAGTCCTAGAAATCAACGCCTAGACGTCACTAAAAACGGAAATACAATTAGTATTTTTGTGCAACAAAACCAACGACCTTTAACTGTGGACAACAATGTAGGAACCGCAGACAATAATATTTTAACTTCAGACAATAACTATTAATTATGGCACAAACTCCTTTATCATTAGGCACAATAGACAATGACGGAACCGGCGATGGATTTCGCGATACTTTCGTGAAAATCGAAACGAATGTAACTGAACTTTACTCGGAACTTGGGTGGGCGTATTACAAAGACGCAGGTACAACACCGACAACTCAAACATTCACAACGTCAGCTTCAAAATTACAAATCGACGGAGGTCATGCAAATTCAGAATCTGGATATTTACCGCGTGAGATTCGCGGTGTTTCAGAATTATGGGATACTACAAATGATCTAATTTTACCAATCGCATTAGGAGATGCGTATGACATTCGAATCGAATTGACGATTGATTCTATAACAGCGTCGGCTGCCTATTTAATATTACAATTAGACATCGGCGGGGGCTTAGGGCCCTCAACAGTGATTTTTACGAATGAATTAGCTAAACCCAAAACATTGCCGGCTAAGGTTGCATTTACTTTTCCAGTTTTTTGTTTGGCTACATTTTTAGCGAACGGCGGACAAATATTTTTAAACACGGATGCCGGAACGATGATTTGTTCCGACTTCGCAATATTTATTAAAAGAGATTTTAAAGGAGATATATGATTGATATAAAACAAACTTTAGATGTATTGAGGTCTCACGATTTCAAAGGCGGTGGTCCTCATATTGAGATCGCGAAAGGCAAGAATGAACTGTGCGAAACGTTTGCAGGGATGAAAGCAAAAATACAAAGAATATTATGGGTAAAGAAGTAAAGGTTAAATTAGTAGCTCAAACAGATGACGCGATAAAAGACATCGATAAAGTAACCGATGCAACGGGACGAGTTACTGAGGAAGCAGAAAAAGCTACCGATCAATTTGACGAAATGGGAAAAACTGTCAAAGCTCAAACGAAGGGTGCTAAAGGATTAGGTGCATCATTCAAAATGGCTGGGGCAGCTTTAAAAGCAATCGGAATCGGGATTGTAATCGCATTGATAGGGAAACTTACTGCTGTATTTTCTGCGAATCAAAAAGTAGCGGATTTCTTTTCTAATACAATGAATTTTTTGACGATTGCTTTTAGTGATCTGTTTAGCTTTTTAGACAACAATGTCGGAACTGTCGTTGATTATTTCAAACAAATATTTGATGACCCGGTACAATCGTTGAAAGATTTAGGAAATGCAATAAAAGAAAACATTATTGAACGATTCGAATCTGCGTTAGAAGTTCTTGGGTATTTAGGTGATGCAGCTATGAAATTTTTTGAAGGCGATTTCAAAGGTGCGCTTGAATCGGCAAAAGAAGCCGGTGCGGAATGGGTCGATGTAATGACAGGTGTAGATGATTCGGTTAATAAATTGGCTGAAATTGCCGTTATAGCGGGCGAGGCTGTCAGCAATTACGCTTCCTCAACGTGGGACGCAGCTGAATCGCTAACTGCGTTAGAAAACAACTCCTTGTTGGCCGTAGCCGCACAAGCAAGATTGGTTGAACAATACGACCGACAAGCTGAATCTCAAAGACAGATCAGAGACAATATCGCTTTAACGATTGAAGAAAGGATCGATGCGAATAACAAGTTGAAACAAATTTTATTAGATCAAGAAACAGCAATGTTAGCTCAAGGAGCTGCTCAAGTTGCAGCTGCACAGGCACAAGTTAACTTAAACGACAATATTGAAAACCAAGTAGCGTTGATTGAAGCGCTTACAAATCAGGAAGGGATCCTCGCTCAAGTAAATGGATTCAAATCTGAGCAAATTGTTAACCAAATTGCTTTACAACAAGAATTAAACGACCTCAACCAAACAGCAGCCGACGGCGAAATGGAACGACGTCTTGCCCAATTAGAATTTGAAGAGGCTCAAGAAATTACTGCAGCTGGAAAATTAGAAAAACAACGTGAACGATTGGAATTGGAAAATCAATTGATTGAAGAGGACATCGCTAAAAAGCGGGAATTATATCTTGTCGGAACTCAGCAACGTGAAGACGCAGAGCAAGAATATTTGAGTAAAAAGCAAAATATAGACAATCAAATTACTGCGAATGAACAAAACGCAAACAAAGAAAAAGAAGCGGACGAGGATCGATTAAAAAACGCTAAAATTGCAATCGCTTCTCAAGGATTAAATGCATTATCTTCATTAGCAAAAGAAGGGTCGGCATTAGCGAAAGGAATCGCAGCTTCTCAGGCTACAATCAATACCTTCCAAGGTGTTACTGCAGCTTTGTCAGCGACGTCGGTAATTCCTGAACCGTTTGGAACGATCTTAAAATTTGCAAATGCAGCCGCGATTGGAATTTCCGGAGCAATAAATGTGAAGAAAATATTAGCAACAAAACCTGTTTCTGATTCTGCGCCGTCAGGTGATAGCGCACCTCCTCCGCCTCCGCCTAGCTTTAATTTAGTTCAAGGTACGGAATCGAATCAGATCGCGACAGGATTAGCTAATAATAATGCCCGCCCAATTCAAGCTTTTGTGACATCGACACAGATGACATCTCAGCAAGAAATGGACGCGAACATAGAAGCAAATTCTTCTTTATGATATAACTTCTATTCGATGATCCTCGTTTGCACAATCAACGAAGTAAAGTTCTCGTTTGTCAGGTGTTGCCCAATGTCTCACCGAAAAATAAAATGATGCGGAATTTATCCATTCGAAATCTAAATCTACTTTTGCAAGGTCTGAAATTCGCGTTTCTTTTCCAAATACAGATGATAGCGCAAATAAAATAAAAACACATTTAGCAGGTGAAACATCACGCCTGAGTTCCAAATAGGCTTCAGGCGTGGTTTCAGAATATCTGTTTGTAATCATGCTGTCACAAATTTAAGAGTTGAATTTTCGTGCAAGAATTTTTTTAATGCACGTCTGTTTTTAGTTACTACGCCGTCGATCTTAACGACTTTAGGGCAGTTTTCCCGGGCCCAATCACTTGGTTGATATATTGTCAAAGAGAAATAAATATCGTCCAACCAGCCCGTTAGAGCGAAATAATGTACCCAATCGGTTGATGGCGATATGTAAGGAGATCCGGTTGCGATATGTACGCGTGGAGAAAGTTTCATGTTTCTTAACAATTGATCAGTTTGAGATTTTAAAGTGATTTCCATGATGTTGATTTTTAAAAGTTAAATTAATTTAAAAGGATTTGTTGTATAAGTATTCTAGTTTTTCTTTTTCTTTTTCAATTTTACGTTCCAATTCTTCAATGTAGAATTCAGTTGCTTGAATTTGAAAATTGTTGTTTTTTTCTTCGATAGACATGATGTTGATTTTTAAAAGTTATTGATTATTTTTTTCTTGAATTACAATGTATTCAGAATGTGAACACGTACCAAACCCTAAATCTACAGGGTCTAAATATCGTTCATGCGTGGCGATAATACCGAATTTGTCTTTTAAATGTTTGATTTTTGTTGGGGTGAGTGGTATGATTTTCATGATGTTGATTTTTAAGATATTATTTATTATTTTGTCAATTTCCAAAGTGCAACGTTTTCGACGTTTGTCATCGATACGATGTTTTCAAATTTTTGTTCAGCCCATTCGTTTGTTTCTTTTCCATAAGATCCAGTTTGAGTGAAATCCCAAGGCAAACCAGTTGAACCGTCAAAATCAGGATTCGATCTCCATGTAGCGATATGTACATTTCCGAAGTCGTTTTTATACATTAATACGGTGATGTTGTTTTTAGTAATTCGTTTAATTTCGTTTGTAATTGTCATGATATATTGTTTTAAGATATTCAAATCTATGGATTATATTTCATCCCACCAAATTTAACCAAAAAAAGATCGATTTCTCGCACAAATAAAGCTAAAATAAAGCTAAATTGTAGCTAGAATAAAGGATAAGATAAGATAAGATAAGATAAGAGTAGATAAGAGTAAAAAAAATACTATGGCTAGTACAAAAAAAAAATCCAGGAAAAAGTGAAACAAAAGACGACATCGTCCATTAATACATTATGAAAAGATATCTTGGAGTGTTCGATCCTGAAATTCACAAAGGCGTTTATGCCTTAAGTTTGGTTAAACAACCGGCAATGAAAGGTCAATTCCTTGCGTTAAGCGAACAAGAACAATTATTGCAATTCCAAACAGTCGACGAAGATAAACAAATTTTGGTTGGTTTAGCATTGCAACCCAATTTGTGGGTAAGTCGAACAGATGATAATGGTGAACAATTCGAAGTATCTTTTACAAACGAAACGATTGAACAATTAGCGCACAACTTTCTTGTTCAACATTCTCAAAATAATTCAACAATCGAACATCAAACAAAAATCGACGGGATCACCGTTGTAGAATCTTGGGTCGTTGAAGATGAAAAAAATGATAAGCAAACCCATTTTGGTTTTTCATATCCGGTTGGATCATGGTTGGTCAAAATGAAAATTCACGATAAAGAAATTTGGGATCAATACGTCAAAACTGGCGCTGTTCTAGGTTTTTCAATCGATGCGCTTGTAGATCTTAAACCTGTAACAAATAAAAATGAAATTAATATGAAACAAGAGATTGTAGACGCTATTGTCAAAGGATTCGCAGATATTAAATTATCTCTATTTCCTGCAAAACCAGAAACGCCGGAAACGCCGGAAGTTAAATCTTACGAAGTTACGTTAGGTGAAATTAACGCAGGCGATTTGAAAATAATGTTTGACGGCGAGGCCTTAGTTGTTGGCGAACCAGTTTGGACAGAAATTGACGGCGAAAAAATTCCATTACCGGTCGGTGAATACCCAGGACTTGAAGGCGACAGAAAGCTAATCGTTGCTGAAGAAGGAATTGTTGGTGAAATTTTAGAAGGTGACGGTAAAGTTGAAAAAGAAGTAAGCGAAGAAATGTCAGCTGAAACTTCTGCAGCTTCGATAATTGACGGGATCAAATCTTTGATGGTTAAATTCCAAGAAGAAAATAATGCATTACGTTTGTCATCTGAAGAAAAATTAGAAGAACGTTTCAAAGTGATTGAAGCAAAAGTATTGTCTTTTGGCGAACAGGCACCACCAACGCCCGCGAAAACTTTGAAATACAGCGAGATGTCAAACATCGAAAGAATGAAGTATAACAAAGAAAATAGATAAGATGGCGAAAAAAACAAACAAAAAAGAAACGTTAGAACAAAAAGTTCTGAACCCATTAAATCCCGGCGTTTCTTATGAAGCGTTTTTAAATGAATTAGGTGACACGCCTATCGAAAAATATCTTTCTGGGATTGTAACAGACGAAGAATTGGTTTGGCTCAATAACGAAATTTCGAACTATTTAACAAATAATAAACCACAAATAAATCCTTAATTACTATGGCTATTAATTACTCGGGGGGAACCTCAAACCAAACTGAATTAGAAGAAATTCTTCAGGAGTTGTATGCAGAATCTTTTACCCTTCGAGAAGGTCTCGTTGAGGTGAATGAAGGGCATAAAAACGGAGCAGATGTTTACGAATCTTCTGCAACTGTAACAGCAAGCGCAGCTACAACTGCGGGCGTAACTGCAACTGGCGACATGGTCGCGAATGTAAACAAAACGGGAGTATCTCTTGTTTCGTTTCAATTCGAAGATGTTGTAGATGAAGATTCATTGAAAGGTACTCGATTCGAGCGTTCAATGAAGAAAGGAGCATTTGAAAATGTATCCGACGAATTTGACCAAAAAGTATTAATTCAATTCGCACCTGCGATAGGTGAAACAGTTGAAGGTATGATTTGGGACGGAGCTACAACTGCTCATAAAGTATTAATTGCTGCTTTGACGCCGGGTGCTGCTCAAGGATCAATTTCTGCAGGTGCTCAAACACTTGTTGCTGCAATGCCGACGAATTTAATTTCATCTTTACCTGCTGTAATACTTGAAAACGCTTCTAACGCGAAACAAACGCCTGGAGCGGGTCTTGGAGATTATCGTAAGGTTTTATCGATTGCTACGGTAACTGCCGCTACAATCGCAGCTGAATACGGGAAAATGTATCTTGCTTCGCATTCTAAAACTATCAACCACAGATCTGAACCATGTGAAATTTACGCACCGTTGTCTCATCGTCAATTTATTAAATCGGCGAACAATACAGTTGGGGCTGCACAACAATTAAACTTTGTCGTTGAAGGATCGGGAGAAAGTGAAAAGATATACTACAATGGAATCAAAATTAATTTCGTTCCTTTGGTTGGATTCATGATCCTTGCAATTCCGTCTTACTTAAAAGTTCTTATGGACCTTGCTGCTGACGAACAAAACCTTAATATTGGTCAAATGGCAAACGGCGCTCGCCAAAGATATATCAAAAATATCTCTACAATGGCTTGCTGGGTAGTTGGACAGAAGTATATCACTCTTTACGGAGGATAGAAAATAATTTAATCACGTTGAAAGCGTGGGCTTCGGCTCACGCTATTTAACTAAATACTCAATACAATTATGCCTTGCGACTTAACAAAAAGTAGATCTAGAGTTTGTTTCAACACAATGGGCGGGAATTCTAAAGTTTATTTGAATAACTTTATAGAAGATCCGTTTACGATAGTGGCCGGTGAAGCCACCGCAGTAAATGTTGGTTTAACAGAATGCTACGGATATGAATTAGAAGGTGACAATAATACTTTAGAACAAGTATTGACCGGTGACGAAAACTCAGGTACTTCTGTTTGTGTCCAAACTTTAACTTTATCTTTGAAAGCAATGTCAGCTGCTGATAACGTCGAATTTAGCTTATTAGCTTCTTCGATGGCTCAAGCTGTCGTAAAAGATCGAAATGGAAATTATATTGCCTTAGGCGATTTCGACGGAATGCGATGGACGATTACTCATGCCGGCGGAGGTGCTCACGGTGACTTCAATGGATATACCGTTGTAGGTGTTGCACGAACAAACGCTCTTGGAGCCATTCTTGATTCTGCGACTACGACCGCTTACACAGCTTTAGAAGTGTAAAATAAAAATAGTTTTTTGATTGTTTTTTTTGATATTAAACCTCTGGGTGACTTCGCTCAGAGGTTTTTTTGTGAAACAATATCTGTAGAAAAGCATTCCTATAGTATGAAAATACTGCAACCTGCCGACAGCGAACACCAAATTCGATTAATACCTCGGAAATATCCAGTAACTGCGCTAACTGTCAGCCTATTCGACGAGTTCGCCCGTACAAACGAAACGATTGCTAATACTTATTTCATCAAAAATGGTTATTTGTATTTAACTTTTACTAAAACGGTTGTAGAAGCTGAATCATATCAGCTTTTAATCATCGATGCATTTAACGACGAAATATATCGCGGGAAGATTTATGTGACGTCACAAGATCCTCAAACATACAATCCCACAACTAATGTTTATACTTTTGAATAATGGAAAACGCTTCAATAATTAATTTAGTAACTCTTTCTTTTTCGAATTACGGAAAACCGAAGTTGCAAATAAATTCTAAAGATTGGGTTTTAAACGGACGCAATAATTCTTACTATAATTACATAATGGATCGAAACACCGGATCTCCTACAGGAGCGTCAGTGAATCGAACTTATGCAGAGTTAATTGTAGGGAAAGGTTTGTATGCTAAAAACGCCCATAAAAACGTCGAAGATAATGCGAATCTAAAAAATCAATTAAGACAACAAGATTATGAGAATATCGCTTATGATTTTCAAATATTTGGCGAATTTACTTTTTTTGTAACGAAAAAAAATAACAATGGATTAAAATCAATCACTCACGTCCCAAATCATTTGGTTGTTCCTGAAAAAGAAAACGCCGATGGAGTGATTGAAGCTTATTGGTATTGCAAAGATTGGTCTAACACGCGTAAAAATACACCAATAAGATATCCTGCATTTGGATCAGGATCAAAAGGTAAAATTCAAGTTTACAAAACAGGAATATATTCTCCTGAGCAAACATACTTCTTTAATCCAGATTATCAGGCAGCTCTTCAATACATGGAAGCAGAAGAAGAAATTTCGAACATGAATTTAACTTCGGTAAAAAATGGGCTTTCTGCGGGCTATATTATTAATGTGCCAAACGCGATTAATTGGACTGCTGATCAGAAAAAAGAATTTAAGAAAAAAGTTGAAGAGCGCTTAACGGGGTCCTCAAATACTTCTCAATTTATCATTTCATATAACGGCGTCGATGTTGAAATAAAAGTAACTCCTTTTCCAGTCAATGAAAATATCCACAAGCAGTGGGAATCGCTTAACAACACTTGCGCTCAAAAAATATTAACTGGTTTTCGATGTACATCTCCTTCAATTGCCGGAATCGTATCTTCATCTGGATTTTCGAATACCGCAGACGAGATGGATACTGCAGAATTTCAATTGATCAAAAGAGTTATTCAACCTAAGAGAAAATTGTTGCTTAATTCTTTCGAAGATGTGTTAAATCAGTTCGAAATCATGTTAGAACTAGATTTCTTACCCTTAACTGAGGAGGTCGATCCGTTGCAAGCCAGCGTGGAAATTCCATTATCTTTAAAAAGTGAAGGTAATACACGTCAAGAAGTAGATGATGCAACTACTGACAGCCTAATCGCGTTAGGCGAAGAGCTTGAAAATGATTGGATCTGCATCGCTGAAGACGATTCTAAGGAGATTACTTTGACAGAAGATGCATTGAATCAAGCGGTAAAATTAATGGAATTTGCATTGCCTAAAGATTCAAATATTAAAGATGATTCGAAGCAAGACACTTCGCTTTTTAAAGTCAGATATAGATATTCAGGCAACAAAAAAGGAGAGCGTAATTTTTGCAATAAAATGCTAAAAGCAAATTTAGTTTATAAAGCAGAAGATCTTGATAAAAATATTATGACAGCTCCAAAAATGGGTCCAAACGGATCAGACACTTACAATGTCTTTCTCTACAAGGGCGGGGTCAATTGCAACCATTTCTGGAAAAGGGAAATCTATTTGAAAAAAAATAACGAGCGAATCTCAGTGAACAGCGCTATAAAAATGATTAATTTATTGGAACCGTCTGAGCGTCGAAAAGCGAAATGGGAACAAAACCCAAAAGAAGTTGCTCAAGCAGCTGACGAAAAGAATAATTTCTGGAGGTTAAAAAAGAAAAAGTAATGGCTATATTTTTATTTACTACTCAAGCAGAGTTGACATCGCAAACGCTTTTAGGAGCAAACGTCGATCCAAACAGGTATATTTTTTCTATTGAAAAGGTACAATTATCTATAGTTCGATCTTTATTAGGCACAGAATTGTATGACGTAATTTATGCAGCAGCTGAAGATGATGATTTAAGCGGTGATTATTTGACAATTTATACTAAATACGTTAAACCGATAGTTAAAAACTTAGGGTTAGCAGAATACATATCAATAGCAAATTATCGTTTAGGTAACGGCGGTATTTTTAAACGTTCTCCTGACAATTTAGAAATAGTTGAGAAAGATGAAATTGATTTTCTTGCTCAAAAATACATAAATGTAGCAGACGGATACATTCAACAATTTTATAAATTCATGTTGAATAATAATATTCCAGAATACAAAACATCTCAAGACGAGATCAATGCTGAGAAAGATATTAATGTCGCGTCTGGTTGGTATTTCGGAGATGACATCAACGAAGAAAAAATAGATTTCAATGGACGTATTGACTAACAGCATTTATAGAAGCGCTTTTGACAGCCTCGGAGGAATCAAATCTTTGTATTTATTTCCTTACGTAAGGCATGCTAGATCTTTAATAACTGTCAGCGATCAATTCCTAACGGATTTCCCGGCGACTAATATATTTAAGGTCGAAGGGCATTCAATTAATTTTAGCGAACAACCAGGCGAAGATAGCGGGTCTATTAAATTCACGCAAAATTTAAGCTTTACGATTCCTAAATCTAATCAGGCCTCTGAAGTGTGGAAATTATTAAAGCAAAATTACAGGGCTATTTATGTCGATAACCTTGGAAATATTAGGATCCTTGGATTACGAAACGGAATGAAAGTTTCGTACAAAATGGATACAGGCACAGAATTGGTTGATTTGAATGGTTATTCTGTCACTTTGCAAGCCGTCGAAGAAAATCAGGCTTATTACATTGATGATTTGTCAGATGTCGGATTTACAATTGATCTTTCAGAAATGTTAGCTCAAGAAAATGGGTGTTTATTATTACAAGAAAATAACTTTGAAATATTATTATAATGAGTGGAAAGAAAAGAATATCTGAATTAACAGAAGGAACTCCCGCATCGAATGATATGGTGCCTTACGTCGATGCGAATGGTGTAACTAAGAAAACCCAAGCAGGAAATATTCCGACAGCCGGTGCAGGATCAACTACTTTTGTTACTTTAACAGACGTTGAACCAAATACGTTGGACGGGCATTTAGGAAAAGTACCTTATGTTTCAGAAACGTCAGGTACAAAAAAATTAAAGTTTCAACAATTGCCGTCTTACACAGATAACGTTGGAGCAAATGGATTGATTCGCGGTGGATTGGTTAAATTATTAGGATCAAATTGGACATTTAGGTTTACAGCTTCAGAATATGTAATCAACGGACGACTGTATGACGATGCTCCAATTACCGAGGATAAGACGCTTGATGACGGTCATGCTACTTTCGATAGATTTGATACTATCGTAGTTGAGATAGATGACGTTTCAGCAGATCCGCCCGTTGCATCAATTGTAGTTTTAAAAGGTGTTGAAGATGGGTCTTTATTTATTCCGGTACCTGATTTAAGAACTCAATGCGTAATTACGTCGCGATTGGTTCCTGCAGGATCAACGACTGATACTTCAATAGTTACCGAAGCAATTTACAACGAAAACACCGGCGAAACCGCTGAGTGGGACGTTACCGACACTCCGGCAGCTGCAAATCTTGGAAGCACAACTTTACCAGATGTTGGGACTTATTGCATCGATCTACCGACTTATGTTTCTGATGTTTTAGAATTCACAAAAGACGCTTTATATCCTTACACGGCTGAAGATGTATTCTTTCAATCGATAAAAATACCGGGAGCTGATTGGGGCAATGCATTAATTGAAATTAGATTAGAGGATTCGACAGATACCGATCTTTACATGAGTTGCACCTTAAATAAGAACAATTTAGGTAAATTTGGTGTAGATTTAACGGACACCGGGTGGCAATTATTACGAATTCCGTTCAATAATTTTGTTAAATCGTCCGTAGATTTCGACCAATACGACGTTTTAAGGTATACTTTCGACAATACTCCCGCGATGGATTTCGATTACATCGTTATTCAAGAAGGAATAAATGCACCTGAAGGCAAAAATTTATCAGAAGTAGTGCAACCACAAGCAGGAACTGGAATAACAATCGATAAAACCGACCCGCTTCGACCTGTTTATTCTACAACTTTGACGAGTGGGCTAATAACTCAGGCGAAATTGACGCTAACAGCTGCAGAAGTTAAGGCGATCGGAACGACAAACATCGATTTCATCCCTGCCCCGGCAGCCGGAATCATGCGAACGATTATTGGACGACCATTTGCGGTGCTGACATACGGCTCAACTCCTTTTACAGACAATCCATTAACTTTGAAATATAATTCCGCAACCGGTCCAATAGGTCGAGTAATATCATTGATTGACGCGACAAAAGATACTACAAAACGATTTGAATGGGACGCCTCTGCAGATGATGATATTGTAGTGACAGAAAAACTAGTTATTGACGGAACTGATTCAGCTTTAACCGGTGACAGTGATGTCGCAATTTACGCTAATTACATCGATACAACTTTATAAAATTATGGCACAAATTATAGCAATTAGAAATTTAGAGAATCGTCTGAAAGGAGATACGTTTCCATCAGTCACTTTCACTTTAACGGATTCTTTAGGAGATCCGACGGATTTGACCGGAGCGACATTGTTGCTTCAATTCAGACGCGGAAGTGAACTTGGAGCAATCGCTTTACAAGTGACTGACGGGTCAGGCTTGACGGTAGCGACGCCTACAAATGGAATTGTAGTTTTAGATTCATGGGAACCAATCACGTGGGAAATAGGCACTTACTATTACGATTTGCAAATAACTTTTGCAGGTACAACCGGAAAAATAAAAACACCTGTTAAAGGCACAGTTGAAATAGAACAAGACACGTCAAACATTTAAAAAATGAGTGAAATAATAAATGTAGAAATTAGCGATTCTCAAGAAACGATTGCTGTCACGATTGAAGATCAGCAAGAAATGATTAATATCGGATTGACGCCTGTAGGCGATATGAGAAAAGCCATATATGATACAGACAACAATGGGCAAGTTGATAAGGCAGACGACTCTGATCTGTTTGGTGGATTCACGTTGGCTTTTTTGCAAGCTTATTTATTAGCTAGGAGCAATCATACGGGCGAACAGGATATTGATTCAACTACTACAGGAGCACTACCATTGGGTCGAATTACACCAATCGCTCCATTGACGATTTTGGGCAACAATTTCGGTGGGTTTGGATCGACGCCTGTAGCTATGACAGTAACCGAATTACTAACGATGATTGGGGCATTTACTTTCGACGGTTCTGATGTTGAATTTACGAACAACATCACGTCGAATCGTTCATATTCAACGTATACTTATGCAACGAACACAGTATTCTCTAAAAAGTTCGCACCTTATGGAGGCGGTGCATTGGATCATTTTATATCGTATTTAAGGCACGCTGATTCGTATTATACATGGGAAGATGATAGTGAGAATGAAATAATGAAGTTGGAACAAAGTGATGGTTTGACGATTCAAAACAAAGTTACAATAGGTACGCCTACGGATAATTTAGAAATAACGCCAGCAGCCGCATCGACCCAATTAAAAACTAACGGGGGATATTTAGCGATAAAAAACGGACAAAATGCTTTTTACGGCCTTGTAGTTCGATCTTTTGGGAGTAATAGTTACTTTGCAAATGTAAACGCGGAAAGTGGATTCGCTCTATTTTCTTATAATAATTCGGGAAGCACAAATGCTTTAAAAATCGATTCTGACGGAGATGTTTACGTAAATGACACTAACTTAAGATATTCAAATATAATTATCGAAGGTGGTTCAACTAGAACGTTATCAGAAACTGATTCTGGCAAAACAATTCGATACACAAGTTTAAGTGGTTGCACAGTAACTATTCCTGATACATTATTGGAAGGATTTACTTGTTTGCACATTCAAAAGGGTTCGGTTCAAGTTACATTTGCTACAAGTGGCTCAATGACTATGGTTAATGCAGATGGACATACGAAAACCGCAAAGCTACACGCGGTTGCCTGTACATTAGTTGAAGCGACGAACATTGTTAATTTAAACGGCTATACAGCATGATCCCATTAGCGGTACTTGGAGCAATTAATACCTATTCGCGTCAGCCCTTATACAACACATTGATTGAAGGCGTCGGTGCATCTATTTCAAACGAAACGGATTTAGCGTTTAAGTTAAATAACACAACATTGGTTGCCGGTGATATTTCGTATTTCTTGAATGACGGAACGGATGTTTATGCTAGAATCGACAAGACTTATACAATTAAATCTTATGCGTGGGTAAATGCAACCGATATTCTTGCATTTTATGATTTTGAAGGAATGGTGTTGCGTGTTGATAGAAATTGTTTTGCCGGTTCTACAATCGTTTATGCTGAATTTCCTGAATGCACCGAATTTAATAGCCAACAACAGTTCTCTGCTTGTCCAGATTTGATTTGGTGTCGCGCTCCTAAATTGGAAAATCTAAATTATCGTACTTTTTACCAATGTGCTGAAATGATTGAAGCAATTTATCCATTAGTGACATCGATAACAACCCACACCACGATGTCTGGTTGTCATAAAAACGTAACAGTTGACTTAGGAAGTTGGGACGGAATAACAGGCGGAAATACGTCAACTATTGCTTATAATTATGCATTGCAAAATTTAAACATCGATTCGATGACAAATATGCCTTCTAACTTTATGAGGAATGCGACGTCAATAACAAGAGTTGATGCTCCCGAATTGGTTGCGATAGGTACTGGTGGTATGAAATTAAATTCATTACTAACGACTTTTTATGCACCAAAACTAGAAACATTAGGAAGTGCAAGTTTGCAACAATGCGCCGTTCTTAATGTACCGCCATCAATAAAATATTTAACAGCCGATAGTGCATTTTATTTGGTTAATTCTGTACCAATGATTGCTCTACCTGAATTGACGTCACCAATTGGAACAAGCGTTGCTGTAAATGGAAATAATTTTAGGACGTGTAACAACGGAAGTTTAGGTTGTACATTGATCGTCCCATTAGTTCATGAAACATCAAACGCGGGTGGTGAAGATGCAGATATTGTTAATTTTAGAACGTATGCGGTAGCGCAAGATGTAAAATATAATTTAGGCGATATTGCTATAAATGGCGACTTCACGACCGATACAGATTGGGTTTATTCAGGCACAGCATTTTCTATTTCAGGTGGATTATTAAATTGCACAGGAGCAGGTGCATCTGATTCAGCGACACTCGAAACGCTTTTAACCATTGGTGTTGAATATTTGGTTGTATTAGATTTAAAAGAAACAAACGGAGGAGATTTAATTTGCAAAGCCGGTTCAAACTCAGTGAGCGTTGATACAGCAGAAACAGGAACGAAAACGTTTTTAATAACTTGTGCAACTTCAACCGATTTTCTTTTTGAAAATAATAGCGCAGATGACTTTATAGGATCGATTGACGACTTAAAAATATACCCAATTAACTAATGGAATACCCTAGAGAATTTTACCAAAGATTTCACGATGAATTACACGCACACGCGAACTACGAAGCGTTGGAGCAAAAAATATATAGAGAACCTTCTGATATCAAATGTATCGAATGGATAATGAATAAATTTAACGTATATAAAAGACAAAACGGATGATATTACAAAACGCATGGTCAATTATTAGATGGTTATTATTGGGAGCTATGTTTGGAATCGCGGCTTTAGTGGGAGTACTTTTATTTCCTATCGTTTATCCAATCGAAGTAAAATGGGGATGGCCTACGTATTCCTTAGGGTGGTGGTTTGTAAACCGCGACGAAAAAGATAAGACTTCTAATTTGTATGGAGATGAAGGTTGGAGAACTTCAAACAATATTGACATTGATAAACTAAATTACTTACAAAAATGGTACATTGGTTTTCGTTGGATCGCCTTAAGAAATCCTCATTGGAATTTGAAATTAACAGTTAAACCGAAGACTGGTAAAATGAAAAAATTGCAAGTGATTACCGACGAAGGAACGGGTGGAGCTACAACTTTTAGAAATCACACGTTATTTGGAAAGCAATTTGCATTTTTTACGATTGAAGGAACTCGTTATTTTAGATTTTCAATTTCAAAACCAGTCAAAATATTCGGGATCAAAAAACAATGGATAGTACAATTCGGATCTTCAAGCGTCCGATACATTTATAAAAATAAATTTTCAGACAGATAATGAACACGCAAGTAAATGATCCTCATTTTTGGGTCCCAAGATTAGTAAAAAATTTAGTTATAGGAGTTTTTGGAATTGTAGGAGTAACGTTTTTTTTAAACGGAAATTCTATCGTAGGCTTAGCTGATTCGTTGGTTATGTTTGGAACCGGAATTTATGCTGGATTCGCATCGTTTGGGATGATGAATTTTATAGACGGAATTAGAAATTATATTAAGAAGAAAAATGATTAAATATTTAGTACTTGGAATGGAAAATGTCAATCAATTAATTGGCATTGCGGTCGGGTCTATTTCGGGCATTATTATAGCGTGGATGAATCTCAAAGGATCTACAAAAAGAAGCGCTTTGGAAGCTGAATTGAATAAAGCTAAAACAGAGCTTGAAGGATTGAAACGATCCTTTTCTATTTGCTTCGATGCATATGAGCGCGATTACCCAGAAACAATCGGAATGTGGAAAGATTTTAAAAAAGAACATGAACTTTAAAAAACAAAAAAACATGAAAACAAGCATTTCAGGGTTAGAAATGATTAAAAAGCACGAAGGCTTCAGAGCGAAACCATACCTCTGCCCAGCTAACGTGCCTACTATCGGATATGGCGCGACTTATTACTTAAATGGTACTAATGTATCAATGACAGACGGATCTATCAGTAAATCGCAGGCTACAGACCTTTTAAAGAAAATGGTCGAGCGATACGAACAAGGCGTAGAACGATACCTGCAAGTTGAGGTCAATCAAAATCAATTCGACGCATTGGTTTCATTTGCGTATAATTTAGGATTGGGCGCTTTTAAAAGTTCAACATTATTAAAGAAAATAAATGTTGATCCTTGTGATCCAGATATCGCTTATCAATTCAAGCGTTGGGTTCGTGCAAATGGGATTAAATTAGAAGGTCTTGTACGTCGCAGAGATGAAGAAGCAAAATTATATTTCAAAAACTTATAAAATGGGAAATTACAAGGATCAAAACGGAACTACAATGATAGGTGACGCGCTTCGATGGTTAACCAAATCTGGAAAAGCTATTTCACCTGTTATTTTAGATTTAGCGTCAAATATTAATGGATTGGGAAGTCTTGAAAAGTTGGCAGATGTTATTCGTGGAGATGAAAATTTAGATTCGAATGACAAAGAATATTTATTAGCAAAACTAAAAGCAGATGTAGATCATGAAGTTGAAAGAACGAAACGTTGGGAATTAGATTCAAAATCTGAACATTGGTTGCCTAAATTAATTCGTCCACTAGTCGTAGCTAATTTCACTATTCTGATCGATGTGGTTATAATTTCTTCGATGTGGGGTAGACCGTTGGGTGAAGATTATTTACCGATATTAATGACAATGGGAGTAACAGCAGTAGGCGGGTATTTCACTCTTCGAGAATACGGCAAAACTAAAAAATAGCACTTTTTCCTTGCCAGATCAGTAAAAGCGTTTATATTGCTCACCTAATTACATCTTATGGAAAATAGAGTACGCATTGGGAACGATGCATTAAGAGAATATTTGAAATACTTAAACGACAAAGATTCTTGTCGCGTTTTAGTCATAGGCGATTTGCACGAACCATTTTCTTTGGATTCATATTTCGACCACGTTAGAAAAGTTCGCGACAGATATCAATGTAACAGAGTTGTTTTTATGGGCGACGTAATAGATTCTCACCATACGTCTTATCATGAAACAGATCCAGACGGGATGGGAGGAGGTGACGAATTAGATTTAGCGATTCGCAGATTGGAACGTTGGCACACTGAATTTGGGCCTGCTGAAGTTATGATTGGAAACCATGACAGAATTGTAAGTCGAAAAGCGTTTTCTGCAGGGATTCCTAAAAAATGGATCCGCGAATATCATGAAGTGCTAGAAACACCAAATTGGGAATTCAAAGAGAAAACAATCATAGGAGATACATTATATCACCACGGCGAAGGCGGTACGGCTAGAACGCGATACAAAAAAGAGTTGATGTCCACGTGGCAAGGGCATTTACATTCCCAATTTTACATCGATTACATGGTTGGGCAACGTTTCAAAATATACGGCGTACAATCGGGCTGCGGAATAGATCATGAGAAATATGCTTTTGCTTATGGTAAAAACTTCCCTAAACCTATCATTGGTTGCGGTGTCGATTTAGACGGAACGCCACACCTCGAGCCTATGCATTTATAAAAAATGTCGATAAAATTCTTTAAGCGTATTTATGTGAAAATCATGTGAATACGCTTTTTTTTAGCTTTTTTTTTAGTAAATCCTTTTTTTAGTCAACAATGTTCTGTAGATTTACATATCTTAAAACATCAAAATTATGACTAAAATGGAAAACGCGATACTCGAATTATTACTTGAAATGTTCAACGCAAAAACTGGAAACGATGAACTACAACAAATCCTTTTCGATATTGAAATTTGGGAAGGTGGAAGTGTAAGACGCGAATCAAATGGCGATATTTGGGTAACTGCTGACAACGGAACTGAAGAAATTTCTAAATTTTTTACTAACTTATTTTAATCGATACAATTATGAAAAATCAAAATCAATGGTACAAACGAATTAACAAAATAATGTCTTGTGAACCTGCTAAATCAATTCGCCAAATTCCTTACAATTTACAAAACAACCTTGAAAAAAAGGAATCCGCTCGCGTTGATGCAATAATCTACGAGCTTCAACGTCGAATCGATAATAAAACTTTTCTTGACGAAATTTAAAATAATAATTAATCGGGGGCGAAAGTCCCCATAATACTTTAACAATGAGAAAACAAACGCACAGAGTGCTCAGTCTTTTAACGCTTGGAATGTTGTTTGGCGGAAATATCGCTAACAATCAAAAAGCGACAATTGAAACAAATGTTTCATCGAACAATAAAAACAGTTCAACAGGACCTATTTATTTTCAGACGCGAAGTCAAAAAATTAAATCTAAACGAATCAAAAAACACTCTTAATTATGAATTTAAAAAAATTACAAACCCCAATCGACATAAAAGATGTGGATTTCAGGGTGCAATCAATTAACAAAGGCGGTTATGCGACAATTTTGTCTTATAAAAACGCTCGAGTAGACATGAATGTTTTAGACGATGTTTGTGGGCCTCAAAATTGGCAACGTGACCACAAAGAAATAAACGACGTTGTTTATTGTGGGATCGGGATCAACGTTTCGAAACCTACGGATCAATATAACGATTGGGTATGGAAATGGGACGCTGGGGCGGAATCTAGTGCGTCTAAAGAAAAAGGACAAGCAAGTGATTCATTTAAGCGAGCTGCGTTTAACTGGGGTATCGGTCGCGAATTATACGACTACCCAACAATACAGGTGAAACTTAACGCGAATGAATTTAAAGTGATTCCTGCATCTGGGAATTATAAAGCACGCGTCGTTGCTACTTTTGATTTACAAATAAAGAATTGGACATGGACTTCTAAATTCAATGATAAAAATGAAATAATCCAATTAGCTGCATGGGATCAAAATGCAGTATTAAGATTCAATTGGAAAGCGGCGCGAATTACTGAATCTAAAACTGTATCAGAACCTAAAATCGAAGTGAAAATTGCTCCTGTTGATTCAGACAGAAAACAGGCCTTATCTTCTGATCAATTCGATAAGATAATGGAACCAGAAAATCATAAATACATCGCTGGTTATTTGAAAAATTTTAGAATGTCAGTTGGGCAAAGAACGACACTTACGAAAGCGCTTGAAAGAACAAACGAACAAAACAAAAAATCATGATAGTACAAATGCAATTTGAATTAAAAGACGAACACGAAGCTCATCATTTAGAAAAGTTTTTAGAACGCGGATACACTATTAAAGAAGTGAAAGTTCTGCCAACAATCACAAACAAACTTAAAGCAGACCCGGCGTTTCGATATCTTGAATGGAAACACGCACAAACAAAATCAGACATGAATCGATATATTAAAGAAAACAACTCTTAATTATGCTAGATATTACTAAAATTACCAAATTGAAATTAGACGGGGTCGTTCCAGACCAATCACCCGAATTTACAGACGCGTTTTTTTGTTCAGGTGAAATTAACGGACGCGAATTGACGGACGACGAACTAAATCAGCTAACACATGATTACCCAGAAGTAATTATGACAAAAGCGTTTGAATCATTTTTGTAATGGGAAAACCAACTTACAGAACTTCGTCAGGCGAACGCTATACGACAGAACAAATCAACCGCAAGTCTGACAAAGCGGCTAAATTATTGCTTGAACTTCAATTCATAAATTCTGGTTATAATTTCTGTCAAAAATGCATGAGAAACGATTGCAAACCTATCGACGTTTCACATACTATTTCACGCAAAGAAGCGAAAGAAAACGGATGTGTCGAACAGATTTGGAATTTAGATAATTTAGAAATCCTTGGCAGAAAATGTCATCAAATAAAAGATAAACTAATATGAGATACTTAACACGAACAAACAAGATAATAAATGACAAATACACTGAGTATATTTATTCAGCATTTGACATTCAAAACAAAGACGAAACGACAGTAAAAATCCCAATCAATTTCGAAGGAGCAAAACAATTCGATTGGAATATTGGAGTAATTTATGGCGGATCCGGTACAGGAAAAACTACGTTGCTAAAAGAATTTGGGGCCCTAAAAGAAGATTCATTCGATGAAAACAAACCTTTAATTTCTAATTTTGATTGGTTAGAACCAAAGGAAGCGACATTTTTGCTTTCAGCTATGGGGTTAGCGTCTGTACCTACATGGTTACGCCCATTTCATTTATTATCGAACGGCGAACAATATCGAGCTGCGTTAGCTTACAAAGTCGGAAAAGCAAAAGATAATGAAGTTATTCTGATCGATGAGTTTACCTCAGTTGTAGATCGCGACGTTGCGAAAGCGATGTCGAATGCTTTGCAAAAATATATCAGACGAAATAATAAAAGGATCATTGTTGCTTCATGTCATTTTGATATCATGGAATGGTTATTGCCTGATTGGACTTATTCACCATTAAAAGGGCGTCTTGAGAGAGCGTCACGTCAAAGGCGAACAAGACCAGACCTCGACCTTCAGATATTTCGATGTAGATATGAAACTTGGAACATATTCAAACAACATCACTATTTAACTGAAGACCTAAATAAAGCTTGCATTTGCTACGTGACGGTTATGAATGGTAAACCGATTTCATTTAACGCGGTACTACCTTTCCCTCATGGGAATATTAAGAACGGGTATCGAATGAGCCGAACCGTCGTATTACCCGACTATCAAGGATTAGGCATTGGTTCGCGAGTAACTGATTATTTAGCGTCACTTTACAAGGCGGAGGGTAGAACAATGTACGTGAAAACTTCTAACCCGGCATTGTGGTCGCATCGTGACAAATCACCTAATTGGCATAAAACGACAGAAGTTACTGCAGAAATGATTAATAGCGATTGGATGAAAAAAATGCAAGACGCCGACAAAGGCGGAATGTTGTCTTATCGAAACGCGATTACCAAATCTTATAAATGGGTCGGGCCTCCTTCTGAAGATGATACTAAATTAATTTTGTTTAAAAATGAGATTTACAAAGATGTAGCTCAAAACCAAATTGAAATGTTTTAACTATGATACATCACCTAAAAATAAATCCAATCCCGTTTGATCTGATTGCAGACGGGATTAAAACTTTTGAACTAAGAAAACACGATAATTTCAAGGAAGGCGATCGGGTCAGATTAATGGAATACAATTTGGATTCGAAAAATTATACCGGACGTTTGATTGAAGCCCAAATTACTTACGTTTTGAACAAATCAATTCATGGGTTAAAAGAAGGGCATTGCATTTTTTGTATTAAAGTAATTTCGATTTCCGATCCTAAACGTTGCAAATCATTATGAGTAAATATTTCGCTAGAATCGATTCGAATCAACCAGAAATAGTAAGGCAACTGCGGAAACGTGGTTGCTTCATTGTGCATACTTATACACTTAAAGAAGCTTTCGACGTATTGGTAGCGTATAAAGGATCCTTATATCCTGTAGAAATAAAGGTCGATGCTTCGAAGAAATTAACAAAAGGTGAACAAAAATGCGCCGACGGAATGAAATCAGCAGGCGTGGAATACCTCGTTATCACAAGCGCTACAGAATTTTTTGAAAAAATTAAGAAAAAATAGTTGTTTTATCAACAATGTTCCGTAAGTTTACATATCTTTAAAACACAAACAAAATGAAAAACACGAAAAAAACTTACATTCGAAATAATACAAAAAACAGAAAAGCGACCCCGAACGAAATCGCAAAATACATGATCCTCGATATGATGGACAGTATGTGTGCCGTACAAGAAAGATTCGGTTGCGAAGATTTAACGGACGCCGAAGTGGACGAAGTGTTGCGACACTATGAAAAACACGCTAGATCGATTGCACGAAGATTTAACAACGACGATTTAGAAGTAATTTTGCCTCCAATGACTTATTAATTCAAAAATTTTATCACTAAAAACAAAAAACATGAAAACATTTAAGCTTATTGAAAAATCAATTATCGGAAACATCCTTGTAATGAATGGGAAAAAATACGTATCTGCACAATACATTTCTAAGAAAATGAATGATAACGATGCTAAAATAAATTACAATTCTTTTATGGGATTGAAAGGAATTAAATACTTTGAACTCAGAAAATAATGGAAAATAATATTCAATATACTTTAGAAGATTTAGACAGTCACAGTTATATCGACGCATCGGGCCCGCTATCAGTTTATAACAAGGAAGGCGTGTTTTTAGGAATCACAGTCGCGAATTATAAAAGAGACTTAAACGTGAATCGATCAAAAAATCTAAACGACCGGTAAAACACATGGAAAACGCACAAGAAATAATCGATTATTGGCAAAAAATAGCTGGTTGTTGCCGTTTGACCGCGAAGATTATCGCTATGAAAGTGACGTATCAAAGGTTAGAGACGCTTGTCGCGTTTTCTAGAACTTCGAACAGCGTGACAGAAGAACAAGCTAATCAAATATTAAATTTAAGAAAATTACACCGAAAAATAAGACAATTATGAATTATACACCACAAGATATCATTGAAGTAGTCAATACAATCGCAGGGCTTGATTGCAGAAAAAAAACGCGAAAAATAGAATACGTCTGGGCTAGATCCGTAGCGATGCGGCTGCTGAAAGATAGTAGCGAGTTCATATCCTTACAACAAATTGGAAAGTTAATCGTACCAGACGGAGCTAAAGGCCTAAACCACGCGACTGTGATCCATTCTATCAATGTTCAATTCGAAGAATATATTAAGATCCCTGAAGTCAATAAAATTTATGAGCAATCAAAATTAGTAATTGAGTACATGAGTCCGGAAGAAGTCGATGCATTAGAAGTTATCGATACAAAAATAATTTCTGCAGAAACTGAAAATGTTGGCAAACTAACTTTATTGATCCTTCGATTACAAGAAGAATTGAGATTAGAAAGATCGCGAAACAAATCGACGGATGAGAACTTTTATCATGAATTAAATAAAATTCCTGAAGAAAAACGAGGTGAATTTATTGAAAGCAGATGCAAACCTTATTTGAAGATGCTTAGTTGTGAAAGACATTATTCAGACATTTTTAAAGAACGCGAATTAAATACTCAATTAAATGAAAGATAGTTATTGGTTTAGACACGATTCTAGCGCAGGTCGTGGATTGAAGATGCGTAAGATGTCACATAAATTTGGACACGAAGGAAAAGGCCTCTATTGGGACGTAGTCGAAATCCTAAGGGATACTAACGAATATAAATTTGAACGCAATAATGAATCTTTAGAATTGTTGTGCGATATTGTAGGCTTTAAAGATGAATCGCGTTTTTTAGTTTGGTTCGATTATTGTTTGAAAGTAGGCCTCTTCGATTTCGATGATGATTATTTTTGGTGCGCTCCGTTAGTTTCGAACATGAAAAATTGGGAATCGAAAAAAGCAAATGGAGCCAAAGGTGGTCGCGGAAATAAAGCTAAACCAAAAGCTAATACAAAGGATAAGATAATAGTAGATAAGAGTACAGTAGATAATATAATAAAAGATAAGACTACTTTACCAGATCCGGCGTCAATTATTCCAATCAATCGATGCAAAGAAATGTATTTAGAAAATGATCGAATAATAAAAGCGGTTGCCAATAATCCTAAAAATGTAATTACGGTTAAGCAAATACCTATTCGTTTGAATGCATTTAATAAACATTTAATTGAATCAGGCGTGGAAATGAAAACGTTTGTTGATTACTGTACTCACTTTTTGAGGTGGCACAAAAAAAACAATTCTGGAAATAAAATAAGAAAAAAAATTGCCATGTAAAAAATGTTCTGTAGATTTGAATATCTTTAAAAAACAATATCATGAAAATACTTGTCAAAAAAAACAACAAAACAATTCGAACTTACAGATGCTTACCTAGTAGTTTTCAAGCTACTTTCCATTGTGCTCGTGAATATGCGGGAAGTTTGTGGAACGGAATCGATAATTTTACAGTAACAACATAAAAAAAACAATATCATGAAAGAACAAAACAATACAATCGAATCGCTTACATTTTTATTAGACAGATCAATCGCAAAAAAATCACATTGCATTGAAAAACTTACAAAGAACGCGTCTTATCATTTATCATGGTTGGCGGAAGATTTGTACATCGCAGATTATAAAATCGCTCAAATCAATTCTTTAATTTTACGCCTTACGGGTAAAAAAACATTTTTTGAAACGTCGTTGCATAACTCAATTGAAGATCGCAAACAAATGATCTACAATTTTTGCCCTGAAGAATCTTCTAATGCTGTTTCAAATTTATGTGCTAATTGGAAACTTAAAGCTGATAAAGCGATCCTTGCAGCTTTGCTTGACGTATGGGACGCGAAATATACGCCTGATTACATTTCTGAATAATTAATAAATAATAAATAAATGTATCAATTCTTAAACTGGGACTCTTTACAATTCAAAAAACAGCGTGGCAAAGAAAAGCTGCGCTGTCCTGAATGTGATGAACGACGAACTGACAAAACAGATCGCTCGTTGGTAATAAATCACAATGAAGGCTTTGGGAAATGTTTTTATTGTGAAGCATTAGTGTTTAAACCCGACGCAGAAAAGGATCGAATTGCATCGATTGAATATAAAATGCCGGTTCAAACGTGGAAAAATTACACCCAGCTTTCTGATGCGATGGTTAATTACATTGAAAATGTGAGAAAAATACCGCAATCAACTGCAATCGAATTGGGGTGGACTGAAGAATTAATGTATCAACCATCAATTAAAAAAGAAACAAATAATCTTGTCTTCAATTATTTCGACGGCGAAAAATTAATCAATAAAAAATATAGATCAGGAGGTAAAAAATTCACTCAATCAGCTGGAACTAAGACGACGTTTTATAATTTGAATTCTATAATTGGGCAAGACGAAGCATGGATTGTTGAAGGCGAATTTGATGTAGCTGCCCTGCATTCCGTCGGAGTTAAAAACGCGATATCAGTACCGAACGGCGCAAATGACAACGATGACTATTGGGCGAATAGCGAATGGTATCTAAAGAACGTCAAAAAATTTATAATTGCTGTCGATAACGATGAAAAAGGTGAAGCGTTAAAAGAACGAATCGCTCAACGTTTAGGAAGATATCGTTGTGAATTTATTGAATGGGAGAATAAAGATGCGAACGGTGATCTGATTGCAGGAATTTTAGAACAAACGATATTGAAACGACAAAGATTCCCTGTTTCAGGTACATTTCAAGTTTCTGATTTGATGCCTGACATTTTGAATTTATACGATAATGGATTGCCGTCTACGATATATCCAAAACACAGTAGCTTCGCGAATTTGAAAAACGTTTATTCAACCATGCGTGGACAATTAAACGTCGGTACCGGGATCCCTTCACATGGAAAATCTAATTTTGTTGATTGGTACGTTCTTAATTTAGTGAATGATTACAAAATGAAGGCTTCATGGTTTACGCCTGAACACTCACCAATGTCTTTATATCAAACGAATATCATTGAAAAAGTAATTGGTCGAAATTTTTGGAAAGACAAGAACGGACAAAAGCGAATTAACAAAACAGAAATAACACAATACGAAGAATGGGCTAATGAGAAAATTTATTTGACCGATGCAGTCAATGGGGATCTACCTACATGGGACTGGTTACTTGAAAAATTTAACGAACAAATGTTCTCGTATGGAATAGATATATTTGTCATCGATGCATTTAATAAAGTTTTATTGCCTAAAGGAAATAGGTTAGATGAGATCAATAAAGTGCTGACGAAATTAACTCACTTTGCACAAGCGAATAATGTCATAATATTTCTAATCGCTCACCCTACGAAAATGCAAAAAAACGACGCGGGTCTTTATTCTGTACCTACGTTGTACGATGTAAGCGGATCTGCTGATTTCAGAAACATGACTCACAATGGATTTACGATTCACAGATACTTTGAAGATTTTGAAAACGGGATCGAAGCTGAAACGGAATTTATAAACATGAAAACTAAATTTTCATTTCAAGGTAAAATGACGGAATCCGTTAAATTCAAATACTGCGAAACTAACGGGAGATTTTATGGCGATGATATTGAACCTTATTATAATATGATAGACGCGGTAGAACCCGCTAAAACGACCACAGCACCTTTACCTGTTATATCAGTTGAAGATGCATTCGATGACTTAAACAATAACGACGAAGTACCTTTTTAATGGATATAGGAAAAATAATGCAAATTTGCATAAAAAACGGATTGACAGTTTACCCTGTTTTAAGGAATCATGAATGGTTCATACAATCGAACTTCAACGGAAAAAAGAAAACGTTTCCGACGGCTGTATCTGCCAATGGTAAAGAATTAGACAAGGCAATCGAATCAACGTGGGTTTATTATTACAATAACTTATTTAAAGATGTTGATAAAAACACGAAACAAATTAAATAATACTAATACATTTGACTTATGAAACAAAGACTAACTACATTTGCAATAAGAAAACGAATCGAATTTAGACGATTGGGTTTAGATTTCAATATAGTAAGAAATCGAGTTCATGTAAATTCTGCAGCTTGTGTAGGCTGCTATGATAATCCATTACCATAATGAAATACGACCACACGAAACAACCGTTGCCAATGATAGCTTACGACCCGGTGTTAGGCGCTCAATACAATCGACCGCACTTCATCGAACCACGCAAATCAAGACGACAGCGAAGGATCAAAAAAAAATAAATATTAATTATTAATTAAATACAAATGAAATGAATTTAGAAGGAACAATCAAAATGGTAGGCGAAACTACCGAACACGGAGCAAAAGGTTTTCGGAAACGAGAATTAGTGATAACGACGGACGACAAATATCCTCAGCACATCTTAATAGAATTTGTGCAAGACAAAGTTGATCTGTTGAATGACAAAAAAGTAGGCGAATCTGTAAACGTCGGGATCAATCTTCGTGGACGCGAATGGATCAATCCAGAAGGAGTTGTTAAGTATTTCAATTCAATTACTGGGTGGAAAATAGATCCGGTTGAAAACGGTGAAATGCCTGAAATTCCGGATGCTGAAACTTTCGAACCGGCACTTGAGGCAAACGACGATTCAAACGATGACTTACCGTTTTAAGAAATAAACTATGAATATAGAAGAATTGGCAAAACAAAATGATCGATGGCAAATGGTAGCGCTTAAAATTTGTGGTGACCCAGATTTTGCAAAAGACATGGTTCAAAATATGTATCTTGCTTGTTTCGACTACGAATCTGTCAATTCTTCTTTTGTTTATAAGACGCTAATGAATTTATTTCTAGCAGACAAACGAATCGAGAAACCGATTTCAATTGACCAATATCATCTTATTTTTGAAGATAAACGCTCGACATTTGAACCGACCGACGAAGAACAATTATTGTTTGATAGGTTCGAACAATTATATTGGACAGATCAGGATTTGGTTAAAGAATCTTATGAAATGTCGTTCCGCGAAATTCAAAAGAAATTCCCAATGGTGAATTATATGTATGCTTATCGACGCGTCCTCAGTTCGTTAAAATATGTTCTGCAGGATCGAATAGAAGAATTTGACAATAAACGCTTAAAATACAAAAAGAAATGACGCCAGAAGATTTGGATTGGTACAGAAAATTCATGCAACGTAGAACGATGCGACTTAACTTCTCAGATCAAATGTCGCTAATCGAAATGTATAGCAGACTATTTGAACCACATAAAGGCGAAATAACTTTTCGTTTGTTGGTAAGAATACAAAAAAATTTAGATGAACTTTATAACAAAAAAATAAATGGATAAGAAATCAAACACAAAACCAAGTGACAGACGCGAATTGAAATTAAAGAAACGTGTGGCGCATCTTGAAGAACTTACAATCGAATTACATCACAAAGTAAATCTGATTTCGATGGTCGTTAAACAAATGTTGGAAAAAGTAGGTGAACACGAAGCCGAAAAAAATGCATCTGCGACTAAAGATAAGTAATGGAATATTATTCAACTGATTTATTAAAAGCGAATCCTGAAAATCCAAGGATCCTTTCAGCCGATAAGTTCGATAAGTTAAAACAATCGATCATCGATTTTCCAGAAATGTTGGAAATGAGACCAATCGTCATTGA
>Ga0196899_1000133_pt1 | contig 37432 bp, 65 predicted proteins | sample VirMetDEL_Sep_01_FD_169095 | JGI IMG/M metagenome (GOLD analysis project Ga0196899, IMG submission 169095) | Aqueous microbial communities from the Delaware River and Bay under freshwater to marine salinity gradient to study organic matter... | ecosystem: Environmental > Aquatic > Marine >... | reverse complement strand
TATATGGTGTTGCATTAACTAACCATTCTACAAGCGCCCACTGTTGCTCCCCATTGGTCGTTTGGTCTGCCCATAATCCTGCTAACTTACCACGTCTAGCCCAGTTATTAGACAAGTCACCAACAGAACAGGCATACATACCATCTGTTTGATTAACAATATCTATATGGTTTCTTAATGATACCCAATCACATCCATCATCATCAACGTGTGGGTCTCCTTGTATATATAATCCAATAGGTTTCTTATCATCTATCTTTATGTTGATAAACTTTTCAGACTTTTCTCTTGCTTCTTTTCTTTTGAATACTTCTGTTCTTGCATTGATAAGTTCTTCTGTAGACCAATCAAGATTCTGAGCTTCTTCTAATTCGTAATTCTTTGTAATCTTAGGACTAACTGTTTTTTTATTACAAGTCCTGCACTTCCATCTTTTTCTTTTCTTTTCTGTACCACAATGACCTGCTTTAATTAAGTGAGTTGAATCACAATGAGGACATTGTAGCGCATTACCATCCTCGTCTCTTTGTATGATACCTACTCTACTATAGTTACCACCATTATTGTTGATTTGGTATGTCATTTATTTTCTTCCTCATTTATTAAATAATCTAAGTACCAACGTGCTTTCTTTAAATCTTGCACAGGTGTACCTTTATACGGAAATCTTGTAACATACTTGATGATGTTACCTCGAACATAGTCCATATCCCATGACCGTATATACTTAGTAGTTTCTATCCCCTTTGTATAGTGGGGTGGATTACTAATAAGGTCTTCTTTCTTCTTGCTCATCAATCTTATCCATTATCTCGTCCCAAGTTATTGGTAGACAATTAAAGAATACTACACCACCGTACTGATAGTCAAGTCTTCCTCTTATCCTGTCTTTGATACTGAACCTAGCATTAGGTTCTATGGCATGGATAGCCCTGATGATTTGCATTTCCCTCTTTGTATAAGGGATGTTTGCGCTCATAGTTATCTCCTATTAGTTTAAGCATATAGCCATCTAGTGATGTAATATGACATAACTAATATTAGTATAAACTCTAAGACTGATATCTCAGGTCTTAGATATTTCGTCCTTACCTTACTTAGTAAGAACTTAATTAAGTTTATCATGGCATGAAACCTCTGCTATTTCTAGCTTTAATTAGGTTTCAAAACACCCACTCTAGTCTTGTGAGTTCTATTTAGTTCTTCTTGAAACTTAATCCATTTCTTTATTTGTTTCTGTTTTTTTGTTTCTTTCTTTACCACTTTTTGCATGACCAATACCTAGCTGTTAGTTTAGATTTAGCAGTATCACACTTGTGTCTTGCTCTAAATGATTTACGTCTTGACGGTATGTTCTTTTTAATCTTCATATTAGCATCACCGAATCTGATAAGTTTAATCTTATCTCCCTCTTTGGCTAATACAGCAAACTTCTTACCACCTTTACGTGAGTTCTTTGGTTTATTATATCCTGAAAATGTTTCACCTGCTCTTGTTATTGCCATGCTATCTCCTTGTTGCTGCGCTACCAAAATAAAATCCTGATATCGCTGCTAGAAAATGTGTATCTGCTGTAGTAATTACAATACCACTGATACCTTTAAATGTTGTAACTTCTTCTGTGCTACCAAATATCCACCAACCCTCTTTAACTTGTTCAAGATACATAAGATGTACTTGTACTGATGGGTCTAAGAATACTGCTATCTTAGGTAGACATATAATAAATATAACTGATAACAATGCCATCCATCTTCTTGTTGTAGATTGATATTGGTTGTTATCTTTTCTTGCATCATCAACCGATGCTCTTTCTATCTCTGCTCTTTGCATGAGATATCGTTGTTGGTCTGCGTTATCTTTAGATTTTTGTGACCATATAGATAGTACACCAGTAAGTAATGATGAACCTAACATGGTAATGATTTCAAACGGTATCATTTTGTACCTCTTGTTAATTTAGAAACTTCTCTTTTATATGTTTCTTTTAACTTGTTAAGTCTTTCATGGTAATCTTTAGCTGTTATTTCTTTTTTACCAACCTGTACTGCAAGAGATTTAGTTGCTTGTTTTAAATTATTGTTTAATCTTCTTATTTCTCTAGCACTTATATCAGATAATTTACTAACATCTGCTTCATTAATAGATAGACCTATGCTATTTAAAAGAGTTTCAGTTTTAGTTAAGTCTTCACTTAATCCTTTTCTTGCGCCAGGAGTAAATGTTCTTTCTATTTTTTTGTATGCAGGAGTATCTGATATCAAACCAAAACTTGCATCTTCAAAAGGTAATGGTAAGTTAGGAATAAATCCCTCTGCAAATTTACCAACTCTATATCCTAAAGCTCCACCAATAGGACTAGACTTTTCATCTATAGGGTTATAACTTTGTCCTGTAAACGGGTCTCTACCAACTACTATTTTATTTACAAAATCTAAAGCAGGTCCTCCAGGTCCTAATATAGACGGGATACCAGGTACTGGTTGACCAAGTTCTTGTTCCATTTTAAATATATCACCACCAGGTAACTTTCTACCTATGTCAAAATACCTAGCAACTCCCTCTTTAGAGTCATATGGTAGTCTTATGTTTGAATAAGGCATAAATGGAAGACTAAATGCTTTATCATCTTTTGTTCCTTGCATATATTGTCTTTGTCTTCTTTGTTCTTGTTTTGTATCTCCTGCTTTAATTCTCATTGAATCATCTATTAAATACATTCCAAGACCTAGCACTGCCATTCTTTCAGGAGTTGATATTGCAGCTTTAGTTAAAATAGGAATCATTCTATATGAGTAAGATAAGAAAGGTACAAAAGTATTTCTTACAGCATTAACACTGTTTGATTTGATATCATAATCAACAAACTGTCTTATAGCTGCATCTGCTGCTTCTTCTTGAGTATATAATTTACCTGTCTCAGGATTAATTTCTTTTCTTTTTGTTTTGTATAAACCGTATCTGAATATTCTATCTTCAAATTGATACCATGCTGTTAAAGGAGCATCAACATTTTCTCCAAAAAGTTTTTTAGCATTTTTAAATTGTTTAGGTAATGAATCAAATATTACATTAAATAATCCACCAGGTTTATCTGCACTAGATACGTTTATGGTTTTATATATTTCGTCAGGATTTAATCCTTTCTTTAATTCTGCAGTTATATAATCAGCGCCAAACACACCCTCGTCTACCATCTCTTGTAAGTCTTTAGGTAATTGTTCTTTTTCTATCTTACCTAAATCATACTGTCTCATTAGTTTTCCATATTTAAATGACTTAGCTAATTCTGTCCAGTCCCCACCTGATAAATAATAAAGAGATATATTAGATACAAAGTTATTAAAATGTACAACTGGGTTGTATACTGTTTTTGTTTTTTTCCAAAAACTTTGCATAGTAAAATAACTTTCTCCAAATGGTCTAGACCAGTTAGTATCTACTGCTTCTTGTAAAAACTTTATATCATTAAACTCTTTTCTTTTTACTAGATTACCTGTTAGCTTACCGTACTTACTTATCCTAGGTTGAAAGATATTTTTTTCTGCTTCAGTTAATTGACTTTGCTCGTCTCTTTGTTTGTTAATTAATCTTTGAGCTAGAGTTTGTTTTTTAGTTACGTTTATTTTTTTATCAGGAACAAAAACATATTCTTCTTCACCTATGTTTTTTGTATCTAATCTATTTTTTATAAGAACTTCTTTTGCTTCTTCACGTGTTGCATACTCTCCAAGTATTCTTCCCTCATTATCTTTAGCAGAATACATAATTAGTGGAGCTTCATCTATAGATTGTTTAAGAGTTCGATTAATCTTTCTTTCTATCTTTTGTGCTTTTTCGTTTGTTGCTTTTTGTAATTGATTGAATTGTGTTTTAAGTCTAATGTATTCTAGGTCAGTAAGAACATTACCTACTTCACGTCTCATTGTTTGAGTCGTTCTAATCTCTGACATCTTTTGAGCAATTTCTGTTAATTCAGGAGTTGAATATACAGGTTTTCCATCTGCTCCAATTATCTTTGTTATGTTACTATCATTTAATGCTTTGTTTAAAAATGAATCTTGAGTTCTAACAAAACCTTTTTGCAACCCTATATCATAAAGACCTTGATAAAATTTACCTAATCCTAATGTAGAGTTTAATTCCATGGCAGTAGCTTTTATGCCTTTAGCTGCATCTTCAATTTCTTTTAGACCTTGCCTTTGTTTTTTTGTTAGCTGATAATTAACAACATAATTACCCTCGTCATCTTTCTTAACTAGTATTCCATAGTTAGATGGTTGGTCTAAATCATCAACTCCTTTTATATATCTTGGGTCATCTTTAGCAACTCTATTTATTATTTTGCCAACTCTTTTTTTGTATGATGAGTTAGGAAAAGATGTTTGGTCTTCGTATCTTTTTTCATAATCATTTTTTGTTTTGTAATCAATCTTTCTTTCTTTTTCTAAACCTGTAACCAAATGATTAACTTCATCTAAAACTTCTTTTTCAGTTCTACCTGCTGTGTTTATGGTAATTTGTGTACCTCTAGGTCTTAGACTATCTCCCCTTATTGTTAATAAGTTATTGATACTTTTCTTTATAAACTCTGTGTTGTTATTATTTTCTAAGTTATATAATCTTTTAATATATGTATCTATATTTGTTTTAAATACGTCATCATCTAATAACCCTGCGTCTCTTAAATCTTCTCCAAGTTCTTTAAACAATTTTATTTTTTTATCATTTAATCTAGCTATGTCTTTTACAGAAGTTGGTAAACTAATTCCTAAATAGTCTTCTACAGGCACATCTACAGCAGCAGCACCCTCTCTTTCTAGCGCCTGTTCTTTTGTTAATAATTTACCTGCAGCAACTTTGTCATCATAAGGCAAAGTCTTTCTAAATATTTTTTCTCCTGCATCTAAATCATATACTTCATCCATAGTTAAATCACCTGACATAACTTGATAAAGAATTTTTCTATCAGCTTCATCTAACTTTTCTGCTTCATCTGCAAGTTTTGCAAGTTTACCTTGATAACCTAATAAGTTAGAATCCATTTGTCTTTTTTTAGCTAATATACTTCTATTTAATTGAGCTTCTGTACTTATGCTTCCTATTACTTTGTCAGCAATTTCAGTTTTATTTGCATGGTCTCCTATTTTTTTACCACCCACAAATGCTAATGTTGTAATTGCTGCATTTTTTAAAAAGTCTTCAGAAGACTGTGCATCTTCTAAATTGTTAAATACGTTATATCCTACAACTGCTGATGTTGTATATCCTAATGGATTTCTTACCATACTATCGTATACTGGTTTAGATACATTTTTTTTAAAACTTTCAAGATAAGTTAATTCTTCATCCCCATTTGTGTATCTAGCTTTTTCAGCATTTCTTCTTCTTTTTTTTCTATCCCTTTGTATTTCTTCTCCAAGTATTTCGTCAAGGTCTACATCTTTTTTAGGTTCATCAAAACCTAAATGTTTTCTACCAACTAAACCTAGCACCCCTGTCAAACCACCACCTGCAAGAGAACCAAAAGCTGCATTAGTTAATCTTTCTTGCCCGTTATCTTCATCTACATAACCAGTAAATCCTGCAACACCACCATATCCTATTCCTTGTGCTACCAAAGAACCTATGCTTTTAGCTTTCATTACAGGTAATGCCCATCCTGCAGGGTCAGCTATTACTCCTGCTATATATCCAAGTAATGCTGTAGTTCCATGTTTATCACTTTCAAATAAAGAGTTTAGTCTTCTTTGTTCCATTCTCATGGATTCTAAATCTTTTCCTCTTAATTGTTGTACACCTCTATATGTATCAGATGCGCCCATAGATGAGCTAAACCAAAATGCTTCAGATACTGACATATCTTTTATACTGTCTACAGGTCTTTGAGATGCTATAGTATCTTTATTAATAGCATCATATGGTGTTGCGTCTTCGGAAAAAATATCTATTTCTTGTGGTTTAGGACCACTTGAAATTTGTTCTATTTCTTCTCTATCAAATATATTTACAGGCATTTATCGTCCTAACATACTTGTTTCAAAACTATTCATAGTATCATCCCAATCCCATTTAGCAACTTTAATACCATTTACAGTTCCTCTATTTTTAAATTCCCTAACTGCTGCTAAATGTTTTTGTTCTACATATTCAAAAAGATTTTGATTATCTAAATATAATGGAAATAATTTGTTTTTGAAAAGTTCTTTATTAGGTAAATCTACTGGGTCTTGTTCTCCACCAACCCCAAACTGGAAAGATTTTTTTACTCTAGCTAAATTACCAAGTTCATCTTTTTCATAATATAGTTTATCATATGCAGTCAAAGCATCTTTAGCTATACTTCTTTGTTCTTTTGCAACAGAAGTACCTTTTGTTTTTTGAGCAGCAGCTAACTTAGCATAAGTTGATAATTGTCCTTGAGCTGTTTTAGATACATCAGTTAAAACTCTACTAGCTACATCATATCCTGATTCACCAGGTCTTCTTTGCCCAAGCATACCTACACCTGCTCTAATCAATGCAGCATTCTGTATTGCCTTAAGCATTTGTTTTGGGTCATCACTTAATGATGTTGGAGCAACTACTCCACCTAATGATTCTGTTAGTTTTTGTAGTTCTTTCTCATCTATCATTATAATAATCCTCGTCTTCTATATTTTTCATATGGGTCTTGTGTTTGTAACATTAAACCTGGTGTAGCTTGAGTAGGCATTATTGTTGGAGGAGTAGGTCTTCCACTACTCCCACCACTAAATGCACTTAATAAAGTAAGTAAAGTTAATGGACTCATTGTTGATTCGGTGGGTGTTTCAGCTATTTCTTTTATAGGTATATTATATGCTTCTGCTAACCTAGCTTTAGCTCCACTATCTATTGGATTTGTAGCCATAGAAACTTCTTTTAGTTTTTGTTCTGCCTCTATTTGTTGTTGTAAATTTTCTTCAGTAAAAGGTTGAGCTGCCATAGAAAGATATTCTTTCCTAGCTTCTTCTAATAATCCAGGATACTCTACAGGTTTTTCAACACGAGTAAAAGATGGACCTCCAGGATAAAGTGGTGGCAATGGTTTATCAGCATTGCTCATTATTTCTCTATCTTGTGCTGACATAAAAACAGACGGTCTTGATTCTAATAATCCTTGAGATATTGCCTGTCTTCTTTCTTTTTCTTTTTCTTCTTCTGATTTAAAAAGATTCCAGTTCGCTATTTCGTTAAATAATCCTAACATGTTATCTCCTAATCAAATAAACTAGCTAACCCAACAGCTATACCTATTGGACCTGCTAGACTTGCTAGTCCAGTTGCTGCTGCCGTGCTTGTTGCAGCAGTTCCACCCAACATTCCTGAACCTATAGTTCCATAAGTACCTAACCCCATTAAAGTACCACCTACTGCTCGTTGCATAAACGATGGGTCTCCACCTGTTTGTGTAGCTGTAGTTGTTGGTGGTAAGATACTACCTGCTGCTATAGCAGAGTAATCTCTTAATGCTTGTGTAGGTGCTTGTTGCCCAAACTCAAACCTAGCACGTGCTTCATCTATAGCTTGTTGTTGTCTTGCTTGTTCAGCTAAACCTACTTGACCTAATGTCTGAGCAGGAGCTAACCCCATTTGCATAACAGATGGTGCTAAACTAATTGCTCTTTGTTGAGCATCAATAGCATCTTGATATGCCTTAGAATACATTTGAGAACTGATATCACCTGCCTTTTGCAAGTAGTCTGATATTACTCCTTGTTCAAGTATAGCTTGTCTTGTACCACCTAACTGTCCTGCTTGGGTAGCGCCACGTCTTGCTTGTTGCAATAATCCTTGTGCTTGTCCATATACTGGTCTTAGTGCAGCTTCTGTTGCACCTGCAAGATATGGATTATATTGTAACATTTGTGGTTGCATTAATCCGAACTGTTGAGCTTGAGCTACTTGTTGAGCCATAGCTTGTTGTCCACCTAATGCTTGTTGAGCAATCATTTCTTCTGCTTGTAAAGTTCTTTCACTTGGCGCAGCATATGTACGACCAGGGAAAAACTCCATAGGACCTTGCCTATATAATCTTTGTGCTTCTCCAAATATATCAGTTAGATAGGGTTGTTGCCCTATCCATGGGTCGGCTTTTTGTACAGTTTGGGTTGTACCTCCACCACCTTTACTCATAAATGTTCTCCTAATGTATTGTTGTGAGTTCTTTTCCAACTATCGAATATGTTTGTTCATATCCAAAGTTTTTTAATTTTTTAATAAATCCTTTTCTACATACTGTTTCCATGGCATCACAGTCTTGTTCTGTTGACCATTCTTCTAGTACATCTAATACCTGTGCTACCCATTCATCCATTCCCTCTCCACCTAATGTAACAATACGGCAGACTTTTTTCTGTGGATAATTTATTATTTGTGTAGTAACTACAGCTTTAATTTGTTTTTCGTTTTCTTCATCAAACACAACCCATAGTTGCATCTCTGCATCTTTTAAAAAGAAATAAATATCATGTTCATTCATTTCTTCTTGCGCTTTATTTATACCCATGACTACATATTTTTCACATTCACTCCATACATCATCAATGTATCGAGCAGGTATTCCTGAAACGTATATCATTTATTTCTCCTATTGACTTACTTGTACTATACTAAGTGTAACAGATGGGGTTTCGGGGGCAAATGCTGTAGCTGCATTATGTTGTAATTCTACATCTGTACTACTTGATGCCCAAAATGCTTGTAAGTATTGTCCTGCTGTTATATTAAATATTCCATTCCTAGATACAATTTTCTTCTGCCCATTCTCATGTAGTGTAGAAATGGCTGTAGATTGAGCACTAGTTACTCCATTTATCTTTGGAAAAAAATATACAGTTTTTGTACTAGCACTATTAGATGATAAGGTCGCATGAAAACTAATATAGTATTTACCTGTATGGGTAAAGTTAAGTTTACTTGCATCTGTACCATCAATGCTTATACCTTGTTTATCACCTGAACTGTCAAATGTTATTGCATAAGCTGTATTTACTAATGTTGGTGTTTGGTCAGTTGTATCATAAAAGAAACCAAAGTCTCCTGCACCACTACCACCTGCAAATGCTCTCCATACAGTACCATCATAGTAATATAGGTTTTCACCTTGTCCTGGATTCCAGTTAGTCCCATCAGCATAAGCGATATCACCTTGCTTTACTCTGCTAGGTTCAACATTCTTTTCTTCTATAAATGCTATAGGGTTTTCTTGTAATGCTCCTTGTAGCTTAGTAAGTTCTTCAAATATATATCTAGGTAAATCTTCTGAGTTAGCAGGTACAGGATTAGGTACATACTTAGGAGCTTGTGCCATTATCTTTCCCCTATAACTTCATACTCTAAATCGTAACCATTAAGTTCAAATGGACTGTTGTCTGTGTGTTGAAATCTTACTGCGATGTATTTACCTGTTGACCTACAATCTACTTTGTTGTTTTGTGTTGGGTCAAAGTTTTGTCCTGCTGTATAAGTGTATGTACCATTAGGTGACATTGAACTTCCAACTGATATAACAACTTGTCCTGAACCACCTACTTTAGGGGTTAGCTTTCTGACTTGTTTAACAGTATTGGTATTACCATCTAAGGTTAATCCTTTTCTTTCTAGTGTAGATATATAGTTTTCACCATCGAACTGTCTGCCAAAATCACCACGATACAATTTAGTATCTGCAACACCTGCCATCAATATACTTCTTTCTGTAGGATTATAGGTTCTCTCGCCCCATATTCCATCGTAAGTTGTCCATGTAGCTGTCTGTGTGTTCCAAGTTATGGATGTAGCACCAGGGTCTACAATTCCAGAACCAATGTGATAAATATCAGGCAAATCACGAAAAGTAAATGAGTTGTTAACATAGTTATAAATTAATGCTTTATTACAATATTGCGACCCTATACTAGGATAGCATACCCACATTTCTGTTTGCTGTACGTTATGTGCAACAAAAGTGAGATTATAATATGCATCATTTATATCATCAAATAATTCTTTTTTAATTAAATCAGTAGCTACCGATTGTTTTCTTACAGCATCGTGTACCACTAAATCCCCTTGAGTAACTACAAAATGTCTACCCTCAAATTCAGCTACGCAATTTCTGCTTAGTACACCTGTATCGTTAAATAGTTTTTGGAAACTAAATACAAGATTACCACCAATATAGTTAGCTATCCATGTAGAGTTTTCTTTGTATATTACAAACGATTGTTTAAGTGCTAGACCATCAACAATAAAGTCTGATTCATCACCTATGGTAACTTCACCTGCATCATTAGTTGCACCTGCAGTCCATGTAGATGGAAAACTAAAGTTCTCTGCTGCATCACCCCACCTTACTTTGTTAGGATATTCTGTTCCACTTTCAGTAAGATTAAGTGCCATTAGATAGTTACCAAATGCTTTTATGGTTTTACAAGTTGTACTTGCTGCCCAGTTAGGTAAATCTACAAAGTTACTAGAACCTGTATTAGATAGTGCTTGTGGGTCATCTACCCCATTACAAAGGATAGGAAGCCCATTATAGACAGTTCCTGTCCAATTACCTATTGTAGTTAAATTAGTGGCATAATCGCCACCTGAAGTCCTTGTAACGTCTGTATGAGTAGTACCATCAGTTCTATATATTTTTGTTGCTCCACCATAAAACCAATATGATGCTGTGTTATTAGACCAATTCAATACAAAGTATGGAGCTACTGTAGGTGTGCCAAATACTGCATCATGTCCTTTGATTTTCTTTCCTGCATTATCAGTAAACCTTATATTACTTGCATGTGAATAAAACTCAGGTGGGAGTACAGTATTGTTTGTATCCTTTATCATGCCCTTTGGGGCAGGTGCTACAAATGTAGGCATCTATGCAGTCCTTTTCCACATATATACAACGATATATGGTTGTAAGTTGTTGTGGGCAGAACCGCTACCAGTTGCATTACTTGTAACTGTTGCTGTATTGCTAGTTCCATCACCTACTGCTACAAAAGAATTATTACTATGATGTAGGTTATTGTTAGCCCCTGAATTATTTGAAGCTGTTGTATGGGTATGAGATGGTATCTCAGATGTGCTTAGTGTATGTGTTTTAGCACCACCTGTTTCTTCTAGTGTGTCAAATTCTGTTTGTGCAGCATCAATACCTACCATAGTACGACCTGTACCAAAAGCAACCCATGTACCAAAACCTAGTAATGTTCCAGGGTTAGTTGATACTGCTGCATTAATATAAATAGAACCTACAGGATATACAGCTTGTAATGTTGTTAATGTACCACTTGCATTAGTAACGTCTCCTGTAACTGTTAGATTTCTTATACCTGTTACATCTAAATTAGCATCTACAGTTAGGGCTTTTAATGCTTCTGCTGTACCAAGTGTTGCTACATCTACATAGTTAAGTTCTGTGGTATTTGCCGTACAACCATCAAGTAAATTTAATTCTGTGTGTGTTGCTGTCATTGCCCCTGTTATATTGGGGAATGTATTTTTTATTGTTGATTTGATAAGTCTTAAATGGTCATCACCTTGAGCAACAGAATCAGTTGCCCCTGGATTTGAGGTATTAAGACTATCTATATATGTTCCTGTTTCTAATCCCATTATGCTAGTTCCTCTGCTGTTGGTTGTGTTTCAGTTGGGTGATTCCATTCAGCTATATAATCACCATTACCATCATTTTGTAATTTGATAGTTCCTGTATCATAATCAAAATCATCTACTGTTAAGTTTGACCTGATTTTTAATATTTTTTCGTATAGTGTCATTATGATGTTCTCACTAAAAATCCTGAAAAATTAGTATGTGTTGCTAAAAATGAAGGACTTGTTCCTGTAATAGTTCCATATATTTCTAAATAATCTGTTGTGCCATTCATCTGCACTAAAGCAGAACCACTTAATGTTTGACTAGATGATGTGCTATCTCTACTAGATGCTAATTGACGTAAAACAGACCCATTTTTAAATAAGTCTATTAATGCAGTAGTTACTGATGTTCCAGATGCTCTTCCGATAGCATTTATTTGATAGTATCCAGCAATTGTTGGAGTAAAACGATAGTTAGTAGCATTATCATAATTAGAATTAGTATCAAACTCTTCTGTGTTAAATGTTAATTTAGTAGATGTACTAGAACTAATACTTTGTGCTGATGATAGATAAGCACTAAATGTAGGTCCAACAATTCCAACTGTGCCTGTCTCAGCAGGTAAAGTAAGAGTATTAGTTCCTGCTACAGCTGGAGCTGAGATTGTTATTTCACCTGAAGTATCACCTGTTAGTTTTATACTAGCCATTAATCTGCTTCCTGTATTGTATTACCCTCGGCAACCCATTCTTGAATTGCTTGGTAGTGTGTGTTTGCTGTGTCTATTGGTACATGACATACAACACCATTTATTGTTGCTTTTATGCCACCATTTTGTCCTAAAATATTTAATGTATATTGTGCTGATGTAACTTCCATTATAACTCCGAATCAAATGTAATACCTGGTGTAGAACCTGTATTATATATCCAACAACCATCACCTGCAGCTGCAGATGTGCCTGATAAGTTATATGCAATAATTGCCCCACCATTTGAATTATATAATAAACTGTCAATGCTAGTTATTGTAATGTTGTTTCCATCAGCAGTATCATGTGCAATCATATTGCTACCTGCTATTTGTGTACAAGTTGGGTTTGCTCTCATTTCAGTTCTAAAATGATGTGTTATTTGTGCATTATTGTTTGTTCTAAAAGAACCATTAGCATAACCTGAACCTGTAGAACCTGAAACCTGTATCTGAAAATACCTTTGACATCTAGCTAGACTTGTTGCTCTATCTTCAAACTGAAATGGTGGTATGCTGTTGCTGTCAAATGTTCCTACTTCTAGTTGAACACCTGTTATGTACCAATCATTAGATGTGCTGTCTGCATGATTAACTTGACCTACTACCCTGTTTGCATTTGTTATTGATGCCCAACTTGTGTTCAAAGTGCCAGATGTTCTATCACTACCTGCACCTAACCAAAATTGTATTTGCATACTAAAAGCATTGTCATTATCTAATGCACCTGTAGTATCACCTGCAAAAGACAATACTTTCTTTTCCCATGTGTTTGCACTATCTATTGTGTATGCTTGTGATATTTGTCTAGCATTATCTTGGTCATATAACTCAACAATATTTGTTCCTGTTTTTGTTGCCTTAACCCAAAAGGATACAGTTACACTTTCAGCACTAGACGTGCCTTTTTTTAGCATTTGTAAATTTTGACCTTCAAATCTATGTGAAAGGGTATTATAAGATGATGCTGATGGTGAAGTTTCTGCTGTTGTACAATCCATTTTAAATGAATTTGTAAAGCCCTGACCTGTTGGAACATCAGTAGACTGACTTACAGTCCAAGTTCCTAAACTAGATATAACATTTCTAAATCTATCAATTACAACAGGAGACCCTGAACCTGTAACACCTGTAACAGAAGTACCTCTTTGAGCTATAGCCATATCGCCATTTATAATCAATGGAGTAGCAGTCTTTCTATCTAAAGCTACTGTGTTATCTGATACTGTACCATGTAAAGTGAGAGCCATTAATTATTCTCCAATGCTGTTACTTTTGCTTCAAGTGTTTCAATCCTGTCCATAGCTTCTTGTAATGCTTTAACTGATTTCATATATAAAATAGAATATTTAACTGATTTAATTTCTTCTGATTTAACATCACCCACAGATACAGTTGGATTTCCATCTTCATCTACAGGTAACTCATCTTCATCTGTCCATAAAATTTCAGGTTTTGTGCTTACGAGACCACTCATGCCTGATGATTCTAATTCTTGTGCAATAACACCTAGTCTTAATAAATCATCACTATCACCTTTTTCAGATACATCTTGTTTAAACTTAAATTTTCTTACTCTTAAATTTTTTATATCTTCCCATTGGCTACCTGAATCAGTAATTTGTTCTTTTAATCTTACATCTGAAAAACCACTATAACTATTATCATGGTTATCTATATCACCATCTGAGTGTATTACTAATCTATTAGTAGTAGAATCTCTGCATGTTAAAAATGCTTGTGAATTGTTATCAGGTGAAGCTGAACTAAAATCTATAACTATTCCTTGTGGGGTTGTACCATGTGAGCTGTCAAATAATGTATTGGTTGCTCCAAATCCTGTTTGCTTAACAGTAAATCTACCTGTTGGTGAGGTAGTTCCTATACCTACATTACCACTTTGGTCTATTCTTAAAAGTTCATTACTTCCATTACCAATTAAAAACTCTGAACCTGTAGACCCTAAAATTCCTTTACCTAAATACCATGGATTTCCTGGTCCATCGTCCATTTTAAGACCACCACCGACATAAAGAGCAGCGTCATTACCAAAATCTTGAACAGTAAGTTTGCTGCTAGGACTTGTAGTTCCTATACCTAATTTACCATCACTTGCCATGTGTACTTTAGTTGAAGCATCAATTTGTAAGTCTATTTCACCACTTGTATCTGATACTATCTTTAATCCGTCTGATGTGTCTGCGTTTAGCTTACATGTCATAGTATTACCCACCTTTGTCCACTAGGAACTGTTACTGTTACACCACTTGCTATTGTCATTGGTCCAACTGAAAATCCATTACTGCCTGATGTTATTGTATAGTCAGATGTTATATCATCTGTGTTTTCATAGATAGCACCACCTGCTGATGCTCCTCCACCAATACTTCCCCAAGCACTACCATCGTAGCCCTCAAATGATGAATCAGTTGTATTAAATCTTAAATAACCTGCACTAGGTGTACCATCTCTTTCGCCTGTTGTACCTGCAGGAATCTCAGCACTACCTGTAGAAGCTGTTTCTACTACTTTGCCATCTAATGCTGTTTGTAATCCATCGACATTAGATATGATATGGTTGTGTGAATCATCTGCAACTGTAACTGTAATAGCTGTTGTACCACTACCACTAGCATCACCACTTAATGTTATGGTTTGGTTGCCAGTTAAGTATGATGAATCATTTGTCCATTGACTGATATTACCTGATTTATTGGTAAGTGTATCTGTTGATGAAGCTGTAATATATCCTGCATCGTTAGTCCATTGACTGTTACTTCCTGACTTATTAGTTAGAGTGTCAGTTGAACTTGCAGTTATGTAAGCTCCTAAATCAGATATGTTTGATTCTGTAATCGTTATAGTATTCGATGCACTATTGATTGTTTTATTCGTTAGTGTTTGTGTGCCTGATAAAGTTGCAACAGTTGAATCAATCGCAAAAGTAACTGCATTACCACTACCACTTGTATCTATACCTGTACCACCAGTAAAGGTTAGTGTTTCAGAATCTAGGTCAATAGATAATGCACCACCTGTATCTGCCTGGAAGTCTAAGTCTTGTGCTGTAACTTGTGCATCGACATAAGTTTTAATTGCTTTTGCTGATGCTAGTGTATCATCAGATGCAGAAACAGTTGATATATCAGTATCAAGAACACCTGATGCTAAATCTGCTACCTCAACATTAGAAAGACTATTGCCTGTTCCATTAGCATCAAATGTCTTGTTTGTTAGTGTGTCTGTAGAAGATGCTGTAATGTATGAGCCAAGGTCTGATATGTCTGCTTCTACTATAGTAATCGTATTACTAGCTGTATTAATTGTTTTATTGGTTAGAGTATCTGTAGAACTAGCTGTAATCTTTGTGTCCATCTGCGTTTGTATTGCAGAAGAAACACCATTTAAATATCCAAATTCTGTATTAGAAACTGTTCCATCATGTATTTTACTTGCATCTATTGCAGCACTTGCATTGACATCAGCATCAACAATAACACCAGTACCTATAGAAGCTGTACCTGTTACATCCCCCGTGCCATCGAATGACGATGAAGTCCAAGTAACATCACCTGTCATACCTATAGTACGACCTGTAGCTAAAGCTGTAGCTGTATCTGCGTTACCTGTAACTGAACCTGTAACATTGCCTGTGACGTTACCAATAAATGTTGTAGCTGTAACTGTGCCAGTTGTAGTAATAGACGGCATGTTTGCAGCAATGTTTGTTAATGTAACTTTAAAGTTATCCCCATCATAAGCTGTAGCAAATATAGACTCACTATTAGGGGTGGTAACTTCTGTTAATTCTGAAAATTTCTTATTTGCCATTTATGTCCATGTGGTTGCTGTTGTCGATTGTACTGTCCAATCATCAACTGTTAATACTGGTATGTTTTCTTGCTCAAAAAGAATATTATCTTCTGTTTTAAAAAACAATAAATCATCTTCTGTTTTAAAAAAAAATGTTCCCTCTATTTCCCAAGCTGTACTAGTTGTGGATTGCTCTGTCCATGTAGTCATTAATACAATCCATAATCAATACGTGTAGTTGGTGCTACACCTGAGTGTCTATCTCTTTCATTAGAATCTATTATATCTTTTTTGGCTCTATCATAGAAACTAGCCCATGTTTGAATTCGTTTATCGTTTTGTAAATAAGGTTCTGCTTCTACTAATGAAGCATATAAATAAGCATCAGGATGATATGTAAGCATATCATTGGTAGGTGCTGAATCCGATAATGGGGTAAAGTATTTGTAATACAACATTTCTATTTCATATGTGCTATCAGGTAGTGGTCTTAGTTGTATATCATTACCTATAATTGTATATGCTTTAGGTTTACCTTTGTTACTTCCTGCATATATCCTGTCCATTTGTTCAGGTGTTAAATATTCTAAAGATGTTTTAGGATTAGTATTTAGTTGTATATTACGCATAGCAACATACTGTGCAGGTAATGTGTAATACTCAGTATCAGCTATAGTATCTGCTGTAACTCTTGTTTCCATTCTTCTGATTTTAAAATCTCTTTTATGTCTAGCTTCTGCTAGTGTAATAAAGTCAGGTATTTGGTCAGTTAAATCTGTTCTATCTAACCAGTCAGCTATTGCTGATTTGAGTTCTGAGTAATTAGTTATTGCCATTATATGCGCCTATTAGTTGTCTTTAGATACCTGTAATCAGGACTGTTTAATAATTTTTTTACTGCTTGTGCATGGTCTTTTTTATATACATCAACCCCAAATAGTCTTTTCCATTCATAAACTACAGTCATAGGTATACGAGCAGAGAGTCTAAACTCGTCTCGTATACTATGGTCTTCATTTTGTAGTTTTTTATTTTGGTCTAAAAGGGGTTGTATATTTTCGATGTGTTCTATAGCAAACTCACCAGTAGGTTCATGGTAATGAAATGTTTGACCATTGCCTATCTTTCTTCTCATTCGCTTAACTCATCTATGTAAATGTTACCTGAACCACTTGCAATAATTGCAGCGATTTTCATACCACCATCTATCTTAAAGATTTCAGGGTCGTATGCACCTAATATGGTTGTGCTTGTAGTTGCTGTTGGATTAGCACCAAAAGCAATATGAACACCATCAGTATCAGATACTATTCTTACATACTCTGTGTTTGCGTCAGTAGCTGCTGATTGAGCAGATGTACCACCAACACTTCTAACAAGAGTATTGGTTACTCTTAAACCATAGTTAGGACTACTCATTCTTATCTCCTAATTACAAATGTTACTAATAGTTTAGCTGTTCCTGTAGAACCACCATCTGTAATCATTTCGATAGTTCCATTTTCTTCAACTCTATTAGCTGCTGTTGGTTCTGCTGAATCTACATCACCTGCTGCTGAACCTGAGTTAGCAACTGTAATGCCACCACCAGTAATAGCAGTACCACCAATTTCAAAAGAAACTGCAGCATCACCACCACTAATAGCACCTTGTAGTGCAGATATAATTTTAATTACTCGTCCACCGTCAGGCACTGGTACGAATGTACTAGATGCAGTAGATACGTCTTCTATCTCTGCTGTTACAAAATAATCGTTTAATGTTCTCATTAAAGTCTCCTTGTATTAATAACCCTCGTTCCGAAGTGATACATTCTTCAAGGTCATTATTAATCAGTATCTTGGGTGGGGTAGGAAAATGAAGTAAAACCTACCCCTTACAACGGGTTGTTGTATATTTTTTATGAAGTTGTCAAGTCAGCAATAGTAGCTGAAGATGCTTCGTTTTTAGCAACGAGTGTCCACTCAGCGAGTAGTAAACGTTTTTCAGCATCACCAGTTTTTGCTAGTTCTTGTGTTTGGAAAGGTCTCAAGAAACCAGTCGCAAACATTTCTGTATCAACTACTAACGCACTTCTACCTGAAGAACGTAGGAATCTATCAGCAACAACTCTAACTTCACCGAAGTCAGAAACATAAACATCAATAGTAGCTACTAAGCTTCTATCTTCTGCCATGTCCATACGAGTTGAGTTACCAGTAAATCCTGATACTTTTTGTTTGTTGAATGAACCAACGATTAGTAGGTCAGGGTCACCACCATTATCAAAGCAAGATTTTAACTCACCTTTTAAGATAGCTTCTGTAAGTACCCTTTGTGTACCATCTGTTACAGTACCTGATGAGTTTCCACCATCAGATGCATAGCTGTTGTTGGTTTCTGTCCATGACTCAAAACCTCTAGATTTACGAGCAGAAGCTCCATTTCCAGAACCTGCTGAATCAGCAGTTTTACCTGTTAGGTCTAGTTCCATATCACGTTTAAGTTCTTTACCTGCTTTAGCTATTTGATAAGCAAGTTCAGAGTTACGACCTGCATGGTCTACTGCTTCTTGAGTTCCTGAAACCATAACAGGTTTGTAAGAAATCTGTGTATAGTTGTGAACACGAGTAGTAGCAGATAATGCAGCACTTGGAGAGTCATCTCCCTCTATTTGAGCATTTGATGCAGCAGAAGCCAAGCTATCTGTTTGCCATTCATGTTTAACTGCAGTAGCAGCGCCAGTACCAATACTAGACATGAATGGTGTATCTGTTGGAGAAATGTCATAGATTACATTTTGTAAGTCTTCACGATTTCCAACGGCATCAAACGTTTCAAATGTGTTTGATAATTGTGCCATTATTTCACCTTTGTGTTATAAGTTAATTAAAAAACTAGCCAAGCATAGATTCAATATACTTTGCAGCATCATTGACTTTGCCTGATTTTCTAGCTTTGGATTTTAATTGCTTAACACGCTCAGATTTAACCTCACCTTTAGAAGTAGATGTTCCAGGTCTTTGTACTTTAGGTACTACCTTTTTCTTTTTATTTGCAATCTTTGCATTTAAAAGATTCTCATACTTCATTGCATCGTGAAGAACTTGTATGCTTCTTGCATCTATTAACATACTTATTTCCTGTTCAGAAAAACCTTTAGCCATAGCATAATTTTTTATGTCTGACTTTAGTTTAGTTCCCTTTTCAGGGTCATTCCATTCAGGTAATTTTTCAGTTAATATCTTTAACTGTTCTTCTCTTTGTTGCATTAACTTACCTTGCATTTCTTTTTGCTCTGCTTCTTGTGCTTTCGCTTTTTGATTTGCAATTTTTATTTTATTTTCTTCCAAATCACGCAGTGCATCTTTACGTTGCATGTAAGCTAGTGGGTCTTCTTCCTTGAGTTTTTCCAAATCTTGTGACTTAAGTTGAGCTATCTCATAGTCTGTAGATTCTTCTAACTGCTCAAGTGCCTGTGTGTATCGCTGTCTTTCTTGTTGAGTCGCAGTAAGCTCATCTTCTACTTTTTTGCGTTGCTCAGACAATACTTGAGTTTTTTGTATGTAATCAGAAGTTCTGCTATACCCATCTAATAGTTCGTCTTGGGTCACTTCTACTTCCTTGCCGTTTACTTTAACGGTGAAAGTTCGTTCCTCGACTTCCTCTTGTTGAGTATCATCAGATATATCTTCAGCAGTTAATTCATTTGAATCTTCTACTTCTGTGTCAACTGATTCGGCAACTTCCATTGCCTGTTCAGAAACATCTTCCTGAGTTTCTGTTACTTCTTCAGATTCTTGGACCTGCTCTTTTGGAGTTTCCATTAATCCTAGAAGTGCTTCTTGTGCTGACCTTACGTCAGTCACTGGAATTCCTTTATGTGTACTTTGTTTTATTATGTTATCATCTGACATTTTTAAGTTCCTCAATTAATTTTAATACATGTTTATTTAGTTTTGATATAACTGTTTCAGGGTCATATCCTGCTGCATTACAAACAAATACAAAATCTTTATTATCTTTGTTAAACCAACTTCTTGCATCGTCTCTATATCTAAGTAAGTTTCTTTTTTCTCTTGCTTGATTATGAGTTATTTGCTTATATTGGTTATCAACGTATCCGTAGTTTTTTCTACCTGTACGATAAATAAAAAAGTCTTGTTTCTGAATTAAACAATCTTCTATTCCTTGTAATAATATTGCAGAATAAAGCCGTCTGATATTTTCATCAGGAATGTTTTCCTTTAGTTTTATCATTTCTCTTTATTTCTTTCTTCCTCTAATATTTGACCATTTTCTATGGTTTGTACTAAAGTATTTTTTATTTCAAGGATTGCTCTTTGTTTATGATAAAGAGACTCTCTTGCTTCAGTATCTTTAATATCTGTAGATATCCATTGTTGATATCCGTTATTAAGTACACTGTTAAATGCAGCTACCATTTGAGGATTCTCAAGTAATAACTTTGCGTCTTGTCCTGCTTTAATAGCAGCTTCTTTTTTGTCTTCCATTTATATTTTCCTGTAATGCTATCCATACGCACAGGTCTAGGTCCTCAAACCATTTTGAGTCTATCTGTTTGTGTGGGTCTAGTTAATTACTGTTGGAGTGTTTTTTCTAAGTATTCCTGACTAAAATGGTCAGGAACTTTCTTTGTGCCTTTGAGAAACTTGCGTATGATGTCAGGACTATATCCTATCTTACGATGAAATTCCTCGACAGAAAGTCGGTTATGTAACATAAATTTTTGTAATTCTTCTTTTGTCAAATCTGTTTTAATTTATCTTCTGTTGGGTTCTTTTGTTTAAATTCTTTTGCTAAGTCTCTATGTGCTAACTTACAAGACTCTCCATTAGTATAACCTATATTTATGTAATAGTCATATCTATTTGAATAATATTCGCTTCTATGCTTTCCCTCTTCTTTTTTTGAACGTTGAGACATAGGTTGGTTTACCTCCTACACCTTGTGTTTTAGAACGTTTTCTAGAAACAGCAGATGCTTTCTCTGATGCAGACATAGTTTTTGCTTTAGCTAATGGTACGCACTTAGGATATTTTCTTTTACTACCCTTTGACCTACCACAAGGTTGATATTTACCATTCTTTTTAGGTGCGCCAATATCTACCCATTTTTCTTTTACCCATTCTTTAAGCCCTTTTTTTGCCATTACGTTTTCCTTTAGAAGATGCTTTAGGTTTTATTCTTCCTGAACAAACACCTGATGCATACATATTGGCATAAGCACTTGGGTAAACTTTAAACTTTCTTTTGGCAGCAGCTTTGCCTTTAGCGCATAACTTAGCCATTAGTATTTCTTTTTAGTTCCTTTCATCTTCTTGCATTTACCTTTGCAGGTCTTACATTGTTTACCAGTTTTAGGACATTTCATTATAGTAACCTCAATATGTCGTTAAATTTATCACTCATCAAAACAAAAACAACAATAGCTCCATAAGCTATATATTTAAATCTAAATACTTCTGTTTTAATTTCTTTAACTTCATCTTTTACATCACGCATATCTGCTTCTATATGCGCAAGATGATTAGTCTTGATGATATGTACATCTTGTTTAAGTAATTCTATTTCTGTGTTGATATCCTTATCTTTCATGCTAGTGGCAACCTTTTCTTTTTGCGATACATGTCCAATGCTATAGCTACTGCTTGGTCTTGTTTGTATCCCTCATCCTTAAGTTTTTTTATTTTATTTGAAATTAATCTTGCTCTATCTGATTTGCCATGACCTGAATATTTTGGAAAAGACATTAATCGTCTCCTATCTTTACAGGTCTTTGTTGTGTAGCTTCAAGCGCAATTTCCATTTCACCTTGTTCTAATTTTTGTTGTTTAAGTTGTAAGTCTTGTTGTTTAATCATGAAGTTAACTTGAGCTTCACGTTTTTTCAATTCAAGTTCTTGTTGTTTCAACTTAGTATCTAATTCTAATTCAGCAGCTTGTAATTGTAATTTTTGTAATTCAATCTGACCTTTTTGCATATTAACCTGTTCATCTACTGTAGGTTGTGGTGGTTGTTTAGGTGGCATCATTTCAGGATTAGATATAAACTGGTCTGTGTTTTTATATCCTGATTGTGCTATATATTCACTAATAGCATTGTATAAGTTCTTAGGTGTAACTAATGTACCCATACCACCTTGTTGTACTAATGTTCCTAGTATTTGCATGATTGATGACATTGTTGTCATTTTACTTTGTTGACTACCACTACCAACACCTACATTAACTACACAATTTAATTTATCTTTCCATCTTGATACATCAATCGGTATAAACTTATTGTTGAGATAAAACATTTTCTTTCTATCTTCGTACTTCTGTACTAAAGCATATATGTTTCTAAATAAATCTTTGATACCTGTCTCTGCAAATATACGAGCTATTAACTCTACACGTTGCATTGCAGACTCTGTTGCTGCTGAAACTGCACCTGATGTTACATGTGAAGTTAATACGTCAGGATTTAGACCTTGTGTCATCTTAGATACCCCACTTCTTTCTTCTCTGATGTTATCAAGGTATTGAACCATTTGAAATGCATATGGTTGAATCTGTGGAGTAGGTAGCGCTGTTACAGCATTAGGACTTCTCATTCTTACAATCCCACCTGGACGTGATGTAAGTAAATCATCTAGTTCTACTTGTCCTGCAAGTACAGCATATCTTGCGTTATTGGTTAAATACATATTATCCAATAGGTTACGCATGATTGTTGATTTAATTAGTTGAATATCTTTGACAGTATCAGCAATAGACATGCCATAAAACTTATGTGGTATCGGCATAGGACAGATAGCTGAAAAAGGAATCATGTCGATTTCTTCGTTATCTAAGATGTATTGTCCACCTTTAGTAATCTTTCTAAGTTCTGCTACACCATCTCCATCATAGTCAATTTTTATGTAACATTCGTCTATCCAAACCTTTTTGTTTGCCCCTTTACCCTCGGATGGTGGGACGGAATCATCATCATAGCTAAATCGTGCTAATCTTTCTTCATTAAGTTCTGCTTCTGATTGTGCGTATCCTGGTAAATCATTTACAATGTTTGGGTCATAACCCTCTTTGATTAAATCACTTACAGATTTCTTAACCCTATGACAAACAAAGTCTGCATCTTCTAATGATGTTGCTCTACGTGAAACTAAAAATTCTTCAGGTGGTACAGATACTACTCTAACCTGTCCATATCCTTTGTAGCATTTAGCTTTAACATCATGCTCTACTACTTCAGGACTAATCAATGTACCAAAATCATCAACAACTGCTTTCTGAACTACCATCTCTGTGTGTTCTATAACTTCATAGTCATCATTTGCTAGTATAGATTGGTATTCTATCTCAGTTAGATTGGTATAAGTCTCTGTATGGATGTCTTCTTTTTGCTCCCAGTAATGTTTAATGATTCCAGTCTTGCTTATAAGTGCATCTTTAAAGGCATCATAGAGGACCTTAAAGCCGTTATTTTGGCGATTAAATACATAGTTGCAGTAGTCAGTAGCTTGTTGTGCTATTTCCTCGTCTTCTGGACCTTGTGGCTCGAATTCAGCTATGTTGTTGTGAGTAGTAAATATACGCATCAATGATGGCATAATGTATTCAACTGTATCTCTGACATCAGTAGTTACAATTTCAGAACGACCATCTATCTCGTTACCAAATGGTTCACCCAAATAATACTGCATAGCTTCTTCTCTTTGATTAGATAGCTCAGTATTTGCGTATCCAGTTGCTCCTTGAATCTCTGAATCTAATTGTGCCGACAGTTCATCGTCACTTATCTTTCTTGGTTTTTTTGCCATTTGATTCCTTTAGTTTTTTTAATTCTTCTTGCAACTCAACTACTTGATTTTCTAAATCTCTTAGCTTGTATGCCATTTGTGTTGGTGATGCTATTAAGTTATCCATTATACTATTGCGACCTTTGGTCCGAGTCTTCCTTTGCTATTCCACTTAGAAGTCTCTGTTGTTGAATGTCTTAGACTCATAACTGCATAACGAGTAGCAGACATTAAGTCGTCCTTTAGTTTTACTATCTTACCATCCTTACGATGATACAATCTGTATTCTTCAAACCACTCATAACAAGTGTTGAAGACTTTAAATCTTCCTTGTTCCATGCGAGATAACATATCCATTATCCCTGCTTCTACACTGTTACCACCTTTCTTCTCACCTAATGCAGGTGGGTTCTCAAAGTGAAACGGTAGCATATTGACATTAGCTTGTCTGTAATGTTCAGCTAATGTAACACCACTTCCCTTATCATGTTGGTATCCATCATGAGGAAATGCTATCGGTATGTAATGACTTCCCTCACGTTCATTGATATGTGTTGCATGATAATCAGGAGTTTGTTTAGACATACGGTATACATCATAGATGTAAACTATGTCTTCATCTCTATCCCATGCTACCCATACAACAGCTGTAGGGTGGTCATAACCAAAATCAAGACCTGCGATACGGGGGTAGTGAGACGGAATGGTAAAGGGTTCACAGGTCAAATTGTCTTCTAATATGGGGAATACCAGTCCACTACCTATCGTTGGTATCCCTTTACTACGCATCTCCCTTTCATGGGGTGGGAGTGCTTGTAAAATCTGTTCTTTCATTTTATCAGTCAAGTGGTCAGCATCTTCCCATCCTGCTGTAACTAATGCCTGTCCTGGCTTTAAATCGGTTGTAAAACTTTGTACTACCTCAGTCACCCCTGACTCAGGAGTAAAGGTCATATAGACCATTCCCTGCCTGTCTAAGGTACGTGTAACACATTGAGAGTAGATATCTTGTGGTGGTTCTTCATCTAGCCATACCAAGTCGATACTCTCCCCCATAAATTTTTCAGCACCCATCTCGTATGCTTTAAAGGCAACTCTCGACCACCCACCTGAACTATGTTTAACAAGGACTGACGAATGTGCATTTGGCACTCCAGGTTTCCTCGTGGTTTCACCAATGAGATGCTTGGGTATACTACCTTTGCCTTTATCTCTTGGGTTGTCGGGTTGCCCAAATAATTCTCTTTGGCAGATATCACGTGTCGTTTCATTAGACGCACCACATACCCATGCCCTAATTGGCTCTTTGTATCTTCTACCTACCCACCACTCAGGATATAGTCCTGTCAAATGTATTGCCATTTCCATAGCGCCCACAAATGATTTACCTACCCTATTCGCCGCCATCAACAATCGTTGGTTAGCTTCAACTCCTGTTTCATGGAAGTTTTTTTGAAATCTGTAGGGCTTGTAATAGTTAAGTCTATTTTCTTCTTGGCGCTTCTTGAGAGTGGATATTATCTGTTCTATTCTTTCTTGTTCTGTAGACATAATAATCCGAGTTCATTATCTAACACTTTGTAGAATATGTCAACACCATAATTCTAATACGGGTACTTTAAGTAAATGTTCTACTAATAGATATGTCCAAGAGAATATGAATGGGAGATATATTAAAAGAACGGTGCGTCAAGGGGGGGTTAAGGGGTATGCTGAGAATGATTCTCATTAGCATATAAGAATAACCCTTAGAATGATTCTAATTATCATTAGTAAATAGGAATGATTACCAGTTGCATTGGGAAAAATATTTTTAAAGAGTGTGTGTAAGAAAAGACGTTTATTTCTAATTTCTTTTTAAATGTTTCTATGTTTCACGTGGAACTTATTAATAAAATTATAATAGTATATTTATTATATTATCTATGGGAATCTTTAACGGTTGGATTGGGCGAAATCTAAAATTATAATGATTCTAAATATCATTTGAGAATGGTTATTATTTAGAGTTTAAATATGTTCGTATAATCCTGAGAATCGTTCTCATTTAGTGTCTTCCTGTATTGCCTGTTATCGTGTTTAATTTAAGTTTAGATAGTAGAACATCATATTATTTATTGTCTTATTATGGGCTATTTAAGACGGTTTAACGGGCAATTTAGTATATTAGTAATATCTTATGTTCTACCTAGTCTATTATTGGTTGAATGTCAAGAAATTTAATTTTTTTATTTTACTATGTTCTACTTGTTTTTGCTGTAGAACCTGATAATATCTTAACCATGAAAAGAGAAATTTTTTCATAGTCAATCGTGTAGGGACTGACTTAAAGAAACAATGCAAGTAATGTTGCACCTAAGTTTGAAATAAACTCGTAAAGGTTCTATATAGTAAATACGAGGTTCGATAATCAGACTAGCGCTGGCGAAAGTGAGTAGTATAAGCAGTGACAGAAAGCGAAATCTACGGCATCAATGACGACATGAGGTCAACAGGTGGTAAGTGCAATGGGAATAGTGCCGACAGTATAGAACTAGGTGACCATAAAAAAAAATGTTAGTTATATTTTTATATCTCTAAGGGTATGGATTCTATTTTATAGAGTTCATACCCGTGTTATAGCTATATAAGTCATTGATTTATATAGGTATAACAATAACAAACGAGGTAAAAAAAATGTATAAATATATAACACATGATGCGAGACCAACAAACAAATCTAATTTGAAAGTTGTGACAAGTTCAAAAACAAATGATGTAATTGAGCTTGTAAGTTATGAAACTACGGTTGCATATGGTTACATAAAAAGTGAGGTTTATCAGTCATACATTTTAGGTCATATGAGTGATTCTCAAATACTTGAAAATTGTAACTGGTATTTTACTGACGAAAAGTATTCAGTAACTACAAGCAAACAAGTAACTAGATTCTTGAATTCTGTATGTGGTGGTCGTGAAAATGCGACAGAAATGCCACATAAATATTTTAGAGAAGCGATAGAAACTGGATTATATATATAACAATAACAAACGAGGTAAAAATGAGATACATAAAAGACAGCAAAAATGCTTTTTATTATGGGATAAAGTCTTTTGATTTTATTTCTAGTAGAAGAAAAAGAAGATGCAAAAACTATCAAATCAAGTTTTTTGGTAGAGAAGATAGAGCATGTTATGACGTACCAGTATATTCGGCACACATACCATGTATCCGTTATAAATATTCATTCAAATAAACAACAACAAACGAGGTAAAAAAAATGAAACAACAACAATTAATTGAAGACTTAAAACGTGAGCTAATCCGTTCTGAAACTGATAGGATTTTACATTGTTTTATGCTAGGGCTAAGTCATTATGATTTTTTAAATGATGCGCCTGTTACGTGGAAAATGTACTTTGACGAGTACGAAACACGTGAGATATTCGAGACAATTTGTTTTAATTAATAATAAATATATAGCCACTAGTTACGGCTAGTGGCATATATATATAACTATGTCAAGGCATGGTTATATATATATCAATAATGGTATATAAAACAACAACATAACGAGGTATATAAAATGAAAACTAAGAAAATTATAGAAGACATATCTAAAGCTATGGTTGAACTTATGGAAACTGATAAAGGTCACTGGAATAGTGGACTTAAAGACTATATAAGTACGGGTATTCCATATAATAAATTTACAGGTATTAGATACGTTGGACTTAATACACTGATTCTATATTTACAATCACTAAAACACGGTTGGAAATCTCAAATTCATGGAACGGCTAAGAACTGGAATGATGCAGGATATAAAATCAAAAAAGGTGAGAAAGGTACACATATTGTATTCAGTAAATGGGTAGAAAAAGAATCAAAAGAACTTACCAACGATAACGGTGAGCCACTGATTGATTCATATTGGTGTATGAGAAATTATGTAGTGTTCAATGCTGAACAAGTGGACGGATACGAAATAGTCAAGGAAAAAACTGAGACTATTCCTACACCTGAACGTATGAAAAACGTTGAGCAATATATAAATAATACAAAAGCTAAGATAATTGAGGGTGGAAATAGAGCATTTTACTCACCTGATTTAGACATTATCAAGATGCCTGAATTATCTAGCTATAAAGGTACAGATAATAGTAGTGCATTAGAGTGCTATTACAGTACAAGATTGCATGAACTTGCACACTGGACAGGACATAAAGATAGACTTAACAGAACTATGGGTAAGAGATTCGGAGATAATGACTACGCATATGAGGAGTTAGTTGCTGAAACTAGTAGCGCTTTCCTATGTGGGTTATTAAATATTAGTTCCGAGCCAAGACCTGACCACGCAAGGTATCTTAAGAGTTGGATTAAAGGTATAAAAGATAATCCGAAAGCACTATACATGGCATTTACACAAGCTAGTAAGGTGGTTAAATATCTTGACGGATTGCAAGACAAAAAAGAAATGGTTGCATAACATAGACAAATCTGTATAATGTTATACAACACGGTGGCTAGGCATGGTGTCTAGCTACCGATTAACAACAACGAGGTAAAAAATGAAAAAATATATATTAAACATACTTACATTCGGGTTATACAATCGAGTAGACTTGATGAGCCAAGCGCTGATTGATGCAGTAGCAAAGCAAACAATTAGAAATCAAGAGTTACAAAAGAGTATAGATGATATCGAGCAACCTGACATTGATGATGCAGTTGATACGTACTTAACAAATAACTTTTGTATAGGTGACTATGACTTAGTTGATGAGGGTGATATTGATTATAAGATTGAACAAGCAATTGATGAGTTGAAAGATGAGCTTGAATCTGATAAAGAGTAAAACGAATTCATGCTACGTGGGGTAGCTGAATAAACAGAGATGTTATGTTAGGTGGGTACGACATGCCCACCTAATAGCAACGGGAGATAAATAAATGAAATATACAGTAACTATGGAAGTGATATATAGAAAAGTTGTAACAGTTGATAGCATATCTAAACCTTATGCTGAGAGAGATGCTAAAACTGTTATCTATCAAAGATGCCATGATGATGAAATTGTAAGAAGCATTGAGGTATTAAACACGAGTGAAATAAAAACGGGAGATAAATAAAATGTTTAAAAACTTAGACTTAAAAAATAGTTTGGGAATCATAGGACAGTGCGACCATTACAGTGTTACAGCTCAAGTAGAAATTGTAGCTACAGTACCTGTATCAAGAGCATTGACTGGACTAGAGGAGCGCAGAGCAAGAAACAAACTAGAAAAAGATATAAGAGATGCAATAGAGGAAAAAATAAAAAGGTATCCAGTCTACATAGAATATGAAAATGTAGGAGATGTAAAATTTGTGTACTCAGATGAGGAAATAAATAAATGAAACCAACAATAGAAACTGATACGGACTTAGTGTTTGATGTTTGCGACCAAGTCGTGAACTATCCACAAAAGATATACGACTTGTTTGAGGATTATATGTACATGTATAGCTTAGGCAATGAGCATTACTTTAAACATAGAGACACAAGAGAATATATAAATATCGTAGCAACATTATACCAATAGGAGAATAAATAAATGAAGACAGAAGATATATTACTTGAGCTTGGTAAGGGTAGTACCCGTAGACCTAGAGTTATAGATGATAAAACATTTAATGAAAACTGGGATAGGATTTACGGCAAGAAAAAAAAGGAGGATAAACAAAATGATAAAAAGAAATCGTCATAAGATATCTAAGATATCTGTTAAGAAGAAAAGAAACAGTAGGCATGTGTTAAACAAAGCATCAGTGATTAAAACAATCAGAAGAAAAAATAGAGACATGTCAAAAGGTATGAGAGCAACATGTTATAACAGTAACTACGGGTAGGAGATATAAATGAAGTGGTATCAACAATATAGTAATCAATACCGAGACAGTAAGATTAGGTTGGCATGTGGCTCTAATTTTTTAGAGGGCATGGGATTCTATGTAACTTTAAAACAAATGATAGCTGATAACTATGAGGGTGGTAGACCTGAAGTTGAGTTTGAGTTTGGATATTTAAAGACTGTGTTGGGCATAAAAAGTATGCGAACATTGGACAAACTTCTAGCAAACTTGAGTGAAAGTGGAGTAATACTTGTGTCAAAGTCAGACAAAACTGTATCAATACTTATGCCTGAGATTGAGGAAACACAAGACAATTATACTAAGAAGACTACGAACAATGTACGTACTACATTACATAACAATACAAGACATAACAAAACAAAACATAACAATACTATTATAGATATAGAGGAGGTAAGATAATGAGTGTAGAAAATGATGAGTTAAATAAGATAGGTGCTATGGTGTTAGATGAATGGTCAGTAAGTCAATTCATAAGCGCTATAGATGACTATGATATTGATATAGATATACGAGGTAGTGATATAGAAAAATTATGCAGAGCAATAATGGAGGATAAAGTAAATGAGTAGAACGGCAACAGAAAATAAAAGTGTGTGGGGAAAACTAAGAACTGCTATGAGTGACTTAGATAACTCAATACCTGACCATGTTTTTGATAATGAAGATGAGGGACAGGAAATAGCTGATTGTATTAGTGAGGTATGGGACAAGATAGCAGACTTAGAGAGTTACTATGCTCAATATCATATGGTTAAAAAAGACAATGAGGAATAAACATAAGTGTCTATACTTGCCACGTGATTGGCATAAACCTGATGTAGATACCATGATAGCAGTGCGTGAGATGTACGAGACGGGCAGTATTTCTAAGTTGCTAGTCAAGGCATACCCTGACGGACATGATGACGGTAGAGGGCTACATAAGAAGTATTTAAAATATAAGGAGGTGTAATGCTTGATGATAATGATATAAAGAATCTGTTTACTATGATGACTACTTTGTTTGGGCATAAGTTCAAGAGTGGATATGGTACCGGTATGCAGGGGAATAAGTTATCTGTTACAGGTAAGGTATGGCAACGTACACTCAATGGTGTACCACATATCAGACAAGTGATAGATAAATTATTCTTACCTGATAGCGCAATCTTTCAGAGCAAGGAATGGTGTCCTGATTTGAGAGAAGTTATGCAGATGTGCCTTGACATATCGAAGAACATAGAGCAGGATATAAAAAGTAAAACATTAAAGTTAGAGACGGATGACCACAACGTAAGATTCTCTGAGTTCTACGTTGCGAATCATAAGGGTGATAATGATAATGATTATCAGTATCATATAGATAATATAAAAAAACATGGGAGAAATAAATGATAGACAAAATGAACGGAGAGATTGACGCATACAAAGAGATAAAAGATTTGTGTGAAGATATGAATAAGATACAACACAGTATAGAGATTGATAGTATTATTAGATTCTGCGACAGGATGATTGAGCAGTTACAGGAAACTGTAGATGGTGCTATGGAAAGCATGTATGAATCATTTAAAAAGAATAAAATAAATGGAGACCTATCTGATGAAACTATTAACTGATGCTAAGAATAAAAGTCAAATGGTATTGGCGCACTTGCAACACTATGGAAGTATAACTACATGGGATGCAATCACGCAGTACAAAGCAACAAGACTATCAGCTATTATATTTAATCTTAAAGAGAAAGGATATAATATTGAGAGTGTTAAGAAAAACGGTGACGGGTGTAAGTTTGTTGAATATATATTACATGAGAAAAGGGAGGACGCAGTATGATTGATAAGCTAGTTAATTTCTTTTGTGATTTACCTGATTCAGTACAGGTATTCATAATAGTGTCAGCTATCGTATTGTTTTGGGAAGTAATCTTATAGTGGCTAAACCACCTAGTAAGAAGACTAAGGAAGAATACAATAGGGCAGTTGAGTTCGGTTGTGTGGTTTGTAAAAAACATTATGGACTACGCACCGAGCCAACCATACATCACTTAACAGGTGCAGGTATGGGATTAAAAAGTAAAAGATTTATTCCGTTATGTCCTGAGCATCATCAAGGTAATCAAGGAGTGCATCACAATACTAAACTATTTGAGGAACGATTTGGTACACAAGAAGATTTACTTGATTGGTACTTGCAAAACATAACTGAGTAGAATATAATAAACGAAACAAATGGAGAAAAAAATGAACACAGAGACAATATCAAAACAGATATGGGACACACTTAGTCCTATTGATTGCAGTAAACATGTAGAGAAGAAAGGTAGTGGTAACTTTGTAGCTACATATCTATCTTGGACTTGGGCATGGGGAATCTTAATGGAGAACTTTCCCAAATCTTTCTATGAGTTTGCGCCTAACGAAACACATGCAGACGGGACAGTTACAGTACATTGTATTGTTAATGTCAATGGAATCATAAGGAAGATGTGGTTGCCTGTTATGAATCACATGTTTAAAGCTACAGTTAATCCTGATGCTAGACAGATTAGTGATGCGAAGATGAGATGCTTAGTTAAATGTATAGCTATGTTTGGTCTTGGTCATTACATCTATGCAGGTGAGGACATACCGTCAGCAGATAAAGAAAAGAGTTCTGAGAAACAGGTAAAGAAAGAATCAAATGAAAACCAAGTACCACCTAAACATCAAACCAATGAGGTTAATGATGCTATCAAGGGAGACCTTGAAAAACTAAAAGCTAATCTTAATAAAGTTAAAGATATCAAAGATGGAGTAGAGAAACTTGGTCAGTCTATATAATTTAAGAGCCAGTCAGATAGCAAGAGTCATAGGGAATGATGACTATTGTTCAAGGCAGAATCATTTTGCTATTCTGATTGGCGAGAAAGAAGACAAACCTGTTAATGAAATGTTTACTTCACACGGGCATGAGTGTGAAAAATATGGAGTAGCGCATGTCATGATTGCTACCCAATCTCTCGTTGTTGACTGTGGCTCTGAATTATTAGGACCACAGTTTACGATGACAGAAGATTACATGAGTACAGATGATACGTTAGTGCAGTTATCTTGTACACCTGACGGGTTTATTGATGAGAAAAATGCAGTGGTTGAAATCAAATCACCGTATTTTGTGCAGGAAGATTTTGATAAATATATTAAAAGATATTTACCACAAGTATATTTCCAACAGTATCTTGTAAGAAGAAACAGTAGGAAGAATAATGCTGACGGTACATACTTTTGTATATATCAAAAGGGTAATACAAAGTTATATTATATACCTTACAATGAGGACTATATAGATAACTATATGTTACCAAAGGTAGATGAGTTTGCTAGATACTTATTGAAAGGCAGTCTTGACAAAGACTTCTTAACAAGAAGAAAGAGCAAAGAATCATTTATATACAACGGGGAGGTGCAATACAATGAGTGCATTTAAGTTACCCAGTATTGAGCTAGAACAATTAGTAGATTATGTAGAGAAACTTGGACTACAGAAAGCTGAAGCTGAGAGAGAACTACATAAGCTAACTGAAAATAAAAAGGTTGCTATGGCAGTAGCATTACTTAACTGCGCTGATGTTAAAGGAACACAGGCGCACAAAGAAGCTATTGCTATGACAGATGAGGGTGTTGTTATGTATATAGATAAGATAGCAGATGCTAAGAAATTAGTAACTGAACTTACCAGTAAGATATCAGCACAAGAACATAGGTTAAGATTGTTTCAAACTCTAAGTGCTAATGAACGTAGAGAGAAAGGATTTTACCAAAGACTAGGAGATTAATATGGCAAAGTATATAAACCTTGCAATTAAAAATGCAGACACAGGAGAGAGAATATACATTAAGTTATTCACTAACGATAAAGAGTATGGTGAAATCAATGAAGTGTTATTCAAGAAAGTAAAGATAATAAGTGAGACTGAAAGCAGAAATGCACAATCATTTATGGGTAACAGTAAGTACAAGAACTTAAACAAAGAGGGTAAAGATTTTACTATCAATACTAAAGATACATATGAGTTCTCAGGTTGGTTGAAAGAGGATGACTATGAAACTAAGAAAAAGATAGATGAAATAAGAGAAGTATTCGATGGGAGTGGTACACCGTTTTAGAATTGCATGACGATGCAAAGGAAACACAACAAACCTAAGTGTTTCTTCATAGGTAGATACTGCAGAGGTGATTTTAGAATTACATACTAGTTTAAACAGACGGCTGTTGGTTACTTAATTGGCTTTGTTTGGATTCTAAACGTGAACTCTTAAACAGGCAGTATTTATCTATGGCATATAAACAAAGGAGAAAATAATGGAAGAAAAAAAACAAACGTATTGGGACACATGGTATTCACGTCCTGAAAACAGGGAAAGAAAAAAACAATATGCAAAGGAAAGGTATTATAAAAAGAGAGATGATATCTTAAACAGAAAAAAAGATAGGTTGTCTAGTGAATCAGAAGACCAAAGACAAGCTAGACTACAAAAGATGAGGGAGTATTATTATTCTAGGAAAAACAATGACAATCAAGATAGATAAAGACATACCTATTAGAGAGCCAGGTAGACCTGTGCTAAAAAAGTATGAAGAATACTATGATACTGTAGATATTATGGAACATGGGGATTCTTTTGCTGTAGATAGTATGAGGACTGCACAAGCTATGAGAGAATATTCTTACACAAATAGGTTTCGTTTGAAAAATAAAGATGCTAAGATTGTAACTAAACAAATGTCCTCTAACGAGTACAGGGTGTGGAAAATATTTGAAAGCTGAAATGCTATCTATGTTATGCGCTAAGTCAATGAACCTTGAAGTGGGTTCACGTAGTCATGACGCAATAACAACAGAAGATATATCACACTTCTTAGGTACTTGTAAACTTAAGAACAGGGAATACGATATACTCATGGCTAAGTATGTAGATAGTCATGAGTCAAGAACATCTTTATATGATGACATCTTCATAGAGTGTTGTGATATCTTTATGAAAAACCACAAAGCTAGTGAGCTAAGAGGAGAGAAGTTCTTTATGAGAATGTTTATCTACCTAGCATTTCGTGAAATCTTTTATGAATCTTGCTTTGTATGTCAAGGCAGAGGAACAATATCAAACGGAGATAGGATAGAGAAGTGTATACATTGTGATGGTACGGGACAATTTATATATGATGATGATAATAGACCTGAGTTTATGGGAATAGAAAAAGAAAAGTTTATGAAGTTTAAGAAATCATATATGGAAATGCGAGACATGATTAGGGATATAGAGTTAAGTGCGCTAAGTAAAATAGGTGATGAGTAATGACAACAGCATTAGTAAGAATTAAAGAAGATAAACAACTGGTTGGTATATTTACTTATCAATCAAAAGGTGTTGGAGAATTATTTAATTTAGTAGACCAATGTACCAGTCCATATGGTTGTGAATATATAGAGATTAATTACGGTGGTGTTTACTGGGCAGACAATGTAGATTCCATAAAAGGATTAAGTGAAATGACTGAAGAAGAAATCAATACTAATGATACTTATAACAATGCAACAATAGATGAGTATGTTCTTGGTACATTAGATAAGTCAGAGGGAATGTGGGATGACGTTGATAGAGAAACTTAAGTGGTTCAGTTCAGTTGTTTTAGTTATAGGAATTATACTCACCTCGTATAATATTTACCCTGCTAATCTCTATGTTCAGGCAGTCGGGGTACTCGGTTGGTTGCTGACGGGTATCCTGACGAGAGATAATCCACTCATATTTATTAATTCAATAGGTTTTGTTGTTCTTGTGTCAGGTATGTACTACTCTTGGGAGAATATAGGGGGCTAGAATGGACGTTATCACGTTTATTCTAATTCCCTATATCAATACTACCGACTAGTGAGTAACTCTATTGTCGTCCTCTGTAGATACCTTATCTGAGCTATCAATGTTTTCCTCTGATGTAGCATCTTGAATTGCTGATAACTTAGGTGCAAGGGTAGGAATCTTAGCAACAAGTCCCTGTAATTCCTCAATCAGTTCAGCATCTGACTTATGTTTGTTATCTTCCATGTTGATATTAATATTTTGTGATGAGTAGTTACCCAATTCTAATATTAGTTTAGCGCAGTTAAGACGTACTGAGTCTTGGTCTGAATGTAATAGGTCTTCAAGTACATTGATTGCCTTGCCTGATACAGATGTTATTCTTTCTTCATTAATCTTTCTGATTTCTTTTTCATATTTTCTTTTTAGATAGTATCCCATTTGAGATGGGTTCTTATTATATCCTGCTTTCTGTGCTGACTTGGTTGCATTAGCCAGTGTATCTCCACTTGTAAAATATTCTACAAATAGTTTTTCTTTCTTCTCATCTGCTACTCTCATTCTTCCACCTTTTTTAATAGCCACTCTTTGAGCTTGTTCGTTTGATGTTCAGGTACTGGTATATCAAGTCTGAATTTAATCCATGACTTGTCCAATACTAAACTCCCATCTATATCTGTTCCCTCTTTATCACCTGATATGTGAGAGACTATAGTTATAGTTTTATCATTTTCCTCAACTATTAAACCGAGTGATACACAGTCAGCTAGTTCAGGTTTTAATTCTTTAATGTCAGTCCACCCGTGTGTTGGGGTGACTGCGTCCTCCCAATTTAAGAAAGTAATTATTGGTTGCATTATTTGTTCCTTAGATAATTAAGATAGTCAGCGCCCTCCTCAACTTCCCAAAATACTTTGATGAAGTCAGGGTGGTCTTCAGTTAAGTTGGTATTAAATACAGCAACAGCACAAGCTGACATCATCTTACATGGAAGATTAAGTTGCTTAGCAAAGTTATCGTATTTCTTATATGAACCTACCTGTACACAGTGCATAATCTTATCTGAGTTAGCATCCTTGATAGGGCTATAACCTGATACATGAGTATGACCTGCTATAAGTAAGTGGTCTCTTGCATTGAACAATGCGTGTTTAACAATACCGTGTGCTGTATTGTACATTGAATGTCCTCTAAAGTTATGAGAACAATTTACTTTGATTTCGTGTTTAGGTAATTTAATTTTAAGTCTTGCGTTATGATTAGAGTATACAGTCTTTAGAGGTTTACACATCCAGTTAATAGGGTCGCCCTCCATAGCCCACATATCATGGTTTCCTGCAACTATAAATATATAAGGTGTTGCATTGACTAACCACTCTACAAGCGCCCACTGTTGTTCCCCGTTTGTCGTTTGGTCTGCCCATAAACCTGCTAACTTACCACGTCTAGCCCAGTTATTAGACAAGTCACCAACAGAACAAGCATACATACCCTCTGTAGCATTGACTATATCTATATGCTTTCTAAGTGATACCCAATCACAACCATCATCATCAACGTGTGGGTCGCCTTGTATATATAATCCGATAGGTTTCTTATCATTTATCTTTATATTAATAAACTTTTCAGACTTCTCTCTAGCTTCTTTTCTTTTGAATACTTCTGTTCTTGCATTGATAAGTTCTTCTGTAGACCAATCAAGATTCTGAGCTTCTTCTAATTCGTAATTCTTTGTAATCTTAGGACTAACTGTT
>Ga0196899_1000132_pt1 | contig 37671 bp, 47 predicted proteins | sample VirMetDEL_Sep_01_FD_169095 | JGI IMG/M metagenome (GOLD analysis project Ga0196899, IMG submission 169095) | Aqueous microbial communities from the Delaware River and Bay under freshwater to marine salinity gradient to study organic matter... | ecosystem: Environmental > Aquatic > Marine >... | reverse complement strand
CTGTTCGGCGGTGATAAAGCTCACTGGTCGATCCTTTCCTTTTTTTTGGGGGGGGGGGCTAGCTGGACCGCTCAGCGGCGAGCAATGGCGATGCGGTCTTCAGCAATCTTGTCTAGCATTGCAGCAGCGCGGCGCAGTCGGTCTGCGGCTGTGCTGGGTGCGCCGTCTTCGATATAGGTTCCGGCTAACTGCACCATGTCAAAAACCTCATCCACAGTTGGGCGGGCTCGTTCTTCGAGTGGTTGACTGGTCATCGGTTTTCCTTTCGGGGGGTTACGCAGTCTTAGAAGCGAAAAGCATGATGCGTTCTTCGACGTGCGGGACAGTGCCTTCGTTGAACATCTGCACTGCCTTCTTTGGGTCTCGATCCATGGCAACCAACAGCAAGGTGGCGATAGTGTGATCAAGCGTAATTAAAACCTGCGCTCGATCCTTAACCGGGTCGCGTCCGTCGAGGATCAGTTTCGCGGCCTCAGTCGCTAGCTTGCTGTCGCGGGATAGTTTTCTCACTGGTCAATCCTTTCTTGGACCTTGCCCCAGCGGGCAATCGAAACGGTGAAGTCGTCTTGTGTGTCAGGCTGATCGAACGTCTTGGTGTTACGTAAGGCGGCAATTTGCGCCACGACCACAGACGCTAGAACGACAGCGATCGGCACAATGATTGTGATGACCACCGTAGTGACGAGAAAGCTCATGATGATGCCCGTTTGATTGCCCGACAGTGTCGCCTGCCTGTCGGGTGTTGATGTGACGGGGGCGGTCGAGCAGACCCGCGGGCGACCCCCGGCAGGAAACTTATTCGGCGGCCTGACGCCGGACCGCGTCAGCAAGGCCGACAGCGAAGCGTGCAGAGTTCGACATCTGCAGGCTGAGGGGGATTTCGATGTCCACGCCACGAAGTGTCGGCGCTTTCTCTTCGATCTGGCGGGCCCAAGTGCCGATGACTTCGCACGCAAACAAGAAGCCGCGGCGTTCATCGGGATCCAGTGACTGGATGGCCATGTCGCGTAGATTGAGTTGATCAGCCATTGTCACGTGCCGAATTCAGGAACGTAACGTTTTCCAAGTCGGCCATGTCGGCGATGACGCCCATGGCGCGACGGCGATGTAGCAGCTCAGCAGCGATCTGGGGGATGGTGAGTAGGATAAGTGCCGCATCTGCATCCGTCAGGCATTCATTCTGCTGGGCTGAACGACTGGCGCGTTCAACCTTTTCGAGGATGTCGTCGGTGATAGGGCCGCCGGTTGCGAGGGGAATGGACGGTAGGGGGACAGCTTGTGCCATGGGGGTGTTCTCCAGTGTGTTGCGTTACACTAGAGTTATGGGTTTCAACCTGTGACTGTCAATGCAAATTGTGCAAAAAATGCAAACTATGATGTATCACCGTCCGCAATGCGGCATAGTTTGAAGGCTTCCCGCAACAGGATCCCGTACAAGACGATCGGTGGGCTCGAGATCATAAGGGCGAATAGGAAGGGATCTGCATCGTCGTAGCTGCGAACGAAAACATCGCGGTACAGGCTGCTGCTAAAGCCGATGGAGATGAAGTAGCTGCACAGTGTGGTCGCTATGCAAAATATGATTAAAAAGCCAATGGGCTTTAGTGGAATTGGTCCGCGATGCTCTTCTACTCCGGCCCATTTGAAGTGCTCGATATTTGATCGAACAACAAAAATTGCTGCGCAAAAGCTGGAAATCGTAGCGCTTATTGCGGCAAAGGAGAGTGTTGCCGTCGTATCGAAAAGCAAAACTGGCATTGTTTTGAAGTAGATAAAGCAAACCGTCCAGTAGATTGCAGTTAACATACTAAGTTCTCCAAGAGGCGATTACTTTACCTTTGATCACTACGTTTTTGCCGTCAACCACGTGCACGCGCTGTTCCGATGGGGTGGTGCTTCCTGATACTAAAACTGGCGGTTCAAATCGTCGTAGCAAAGTGGAGGCTATTCCTGTTTGCCAGTCGTAAATTTGTGCAAGTACGATGTCCCCAGTCTTGCATGTTTCGGATTTATTTGTGTCGACTAAAAGCTTGTCGCCGATGGAGTATCCGTTGATCACCATAGATCCAGTGCGTACCCTCCAAACATCGATACCAGGCATTCCGCCACCTAGTCCGGATACAATGCCGTGCATAGCAACTTGCTCATGAGCTGAACCTTCCCACGGTACAGCGTCACCATTCGATTGGCTTGGTTCAAGTTTCTTTGCTTCTTGAACCTCTAGTGCGCCGGCGTGTTTCAGCACCTGGTCTAGTGGAACCTTTAGCACCTCAGCGAATGCTTTCGCCCACTCAAGGCTCATTTTTTGATGGCCGTTATAGATGCGCGAGACGATTGAGCGATCGCGGCCCATTTTTTGCGCAATATCTTCGGCGGTAACGCCCGCAGCTTTCTGCTTAGTTTTAAACCACTTGTCATCCATGTGTCGCTAAGTAGTAACTGGAAACTCACAATGCATGTGCAATTTATGCAAAATGTGCATTGCCAAGATGTATGTTTGCGATCTACATCTAGCGTCATGAGTAGCAACCTAACACCACTTGAAGTATGCGAGCGCCTCGTTGCGCCCTTATCTCAACTTGGCAGTATCGCCGGGTTGAAGGAAAAAGCCGCATATGGCTGGCGCAACGGCTCACAGTGGCGCGAAGCCGGAGACTTGCCGCCGCGCGTCAACCGCACCCTTCTCAAATACGCGAAGCGGCACGGGATCCCATTGACCCCAGCCCATCTGATCTGGGGCGCAAGCCGTTCAGAGATCGATGCGCTGTTGCAAGGCATGGCGCGCCGTTCGGTGGCTGCAGAATGATCCGGTCATGGTCCTCCCTGACCCGGATCTTCCGGACCGTTAGCTGCAGTTGGCCTCTGCTAGGGCTCAGTCTGTCTCAGGCGCGGTTCGTACTGGTGCGTGTGCCGTCCGAGTTTATCGGCTTCGGCGCACGCATCTCTTTTGGGAGAGATGCCCATGGCCTTTAATCCCATACTCGCAATCCGTTTCAGCGCGTTCGCCGTCGGCATGATGGCACAAAGCAATCAGCTATCGAAAAGCGACGTAGACGAGTTGCTGGCGAAGGCTTCCAAACAATTAGATGCCGACAATCAGTTCTTGCAGGCTATCGCTGGCTTCGCGCTGTTGTTTCAAGCCAATCGTTTTGACGCGACCTATCTTGCGTCGATCGGCGCGGACCTCGTCAGAGCTGTCCAGGTTGAAATGCTTCCCAACGCTCCGGATGCGCATCGGGTCGATATCCATGGCTAGCAATATCGAAGCAAAATTGACCGCCGCAGATCAGACACTGGCTTTCACGCTCAGCTGGTTCGTGGCCGAGCGGATGCCGAACCGGGCAGATCAGAAACTGTTTGCCGGCATCCTGAACGATGTTCTGCCTTTCGTAAGCGAGGACCACCCGATCATGCGCCCGATGATCGCCCCTGCACATGGGCTGATCCAGTCGATCGGGGCCGGCGATCTTGGATCCGGCTGGGCCCACTATGATGCCTCAGCTGCGATCGCAAAGTTCGCTCGCTGGCGGGCAGGGCGGTCCAATGAAGTTTTCCAAAATGAAAGAGGTCCTGAATGATCGATATTATCCAGACGTTGGACGCCAAGGAAAAAGAACTGAAAGATTGCGCGGGCGATATCCACACGCTTCGGTATTCGTTCGAAGTCTTCCTGAACAATCTTAAAAGCATCGGCATCGATGCGAGCGTGACGGCTGATTTCACCAAGGCCATCGGGGTCGAGCTGGTTCTGCCTGCACGTTTGAAAGCGTTGCTGCAGGACGATGCGGTCGGCGATGGCAGTGCGATCCAAGACTTTTCGACGGCAGAGCGCTTCCGCCATCAAAATGATATTCCCGCACCTGTGGCAGATGTCGCGCCGGCAATCACGGCTCAACAGCCCGCTATCGACGGGCCCGAAGAGGCTTCGGGCAGGTCCGAGGCACCTGTGCAGCCAGCAGCTGCATATGAGCCTGTGACTGGTCCATTCTCTGAAGACGAGCTTGCGACATTGATCGACCAATCGTCGCGGGGTGCATCAGTATCGCAAATAGCGCAAGCACTAGGGCGTACCCCTAAAAGCGTGCAAAACAAGATTACCCGATCACGTGATCAAATCCGAAAGGCTTCCGAAAAGCGGCGGGCAACCCACAAAAAATATGCGGCGAAGCCGAAGGTAAAAGATCCGGTCCAAGCTGATACCCCAGCGGATCTTGTGGTCACCGCCACATGGACGCCAAAGCTCGATCTGAAGCTGGCGCAGCTTATGGCCAAGGGCACCGGTGCAGCCGGCGCAGCTGCGGTGCTGAGATTGCAGAAAGAACACGTTCATGCGCGCTGGCGTGAGATCAAGGATTGGGTGGGTGAGCCAATCCAAAGCAACGATGACATCGTAGCTGCGCTGCAAGATCGGCTCGCTACCCTCGACCATACCTCATCGACCTGATCGGCAGTCGCCCCCATGTCCCCCCGTCCCACATACTCCCTTGACGAAATCAAGGGCATGCTGATCGACCAGCTCGACAGTGTGCTGGCGCAATACGCGCCGCCGGCAAGCGGATCACACACAACGTTTGGCAAATACTACACGTTGAACCCGGGGCGCGCCGATCGATCCGTTGGCAGCTTCTGTGTGACTGTGTCGGGTCCCGACGCCGGCCGCTGGAATGACTATGCTGTCGGTAGCGTACCAGGACAGGGGTATGGCGATGTTCTGGACTTGATCGCGCTGTCACTGGGCTGTGACATGCAGGGGGCGTTGCGCGAAGCACGAGGCTTTCTAGGCTTGCAGTCCGACAGCCCCGACGACATTCGCCGGCGCAAACAGGCGGCAGAAGCCTCAGCTGCGCGGCGCAAGCAGGCCGAAGCGTCTGCCAGAGATAAAAAGATCAAGCGTATGAAGGCTGCGCAGGCGATATTTCTGGGAGGACAGGAACGCATCGCCAATACGCCGGTCGAGTTCTATCTTCGCGACCAGCGCGGCATTGATCTCCGTAGCCTGGGCCGCCAGCCCGGCGTGCTGCGATATGTTCCCAAGCTGAACTATTACCACGAGGACGAGAAGACCGGCGAGGTGTTCGACGGCGCATACCCGGCCATGGTTGCTATGATCACCAATCATCGTGGCGAAAACGTTGCGGTGCATCGCACATGGCTGGCCCAGAAGTCGGACGGTACTTGGGATAAGGCTCCCGTGCCCAAAGCCAAAAAGGTGCTCGGAGACTATTGGACCAGCAGCATTCACATCTGGAAGGGCATCGGTCCGCGCGGCGGCAAGCCGGGTAGCCTGCGTGAAGTGAAAGCCGGTGCGCACGTATTCATCGCTGAAGGCATCGAGGATGCGCTCTCCGCGGTGGTCCTAAAGCCGGAGGTCCGCGTGTTGGCCGCCATATCCCTGAGCAACCTTGGTCACGTCGTACTGCCAGAGGCCGTCGAGCACGTCACATTGATCGCGGACCTAGATGACAACGATACGGCGCGCGCCGAGCTAGACCGCGCTATCACCAGCCACCAATCCGCCGGCCGCACGGTCCGGGTCTTTCAAAACCGCTGGGGCGGCAAAGATCTGAACGACGCCTTGCGTGCGGCATCAACCCAAGCTGAAAACGGAAAGGGAGCCGCATGACTAACTTTGCGCGACTGGAAACACATCACGGGCTGCAGGTCCTTTGCCGTGTTGAAGCGATCACGAGTGATAATGGCCGATACGGCCCGGCCGTCATCACACGGTGTGATCCATCAATCTCGATCGAGATCAAAGAGGGGCCTTTTGCCGACAGCGATGAAGGCTGGACCGATGCGGAAAAGATAATGGCAGCGATGGATCTGGCTGAGTTTTCGGCAGGTGCCATTCAAATAGCTGCACGCTTTGCGACGTCTGATGATGGCGTGCAAGAGGGTGACCTAGCATGACAGGGTCGAACTCTAAGCCATTCGATCTGGATCAGCAGAGCGTAATTCAAGCTTTCCATATCGCTGTTCAGGAATGCCCGCCAAACTGCCCATGCCAGCAGGTACACATCGTTTTGCAGGACATCGATGGCGATGATTTTGCTTCGGCCTCGATGTCGGCGCAGTTGGCGCGCGAAGTTGCTGCAAGGCTAACCGCGCGTGCCGATCAAGCAGATCTGCGTCTCGCTCGAAAAGCGGGGCAGGTATCGTGAATTTTAGAACGGAAAACCGCAATCATTCCTATGGGGTGGCGTTTGGTGCCGGCAGCTGGGTAGGCATCGATCAATTCGGATTGGTAGTTCCAAACTCCGATTTGAAGGATCCGCTCGATCGTCAGTTTTTCCATTCAGGTCAAGCTATTGTCGACAAGGCTTGCAGGCTGGCACGCGACGTTCTGCCCGGACCATATGGTTCGAAGGGAAGCGCGCGCAGACGTAAATTTTGTGATCGCGTTGCCTCGATCGCCACCGATATGGAGGCAAACCTATAATGAGCGAAACTCAGGCACACTCAAACGACGACTGGCTGCCAGACTACAGCCAAAAAAGCGCTGATAACCCGACCCGTGAAGATTTGCGAGAGGCGCTGGATAACGCGCCGGAGGCCCCGAGAAAGGCAAGCGATGACACCGACGCACCAAAACCAACATCAAGAAAAGCTCCTAGCCGCCCTAGCGGAGATGAAAAAGGTTCATCCGGATCTTCAGGCGGCAGCAGAGCGGGCGGGCGTGGCCGCAAGCGCATGGAAATCTTTGATGACTGTCCGGTCACGCCTTTGGGGATCCGCGGTGGGCACGCCTATTACCTCGATGTTAATGGGCAGCTAAGGGCGATCACAAAGCACGATCGCGAAACTGTGCTGTCGCTGTTCGGTCACATGAACGAGCGGCTCTCTTATAATTTTCCTCAGTGGAAAGAGAGCAAGGACGGTGGATTTATCCGGAAACCGCGCGCCTTTGACCAGGCTGCAGCCGCTTGGGAAATGTACGCGGCCGCGTCAGAATGCGGGGTGTTCAATCCGGACAATGCTGTGCGTGGCGTCGGAGCTTGGACTGATGACGACGGCCAGCTGATTTATCACATGGGCGACAGTGTACTGGTCGGCGGAGAACCACAGCGGCCGGGGAGGATCGGTAAGAAAATCTATCCGGCATATCCGCCGATCCCGCACCCCGATGACAGCACCACACCCACCGATCCCGTGCCAGAGATCCTGCGTACGATCGAGACCTGGAACTGGGCCGCACCAGATGTTCACCCGTTCATCACGCTTGGCATGGTCGGTGTACAGATGATGGGAGGGGCGCTGGACTGGCGACCTACCTTCTGGCTTGTGGCTCCAGCCGGATCGGGCAAGTCCGAGCTGCAGAAGATGATGAAATTCCTGCATGGTGACGACGGCATCGTTCAAACCACGGACGTCACCAAATCTGGTATCACCAGCAAGCTCGGCCAATCCAGCTTGCCCGTCGCTGTCGATGAGCTTGAACCCGGCGATGAACGCTCAACAAAGGAACGGGACATTATTGCCCTGGCGAGGGTCGCAGCATCAGGCGGCGAATGGTTCCGGGGATCTGCAGACCAGACCGGTGTTGGTGGTAAGGTATACTCGGCGTTCTTCTTCAGCTCGATCCTGATACCCGGCGTGATGAAAACGCAGGATGTCCAGCGTCTGATCCGTCTTGAGCTACGTCCCCTGAAGGCTGGGACAGCTAAGCTGAATATGCAGGCACGCACGTGGCGGGCACGTGGTGCCCGTCTAAAGCGGATGCTGATCGAGCGCTGGCCTACTTGGGCGGAGCGTATGGCGGCATGGCGTCACGCGCTTGAGCTCGCCGGTGTCACCGGCCGCGATGCTGATAACTGGGGCACAGTGCTCGCGATGGCTGACATGTGCAGCCAAGAGGATATTGCAACCGAGGATGTGATGGCCAATTGGGCGGCCAAGATCGCTTTCATGGCGAACGCAGATCGCGAAGAAACTGTAAACGATGCAGATGCGATGCTCTTGCATCTCATGGGCCAGCAATATGATCCGTTCCGGCGCGGTCAGCAGTACAATATCGCCCAATGGGTCATGACCGCCGCCAAACTACCTGGCGCACCTGACGGGTTGCGCAGCAGCATGGGCGAGGATGACGGCGACGTTGCCATGACGCGGGCCAGCGAGAAGGCCAACAGCATGTTGGCCAACGTCGGTCTTCGAGTTCAGGGGTCAGGTGAAAATGCCAACGTGTTCATCGCGAACCAGCAGATCCAACAGCTGAAGGAACTGTTCAGAAACTCTGACTGGGCGGGAGGCGTCTGGAAGCAGTCAGCATCGCGCGTACCAGGAGCCACACCGACCCCCAACCCCCTGACCTTGGCCGGGATACGCTCGCGCGGCTACCTGATGCCCGTAAAGTCGATCCCCGGTCTCACCGGCTTTCCGATGGACCGCGACCGCAACGCCACTGTTGTGGACGGTGCACAAGCGCCCCACGGCAAACCTCTCCCCAATGATGTAGACGATTTTGGCTGATATGATGAGAGCGACATTCAACCCATTGATCTGCGGCGATTGTTTCCGCTTCACCCCGACCCGTTTGGATGCCATTATTACCACGCGAGAGGTGCCTGCGGCCATGGGTCAGGGGCACAACGGCGCACAAAACGGAAGTGCCAGCGTTGTGCCCTTTGTTGTGGGCAAAAACGCAATCAAAACATGGGCTTACTCGCTGCCCACAACGCTACAACGGAAAATCCAGACATACACACATGTGTGCACATGCGCATGCGCGCGCGTGAGGGCATGCCGTTTTTTCCGTTGTACCGTTGTGTCTCTATCTTATGTCATTGAAAGATATAAAGAAAAGGCCACAACAGACCCCACAACGCTAGGTCTAAAGTGCCAAAAAGCGTTGTGCCTACCGTTGTGGGCTGTCGCTAACCCCTTGGAAATCAATAAAAAAGGGGGTTTTGAGCGTGGCTAAAGCGAAAAATACCTTCGAAGTGATGGCTGCGGATGCGGCTGTGCGTCTGCGCAAGATGCACGACGCGGGTCAGCAGCTGACCTTCCTGCCTGATGAGGCCGGCAGCGTGGTGGATGTGGTCGAGGACAAGGCACCTGGGCGTCCGAAGGGTGCCAAGGGCAAGGTTAACAACCAGATGCGCGATTGGCTGGCGGCCAAGGGCTACGCCATGCCCGAGGATGTTCTGGCGCAGATGGCTGGGCTGGCCAACGGTGGCGATGCGATGATGGCTGCCCTAGAGCGCACCGAGATGGTGCTGGCTTGGGCATATGACGGTGCCACCACAAAGGTCAAAGGCGGCGGCACAAAGCCTGCGGTGCCGTCCGGTGGCCAGCGGCTGGCCGTGTTCATGCAGATCTACACGATCCAGCTGCGGGCAGCGGATGCCTTGCTGCCTTACGGCGCGCCGAAGGCGACACCGGACGTCAGCGTGCAGCAGTCGGTCTACGTCAACGTGCCATCGGCCCCAGCGGCTGGCCAGCCGGGCGACAATGCCCGCGTCGTGAGCGGGTCGCGCAGCGGTCGGATGGTGCCTGCGGATGTCGCCTATGAAAACGAGCAAAATCAAGACGTTAGCGATAAGGAAAAATCCAAGTCGGACAAGGGAAGTCGGACGGAATGACTAAGCGATTGAAAAACATAGGCAAAATGCCCACCGTCACACTGATTGGAAATCAGTCGTGTTCGACAGTTTTTGTCTGGTCCCCGCGCATCGCTCGATCGGCCTCGACCCCCCGGGGGGCCTGCGCGCGCGGTTTCTCTATCCCCGTCATTCCGACCCCATTCTGCCTTTTGGCCATGCAGGAGGGTTCAGAATGATCGCGAAATTTGGAGATGACCAATGGGGTGGGGGGGTAGTGCTCTCTCCAGCCCATGAAGGGTCAGGGGGGAAAGGACCTCAATCGGGCGCAAAGCGTGAACTTACAGATGAAGAATTTGCTGCCCTGACAGGGCAAGCGGCGAAAGAGGCAATTGACAGCCTAGAGGGCGATTTCGCCACTGGCAACCTGCCAGATGTCGACGCGGTTACTTTTCCGGGGCCTATAGCCGAAGCCTTTTATTGGTCCAACGCTGACGTCTGCGGCATCCAGGGGCCTGTCGGATCTGGTAAGACCACGACACTGATGAAATCGCGGCTGCGTCGGGCAATCGAGATGCCACGTTCCTCCGTCGATGGTGTGCGACGCTACAAGGTGCTGTTCATCCGCGAAACCTACCGTCAACTGTGGTCGACCTCGATCCCGTCGTATCTTGAGACCTTCCCCAAAGAGATGGGCAAATGGTCTGGCGGCCGCGGGGATCCCGTGACGCACATCATCCACTTCGAAGACGACCACGGACCGATCGAGTTCGTCGCTGAGTTCATGGCGTTTGGTGATGACATCGTAGCATCGATGCGCGGCGTTCAGACCACGGACATCGTGTTGAACGAAAGCGATACGATGCCGGTCGAAATCCTGACGGTGGGCATCGGGCGGATCGATCGCTGGCCTGCGCGCCAGCATTTTGAAGGTCTGCCCGTCCATCTGCGCGGGTATGGCCAGATTGTCGGCGACTTCAACGCCCCCGACGAAGACAACTGGACGTTCGAGGTTTTCCACGACGAAGAAAAACGCAAGCTGCTGCTGGATGCGCTCGCCAGCGATCTGCCCGAGGGCGCAAAGCAGATCCAGATCCTGTTCTTCAACCAGCCCGGCTACGGTCAGGACGGCTGCGAGAACATGCAGAACCTGTCACCAACCTACTACCAGCGGCAGATCGCGACCCAGCGGCTTGCCGGGCGCGGCGATATGGTCGATCGGCTGGTTTACAACAAGGTCACCTATCTGCGCGTCGGCGATCCGGTCTGGAAGCGTGAGTTCAATCAGCGCGTCCATGTCAGCGATACGCCGCTGCCGCTAATCCATGGTTTGCCACTGCGTATCGGCCTCGATCAGGGCTTTAAGGGGGCGGCCGTCATCGCGCAGTGCGACGAAGCGTTTCGCTGGCGCATCTATGCCGAAATGCACTTTCCCGAAGAACGTCTGATGGCGGCCGTGTTCGGGGGCCGGCTGGCAGATCTATTGGAAGGCACCCGGTTCAATGGTTACCGCGTCGAAGCGGGCTGGGGCGACATGGCCGGTGAGCACGGCGCGTCCCAGGCGGCGGATGAAAACGCGACCTGGAACCTCATGGTCGGCAAAGCGGCGGGTTTTTTCATTCGGCCCCAGCGGATCGGGACCAACCGCATCCAGCCTCGTCTGGAAGCTGTGCGCGCCTCTTTGGAAGCACCACTAACTCGAGGCGAACCCGGTCTGCTGATCGACCCGAGCTGTCGTTTCCTGATCCGTGGCTTTGCTGCCCGCTACGTCTGGACTGAAGAAATCAACAAGAGCGGCGACAAGCGCAAGGTGCCCGACAAGTCGTACACCGAAGCCAACGTGCACGATGCGCTGCAGTACCTGCTGCTGAGCGAACACAAGGCGGATGGCACAAGCCCCTACGCCCACAAAATGCCCGACACCGATAAGCGCGGCCGCATGGGCCATAACGGAGGGCCGCCCCTGTCGGGGAATGACGGTGGTCTGAAAACAGGTTGGGACATCACCGACCCCTACGGAGCCTAAAACATGACGCAGATCCATTACGGAACGAAACAGATCCTCGCCACAGCAATGACCCGTCAAGCCTACAACGATTACCGTGGGTGGGCTCTGCCTGCCGATGAGAACGGGGCGGACGAGGGATATCTGGTCGAGTACGTCGACGGCGGCGCATCGAACCATCCCGATCACGCCGGCTACATCAGCTGGTCACCAAAAGATGTCTTTGATCGTGCCTACAAAGCCTCAGGCAACATGAACTTTGGGCATGCGATCGAAGCGATGAAAGCGGGCGCGAAGGTCGCGCGATCCGGCTGGAACGGCAAAGGCATGTGGATCGCGCTGACGCCCGGATCAGCGTTCGAGGCAAAGTTTGCCAAATGCGGCCACGCCGCTGGCAAGCGTGCTGCTGAAATTCAGCCAGGTGAAGAAATCGAACTACTGCCGCACATCGATATGCGCTCGGCCGACGGATCGATGGTGATCGGCTGGCTCGCCTCGCAAACCGACATGCTCGCAGACGACTGGCTGATCGTCTGACATCCCAACCACATCCCTGAACCCAACTGAAAGGAAACTACTGTGACTGATAAAACCAAATCGAGCGTCAAGGATGACGCGAACAAAGATACCCTGAAGCCAAAGGAAGCTGCTGGAACAGACCAGGCTAATGTCCAAGCAGCGGGCGATAACAAAACATCGCAGCCTGCCAAAGACGTCGATGAAAAAGGAGCGATCGAGACCGGTACCGGCGAAAACACCCCAACTGAAGAAGGTGACACCGTAGACGCTTCCCCTGTGACAGCCCTCGACGCCGTTAAGGTCAAGGAACTGATCGATCAGATCGAAAACGCGGGTGGGCAATCGGTGATGGATCTCGCACATCGCCTTATGCAGGAGGAAGGGCTGAAACCCGTCGAAGGTGAAGCGGGTGCCAAATTGGTCACAATGGCGGGCGTTCGGTGTCGTGCCACGGATAATCCCGGCGCTACGTTGCAAAACTGGTGCAATGCCGCCCGTCGCGCTTTGCTGAAAGCTGCCTAGCAATGGCGCAACTACCACCCGTGCTGGCCAAACCATACAACGATCACGCAGCGATGGCTGTGCTTTCACGGCTTGATCCTAGCGATCAGGCTGAAGCCGACCACGCGCGTGGTGAACGATCGTCACATTTGCAGCTGTTTGCGGACTGGCGTGCTGTGGAGCCCGCACGGGTGGTATCGCTGGTGCTCTGTGCCGGCTCTGAAGCAGCCCCGATCCCGTTCGCGGTTCTGGGGCTGTCGAATACCGGTCAGGCAGGTGTGGCATCTGCTGCGTTGCTTGCCCGTGATCATTCCAAATTCAAGCGCCACCTGATGGCGACTTGCCTTCTGATCCGCGACCGCATGCCGCCGTTCTGCGTCGAGCACGGGATCCATCGCATCGAGGCGCGCACATGGGGGGGGCACCCCCGCGCCGGCCTGTTTTTGCGTAGCTGCGGTTTTGCCTTTGAAACTGATTTGCACGGCTACGGCCGTGAGGGTCGCACCGTCTTTCGTCAATTCGCCTGGATCAATCCAAATTTAGAACAGGACAACAGCCATGTGCATTAGCCAACCCAAAATGCCTTCGATCGCGGCGCCTAAGATCGCTGCATCAGATAATCGCGAGGCCAATCAGCAAGGTGACATCGAGGCACGCTTGCGCAAACGTCGGGCCGGTGCCGCTGCCAACGTACTGACCAGTGCGATCGGGATCCCGTCAACGGGAAAACTGGGGCAATCAGCATGAAACAGGATGCCGTTATCGAGAACGATCCGCGTGCGATCGAGGCAATGCGCCGCTGGGACGAGCTCAAGACCCGGCGGACATCATTTGAGCAAGACTGGGAGGATATCGCTGCCCTTATGCGGCCTCAGCGTGGTGGGTTTGGGCTTTATGATCACAAACGCCGCGATCAAGTGAAGCCGCTGTCCAGTGACCCGAGCCTCGCACTCGGCAGCTTTGCTGCCGGCATATATTCCAGCTTGACGAACCCGGCCAATCGCTGGGGCGGGTTCGAAACGCCGGACGAGGATCTGAACAAGTGGAGGCCCATGGCAGAGTGGAACGATCATGTCACCAACCGCGTGCTCGCCAGCTTCAGCCCGGCAGTTTCGGGGTTCTACGGTGCCACATTCCAGGCCTATTCGGACCTGGCAGGCTTCGGCAACGCAGCTGGCTACGATCAGATCGACACAAAGAACCGCAAGTTCATCGATGTCACCATGTCACTGGCAGAAGTTGTCGTTGATATCGATGCGCACGGCCGTGTGGTCGAAATGGTGCGCAAGTTCACCTTAAAACCTCGCGCCGCTGTCCGTGAATATGGCGAGACGTCCTTGCCGAAAAAGATCGTGGATCTGGCCACTGATGGCAAAAGCGATGACCTGGTGTTTTTCTACCACGTCGTCGTCAATGATCAGTTCGTTAAGGGCAAGCTTGGGCCGCGTGGTAAGCCTTGGCTGGCAGTTACAGCGTGTCAGCTTGAACGTGCGCTGGTCAAAATGGGCGGGCATGATGACATGCCTGTTTATTATCCCCGTTGGGATGTCGACAGCGGTATGACCTATGGTACCGGGCCGGGAATGATCGCCCTGCCGTCAGCACGTACCCATAACCTGATGGACGCGGCGACAATCCGCGCGGCCCAACATGCGGCGGATCCCACGAAGCTGGCGCCAGACCGGCAGGCTGTTCCCCTTAATGGCACCTTCCGCCCAGGTTCAGTGGTCTACGGCGGCGTCGATATGCGTGGCAATACCATGATCCGGAACATGGAACACGCCACCAATATCGGGCTCACGATGGAAGAAAAACGCGCCAAAAGCGAAGCGGTCAAAGAGGCGTTTCACTATTCGGTCATGTCGCTGGCGGGCCGCACCGGGGTCACCGAGGAAGAGACGCGCATTCAGGAAGAAGCGCGTTTGCGCAACTGGGCCCCGCATGCTGATCGGATCATGGAAGAGTACGCGGCGCGTAAGTTTGAACGTCGGTTTCGCCTGCTGTGGCGTGCAGGACAGTTGCGGCCACCGCCCCCTGAGGCCGCAGGCCAGCCCTTAAGGGTCCGGTACCAGTCCTCGGCCGCGATGGCGATGCGCGCGCGCGAAGGCGCGGCGGTGCGCCAGTTTATCGGTGATATGGGGCCGCTCGCCCAGATGAACCCGCGCTATCTGGACCGTCTGGACCCCGACGCGATCGCCGAGGCACTTCATGACGCCAGCCCATCCCTGCCTGCACGTATTTTGCGGTCACGCGATGACGCGGACGAGCTGGCCCGAGCACGTGCCGAGCAGGAAGCGCAGGCAAAACAAATGCAGATGATGGAACAGGCGGGGGGCGTCGCGAAGGATCTGGGTATCACGCTGGATGCGGGGGGCATGCAATGATCTGGGATCGTCTTTCCATTATTCGCAGCTTTTTCGGCCAGGGCGAAGCCGGCACACCCCAAGCGATCGCTCAAGACGGAGCGGCTGCAGAGGTCGCGGCACGGTGGCAAAAAGCCTTTAACCGGGATCCACAGCTTGCCGAGGATCTGATCCGGCAATCGGGACTGCTGAACCTGCAGCCGATCGACATGATCGAAGGCTACCCCCAGCCGGCCTCGATCGACCCGCAGCGACTGGCCTATGAAGCTGGCCGGCGTGACCTAGCCCTGCTGATCCTGTCGCAGGGGCATATTTCCCACCTTGAACTGAACCAACTTATGGAGAGCTTGGATGTACGTTAAATTTTTTCTCAAACCGCTGGTATGTTACGCACCAACTGACGGAGCCGCTGGCGCTGGCGCTGGCGGTGCTGCCGCGGCCGGAGCTGAAGGCGCTGATACCGTGACGGGCAACGCCGGGGCCGACACGATTGACGGCGGTGCCGGTGCTGACACGGTTGCCGCTGGTAATGGGGCCGATACAATCGCATCTGGGGCTGCCAAGTGGTGGGAAGATGCAAAATTCAATGACCATCGCGACCTGCTGGTCTCCAAAGGCCTGACCCTCGACGATAAGGACGAGGTGATCGCCCGCCTTGCCAAAGGCGAGAAGGCCGCGCAGATGAAGCTGGGCAAACCAGCTGACCAGCTGCTGTCCAAGCCCGGCAAGGGGGAAAGCGTTGCTGACTGGCTGAAGGCGAACGGATCGACCTTCGGTATCCCCGAGAGCGCCGACAAATACGACGTCCAGCGCCCGGAAAGCTGGCCGAAGGACGCGCCCTGGAATGATGCCCTCGAAGGCAAGGTGCGTGAAATTGGGCTTGCCAGCGGCATGTCAAACGATGCGGTCAACGCTATGGTCGGGCTATATGCCGAGAACATCATGGCCTTGGATAAGCAGGCGGCAGACGACTTTGAAAAGGGCAGCGCTGAAATGATGGCCGCGCTGGAAAAGGATTGGGGCGATCAGACCCAAGCCAAGCTGACCCTTGCCAGCCAGGCGGCGTCGGTCATCGCTGAGAAGGCGGGACTGGACGCGACAGCGATGGAAAACCTTGCCGCATCCCTCAAGCCCAAGATCGGCGACGCGGGCACGATGCGTGTCTTTGCCGCGATCGGCGAGATGATGGGCGATGACCAGATGGTCATGGGCGATGGTAGTGTCAGCTTAAACACGACCCCTGCAGAAGCCCGCGCAAAACTGAGCCAGCTTCAAAGCAAAGGCGGCGAATGGTATGAAGCGACATCTAAGAAAGACCAGCAGGCCATTGCGCGTCTGAAGCCTGAGGTCGAGCGGCTGACCAAGATCGCTGCCGGATAAATTGGCAATCCAAAATAGGGCGGGGTGTCGGCCCCGTCCGATGGAAAAAGGTGGTGGATATAACACGATAGGTTGCGCTCAAAGCGCTGTATGGCAACGCACGTAGCGTTCTATATAGAGATGCTTCGGCCGAGCATCGTCAAGGTCGTCAGGTTTGGTGGCGATCTAAACAAGTCTACTAATACAGCAACCGCCACACGTCGCGCTAGTTTGGCAACAGCTACGACCGTCTTGGGACAAGCCAAATCAATACGTGCTTTAAATGTTCTTGCTTGCCTACAAGCTTTTATTGCTTCGGCGGGGTTCTGAAACGACTCCACATTCCGCTTGAACCGTAGCAAAGTGAGTGAATGAACATAATTTTGCAACGCGCTTTTCGTGACACTTACCGTTCCCTCGGCGGTTTTGGTTTGGTGGCTACAATCTTGGCAGTACCAGTTGTAGGGTTTTGCTTACACTGGATCATTCAGGGTCGGCTAGCTATGGTGCCCGAATTCCAAGTTTGGCTTATCTATGGCGTTGCTGCTACAGGCGTTGTCTTCACAGTGTTGTTTCTTTGGAACTTGGTTTGCACTCCATTTCGGATGCGGAATGAAGAGTTTCTACTAGAAGTCGCTAAGAACGAAGCTCTGAGATTAGAGGTCGCTGAACTTGAGGAACTGATAAACCAGTCCTCGTCCCCAAAAAACGTGATCAGATCGAACCTAGCGGCTATCAATCCCAACATTCTCGCGGCGATCGACGAAGGCCAAGTTGATATTTATGTCGTAGCAGAGGAATCGAAATTTGCTGATGTGAATAGGGCTGCCGACACACCGGACGGCAGACAGCTTTTAACGTTGTCAGTTCACGGAATGGATATGGGTATCGATAACAGAATGCGCTCTGGCACACCCATAACGGATTCCATTGAGATTGGGACAAAAATTCACTTCACTGTAAACCCGAGACCCTCTTTAAGAGCCTGATCTATTTGGACCCCTCTTTTTTCCTTAACTGAACTAGGAAAAGAGCTAAGCACACCAGGTCTGGCGTTTTTTCTTGACAGACATCCAAATATCGCGATGACATCTATGTACGACGGGTGCCATCGCGATGCGATGTCCGTCTGATCAGGGACAAGCCCCTGCGCCCATGCAGCGATAAGCACAGGTCTGGTCCGGCTCCGCCCGGGTGCCCACTCCGAAATCTCACCAAGTAACGTTGATTTTTCGCAGGAGAGGGCACATGTCCTACGCGCAGCTGGTGGAAGCCCACCACAAACTTTCATACTCGAATAACGTCAAGATGGTCGCTCAGCAGGTTCAGAACCCGTTGCGCAATGCCGTGACGATGGTCCCAGCCACAGGCGAGGCGCAAGACGCCGCGGACCTGCTGGGCAAGAAAGACTACATCGAGGGCGAGGATTATTCCCGCCGCAACCCAGACAATCCGACGCTCCGCAGCCGCCGTTGGTTGGTCCGCCCGAACGTGATCGAAGATGGCGAATACGTTGACAAGGAAACCAAGTTCGATGCGGCAATGGACCCGACATCCGCGCTGGTGCGCAACTCGGTCATGGCCGTTGAGCGTGGTGTCTTTGATCGCATCCTGGGCATTCGCAAAACCAGCTCGGGCTTTGTCGCCTCGGGCGGCGGCATCATGGGCCGCGCGATCGAAGGCAAGCGTCCTGGTGGTGCGCCGATCCCGTTGCCCGGTGCAAACTACATCGCCGCTGACCTGGGCACACCCGGCACGGCATATGGCTTGGGACTGTCCAAGATCCGCGCAGCTTGCGAAGCGATGGAGCTGGAAGACTTCGGCCTTGAGACTGACGACGAGATCTACGGTCTGATCACACCCAAGCAAAAAACCGACCTGATCAATCTGGCGGTCGAAACGGGCAAGAACCTCAACCCCTTCGAGGTGGACAATATCCGCAACGGTAAACCCGGCATGTTGCTGGGGGTGAACTGGTTGTTCTCCAACCGTGTGCCCAAAAACAGCAGCGGGCAGCGCCTGATCCCCATCTGGTCCAAGGCGAACGTTGCCGCGGGCGTCTGGCAGGATGTTGAAGGCGACATGTGGAATGATACTTCGGCAAAAAACATGCCGTACATCTACACCGACGCCTACATCGATGCCGTCCGCATCGAAGACGTTGGTGTTCGCATCATCCCCTGCGCCGAAGACTGATCCCGATCCTATCCGGGGCAGGCTCGCTGCCCCGTTGATCCCCGAAATTTGAAATAAGGAAATGAGACATGCCCTTGAAAAATGGCTCCTCTGATCTGATCCATGATTTCTATGACATGGATGACTATCCCGCAGATCCCGCCCAGGCACGCGGGCGGCTGATCATCGCAACGGGTACACTCACCAACGCGGCAGATGACAGCACCGGGTCGAAATATCATCTGGTTGATCTGCCATCGAGCTGCATCCTGCACTTCGACACATTCTTCGATGTCGCAGCTGATGGCTTTGCGCAAATCGTGATTGGCACCGAAACCGACACCGATGCACTGGTCGATGTCTTGAAGTCCGCTGGCAACCTGCACAGCCCGATCGCGAAAGGTGATGCGAACCATGGCAAGCGCCTTTGGGAAGTTCTGGGGCTGGCAAAAGACCCAGGCGGCAATATCGGCCTTTGGAAGCACGCCGAAGCTGACGCCGTCGCAGCCGGCAATATGCCGTTCCAGATCCACTACATCACCGCCTGATCCGGACCGTGTGACATTCGGCGGGGCAGTGATGATTGCCCCGCCCGTTTCCCAAAGAGGCACTCATGGCCACACCCATCGCAACAGCAAGCATTGTTCGGCAAGCCTTCCGTTTTATGGAAGTGACGCCACCGAGTTCGGTGGCAGACAGCTCCGAAGCGGCCAGCGATGCAAACGAGCAATATCCCATCGCTCTGAATATGTGCCTGGAACAGGAAGACTTCAGCTTTGCCCGCCGTTTTGCCACGCTTCAATTGGCGAACATTCCCGAAGGTGAACGTGCCGATCCCGATATGCCGTTCTTTTACCCGCTGCCGGATGATCTGCTGAAACTGCGAAATGTTACGCCAAAAGGTACGAAGTGGCGCATCGATGGCCGGTATCTGCTGGCTGACAGCAACGGTGGTATCAGCATTCGATACACGAAGGTGATCGACAAAGAAGCGCGACTGCCCGCAACTTTTCAGACTGCTGTCAGCTATCAGCTCGCCAATCTTTTGGCCCCCACATACGTTGGATCCCGTACCAAACGCGCAGACCTCGTCACAGACGGTGCGACTGCCCTGCGCATGGTGATCGACAATGATGCATTGTCGGCAAGCGCTTCCCGCTGGGATGGCCAGCCTGATCAAGGTGATTGGGCTAGCGAGGCCACCCGGTGACCAGGTCTCGCACCCCACAGTATTCATTTTCGAGCGGTGAAATCTCACCGCTGCTGTGGTCGCGTCCCGACTATCAGCGCAATCAGACTGGCCTACGAAAACTGAATGGATATATCCCACTTCGCCAAGGCGGGTTTACACGTGCACCAGGAACGATCTTCCGAGGCTATACCCGCAACAATGCCAAAGCGCGGCTTATCGACTTTGAATTCGCCGAAAACGATGCGCTGACACTGGAGTTTACCGCTCTGCGCATGCGTGTTTGGCGCTATGGTGTCTTAGTCAAAGTTGGTGGGGTCCCATACGAGCTCACCACGCCCTACGACGAGGCTGCCTTAGACAAACTTCAGTGGGTACAGTCGGCGGACGTCATCTATATTTGCGATGGCACGCAGCCTATTCAGAAGCTGTCACGCTTTGCATTGGATAATTGGACGATCTCGGCGCTGCAATTGGATGCTGGTCCGTTTCGTATCCAAAATCTTGATGAAGAGAAGACCATCCAGTGCTCAGATATTTACGGGGCAATCGCTGTATGGACAGCAAATGAAAGTCTTGCCGTCGGCGACGTGCGTAAGCGTGGACCCCGGGTCTATGAGTTCAAGGGTAACGGGCTATTCAATAGCCCAGGCTCAGTTGGTCCCAATCCTCCGGTCCATGATGACGGAGAGCAAGGTTATTCGTGGGAGGCCGGTCCGGATGAAACGGTAACGTCTTATTGGCTGTATCTCTATACGACCCCCGCCACCGGCACGATCGACCTCAGCTCGAACGTTGAGTTGTTTACGGCTAATCATGTCGGAACACTTTTTCGACTGGAGCCGACAGACCTGCAAAATATCCCGTTGTGGACCGGCAATACCGATATCGGGATCGGCGATCAGATGCGGTACGGTGGAAACATTTACGAGCTGACAGCCGGGGACAACACAGGAGTAAACCCACCGGTTCATGAGGAAGGGGAACAGCTCCTCAACAAGTCCGAAGGCACTAAATGGCGCTTTGTGAGCGATTTGGTAGGCGTCGTGCGTATCAAAACGGTGGCAGACGGGTATTCCGCGACAGCTGATGTGCTGAGCGAAATACCAAGCCCAGTGATCGACGAGCCAACCTATCGGTGGTCCGAGGGGGCATGGTCTGAAATCTACGGCTATCCCAAAAGTATCGAGATCTATGACCAGAGCCTGTTCGCAGCGTTTACCCCAACTGACCCGCGCGGAGTTTGGGCGTCTACGCTTGGAGACTTTCAGGATTTTGAACCAAGCGTAGAGGCCGATGGATCGTTCTCCTACACGATCTCAGGCAGCGATAGTCAAAACTCTGGAACTTGGCTGCGACGCGCGCGCCGCGGTATCTTTATTGGTGCCTTGGGCGAGGTCATCCGGGGCTTTTCCAACGCGAGCGGTCAGCGCATCGGACCAACAACATTTGACACGTCCGTTGAAGCAACCGACGGATCGCGCCCGATCCGTCCGATCAACCCTTATGGCTACCCCGTGTTCGTCACGAAAGACGGCACGCGCATTGAGGAAATCCGTTACAGTTTTGAAGAGGACGGGGGTAAACCGGTCGAGCTTTCTTTGCCGTCTCAGCATCTCGGTGCCCCGGGGTTTGAAGAATTGGCGTGGCAGTCAGCACCGCAGCGCCTCGCATGGATCCGTCGAGGCAACGGTGATCTAGCCGTCATGCTGTACGATCCTGAAGAGCAGGTTCTTGGTTGGGCGCGCTGTTCAGTGGCGGGCGGTTTCGTTGAAGCCGTATCGGTTTCAACAAGCGCTGATAGCAAAAGCGATATTCTGACTATTGTCGTACGCCGCGTGATTGATGGCGCGACTGTACGGATGATCGAAGAGCAGGCGGTGGTGTTTGGAATTATCGCAGGTGACCAGCCTATCAGTGATGCGATCCATTTCTTTTCTGTCAGCCAGTTCCAGCCGGAAACCCCCAGCAAGACGTTTTCTGTTCCGCATCTGGTCGGCGAGAAGGTCTATGCTTGGACAGAAGCGGGACAGTTCGGCCCCTTTGTCGTTCCTTCTTCAGGCGAAGTGACATTGGATAGTGCTGTATCTAAGGCGTCGATCGGTCTGTTTGACAATGAGCATGAAGCAGAATTGCTGGATATTCCCGCACCGGCACGGGATGGATCCTCGATCGGCCGCAAAAAAAAGCTGCATGCCGGATCAGGCATTGTCCTTTTGAAGACCGCAGCCGGCCACGTCCAGTCAGTTGAGCGTAATTTCAAACAGCAACCTCGATACGGCCGGTTTCAAGAATTGGTCCCGCAGCAAATCGCATCGGAAATCGTGACAGCATACGATGGCACCGCGCGCCTCGATACAACGTCTGGGTTTGCCGACGAAGTGTCCCTGAGGTTTACCCCTGATGGGGGTGCCCCCATGACGATCGGCGCGATCATTCCGAACATTGAGGAGGCGAACGCCTGATGTGTGAGGTGATTACCACGGCACTGTTTGCGGCTTTATCTGGTGGTGGTGCAACAGCTGCTGGCGCGACAGCAACTGCCGCCACAGCAGGCGCGGGACTTGCAAATTTGGGTACCCTCTTGGCAATCGGGGGAAGCCTTTACCAAGGGGTATCGGCCAACCGGGCGGCAAAGCAGAATGTGGCCCTGATCGAGCAGCAGAAACGCACCGAAGCCCAATTGACCGCTGTGAAGGATCAGCGAGAACGGATGCGATTTGCCTCCGCGATATCTCAGCAATCAGCGGAACTTGCGGGACGTGGGGTGAACCTCAATAGCCCTACTGCGGTCCTATTAGGCCAGACTGCTGCAAGAGAAATGTCTTTCAACTCTCAGTCTATTCGTAGCGGGGGGCAAGCGCAGCAAGCCGAATTGACCGGTGAACAGCTCATAACATCGTCGCGCGGGCGTAGTGCTTTGCTGAAAGGCGGCATGTCAGCGGCAGGTAGTTTCCTCACGAAAGCGCCCGACATGTGGCCGGCGCTAGGCTCATGACCTTAACTGTCCCTAAAGCTGGTAGTGATGCCGGCCGCGCCCCCCGTGTTCGGGTCGAAGCGGCTCAGACCGGTGACGTGGTTGCCCGTTTTGGTGAAGTTGCCAAGCAGATCGGTTCCGCCATGGAAACCGACTATCTTTCACGCGAAGCGCAACGGTTCCAAACCGATTTGACGGCGGACATGAATGATCTGCGCCTGCAGGTTTCGCAAATAGGAGATCCTGACGCAGCTGACTACGCCTGGCAGAAAGGCGTTGAAGGTCTAAAAGATGCCTATATCACCGGTCAAACCGAGGATGGCCGGCCGCGCGTCAGCGAGAAAAACATAGAGCGCTTCGGCCTGACGTTTGATGAGCTTAATAATCGCAACACGTTTTCATTGGGCAAGCAAACTTTGGCGGCGCGCCAGTCACAGCGCGAAGCCGATTTTATCAAATACTCGCAAATCGCGACACAGCAGGGTGCTGTCAGCGATCCAGAAATGCGCGCAACGCTGCTGGGGCAGGGCTACGATAAAGTCGACGAAATGGTCGCCCAGGGTGTCATCGATGCAGCCGAAGGCGAGCGTCGCAAGATCGGGTTGACCGAAAACGTCGACAATGCACGCGCGATCGACATGGTGTCGAACAATCCCGAAGCATTTCTGGCAGCCAGCGAAAGCGGCGACTTTGGCGGATTGCCCGCTGACATTCAGGCCCGGTACCGCGTCCAGGCGCAGGGCAACATCGACCGTGCTGCAGCAGCTGCCCACACGGCAGCCGAAAAGGTCGCAAAAGAACAGGCCGCGATCGTTGCAGACCGGCTGGAGGCCATCCGCGATGTGCGCGCTGGCGACATGAAATCCGTCGATGAAGCCTGGCTGGCAAGCGACGAAGCCAAGGCATCCCCCGATTATCCGGAAACCATGGCGGCGCTGTCGCTGTCGAACGAAGAACCGATGCTTGCGCAGAAGACGCCTGCGCAGCTCGAAGCGATGATCGCGGGCGAAGAGGCACGGCCGGTTAAACACAAATATCAGACCGAGCGGGTCAAGGTTCTGCGTGATCTGAAGGAAACGGCGCAACAGGCCTGGGAAAAGGACCAGGTCGCATATGCGCAGGAGGTCGGTCTTTATGTGCCGGATCTGCCCGACTTCGATCCAGCAGATCCTGCTGCCTACGGCAAGGCTTTGCGCGGCCGGCAAGCAGCTGCGCAATCTCGTGTCGAAGAGGGCTACGTCAAGCGTCCGGTTGCCTTGTCCGACGCAGAGCGCGCCGAGATCGAGACGCGCGCAAAGTCTGATCAGCCGGTTGCAGATCGTCTTGCCCTGGCAAAATCGCTATCGATCGGCTTTGGCGGGGAAGCACGGACAGAAGCGCAGCGGCTGAACGAAGATCCGGTCTTTGGCTGGGTGACATCGCTGGTGTCGAAAGGTCTGCCGGACAAGACGGCCCGCGAGATCCTTGCTGGTCAGACGAAGCTGGATCAGAAAACGGTTGCGGTGCCATCCCGCGCCCAGGCGATTGAGGAGTTTCATACCCAAACGGAAAACAACTTCCGTGATCTGCCGGGTATGACCGAAGCGGTGATCGGTGCTGCCATCGCTCACTATGCAGAAACCAACCCGATCGCTGATCCGTCCGAAATGGACGGCGAGGCGTTCCAGCGATCTGTGAACCTTGTGCTGGGCGCAACCCAAGGGCGTAACAACGATCTGTCCGTCGGCGGTATCCAGCGGATCGATACGGACTGGCTGGGCAAAGGGTATTTGCTGCCATTGCCGCCCGGGATCGCAGCAGAGGACGTCGAAACAGTTATCGGCACTGTTGAAACGGATCTGCGCAATTCCGACATGACCCGGCTTCAGGCAGCATCGATCGCGGGCATTCTGCCCGACTTCGAAGGCAGTGATCCTGCAGACATCTGGCAAGATACCGAGCTGGTACCGTTCTGGCCCGAAGGCGACCACGCGCCGATCTATGTTCTTCAGCGCACCCGCAACGGACGGCCGACGTATCTGGCGGGTGAAGACGGCAGCGTCTTCAAGCTGGATCTGCAAAAACTGATCAGCGGGGTGTCGCAATGACAATCCTGGTTGAAGAACCGCAGAACCCCGAGGGCGTGACGGCCGCAACACCCGAGCTTTCGTTTGGCGAGAAGTTTTCGGCCGCCTGGAAGGAACAGACGGTGCGCCCGGATGTCTGGTCCTACTCCAGCCGTGTCAAGCTGGGCTACAAGCGCGAGATCTTCGATAGCCTGCCTTCAGAGGCAAAGCAAAGGTTGGCTGCCGGTGAGCAGCCATTTGCGATTGATACCGACGCGGCGGATAGCGCTCTGTTTGAAGAGGCGCAAAAAGCCCGCAAAGAAACGCCCAACGACTGGATCAATCTGCCCACCAGCGCAGACGAGCTTGAGGAAAAAACCCTGAAGCGCCGCCAGGATGAATTGAAGGAAGCACAGGATCTTCTGGCAATTGACGGCGGCGGGTTCGCAGGTTTCGTCGGCGGCAGTGCGCGCGCGATGACAGATCCGCTGAGCCTTGCAATGCTGCCCCTTGGCCTTGGTTCGGGCAGCCTGATGCGCCTGACCTTATCCGAAGCTGTTCTAGGTGGCGCAAGCGAAGCGCTGCTGCTGCCGCGCGAATATAGGGTTGCTGGAGAACTTGGCATCGAAGATCCAAACCCGGTCGCACGCATAGCTCTTGGGGCTGGCCTGGGCGGCGGCTTTGCTCTCGGCATCGGCGGAGCGGCCCGCATGCTGTCCTACGGCGCATTGCGTCGTGAAGGTGCCAAACAGGCGGGCAGGGCAGGTCAAGCCACAGACGTCGATGCGGTCAATCAGGCCTATGAACGGTTGAGCACCCTTCAGGATCTGGATGCTGATGTGCCTGCGTCCCCAGCCGCGCCCTGGGCAAGACCTGCGCCACCGAATTGGGAAGCGATCAAGAACGGGATTTTTGTTGGTGAAAGCGGTGGCGATTACAACGCGCTGTTTGGCTATCAGAACCGGACCGGCGGTCGCTATGCGAATGTGAAACTGACCGAGATGACGGTTGATGATGCGATCGCGTTTTCCAACGTCAACGGCGACTATGGGCAATGGGTTAAAGGGCAGATCGGGCGGGTCGCCACTCCAATGGGTGCCTACCAGATTGTCGGCACCACGCTGAAGGCGGCCAAGAAGGGCTTGGGTCTGACTGGCAAAGAGGTCATGAGCGAAGATCTTCAGGATCAGCTGGGCATGTGGATCTATCGCCGTCAGGGCACCGGCGCTTGGGAAGGCTATCGGGGGCCGCGGAGCCAGCCGCCACGCATGGCAAGCGGAGACGCACCGGCACCTGAATTCACGGGCTACACCAGTCGGGGCTACACTGGCACCGGGCAGGTCGCCGTCGGAGACAATCTTCGCATCGATGTCGAATATCAGGTTGTTGACCTGTCCAGCTTGCGCCAGGCGGCGGGCGATCTGCAGCCGCGTGACCGTGCGCGGGCGGCATCCGATGCCTGGGTGGCTGACACGGCCGCGCGGCTTGATCCAGCGCTGTTGATGCCCAGCCCGACGGCCGACCGTGGCGCGCCAATTGTGGGCCCCGACAACATGATCGAAAGCGGCAACGGCCGCGCGCGTGCAATCGGGCGCGCCTATGCTGAAAACCCCGATCGCGCGGCAGCCTATCGCCAGCAGATCGAGTTGACCACGGGCCAGCCCATCCCTGAAGGTATCACGGAACCTGTCCTAATCGCACGCCGCCAGACAGCGCTTTCCAGCGGCGACCGTCGCCAGATGGTGGTGGAAGCGCAGGACAGCGGTGTTGCGCGCATGAACGCCACGGAGCGGGCGCAGGTAGGCCAGCGTGCGCTGACGGCTGATCTGATGTCCCGCTATGTGCCCGGCCGCAAATTCAGCTCAGCTGAAAACCGCGACTTCGCCAGGGCGTTTTCAGGATCCTTTCCCAGATCCGAACGTAATGCCTTTTTCGACAAGGATGGCGCGCTGTCGATCGACGGCGTGCGTCAGCTCAACGACGCTGTCTTTGCTCGCGCCTATGAGGCCCCCGACATTCTAGCCCGCTACGTTGAGACTGAACCTGGTGAACTGCGCAGCCTTCTGGAAGCGCTGTCGGAAGCAGCGCCAGACATCGCGCTGCTGCGCGCCGAGATCGAGGCAGGCAATGTCCGGCCGGAAATGGACATCACGCCGTTTGTCCTCGACGCGGCACGCCTGATCATGTCGGCCCGTGACTTGGCAGCACGCGAGGGCAGCACGGCCGCGAAAGTCGTTGAAGAAATGCTTGACGACATTGACTTGCTTGATGGCGCTGTAGCCCCGCTGACGCAGGCGCTGGTGCGTCATCTGGTGCCCGGCGGCAAGCAGGCCCCGGCAGCCAAGATCAGTGCCTTCCTAAAGCGCTACGTGGACGAGGCGCGCAAAGCCGGCCGCACGGGCGATGCCCTGTTTGAGCAGCCCGGCCCGTTGGACGTTCTAAAGGCGATCGACAGCCGAGCGTTTGGGGATCTGGTGGAAACCGGCGCGGCGCGGATGGCAAACCCGGTGCCGGCACAGGTCGATGCTGAAGTGATCCCGGCCGAGGCGTTTGCCAAAGGTGCTGCATCGCCGGAAGCGCAGGCAGCTGATGCGCTGGCTTTCGACCAGCTGGTCGAAGCGCAGCGGGCGGCCATACGCGCCAACGCATCGGCCCTGGCTGACGTGGCCGACGATCTGGAATTCAAGGTCGAAGGCGGCGAGGTCATCTCGCTGCGCGATTTCATGGAAGATTTGGACGCGGACGAAACGGCTCAGGCCGTCATAGACGCGTGCACACTTGGGGGGGCACGCTAATGGCGAACCTGCACGACTGCATCCAACGGGCGATGGATGCCAAAGAATTGGACACGACGCGCGGCCGCGCGATCTTGTCCGAATACGATCAGCTGGTGGCGCGGTACGAACAGGCGATGCCACGTCACCAAGCTGAAGCGACAGCCGCGGCCAATTTGAAAGAGGCAACTTCAAAGGCCCGGCTGTCGCGCCGACACAAAGTACTGAACCAGCTGCAATCGATGCAACGGATCCGCAACCTGGTCGAAACTTCCGATGACCCGCTGCGGGCCGTGCGCGCGCTACTGGCGCATCAGGAAGGTTTCGACTTCAAGGGCGAGAACGTCCAGGCGCTGAGCGACGCGATGATGCGATCTGTCAATGCCGGTCTGAACGACGTCATGCGCACCACAGGCCGTAACATCTTTGGCAACAGCCGCGAAAAGGTCATGCTGCGCGACTTGATGCGCGAGCTGCACTTGCAGGACAGTGGCAACGCCAAGGCCAAGGTGATGGCTGATGCCGTGCGCCACCAGCAGCGCCGAATGCGGCAGATGTTCAATGCCCATGGCGGCGACATCGGCGCGCTGGACGATTTCGGCGTATCCCACAGCCATGATACCGCACAGATCCGCAAGGCTGGCTTTGACGTCTGGTCGCAAACCGTCGCGCCCAAGCTTGACTGGTCACGGATTACGGATTTCAGAACCGGCAAGCCTTTTGCGTCAGCAGCTGGCGCAATGCCCCGGAAGGGCGATGCCGATGCGTTTTTAAAGGATGTCTATGACGGGATCACGACGCGCGGCTGGGACACGCGTGAGCCATCGCTGACCGTTGGCGGCAAGGCGCTTTATAATCGCCACGCCGAACACCGGGTGCTGCACTTCAAGGATGGCGATGCCTGGTTGGAATACAACAAGGAATTCGGCACGTCCGACCCGTTCAGTGCGATGATCGGCGGCTTGCATGGCATGGCCCGCGAAGTGGCCCAGATGCGCGTCTTGGGTCCGAACCCGCGCATGGGACTGGAATATGCCAGCCAGGTCGCGCGCAAAAAGCTTGAGATGGCGGGCGATCCAAAGATGCTTGCCAAGGCAGACCAGTCGGCAAAGCGTGCCCGCACCTTACTGGCCCATGTCGATGGATCTGTGAGTGCGGCGGAGAGTGAAGGCTGGGCGCGATTTTTCGGAGGGGTGCGAAACACGCTGACAGCAACCCAGCTTGGGTCCGCGATCCTATCGACGCCAACGGATATGGTGACGATCAGCCATGCGGCCGCTGCAGTCGGCATGCGCCCGACTAACGTTCTGTCAAGGTCGGTCCAGCTGATGTCGAGCAGCGCGACACGCGAAACCGCTGCGCGCATGGGCTATGTTGCGGACACATTGGCTTCTACTGGCCAGGCGGCTGCGCGTTTTACTGGCGATGTCATCTCGGGCGAGTTCACCGGCCGGCTGTCGGATTTTGTCATGCGGGCGTCAGGTCTTTCGTTCTGGACCGACATGAACCGCACCGCGTTCAAAATGGAGTTCTCTGGCTTTCTGGCTGACAATGCCGATCGCGCCCTTGACGACATCGATGCGCCACTGCGCAAGCTGTTCGAGCAACGAGGCATCACGCACCAGGACTGGGATCTGTTGCGCGATGTCCAGACGCAGTTCGTAGCACCTAATGGTGCCAATTTCATCACGCCCCAACACTGGCTTGAGCATCAGACGATTTTGCCCCGGGTCGAAGCCGAAGGGTTGGCCATGCGTCTCCAGATGGCGATTGAAGAGCAGATGGAATTTGCCGTTCCCACCGCGAACGTTGAGATGCGCGCCGTAACAATTCAGAACAACGCACCCGGTTCCTTTATGGGCGAGCTGGCCAGATCGGTCACAATGTACAAATCCTTTGGGCTGTCGCTGTTCATCAATCAGTATCGCCGCTTCATGTCCCTGCCGTCGCCGCTGGATAGGGCAAAATACGCTGCCACAATGGCATCTGGTCTGCTGCTTATGGGCGGGCTGGCCATCCAACTGAAGGAACTGTCCAAGGGGAACGATCCTCGGCCAATGAATACGCTAAAGTTCTGGGGCGCAGCACAGATGCAGGGCGGTGGCTTCAGCATCTTTGGGGACTTTCTGGCTTCAGAGACAAACCGATTTGGCGGTGGCTTGGCGGAAACGATCGCGGGGCCAGTCGTGAGCTTAGGCAGCAGTATCATCAAACCCGTTGCGTCAAACGCACGCCGTCTGGCGGAAGGCAAAGACAGCCTGCTGGGACGCGATGCTGCTAACTTCCTGCGCTACAACACGCCAGTCGCGTCGAGCCTTTGGTATCAGCGGCTCGCCTTCGATCGGCTGGTTGCTGATCAGGTCCAGTCCTTTCTGGATCCCGAGGCCGAAACCCTCTGGAAAAAGCAGATGCGCAAAAAGGCCAAGGACTACGGCACGTCGACGTTCTGGGATCGCGGCGCGCTTGCCCCATCCCGCCTTCCCAACTTTTCCAACGTAGGAGGTGGATCATGACCCGCGATGTCCTTTCGACAGACCCAAGCTACCCCATTAACGGAGCGGGGCCTTACGAGTACCTGAACCCGTACCGAGAAGGTGCTTTGCTTGTCCGCATCGAGCGCGACGGGACCTTGGTCACGCTAGATGTCAGCGCCTATACGGTCGATCCGGTTTCTAGCGACGTAAGCGGTGGCATCATCTTATCGGATGCGGCCGCCGCCCTGTACGATGGTGGGGATCTCTTTATTTCCAGGCGCACTGCCGTTGAGCAAGGTTGGAGCGGCATGTCGGCGCGCGAGGTAGGCCTGACGGCCCAGCTCGATTGGATGGTCGAAACGATCCAGGACAACGCCCGAGAAGTCAGTCGATCGCTAAGGTCTACCACTGCGATCGATCCCGGTGTGTTTGCGCCCCGACGTGCCCTTATCTTTGATGAATTCGGCAGGTTGGTTCCCGGTCCCTTGGCCGATGAGATCGAGGAGGCTGGCAAGAACGCCGGCATCGCGATCGACCAAGCGCAGATCGCAACCGAACAAGCCGAAATTGCCACCACTGCCGCGCTACCTGACACGCTGATGTTTTTCGTCCGCGAAGATGAAACGTCGGCAACCTTCGTCACGGCGCAGCGGGCCATCATTTCCGACCCCGGCCCCGGCCCTTATCCGACAATCACAATAGAGGTGCCTTAATCATGGCGACAGAACTTAATCTTTTGAAAGCAGAAGCCGTGCAGCAAATCGCTGATGATCTCGCAGCGCTGACCGCATCCGACCGCGCCCAAACTACAGCGGATCGCGTGGCAACGGGTGAGGACGTAGCTGCATCTGAGCTTCTTGTAGGCGAGGCAGAGGCCGCACGGGACGAAACATACATCGCACGGGACGCCGCCCTCGCTGGCGCGGAGGGGCTCTACACCTCGACGGCAAATGGCATCGCAGCCACCGACGACGTGGCGGTCCCGAGCGAGACGTTTATCGTGGCGGATAGCACGGGCTGGACTGTTTACGAAAATGACGGGGGCGTAGCGGTGTACGTCAGCGGACCCTTTGAGCCTATTTCGTCACTGGTCGGGATCGGGAAGAATTTGCACAATCCGGCGGGCATCCTTGCGGGCCGAACCGTTCACACAGATGGGCGTCTTTTGACATCATCCGTTACCCGCGTATCGGGGGCGGTGCCTGTAGTTCCCGGCGAGAAGTATACGATCAGCGGCGTCGGGCCTAACACTCTGCGCGTGGGTGCGTTCCCTACTGCCGCCGAAACCGTAGGGCTGCAAGGCGTCCTCCTTGGAACGATTGCAGCGGGCGTCCCTGAACGCTCGGCAACCTTCACTATCCCTTCTGGGTATCCGTTCCTGCGGTTCGACGTTACCAGAACCGCGACGGACGATGATAGCTTTGATTTGTCGGCATCTGTTCGACGCGGCGAGAAAAAGACTGAATACCCGTACCAGCCCCAGATCAAGTCTGAGTTGATCGAAGAAGCCATTGAGGATTGGACGCTGCGAAAAGACATTCTTTACGCGGCGTCGGAAAATATGTTCAACCCTGACGATTGCAATTTTATAGCCCGGTACTCAACCAGCTTGTTGGAGTTCACTGCCGATGAATTGGGGATTGCGGCGTCTAATTACATGCGGATTGAAGAAGGTGAAACCTACACCGTCAGCGCGGGTGAAGGTGGTGGCGTTGGCGGTTTGTGGCCCGCTGGTGATGGTGGAACTCTTGGGGCCATGCAAGCTGGCTACTTTGCGGAGAAAGGCGACAATAAAGCGATTGCGAACGTAACATTTACGGGATCGGGTGTAGTCCGTCGCTTCACAGTGCCGGAAGGTCTAGGTGCCCGTTACATGGTGCTTTCCGTTTCAAAGGAAAACGACGACATCGCGTCAACCACTCTTGCGGGGAATGTGCAAGTCGAGCGTGGAACGGTGGCAACTGCGTTCAAGGCGTACGACGCAACTGACAAGGTGATTCCCGAAGCGCTTCCAGACTACCTATCGCGGGATAAGATCGCGGAGATTGACGACGCAAAGTCGGACGCGGCGCTTGCCCTTTCGACTGCCCTCTCGTCTACATCTTCTGTGGCACAGCAAGCGGCGATTGTCGGGCCTGTCACCTTGGCCGATTTCAACCATGTTATCCAAGTGGGGCAGTCCCTTGGTGTCGGTGCGGCGGGGCAACCTGCTTTGCACACTGTCGGTTGGGATAGCAATTATCTGACGTTTGCGGGGGGGCCAAAGTCTATCCCCGTGGCTGCGGGTGGTGACGCTGCCGATACCGCTTCTTTCGTCACGTTGATTGAGGACAACAACAGCCCCGACATCGGGACGAACCGTGGCGAGACAGGGCTTTGGTCTGCGGGCCATGCTCTTGCGCAAGCTGTTGTCGCGGAAACAGGGTCTTACGGCGGTAAGGGCAAGTTCATTTTCACAGCCCCCGGCGAAGGCGGTCAGTCGATCAGCAACTTTGTCAAAAGCACCGACCCTGAAAGCTGGTGGCAGACAATGTTCTTGCCTTCTATTCGGGCGGCGAAAGCTATCGCGGACGCAGCCAGTGCGACCTACGCGGTGCCTGTTATTTTCTGGGTGCAGGGTGAAGCGAACCTTGGTTCCTCCGGGTATGCTGCCAGCCTTTCGCAGTTGTTCGATGATATGGCCGAAGCGGTACGGGCGGAGACTGGTCAGACGTTTGACCCGCACTTTGTCAGCTACATCACAAGCTATGCTACGCTTTCGAACGACCCCACTACCTCCACGCGCGGCGGGACACTGGGACAGGCGGCGGTTATCCGTGCGCGGTCTGATGTCCACCTTGGTCCCGTGGTGTACGCATTGCCCCATGCAAGCGACGACATCCACCTGATTAACGAAGGGTACGCCATGATGGGCGCGGTCTTTGGGCAAGCGATTGCGGATATTTTGGCCCGCGACCTAGAACCTCGCCGCTTGGCTTTCCGTCATGCTTATGCGGGACAGGAAAAGACATCGGTCGAAGTCGTGTTTGACGTGACAGGCGGCGCTCTTATCCTCGACGGGGAGAGCATCGCGCAGGCGGAGAACTACGGCTTTGCGGTGCTGGATGACACGGGCGAACCAGCCATTACCTCCATCGAAGTGAACGGCAACCGGATTACGCTGAACCTTGACCGCGCCTTGGGGGTAAATCCTTCGGTTCGGTACGCGGTTGATGACCACCCTGCCGGATCGTTAGCGGGTCCAAGCGTGGGCGTGGGTAACCTGCGCCTGTCAGGATCGTTTAACGTCTCTGACGTGGACGCGGACGCCTACTTGTGGTGCCCGCATTTCATGGAGCCTGTAGTGGTTCCGGCTGGGTAACCCATGAACGGCTTTGACCTTCCCAGCTTCCTAGAAGCCTATGGCCTGCCCGGTCTGATTATCGTCGGGCTGGCTATCGTCGTGAAGGCGTTGTGGGCGCGGCTTAACGAGCAAGTCGACGCCCGCTTTGACGATCATAAAGCGCACACCTCCCAGATGGCCGACAACACCAAAACGCTGGATGCTGCGCTGCGCTACATTGAAGGGAAAGGCCGTGATTAAGAATTTGTTCAAGGCTTTTAAGCGCGCTTCCAATGCGATCAAAAATTTCAAGTCTCCCCAGAACGCCTTCAAGGCTTTGAAATCACCCAAGCGCCCGACCCGAGAACAGGTTGACGCAGTACAGGCCCGCGAGGTTGCCGAGGCATCCAGACAGCGCCTTGCCAATGCCATCGAAGAACGCACCGGACAGGTCAACAGTCTGGTGATCGGAGTTTTACCAAAGCGAGGCCAAGAGCAATGACGATCCTTATTTTTATTCATAGTGCCTTGGCCGTTGCTGCGGTGGCGCTGATGCTGTTGGTGACTATCGGCTTTGCGCCGCACCTGCGGTTTCGTGGGCATGACGCAAACAGCCTTATGAGCGCCTTTGTCGCGCTGACCAGCGGGCTTGTCTGGGTGCGCCTCCTTTGGTGGTCGATCCTGCGGCCGTTGTTTGGCAGCGCAGGCATCATGGAACCCGGCGTATTCACCCTATCAGGCCAGACCGTCAACGCGGTCTTTGCCTTTTGGTCCGTCGTCGCAGCTCTGGCCGCGCTTGGGGCCCTGCATCGCAGCCTGCCGCTTGATCAACAACATCACTACAACTGGCTTACCGCGCCCTTCTTCCCGCGCCGTGGGCCCTGCCTTTGGAGAGTATGAAGATGGGAAACCTGAGCAAGAACTTTAGCCTGCACGAATTTCGCTGCAACTGTCACTGGAAGGCACCGCACCTGCCACGGTGCGAACAGATCCCGCCCCCGAAGGAGCTGGTCGACGCTCTCCAGGACGTGCGGGATCACTTTGGTAAGCCGGTTACGGTCCATTCCGGCCATCGCTGCCCGCCCTATAACGCCTATGTTGGTGGGGCATCTGCATCGCAACACATGAAGGCCACCGCGGGGGATTTCACCGTCGAGGGTGTATCGCCCAACACGGTCCAGGAATACCTGCTCAAGCGGTATGCCGACACCAAGGGCATCGGCCGGTACAACACCTTCACCCACATCGATGTGCGTGGGCACAAGGCGCGTTGGGATAACCGCCGATGATCTGGCTGGCCCTCATACTGGCGGTTCTGTCTGCCCTGCTGATCTGGTGGCTGACATGAGTGCAATCGGATCAAAACTCCGGCGTCTTGAAGGCGGTAGGGTCGCGTTCAAATGCCCCGGCTGCAATCAGGCACATCACGTTACGGTTGACGGATCGCGCGGGTGGACTTTCAACGGCGATGGTGACCGGCCCACGTTCACGCCATCCGTTTTGGTGAGGGGAACCGTGCCCATCACCGACGAAGAGCACGCGACGATCATGTCGGGCGGCAAGGTTAGCCCTGTTCCGTTTGTATGCCATTCATTCGTCACTGACGGTCGCATCCGCTTTCTAAGCGACTGCACTCACGCGCTGGCGGGGCAAACAGTGGATTTGCCCGACTGGAAAAGCCAATGATGCGCTATTTGGCCGTAATTGCGCTGCTGGCGTGTCTCGGGCTGGCAGGGGCCTTGTGGTGGCAGTCAGGCACCGTCGATGACCTGACCGTCGAGAACGCCCGCCTTAGCCGGTCCCTCACAGCCCTTACCGAACAGGCGGAACAATCGGCCCTGGCGCGTGAGGTGGAGCGTGCCCGTGCCGACCGCTTCGCCGCCCGCAACGCCACCCTTACCGAAGCCGTTGAACAGATCCTGATAGGAGGGATACCCGATGCGATGCTTGATCCTGATCTTGCCGCTCTCATTAATGGGCTGCGAACCGAAGATTGAATATGTCCCTATCAAACCGGACATCCCATCTGAAACCCTGACCCCGTGCCCCATCAGCAAGCGCAAGGTCCAGACGGTAAACGAGCTGGCCGCGTTGGCGACTGAGCACCTTCTGTCAGCCGAATGCGCCAACGGTAAGATCGAGGTCATCGCCAAGGTTCTCGGCCCACAATAAGCAAAGCCCCGGTTCTCATTCGAAATATCCAAGTGTCCGAACAAGAATTCAATATCTGCAAGCTACTGAAAGTATTCAGTAAAATTTATCACGTTGTTTTGCGTAAGTAACTGAATTTGCTTAGTTTATAGATAATTTGTAATCAGTAGGTCCGCGGTTCGAGTCCGTGTGGGGGCACCACTTCTTCCTTAAAATTCAGTCGATTATAAGTTTGGCTAATTTAGTCCGTCCGACTGTCCGACAGCGTCCAATTCGGACGGTGCGCTTCCTTCAAAATCGCCACACAAATTCTCGACGGCATTTTCCACACATTCGGTTGTGGGGTCCTTCAGAAATAAATGCGTTTAGACAGGTCATGCAGTCTCGTTTCTGCAGCTGCTCTTCGCGTTGCGCACGCGTGATCAGCTGCTCGGCTTGTTCAGGGTTGCGGTAAGATCTTCCGAATGGCTGTCCATTCTTCCTAGCCTGCCAGCTCTGCCCGGACCCTACCACATCGAAGCGTACTGTCATCTTGGTACCTCATTCAATATCTGCCGTTGAAAGCGGTCGAGTTCGGGCACTAGCTTTGGGTCGCCTTGTTCAAAGTGTCGCGCATCTAAACCGCCGCTTGATGCAAACTGTTCTGCACTGGTGCGTGTGCCGGCGCGCTGGCCATACGTTGCAACCGCGACCGGTGATCCATCTTTATCGTAGCCGATGAACGTGCCGCTTGAATGGCTCATGAACTTGTTGGTCATGCTTTCTTCCTTGATTGCTCTGTCGGCCGCTGGATTGATGCCACCGCGCGTGCGGCCGTGTGGTATGAAGGTGGCATGTAGGTTTCGCCAAGCTGCGGATCCATCGCGGCCGAGTTGCCCAGGACATCGCCCACGTCTTCGCGTGAGCCACCGCCAGCGCGCGCCCACACACCGAAAGTACGGCGCAGATCGCGAAACTGCAGCGAAGTGATAGCTGGCGTTGTTTTGGCCGCTCGAGCCCGGATCGCGGCCCAACGTTTGCGAAACAGATCGCCGGAGTAGGGCGCACCAGTGGCTTCATCTACCAGCAGGCAGATTTGGCCCTCCCGGGCGTCGGCCAACTGCATCTTCAGGTAAGGCTGCGCTTCTGGATGGATCGGCATGACGCCGTAATTGTCCCGTTTGGATCTGATCAGTTCCCAGACAAGAACAGGCTGATCGCTGTCCGGCAATTGGACGGTGCGAAAGCTGTCGATCGCCGCGGTAATAAGATCGGTCTGTCGCTGGGCCTGAAGGGTAGCAAGCGCGATCGCGCAGGCCATTGCGTTAAACCCCAGCTCTTTCGCGGCATTCATCAAGGCGTCGTATTCTGCCCAAGTCGCCGAACGGTGACGCTTGCGAACCGATTTCATCTTAAGCTTGAAGCAGGGGTTGGCATTTTCTTGGCGCCAGCCGCGCACTTCAGCGTGGCTCATAAGGATGGAGAACATTCTGATCAGGGCTTGCGCCTGAGCCGGCCCCGACCCTTTGTACAAGCTTTCGTACCAGGTGCGCATGATCGGTTTGGTGAAGTCTCCCACGTTGTGTTCACCCCACTTCAGGTCGATCGCGTTGAGATTGATGTTATAGCTGCGTTTGGTGCTTATGGTCATTTCTGTGAAGGCGACGGACTTCCGGTAATCGTGGATCAAGGCCGATACCGTTCGTCCCCCTGTGCTTCGTGGCGGCGACGTGTCACCGCGGCGCTTGCGATCGACATCATCGTTCATCCGCTTGGCCTCGCGCACGGACCAGGTCGCGCGATCGGCATTGAGCTCGATCGCCTCGAAACCTAAATTTCGGGCGGAGTTATTGGGCTCCCACCACACCCGCCAAGACCCATCGGCGCGACGGCGTTGTCGCAAGCCTGTGATCTTATCCGATATAGGGGGGCGATTGGTCATACGCTTCGCGCCATTTCAAGCATGATCACGTTCGATCCGGTTGGTGCTGGGGTTGTCACAGCTGCGCGCCCTTGCAGTTCCACCCAAGCCTTCACGGCGTCTGAGCGCCATTTCAGCGGGCGAAGACACGTCGGCATGGGAAGCGGAAAATCGTTCTCATCCTCCAGACGCGATCTTGCGGCTAGAAACGCCGTCGCATTGCTGAAGCCGGTCAGTTCGGCGACCTTATCTGCGGTGATAAAGCTCACTGGTCGATCCTTTCCTTTTTTTTGGGGGGGGGGGCTAGCTGGACCGCTCAGCGGCGAGCAATGGCGATGCGGTCTTCAGCAATCTTGTCTAGCATTGCAGCAGCGCGGC
>Ga0196899_1000130_pt1 | contig 37935 bp, 38 predicted proteins | sample VirMetDEL_Sep_01_FD_169095 | JGI IMG/M metagenome (GOLD analysis project Ga0196899, IMG submission 169095) | Aqueous microbial communities from the Delaware River and Bay under freshwater to marine salinity gradient to study organic matter... | ecosystem: Environmental > Aquatic > Marine >... | reverse complement strand
TTAGTTGTAGATAATGTAAATTTGTCTATACAAGCTTCGAGATTCGGTTGGACCATGGATTTGCAGAATACTATTACTAATAACGCATTGCTTATACGGAAGTATGAGCGACGATTGCGTCTTATACGAATGTGATGAAAAGATTTAAAGTTTACATAAAAGACAAATTTGAAATAGCTTTTAAGACTATAGAGAAAGCCAGGGAAATGCGACGGTTACTTATAGAGCATGGTCATGAAAACGTGCATATCCAAGTAAAAAATAAAAAATAAATATAAGGGGGAGGTGAATTTATTAATTTAACAAATGAATTGGTTATTCAGCGGAACCTCCCCTTTATATTTTAAAACCAAAGAGAGATGAAAACCCCAATGCAGGAGTTATTGGAATGGGTTAGAGCAACCTTACCAATGGATTTAGATACACCAAGAATGATTGAGCAAAAGATTGAGTCAATGCTTGAGAAAGAGAAAGAAGTGATGTCACAAGTTTACGCTGATGGTGGTGATTGGGATGAAGTTCCACAACCACGATTTAAAAACTACTACAACCAAACCTTTAACACCAAAGAGAAATGAATATATTTTACCTAAGCCACGATCCTGATGAAGCTGCTCGTGTAATGTATAATAGACACGTTGTAAAAATGATTCTTGAGTCAGCGCAGTTGCTATGCACTGCACATCACGAGTACGGTAACCACGATGTGCCGTACAAGCCTACCCATAAAAATCACCCGTCAGCTATTTGGACGCGATCTAATGACCTAGCATATATGTGGGTTTACGATCATATGATGGCACTTGGAGAAGAATACAAACGCCGCTACGGGCGCACACACCTTACTATAGACAAATGCCGTGACGTATTAATGGATCCGCCGCCTGGTATTCCATCTAATGAATGGCAAGACCCACCGCAATGTATGCCGGACCAGTATAAGTGTGGTGACACAGTAAACGCATACTGGAACTATTATGAAGGTGAAAAATTTGCGGTAGCTAATGCTAATGAAACTAAAATAACTAGGAATGAAATACTATTGGACGACTAAAGACGGTACAAAGATAGATGTAGATGATATGTCTACCGAACATCTTAGAAATACATTGAAGATGATTCTTCGTAACATAGACAACGCTAAACCTAAGCCTTTAGGTAACATTGAGGCTTGTTTCCAAGAAGAAAAATACGAAGAAGAATACAATGAACTTGAAGAACAACACAATGAATGGTACTAAGCCTACAATTATTGATCTTTGTTATAGAGATCTACAACAATATGGTATAGAAAGTAATTAGAGTGCTTACAAAAAAAACACGATAAGGTTACGATAATATACATGTATAAAAAAGAGCTTGCTCAAAAAAAATGTTGCACTGTATAAAAGTGTGACAATAGCTAGTATAATATAATAGTAATACCCTAATGTCGCATTATGATAGAGACATGAAATACCTTAATGATAAACGCATCATATACCGTAGAACACCAACTACAGACAAACCTACAGCAACGTATGAATGGGGTGATTTCTATGAATATGGCACACATGAGTATTATGCATTGTTTCAGAGCAAAGCTAAGATTACTACGTATCGTTCATTGTTATGGCATTTAATAGTATTATGGTATCTAAACCTGGATCTTACACAAGATGAGTTTAAAGAGGTAGCATGGCACATGTCACAAAAAGAGAATGGATTCGTTACATTTAATATAAGCGAAGAATTATTTAATAAAGTATTTTACGATGTATGTATATACGATTTAGAAGATGCCCCTAAAAACAAACCACGCAAACTTGTATTTAAAGAGTTCTCTGGTTTATCTTTTAAAGAGAAGATGAAGATAGTAGGCCGCATGGTTGGACGTAATTCTATAACAGCTACAGAAATATACGATACCATGCTTATGCTATACGACGACAACGAAAAAATAACGGTTGCTAAGATCGCAGATGGCTTAGGTTGTTCTACTAGAACAGTATATAGGCACATGACAGACGAACTTAAAAGAGAGAAGAATTTACTTAATAAAGAGTTATGAAAGAATTTTATTGTATATTAGTGGGGTTTGGCATAGGAATTGCTACTAAAACCACAATTAAAAACATTAAAGAAGCTATTAGATGGAATAGACTGCAGTCAAGAGATATACAGTTTGAAATTAGAATAGCTAAGCTTAAAGAAGAGTTGACACAACAACGCCGTGAAAAAGTACAACATTCAAAACTACATCCGCTACAAAAATGACGTAGAGACAAATATAAAAAGACAAGAAGGACTTACATGGGGTGAAATGACAAGAGACCAGGTAATCATACAGTTTTTACCTTTGGTTGAAAATTTAGCCCGAAAGTTTAGTACCTCAGATCAAGCATCAGGAGTTATGAGTATAAACGATTTAATACAAGAAGGCAACTATGGTTTAACTGCTGCCGTAGATAAAATCGATTGGAATAAAATTCTTGATTCTGAGGACCCTGAAAAAACAATTAAGTCATTCCTATCAAAAAGAATAAAAGGCGCGATACGACGCGGAATAGATATGAATAGAGCTGACGTTCGCATACCAGAGCACAAGCTAAATGAAATACGAAGAAACCCTGATGATGAAAATATGGTAGCTATGTTTTTTAATAGTGTATTTTCAAGCATCGATGCACACCACGAAAATGAAGAAAGCCCATTTACCCAGGTTGCCGACAATTCGGAACCATATAATATAGAATTAATTAATTCTTATTTACTAAATTTGATGCGTAAGTATTTGACAAACCAACAATATGATGTACTCAGACTGTCTTACGGATTAGACCAAGACCACAAGTGGCCAGCCACTGATATTGCAAAGCACTTAAATATTAATGTTGCTACTGCAAATGTAAGAATATCACAGATTAAAAAGGATGCGATTGACGCGTTGATAGCGAACACCGATCCTTCTCAAGTCCTTGATTTTCTTTAAGTTAATACCGAAACATGTAATAATTAATATATAAAAACCACACACCTTATGACGTTAAATCAGAAACTCGCGACTATTCAAACAAGATTCAAATCGAAGAAGTCGCGTTACAATTCCTTTGGCAAATACCATTTTAGATCGGCAGAGGATATCCTAGAAGCAACAAAACCCTTTCTTTTAGAGTTTGGAGTAACAGTAACAGTTGATGAACAAATCGTTTCTACAGACCCTTTTCCTATTATGGAGACGACTGCTACTATTTCAGACGGTAAAGACACTATCTCATGTACAGCTATGGTTGGTGTTGACCTAGACCAAAAGGGTATGCAAATGCCTCAGAAGTTTGGTAGCGCATCATCTTATGGTAAAAAGTATGCTTTGGGTAATCTATTTTTAATTGATGATACTCAAGACGCCGATGCTTCAAATACACACGGTGCAAACTCAGCAAAAAAACCTAAGTTAGCTAAAGGCTCTGACGAGTTTAATAAAGCTAAGGACTATATTAAAGCTGGTGGTACTGTAGCTAAAATTAAATTGAAGTACGACGTGTCCGCTGCAGTTGAAAAACTATTAAACGAATGACAAAAGATGAGATAATAGAAAGACTACGTAACGACGAAGACTATTACGGCGACTTTGGTAAAAAGTTCAGAAGTAATAGCGACATCTCTACGTTGCTGTCAAACCCATTATTGTTAGGCGCTAATAGAGAAGTGATACCAGCGTTCCTGGTTGGCGGTTATTTTCACACCGCTATCCTTGAACCTGACAAGCTCGTTAAGTATAAAGTAATTGAAGCCACCACTAGGAATACTAAAAAGTATAAAGAAATATCTGGTGGTGAGCTTTGCTTATTGCAACACGAGGTTGATAAGATTGAAGTCTTGATTGATAAGGTTATGAGTAATGAAGTCTGCCAAGGACTTATACGACCTTCTAAATATGAATATGAGTTACCTGGTATCGCTGATATTGATGGCCTTATGTGGAAGGGTAAAGCCGATATTATTAATCACGACGACAAACTAATTGTTGATCTTAAGACCACTGCAAAGCTAGACGACTTTAAATGGTCAGCAAGAAAATACAATTACGACAGCCAAGCTTACATATATCAACGTATCTTTGGCTATGATATGATATTCATTGCAGTAGACAAGAATACACACCAAATAGGTATTTACGACTGCTCAACGGATTTTTTAGAAAGAGGTTATGATAAAGTAATGAAAGCCACTGAAGCATACAACTTATTTTATAATGACCCTGATTTTAAACCTGAAAACTTTTTTATTAACGAAACCCTATAAATATGGCTTCAATTATTAAAACCAGCATTAACCTAAATGCAATCCCCAAAGACAAAATCATTAATGGTAAGAAAGGTAAGTACCTACCTATCGTTCTTACATTAAATGATGAGGTTGACCAATTTGGAAACCAAGGACCTGTTATTGTAGAGCAGTCTAAAGAAGAGCGTGAAAGCAAAGCTCAAAAGACTTATCTCGGTAATGTAACTGTTGTATGGACAAATGGTGAAAATGTAGAGCCCGCACCTCGTGAAGATCGTGGACCTGCAGCACCAGCACCTGCACCAGTATCTGACGACCTGCCATTCTAAGGTCTAACTACTATTAAAATTTCCTATGCAAATAGAGACTACAGAGATTAACGGCTTTCTAATCGATAAGTTTAATCAGCACGGTCTCGAAGAAGGGAAATCACAAGGTACATGCCCCCTATGTTCTCACACTCGTAAGAAAGAAAACAAAAAGCAGAAATGCGCTTCTTATGATTGGGAACGTGGGTTAGGCACGTGCCACAACTGCGATAGTACATTTCAGTTACACACTTACCAGCGCAAAGGGAAGGCAACAAAGACTTATGTCAAGCCTGAACCTTTTGTGCCGGAAGTGCCTGGTACTAAAGTAGAAGAGTGGTTTGCTTCTCGAGGTATTACAAAACAAACACTTGCTGAACTTAAGGTTACTGAAGGTCGTGAATTTATGCCGCAAACCGGCAAAGAAGAAAACGTAATAAAGTTCAATTATTTTATGGGTGGTGAATTGACTAATGTCAAATACCGCGATGGAAGAAAGAACTTTAAACTTTTTAAAGGGGCTGAGAAGGTCTTTTACAATATTGACAGCATAGTAGGTTATGAATACTGTGTTATTGTAGAAGGCGAGATCGATGCTTTAACTTTGCACCAATCAGGTATTACTAATGTAATATCTGTGCCCAACGGTGCAACGCTTAAAACAAACAACTTAGATTACTTAGACTCTTGTATTGATTACTTCGAGGATAAAGAAAAAATAATCTTAGCTGTAGACACTGATGAAGCAGGGATTGCGTTACAATCCGAGCTTATTCGTAGGCTAGGTTCTGAGGTATGTTACCTTGCCTCGTTTGACGATTGTAAAGATGCTAATGAGTATTTAGTAAAGCATGGTGAAGAAAAGCTTGTATCACGTATTACTGCTGCAACACCTGTGCCACTTGAGCATGTTACAACGTTTAGAGATATTGAAGGTGAGATTACAGACTTTGTACGTAACGGATTTAAACCTGGCTATCAAATAGGTCTTGACAACTTTGACGACATCTTTAGCACTTATACCGGTCAGTTTATTACTGTTACAGGTATTCCAAGCTCTGGTAAGTCTGATTTTGTAGACCAAATGTGTGTAGGCTATAACCGTAAATACAATTGGAAGATAGCTTATGCATCACCTGAAAATCAACCTACCTTCTTGCACGCACATAAACTAATGCGTAAGATGTGGGGAAGAATGCCAAGTGAATCAGACATTAATACACCTGAATGGAATACTGTTGCTGACCATATTAACGATAACTTCTTTCATATAGACATGGAAAAGTATACGCTAGAATCAGTATTAAAGAAAGGTGCTGAGCTTGTGAAGCGTAAAGGTATTAAGTGTCTTGTTATTGACCCTTATAACAAAGTACGATCCTCAGGTCCAGCAAGTGATGTAAATCAATATACACTTGAGTATCTTGAGCAGATAGATATTTTCTGCAAAAAGTACGATGCTTTGGTTATTGTTGTTGCGCATCCCACTAAGATGTATAAAAACCAAACAACTGGCTTGATTGACGAACCTACGATGTATAACATTAAAGGTGGTGGCGAATGGTACGATGCTTCATATCACGGCTTGTTAGTTCATAGAGACTATGAAAACAAAACTGTTAAAGCTAAAGTATTGAAAGTTAAGTTTCAAAACTTAGGCGAGAATGGTGCTGAAGCTCACTTCCGTTGGGAGCATGAAAGTGGTTTGTATAAACCGATTGATAACCCTAATGCTATACTCGATGAACGAATGCCTTGGGAATAATGCCAAAGAAAGCGAGAAAAACAAATTGGGGTAACTTTTATAGAAGTGAAGAAGAGTTTAAGGCAATGCGATGGTGTATAAAAAACAATATAACAATATCACCATTAGCTGCTACAGCTGGTAATGCACCACAAAACTTTTATATAGAAATTAATATTAAAGGAAATATAAATAGGAGTCCTAACACTTTTCACGCTAAAGAAGTATACCAGCAGATTTATAAATACTATAGTTATTATTATGAAAAACATAGAAACAGAATATGAAAAACTTATTGAAGAGATTTTGGAAGCGCCTGAGAAGGCTGACCGCACAGGAACTGGAACACGCTCTGTTTTTGGGCGTACTATTACTCATGGCATGCAGCACGGGTATCCTCTTCTTAGCGGCAAGCGTATATATCATAACCATGCTCTGGTAGAGCTATTATGGATTTTAAACGGACGTACCGATTTGCAGTACCTACATAATAATGGTGTAAAGTATTGGGATGCAGATTATAAACGTTCAGGACGTACGGATGGCAATCTAGGTCCAGTGTATGGCCATCAATGGCGATCGTTTAATGGTGTTGACCAATTAGCAAACTTAGTTGCTGATATAAAGAGCAACCCAACCTCTCGTAGATTGATGGTTAGTGCATGGAACCCTGCAGACATTCCTGATATGGTTTTACCACCGTGTCATTATGGTTTTCAGGTTTACATAAATGAAGGTAAGCTATCACTTATGTGGCAGCAACGTTCCGCTGATGTATTCTTAGGATTACCATATGACATTGCAATGTATGGTGCTTTATTAGAGATGTTGGCTAAGGGGGCGGACCTTGAACCAGGCGAGTTAATAGGACAGCTTGGTGATTGCCATTTGTATTCCAACCACATGAAACAAGCAAAAGAATATTTAAAAAGAACTAAAACTTATAAGTTTCCAAAGCTTGTTATGAATGAAAGTTTACGATATGTAAATGGTAAGTTGTTCATTCCCAAGCTAAATAACTTAGCCGTACTTAATTATAACCCGTCACCGGCGATACCAGCACCATTATCTGTCGGCAATTAAAAAAAATATGTATTATATTTATCACATTCCAGGTAAAAAAATAGGGGTTACACGTAATCTTAATAAGAGAGTTACTCAGCAACAAGGTTATGCTGAAGGCGAATACGAAGTTCTATTTGAAAGTGAAGATATTGATGAAGTATCAAGGCTAGAGATAGAACTTCAAAATTCTTATGGATACCCCACTGACCGTACACTTTATAAACACTATGTAAACCGAAAAAAAATGAATTTAAACCCTACAGAACAGACTACTACATTTCCAACTACTAAAGCTAAACTGTCTATCTTTTTGAGAGAGAACTTAGGTGCTGAATGGGAAACGCCTCAAGGTTGGCAATTTTCAATTACTGAAGAAACAATCCCATGGATATTAAAAAATGCTGTTGTATCGACTTATCGTGAGACAAGAGTATATATCTATAACAAAGCCTTTAAAATGTTCTTAGATGAGCTCTATGGGACTACACAGATGGAAATACCAGGTCTACAAAACCACGATAAGTTTAATCTTATACGTAAGTGGGCGAGCGAACGTGGTATTTATGAAAAAGGTGACGTTAAAACACAATTTTCAAAGCTCGTAGAAGAAGTTGGTGAATTAGCCAAAGCTGTTTTAGAAAACGATGAAATTGAATTTGTTGATGCTATTGGCGATTGCGTTGTTGTACTAACTAACCTTGCACACCTTGGTGGACATAAGATTGAAGAATGTATTGACAGTGCTTACAATCAAATTAAAAACCGACAAGGCACAATGACTAACGGTACTTTCGTTAAAGAAGAAGTACAAAAAGAAGAATACCATCCTGATAGCTCATTTGGGCAATACATTCAAAGAAAAAGTCAAAGCCTATGAAACCAATAGAATCACACGATACTATCGTACCAATGCAATTTCGTGACCCTGTAGTGCGTCGCGTATGTCAGAAGTTTGTCGGCCGCTCAAATGTCGGCTATAAAAAATACGGTGTTACACTTGAAGACGACCCAAGTGAAATGCTTGAATGGCTTAACCACCTTCAAGAAGAACTAATGGATGCTGTTTTGTATTTACAAAAAGCTAAAGAAAAATATGAAACAGAGAGGAGCGAGGACTAATACTAGAAAAAAGTACAGTAAGAAAAGAGGTCCCGTAAGGTCAAAGAAAGTATCGCTTGACGGTATAGATTTTGCTTCAGGTCTTGAGAAATATATGTATGTTGCCTTAAAGAAGGCTAAAATTCCAGCTATATATGAAGGAGAAACATTTGAACTCCAATCATCGTTTGAACTTCCCTTTGAAAGTTACGAATGCCAGGCAAACGGTAAAGGCGAATATTGTAATAGAGGAAATAAAAAAATCCTTAATATTAAATACACCCCCGACTTTGTAGGCAAGCATTTTATTATAGAATGTAAGGGTAGAGCTAATGAAGCATTCCCAATGCGATGGAAGTTGTTTAAAAAATACATAGCTGAAAATAAACTTGAACCATTCACTTTATACAAACCACAAAATCAGAAACAATGCGACGAGACTATCAAGCTGATTCTGGAAAAGCAAAAGCTTTGGCCAGGAAAAAGTACGCAGAGCGACAAATAAAGAAGTGGGTTGACTGGAGTTGGCGACAGAGAGGTAGAGTAATCTACAAAGAATTAATAGAACAAATAGAAAAATATGAACGAAAATAACGAAAATTTAAGCGGTCAGTGGGCTATATCATTAGGGTTTTACCCTGGAGTATTAATAGGAATGCGAAGCTACCGTACAGAAGGGTTAATCACTCACGTACTTTATTTTCCATTTGTCGATGTAGCATTACAAATTTTTAAATAACAAACACTATGAAAAACGATTTTGACGTACCAGATGATTTTGCTGACTTTGTGGATGAGTTGGCAGCAGATGAAAAGAATGCTAATGCTTGCAGCATTGATAATCCAGAATGTGAAGGTTGTGGCTCGTAATGTGTGCAAAACATGCTAAGATGTGTGACACTTGTAAAAAGAAGCTCATCGATGAAAAACTAAAACAGTGTGCTACAATATTTACCAAATTAGGTATAGACTCAACTGACGAGGAACGCCGAGATGCTTATGCAGAAGAACAACAGTTGCTCTACGAAATAAGAGCACTGGATAAAGAGAAAGGTGATCGATTGTTGAATATCGAATAATAATAAAGGGGAACCGTGATTGGCTCCCCTTTTTTTATATACGTGTAACTTCAATCCAAGAACCTGCATTTAATGTAGATCCTATGTGACCAGCTTTAAAAGTAAATCTTATTGCATTATCGTTAGGTATTTTGGTATAGATAAAAAATGAATCCACATGGTCACCTTGACCTGATTTGTCTCTTTTAAACTCTTGTATATTAGAAAAACCTGCACCGCTGTCCCTTTCTATACCGTAAGTAATTGTAGCACTAGCTGTTGTTGTTGTTAAAGCTGTTATTGCTATTTTAACATTTACATCCGCACTTACACTTGTGTTTGTAATAGTGCCGTCGTCAGGAGAAACAGATAATGCGTCCGAATTACTTGAATTATATAATATTGTATTTACACTTGCATCTGTACCAGTAGAAGCGAAATCTATAACAAATGGGTCGCTCGTATTTGTTATTGATGTTGCAACTGCTCTAGCCGCAATTACTTGATGGGTAATATTAGATATTGCGGTGGCATTATTAGCTACTTTATTATTTGTATAAGTATTTGCATCAGCCTCTGCTTGATCCGCATATGCCTGATAGGCTGATGTAATAGCAGTTTCTCTAGTGTCTGTGTAACCGTTAGCACTAGTAATAGCGTCAGTTTCTGCTTGATCCGCATATGTTTGATATGCTGTAGTAATAGCAGTTTCTCTAGTATCTGTGTAAGCTCTAGCATCAGCTTCAGCTTGGTCTGCATATGCTTCTGTAGCTTGACCAGTATTAATAAATGTTTTTAACTCACTAGCTTTAAAGTTTGCAGTTGTAGAGATTGCACCATCTACAGATGTACCAAATAGCCTGTCGTTATCAGTAATATTTGTATCGTTAGAATAGTTTTCAATTTTAGCCATTATTTCTTTCTTTTTATATTAGAGGCACGTTTACCCATACCAACTCTTTTCTTTTCAGCTACTGCTTTTTTCTTTTCAGCAGAACTCATTTCACCCCAAGTCTTAACAGTTTTACTGTTTATTCTTTTACTAGGGCGGCACTTTTTAATATTCTTATTTTTTTCACTACCACAAGGGTTACCCTTTTCGTCGGTCCATTTTTCTTTAAACCAACGCTTTAGTGCAGCACCTTCTTTAGTCTTGCGTACTTTTTTAAACGGTGAGTTTGACTGCGTATACATTACTTTTTCTTTTTGCCTTTGTTTTTACGGCATTTAGCAATAGCACCAGATGCATATGCTGAAGGGAATACGTCGTACTGCGCTTTTACTTTATGGTAGCAGGCATCTTTAAGTTTAGCTGGTGATTCTGGCGCAGCTAATATTTTTGCTTGTAAATGCTGTGGTAAGTTTTTTTGTTTACCCACTAGCGCTTTAAGCATCGGAGATTTTGGTTGTTGCGTATACATACTATTTGTTTTTTATAAAACTCATTATTTTATCGGTTCTTTTTTGCTTTAATGCACGGTCATTATCTCTATAAAGTATAAAAGCGAATATTATTAACGCAAACATTATAGCGAAAAATGTAGGTACCATCCAATACTGCCATTCAGTAGCAGCTAAGCCTTGTTTGTCTTCAACACCACCTTTCCAGCTATCTTTATGGTCTTTATGCACATATATATAACGCATTTGAGTTGCGTCATAATCTACAACTACACTGTCTTTATAAGCACTTGCCCAAGCTCTAATACTATCTGCATAATTATTCTGATTTTTCTGTTGCATACTTTACACCCATTATAGTTCCTATAATACTGAAACTGTTTGTTAATAATATACCGAACAGATTACTCCAAGCATTACCAAGTATTGTAGTGTCTTTATTAGCTAATAACGCTATTGTATACATTAATGTAGTTGTTACGCCTACACCGATTATAATTACAAGCGCAACCTTAACAATTAAACCAATAAGCTCAAACTGAGTGCGTTTCTGTAATAAATCAAGATCTTCAACCGCTTCATCACGAAGTTGTTCAGCTTCTTTTACAGCATTTTGTAAATCAATAAGTAAGCTTTCGTTTTCTTTTGCAGCAGCTTCAAGCTCTTTGTTTTGGCTTTGCACCTGCTTAGTAACCTCTAATCTTTTCTTACGAGCTTCTTTATCTCTTTCTTTACAAAAACTTAAATACTCTGCAAACTCGGTATCTTCTTTTTTAGCTTTAAGTACTTTTAGAAGATTACCTTCTAAATATACTTTCTTCTCTTTTGATAGCTTTAAAAGTAAGTCCCTAGTCTGCTGAGATATTTCCATTATTTATACACTTTGAACGGCGCTGTTCTAGCAGTATAGCTGTCGTAGTCTTTTAAGAATTCTTCTAATCTTGGTTCTATTTCATCAGACTTAATAATCCAAAACTGTGCGCCTACAGCTTTCGCTTTATCAATCTCTTGGTTATCATCAGAAGATGATATAATTCCTATAACTACGCCATTGCCGTAATCCGTATTTATTTTTCTAATCAGCTCTATGCCGTCAAAGCTAGAGCCTATAATATTAAGGTCTACAAACACACACTCTGGACGCTCATTTATTGGTCCTTCTACAAACCATTTTTTAAATAAGCGGTCAGCTTCGTCTGAAGAATTTAGCGCTTGTAGTGATAATGTCATGTCAAGAAGACTGCAAGCATCTTCAAATACTAAGTGGAATAGATCCTCGTCGTCTACTAATAATATTGAATCGATCATTTTAAATTTATTCTAATTTTTGTTCCTGTTTCTATTTTTTCCGATGTAATAGTAAAGCCGTGTTCTTCAATTATAGCATTGCATATATTTAAACCTAATCCAGAACCTGTTTCGTCTTTATTTCCTCTAGCGTAGGGTTCAGAAAGCTTTTCAAAATCTTCCTGACTCATACCCACTCCGTTGTCCTCTACTATAAGGATATTATCGTCTTCCATGTAAACATGAACATGCTTTGTTGCGCTGTCATTATACTTTAAACCGTTTCTAATTAGGTTATCTATAGCCGTACAAAACAAAGCTTCATTTATATTCGATTCAACTAAATCATCTATTTTTACCTGCTTACCATAAGAAGTTGAAGACAAATAATTCTTCAGTGCTTCTTTTATATCTAGCATTGCGGTTTCTAAATCTGTATTTTCTTTTACTAAGTTTGTAAATTCTTTTACCCCTTTATATACCTTTTGTGTATGTAATAAACCTTCTTGTATCATTTTAAGAGGTGCTGTAATTTTTAATCTATCTATTTCCTCTTTTGATAATCTGCGTTTTAAAGAGCTTAATCCTCTTGGTATATATGTATTTATACCAGAATGCATATCGTGTCTTAGAATCTTTGCAGCATGCTCTAAATAGCCGTTTTTCTTTGATACCTCAGCTTCAATTTTCTTTTTATCAGTAATATCTGATGCAATCTTTAAAACACGATATACTTCACCGTAAGGGTTTTTAATAGGGTTGTAATTACCGTATATCCATATTGCATTACCAGATTTGTTTTTTCTTTTAAACTCACCTGATTTTATTTTACCTTTTTTTAATTGCCACCAAAACTCCCTGTACTTTTCCCAGTTAGTGTCATTAGGCATAAACATTTCATGGTGCTTACCTATAAGTTCTTTTTCAGAATATCCTGTTACTTTACAAAATATGTCGTTACATGATAATATAGTACCGTCAGGTTCAAATTCAACTAACGCGTTTGAACTGTTAATAGCCGACAATGTATCATCTATAGTTTGAAACTTATACCTAGCTTTTCTTATAAGCTCAACAATAGCGTAAAAGAAAAATGGCATAAAAGAAACAACAGCAACCCAGCCGTATATTGGTGATTTATTTGTTAAATCTGCATACCCAATTACAAGAGCCGTTTGGTAACTAAAGAAAGCCACCATAATAGCTATTGCAATTGCGAGCGATATTTGGGCTGCTATTGAAAGCTTCATTTTCCTTTATTTTTATACAATATCCACCACCTTTGCGCAGTGTACCCGATAGACACGAGCAATAAAGATATTTTAAGTATTGTTTCTACCTGTGCCATGCTTATTCCCATAGCCGTTACGTTTAACAGCATTAATCTAAAATCTTGCTCGTTCATTTTAAATGTAGTTATATTGTGTCAAAATCTGTATATGTAATAGTTACATCTTCACCTGCCACTAACGCTGCAGCAATCTTCGGATATACCCTTTTATACGCAATAGTAGAGCGACCAACGAATCCATCACTCCAGTCAAAATTTGTTTGTTGAGTATCACCAAGAAGTAAACACCCAGCAGTGTGTTCATCAGTATTACCAGTGTGAATAAGGATATACTCAAAGTTAGGTACATCACGTACCCAAAGCATTCCTTTGTGCATCTCCCCATACTTCTTTAAATATCTACCATGAAATCCTCCCACCGTCCGGAGAGTAATGTTATATGTTCCTGCAGGGACTCTGGTTTCACCATATTTTTTATTGTCCCTGTGTTCGTCTTCAAGCGTGTAACATAAGAACTCTCGCTTGTCGTCTGTAATGTCAAATAATATTCCATTGGTTGAGTCTTCTTGGCTGCTAAATCGTAATACTTCTAATTTCATTTTATTTTATTTTAAAAATCTGATGCGTCTTTAATTTCTTTTTGTTTTTTCTTTTTACGAAGAGTTTCTTTGCGCTTTTCAATACCTTCTTTTTTACGCTTTTCTTTAGCTAACGTTTCTATTAAATCATGCTCTTCGTTTTTAACGCCTACGTCCCAGGTTTTCCAACCAAGTGCTAATGCTATACGCTGCCATGCTTTATTACGAGCATCAAGTGCTTCAGATATAGAATTTATTTCATCATACACACGATCTAAAGGAACGTTTGCCACACCAGACACTAAACTACCTAAAATTGCCCAATTAGGCCCTAGGTTAACTCTGCCATTAGCAGTAATTGCCCAACCTCTTGCAGCAATAGCATCTTCTTCAAATCGCTTAGTTTGAATTGCATTATATAGTTTTCTAAACTTAGAACCTATTGGAGGGGAAGCATTAAATGCAGCTAGCAGAGTATAAGCATGGTCAGCCATAAATCCTCTCCCTTCTTGAGTATAATATTGTTGAATAGTATTTTTAATTGTAGAAACAATTGCACCATAAACGCCTGAACCACGAAGAATAGTATCTACCATACTATTAACTGTTTTTAATAATTTCTTATCGGCATTTTTCTTACGTATTTCGTCATCTTCTTCATCATCAAAGAATAAACCAAACATTGCGCTTTGCAAAGCAGAGAATATAAAGTTCTGTATAAATCCATAATAAAGAATCTTGCTTATATGCTCTTTAGCATCCCCACGACCATTTATAAGGTCCTGACCGGCTTTTTTCATCAAACGAGTGTATTGCATAGGGGTATTAGCAAAAGCTAATATAAAGCGTCCTAAAATTGATCTTTGCTGTTGTGATACTAATGCTGGGTCAGAAGACTGCTGTGCAACGTCCGACGCTTTAGAAAAATCTTCAAATGCTTTTTCTTCAGCTTTCTTTTGCGACATTCCCTGCTTTAAATATGTATTTATACGGTTGCGGTAGAAAGTAGCGCCACCTGTGGCAATAGCCATACTATCTGCGATTTGTGTAGGCGTAAACCCTATTTTAAGCATGTAAGCAAGGATAGCTTGTGGGCTATTTTTAGACCTACCTGCTACCTGAGCAATTTCAGATTCACTAACGTCTTGTTTCAAACCACCACGACGCTCTTTTAACTTGTCAGAGTTAAATATAAACACGAAGTCTTTCCAGTATTGTTTTTGGTTTGCAAATGCTGCTGCAGCTTTTATAGGATTGTTATCTGACCAATTTATAAAGTTGGTAAATGATAACATCTGTAATAACGCTGAACGACGGTTAAAGAACATGATTGCTCCTGTAGAACCGTTAATCCAATTAATCCATTTGTTAGTTTGAATATTAGCACCTGAAGGACGGTTACTACCGTTTTTCATAGCGTATATCGAATCTTCAAGAGCTTCACGATGCTTTCTACCTTTAATAGCCTCAACTTTATTAAGTGCAGCCTCATCAAATATTGCATCTACGTTTGTAATAAACTGTGCAAGTATATCTTTACGACCGACTTTTTCAGTCATACTGTTAAGATCGGACAATACAGAATCACCAAGCCAAAACTCAGAAGGTTTAGGCCATGCTTCACGACGACCAACAATAAGTAACGCTTCAGCAAAATCAGCAAGCGCTGGATTGTCCAAAATAGCATTTTCTAAATCGTTTCTGTCTTTATCACTTAATCCCGGAACCTCTGTACCCGCAAGACCCCACATATATACGCGAAGCGCGTGGTCATAAGTAAATGGGGTACCAGGTACAGGTTCCTCAAGCATTTTGTATTCATCTTTAAACTCTGTAGTAACAACTTTAAATTCTCTCTTAATAAGTTGTCGCATAGCGTCTATAGCAGCAATACCTCTAAAGTACGGGTCCATAAGGTTCTTTTCAAAGAACTCCATATCTTTTTCCCCCTGCTTACCTTGCCCTGCAAAAGCATAATGTACTAAGCCTCTAAAGTCGTCAGCGCCAGGCGCAATAAAGAATTTAAATCTACCTTTATCTTTACCTAAAATTTGAGCTCTAGTCCTAGATATTTCTGTTCTGCCGTCAATACCACTCTTTCTTCTAAGTATTGCGTTAAACTGAGCATTTAATGCTGATGGTTCTGGAAAACTTGCCGAATATTTTCTTTTGCCTTTTTCAAAAGCTTCGGACATTACAGCTTGTTTAGCTTGAGCTGATTTAGAACTAGAGAGGTCAAGATTATTTTTTTTCATAAATTCAGTAAGCTTGTTACCTCGATAGCTACCGTTTTTACTTATACCTGTAACTTCAGCTATAGATCTACCTGATGGTAATATAAGACTCTTAGGATCTATACCGCCATCTTCTTTACTTACTACACTGTTAAAATATCTGTCGTACCAATTACCTTCTAATATGTTCCATCCTTTTGGTAATGTTGATCTAAAAAACTTGCTAGATTTTTTATCATCAGCTTTGTTTAGTGCTACTACTACGTAGTTTTCCGCAACAGCTTTATAAAATGTATTGAAATTAACACGTGCGCCAGCTAGTAGTTTTTTCTTTTTGTTTTTCTTTTTGCTTGGATGTACCGCTAACGCTTTATTTAATAAAGTGGTAGCCACTATCATGCTTGGTACTGCATGCTCTATCGTTATATCTTTTCTTTCAAAATCTTTAGACCAAGCGCCAATCCTAGCTAATCTATGTGGGTGGTTTACATCGTTTACTGACAAAGACATAAACGTACCTACAACTCTTGCGCTATTAATATCTTTTTTTATAGCTTCAGCTGCTCTTTCCCACATAGCTTCATGTATAGCTTCTACATATAGGTTATAAGCTAAAACGTCACCTTCTACAGTAGCTCCTTTCGCTGCGTTTTCTCTTAAAAATATATTTTTTGCCGTTAAAAATATTTGTTTTTTCCCTAGATTACCTTTTTTAGTAAATCTTTGGAATTTAGGGCGTGATATATCAACACCTTTTATAGGAGGGCCAAATTTAGATTCAGGTATTGATTGTATTTTATCTATTACTTGTTGCTGAAGCGCTGAAAATTCCGCGTCAGTTAGTTTTTTAGATGTTTTACCTAAGCTTCTTTTATTACTTAACAAGGGGCTATATTTTGTACCTGGTGTCAACCAAAACCATTTAGGCATTAATGGTACTAAGATTGTTTCAATATCGTTTAAATATTGTTCAAATTGTTTAGGATCAGATAAATCATATCTGTCTTTTAATCCATATTCATTTAATAACGCATCTATATTTTGATCTGAAACCAGCTGCCTGCCAAATCTACCTATATCTGTATTTCTATCGTAACTAAAATATTCAATAAGCGCAGTTCTTTGCTCATCGACGGCACTAAAAGAAAACTTAACATTTCCACGTTCAGCTTGTCTTTTAAACTCAGGCCCCATGCTTTCTGCATTTTCAACACCACTACGTTTTTGGTTTTCTATAATAGCCTGTGCAATAGGACCGTTTTCGTCAAAAGACTTTTTAATAATATCAAAAGTAATTTCTTCCGCTATAGCTTTAGCTAAAGACTCTTTCTTACCTCTTAAAGGTGCACCTTTAGAATCAACTACCGCTGCTAAAAATTCAGCATCAGATATTGCACCAACAATTTTAGGCACCCTTCTAACCATGTCTGCACCGGACGTGCGCCCAGCTAAATCAGTAGACATTGCCTCTCTATCTATCTTTTTACCTTTCCAGTCAGATGTCCATACACCCTCTACTCTTTTTTGAACAGCAAAAGGCATTGCTTGGCTTAACCATGTGGTCGACATGTTTTCTAAAATAGCAGCTTTGTTGCGTAATAAAAATTTACGTAACTCTCCATCTTTTTTGCCGCCCATTGCTTTTTTAAGGTCAATGTCAACCATTTTACCCGCTTCTTTTTTAATCTCCCTAATTAAAGGAGTAACGGTAACATTGTTGCTTATTTTAGCGTCTATACGTGATTTTACAAGAGTAACTATTCTAAGAACTTTTTGCTCAATATCTTTTACAACATCTTCACTAACCACTTTTCTTCTAAGTAAGCTTTTGTATTCAGGCTTTTCAGATACTTGATTACTATCTGTAGTAGTGTCTTCCGCAATTTGTTTAGCCCCCTCGTTATCTGTGCTTGTGGTTTGTTTTTCGCGAGCGGCTTCTGTAGCTAGCTTTTTATTGATGTCAAGTGCAGCAAAATTAATATTAGCCATAAGGAATTCCACAAATCCTTCTGCGCCAATTACTTCATTACTCCCTTTTCTTTTCTTTTCAGGGTCAAAATTAATAAGGCGTTCTTCTAAAGACTCTATTAGACCTCTAACTTTTTCTGTTTGACCTGGAAACTTGCTCACTATAAAGTTGTGTACTGGTTGTCCAGGTTGCATTAGCATGTATAAATCCGTAAACCCGGGATCAGATTGAAATTCAGACTTAGTTTTAGCGTTTTTAGGCTGAACATCTTTAATTACATTAAAAAGCTCTTTTTTGGTGCTAACCGAAAACGATCTTTTCCCAGGTTGACCACTATCCGTTTGTTCACTAAGCACTTTTTCAGAGGCTTTTAATTTTAGTTTAGCTGCGCCACTAAGTTTACCTCTTTTTATAGATTTTTGGTAATCTTTAACAAATTTTAAAACATCTTCACCTGTTTCAAATTGCTTATCAATACCAAGCGCAGCTTTAATCTGGGTAGAAATCCATCTTCCAATTTCCAATAAAAGGGGTTCAGACATGCTAATTTCTTCTTTTGCTAAAGCGTCAGAAAAAGCAGTAATGTATTCATCAATATCTTTACCAGACACCGTGCCGTCTTCATTAAAAACAATGTCATAACCAGCTATATTATTTTTTAGCTTATTAAATTGCTTTTTAGTTATTTCCCCTTTTTTATATTGATCTTGTAATTTTTTTAATTCGTTATTTCTAAAATTAACGGCTGCTCTTATTCTTTTTTCAATTTCAATATTCCCACCTGCGATTATTGCATCTCTAAGCTGATTAATTATAGCTTCTTTATTAGGGTTTGATTTTAATTCAGCATACAATACGCGGTGTAGTAATTCGTGAGAACCTACGCTTATAGCTAAATTTTTTGAAGCAACCTCTAAATTTATATAAATCTGACCATCTACTTCTACAAAGCCATCAACGTTTTCAGCTATTTTGCTGTCAATACCCGCTTCAATCATTTCTTCTATGGTATTAAATACTTTTACTTTATCAACACCAAGTATTTGTTGTACAATAGAAGCTTCTTTTTCCGTTTGTTTTGCAGCAGCATCTTTTATAAGGTTTTCAATTTTGCCGTCAATTTCTTCAATTTTAGCATCTAAAGGCCCATGGGTAACAGGGTTACTACCCTTTTTAGCTTTTTCAGCCTGGGCTCTTTCTTCAAGGAGAACAGCTACTTCGACAGCATCAACACCTTGGTTTCGCATCCATTTTGGAATATTAACTTCTTGATTAGCTACAGCTTTTGCTTGAGATATTAAGGTTTTAGCATCTTCTTTTGTTATTCTACCTGCTTCAACCATTGTGTTAAGAAGCGCGTTTGAGCTTTTAATATCTTGAGACATTAAATAAAGATTTTCAAATCTTTTTTCTTCATTGCCTTTATAGCCAATATTGCGAATATTTACACTACCTATAGCACCTGCAGTTATAAAAGAAAGAGCGGTAGTTTCCATAAAATCTTTTAAACTATATTCCGCGTCTAATATTTCTTTTTTAGCTAATCGATTAATGTTTTTGTTAACAAATAGTGTTTCTCCTGCTTGCTGTATATTTTCTTGTACAACTTCTTTTGCACCTTCCCCAGAAAAATCTTTTATAAACTTAGCCCCTTTACCAACACTAGCTGTTAAAGAGCTGCGAAATGCTTCTAGCTTTTTATCAGAACGTATAAAATCAGCAACAGCTCTGTTTGTAGCATTTGATTTTGTTAAAAAATCATCTAATTTATTTAAGGCTTTAATCCGCGGGTTTATGGGACCCGTTGCTGCGTATAAAACAGCCATTTGCTGGCTGGCATCTATTGCTAAAGCTTCAGCTTCTTTATCCGTCAATCCAGCTTTTCTAGCTGCCGAATAAGTATTTTCATACCCAATAGAAGCGCCATAAAAAGTTTGAAAAACTGTAGCATCAACCATAGCCGCATTAAAAGGTAATTTAATACCGAATTGGCCGTAAGTGTCAGCGCTTATACCTTTCCAATTCATACCCCTTCTATTGCCCGCTTTGTTCGTAGCGGCCATGTATTTTCTTAAGCTTTTAACATTTTTAAAATTATTAATAGAAGCTATATATTTTTCACTAGCAGCCATTCGCAACTGTCCCGTGGCTCTTGTTAGCAATATTTGCCAACCAATATTACCAATTACAGCACCGGCAGCTCCCATTCCTCCTCTAATGCTTATGTCATAATCTCTTTCTGTAGATTGTAAAGCTAAATCATTTATTTCTTTTAGCTGTTTAGAATCTAAAATAGAGGTTACATTTAGCCCGGCTTCAGTGTCAAATATTTGGCCGTCGTCTTGAACAATAAACTTTCTATCTTTATAATAAACTACATCTCCTTTATCTGTAGAAATATACCCTAATTGGTTATTAACGCGTTCTTGTTGATATTTATCCCAAAGTAATCTATCTCTGCGGGTGGACACATTTGTAGTTAATCCTGTAAAATCGCCTATAGTATCCATTACCCGATCTTGTATATATCTTATACTTTCTAAGCCTGCACCTTCGAAACCTATAAAAGCGTCAACAACACCTTGTTTAAAAGGGTCTATAAATTTTTCGAATTCATTTCGGTTTAGTTTTTCAGCATAATCTTCTGCTATTTTGCGCTCAATTCTTAAGTCACCATTTACAGCAGCGGGAAATGCAGCTTTTCTATATGCATCAAATTCATTAAGCTTATAAGATTCTTTAACAGCATTTAAAATGTAATTTTCACCAGGTCGATTACTTATTTTTGTATAAAGTTTATAAGCCCCATCAAAACCAACAGATTCATTAAATTTTTCTTTATTGCTATTATAAAAATCTATAAAAGACTTTTTAGAAGTATGCTCAATATCAGAATCTATATATGTGTCTAAAAAACCTCTAAGTGTTTTTTGCTTTAACTCTTCTAAGGCTACACTAGCATTTTCTGTGTCAGAATAATCGTGAGCGAACAACCCATCGTTATAAAGACCGTCTTTTACATCTTGTTCAAAGTCTTCAGCAAGCCCATTTTTGTTTAGCCAACCCTGGAAATCAACAAGATTAATACCGATAGCTTCTAGCTGAGAAGCGTCGTAATACTTAGCAATAAAATCGTAGGTCCCTTCTTCGTTATATTCTATATATTGACTTTTAGAAGGCAAGTTTAATTTTGCTTCTTCTATTTCAAAATTTACATCCTCTTCTGTAGTAGTTGGAGTACCGCCCCAGCTTTTTACACCGTAAATGTCATCATTTGTTTTTTCTTGAATATTATTAGGGTCTGCTGATAATACAGTATATGTGTGATCCGCGGGTACTATAATGGATTTTCCGCTAGTGAGATTTATTTGAGTTTGACCCATATAAGGATCTGAAGTAGCACTTTCAAATTCACCAAACTGCCCGCGTGTACCGTATTTTTCATCAATACTGAAAGGCATTTCACCGCTATTTTTTTTAGCGTATTCTGCTATATTTTGAGCAATTCTATCTAACCTAGGATTAGGCTCTTCTTCTATTTTAGTTTTATTTATATCTATACCATCATCAAAAGCAGCCGTACCGTCTGCGTAAAATCCCATATAAGGATCACCTTCAGGTGCTTTTTTTGGTGGTTTTAAAGATTTTGGATCAAACTCAGGTATTTCTTGTGACTCCAAAGAAGTATCGGCCAAACTGGAATCCCCAGCGGCCGTTGTTTTTACTGGTTCCGTTGGTGGAGTCGTTTCCTCTGGAACCGTTGTCTTTCCCTCTTCTGCTTGTTTCCATCCGCCTGATAAGGCTAATTCTTCAACAGTTGTGCCAAACTCATTAGCTAAAGCTTCCGCTTCTTTTAATGTAATTTTTTTATTATCTACGATATAATGCATTAAATATTATATTATTGATTACTAATGTAAAAAAGCCCCGGGTGAGAGTTCATTAAATCTAATAAATTACTGAACTCAGATTTAACAGCGGATTTTGAGTTAAAATAAACCCACTTTTTTGTAGTTGGATCTAGCTTAATTCTAATTTGATCCGGGTTATCACTAGGTCCAAATTTAAAAATTTTAGCCTCTTGACCCGAAACATTAGGTGGTTCCTGGGCTCCTATAATCACCCCTTCCGCTATAGCATCTTCTTGTGCTTGTATCATCGCTTGTACGGTTTCAGGTTTTTTGTATCTAGAATCCAAATTATTCGGATTATTTGAGTTGTTTAATTTTGTATCATATCTTGCTTTACCCGCTAATGCTGCATCCTTATACGCTTGAATAATCATATCAGTAGCTTGAGACTTAAGGCCTTCTATTTTATCATTTAATGTACCGTCTTTTTTTGCCGTAATATATGCATCGCTAATTTCTTTCATGCGAATTTCTTCTAACTCAGCGGGTATATCTAATAAAAAAGCTCCAAATGCGTCGTTATCTTTAAATGCATTATTTAATGCTATCCTTTCAGCATTTTCTTCACGAGTTGTCATTGCATAGTTGTGGCTATCATAAAACACGGCTTTTTCTGCAACTTTACCCGGTAGCTCACTTACACCTATTGGATTTTTTAAAGAATCATATCTAGTGCCATTAAAAATTAAATGGCCACCATTTATTGTTACGCTTTGTACTCCGCTGTCTTGAAGTCCATATATGTTTTTATATAACGAAAAGTCGTTTACTAAAGAGTATTGATCTGATTGAATACCGTTGGTAATATTAACTTTTTCTTGGTTATATGTAGCTACTTCTTTAGCTAATGTTTGAAATTCTCTATTTATTTCATTCATACGGTCTACAGCATTTTTATATTCCATAGACGACGGGTCTTTTGTCTTAGCTACTAAATTTGCTAGCTCCGCATATTCATTTTTACCAGTGGTAAGTGTTTCTCTTACTGCAGCCTCCATTTCGGGAGACATAGATGTAAAATCAATATCTGTCTTTAAATTACCTAACCACTCTTTAACCTCATTTTGTTGAGCTTTTCTTTCTGCTTCAAATTCAGATGTAGCTGCACCAAAAGTTTTCATAAATTCTGCAGCATAGTCACCAGGTATCTGAGACTGTGCTAGTGCTGCTGAAGCACCGATTAAGCCAGATTGTGCTGTATTTTGCTTAGCCATTATTTATTATATATGACGGTTGATAATTAGAGTTATAGATTTTTTCTTCATCTTTATATGGCCAATATATTTTTGAATAAACTTGATCCATACCCTCGTAATTATTAGTACTTGTATTAGTATTTGTGTTTGTAGGCTCGTAATTTTTATAAGCCTCTAAGCCAGCTGCAGCAATATTACCAACACCACCTGCTATTTGACCAAATGCTTGTCGTTGAGCTACATTAGCGCCAGCTAACTGGTTCATTGACATACCTAACTCGGTAGAGCGCATTGAAGCTTCTAATTTTCTAGCCTGCTCAGCGCCTTTTAATTCTAATCCCATTATCTGCATTTCACCTTTAGCAGCTAAACCTTGATTTCTTGCTTCTTGTTGCCCAATTTGTGCCGCAGTAGCTTGTATGTTTCTAGCTTGCTGGTTAGCAATAGATTGTGCAAAAGCAGATATACCAGAAGACCCAGCTGCACCTCTTAAATTAGCAGTAATGTCCGCTAATCCCTGTTGTTGCTGCTCTGCTTGAAATTGAAACTGTTGTTGATTTACAGTAAGATCTTCGTATGGATTTTGTAGGTTTTGCGCTAGATTTGAAGTATCCTGAGTTCTATATGAAGCTAATGAGCGATCATATTCAGATTGAGCTTCTCGGCGACGCTGCGCTGCTTGAAAACTATTTACAGCGCCTAAGCCTAACTGAGCTAAACCTTGTATTGCATAAATTTCTGGCGTCATATTAAATTGTTTTATAAATTATTATTACGTATTATTCACTGCTTATAAAGACTTCAGAGCCTATGCCAAACAGCTCCATTCTTTGATTAGTATTACCTGTAGAGAACTTAACATCCGCATAGTACCCTATAAGACCAGAGGTATTTACAGTTTGGTTTTTAGAAACAAAAGTAAATGCCGATGTGTTTATTATTGTCCCTGCGGGTAATATACTATTACGCACACTAATTGTTTTTGGTAATGTATTTAAATTTATATCTGAAATAACAGCTATTTCTTTTATAGTATTGCCCTCTTGGTAAAATAGCCTATCACCTATAGAAATAGCGTTGTCAACGTCTATGTTATAATTAAATACATCCGTACCACCGGTTATTTCTGTTTGTTCAGATAATAAACCAACACCTAATATAGATAAACTTTTAAAATCTATATCACCAGCACCTGAATTATTATCCCAAGTGTCGTCTGTACCTTTAATGTAATTTTGATATAAATTTTCACGTTCAATAAAAGTTAATGCCGATGTGCCTTTTTCTTGGTCTGTTATAATTTCAGCTGTCCATTCAGCGTCTCCTTGGTATTCTAAAGTTTTAAAGTTTTTAATAGCGGCAGGCATGTCATTTAAAACTGCAGTAATAGATGAAGACTCTTGCGCACCATACATATGATTTCTACTTGTACCATTATGGCTATATAACTCGCCATTTTTAAAAGTATAATATATATTGTTTAAAGATATTCCACTGTATTGAGGTACCCAACTTGTTCTAGTTACCCAACCATTTACGGTTTCGCTAAATAAAACCTGCTCACCTTGGACTTTAGCATGGTAGGTATTTGTATATTCATCATAGCCGCCAAATATCTTATTGCTCACCTGGGCTGTCCATTCGTCTCTAAAATAATCTTTTAACCCTTTATCTGATATAACCGTTAAACCGTCTGCAGAAAGCCTTAAAACAGCTCTACGCTTCCTATCACAAAAATACGATCTAAACCCAAATGATGCGAAAGACTCTGGTTGTGTAGATATACCGTACTCACCAGCAAAAGGTATTGCCTGACCTAAAACATTTTTTGTAGCTGTTAGATTGGTATTGCCGTCCGCATTAAATAATGCATCTTTATTAGCGAGTATTTTAAATACCTTGTCTTCACATAAAGCAATTAAATCGCCGCGTGCTGCCGCACCACGAGCTGATAGCTTCTGTATTGTACCATGTATTGGATTAAGGTCTTTAGTAATATCTTGAGCTATTAAAAACTGATTAGATTCATTAATACCCGATCTAGAGTTTATAATCCCACTAAATATCATTCCAGAACCTCTTCTTTCTTCTCTATAAGGCTCTTCTATAGTAGAGCTTACTCTTACTCCATTTCCAATAACGGGTGCGTTAAAATCATCTCTAATACGATTTGATTCAACACCATTACCGAAAGAATATGTATTAAAAAAGTTTAATGTTTGGTTTGTTGTTAAATTTGCATTATTAGTACCTAGTGCTATGGCGTCTGTAGCTTCGTAGTATAAATCCAAATCAGCAAGCTCTAAGGGTTCTGTTTCAAAAATTGCTGGATTTGTAGATGACAAAAATTCTTGATCAGTACCTAATTCTTTTTCCCTTAAAAGCTGTATTCCTGTTAATTGTGCCGCGGTAGGAGTACCACTATATTGTGAATCCGAAAAGTTTTTATCTAACTGTACAGTTAACATATTTCCAAGTATACCGGATATAGTACTTTGATAAGTTACTTGTGTAATATTTACTATTCTATATTCTTTAGCACTAATGTCAGTGTCAGAAGTATATCTAAATTTAATATAATTACCATTTGCTAAAGTTGTAAAAAAAGTTATATAGTCGTCTTCTTCTGATGGATAAGGACTAGTTCCTGAAATATCTGCAATAAATATTCTAAAAAAGCTAGAATTAGCTTGAGGTAGTAAAGGGTCGTAAGTAGCGCTAGCGGGAGCTGTAGCATCGTCCCACATTACGGTTATTTGATCGTCGGTAAGATTTGTATTATCCGGGTCAACAAGTAGTGTTAATTCAGTTTCTAAAGAAGCTGCCGTAGAAGAAAATGCTGATTTAATATTATCTTTAAAATTAGCTGAAGGTGCTATTTTTACAAAAAATCTTCCTTGAAATTCAGGCAGGGCTCTATCTTCTTTTCTAAATATTGTAGCTCTAAAATCTTGTTCATCACTTAAATTCGCTAACCAATTATCTTGTTGCTTAAAAGCTTGAGTAAAAGAAATTTCATATAATGCATATTGAGTATTAGATATATCTTTTACATAACCAGTTGGCCCGCCTTGTTTTATTTCATATATATAAGAATCGCCGGATCCATACTTATTACTAAATTGTATTAAGTTTCCTTTTTTAAATCCATCATAAAAATTAACATTTCCAGCTGTTGTTTCATCTGTATCTGGTAATCTAGGTGGTCCCCAAAATCTAACTCTTTGATCACCTACTTCAAAACCTAAACCACCTAAGACTTCAGTAAGACAATTACCTACCGCAAAAGCTGTAGGTACCTTTTTTAAATAGTCAGGTGCTTCGTTTTCAATAGCAAGTATTTTATTCTTATTATTTAAAGTTACCGGCGTATTGTTGTCATGTTGCTTTTTAAGTGTAATATATTGCCCCTCTTGTAATTTATTTCTTTCAGCAGAAGGAAAGCTTAACCAAATGCCACCATCAGCAGCTTCATAATATCTATCTAAAGCAATATTATAATATTCACTACTTGGATCTTTTACATAATATTTAAACTTACTTATGCCAGTGGGTATTGAAAAATTTGACAAACTAGCAACTAAAGAATTTGAATTATTTGATTTATCACCGTTTATAGTAACAGCACCCCCACCAGAAGTAAATACAGGTGATTCGCGACCATAGTCATCAATAAAAGTTATACCAATTTGATATTCTCTATCTGATTTTACAGATTCTTCTCCAAAATTACCTGCAGCATGTGTACTAGAAGAAACGCTACTTGTAATTCTAATATCGCTATTATTAATATTGTAGTTTTCTAAATAATTACCGTAAACTACTCTATTGCTTATTATTTCTTGAGCTTTTGCTTTTTTAGGTACATTATCATATAAACGCAATAATTGAGCACTATCAATTACTCTACCTAAAGTTCCAGAAGTAATATCAAAAGGTAAGATAGCGGGTTGCACAGTAGTAGTATTATCGTGATCAAAAGAATGTATTAAATATACATTGTTTGATCTAGCACCTTTATATAATAACTCTACCTCAATAACATCACTAGGTCTATCAGGCATATTAGATAGTGTTATTTTTCTAATAACACTTTCCATACCGATGTTATTACCATCTCTACTCAAATACTCAAATTCCCCTGGTACAAACGCTACTTTTGAAAACGGTGCGTAAGGCGAATATTCACCATCTATAAACTTATATCTATAAGTAAACCTTGGAAAGTCATTTTTAAATATAGGGTCGTCTTCTATAAGTAATAATTCCCAATCTATTGCTTGATTAGGTATATCCTCTGATATAGAATTTATAAGTATGTCAATGTCTGAAGCGCTAGTATAAGTATCTATCTCACCTCTAATTTCGTAATTATCTCTTGAGCCGTCTTCGTTATCTATGTACCCGGAAATAATAAAATCAGTGCTAGCATTCCCGCTCCAGTTAATATTTTGATCAAAAGCAACGTTAGGCACGTCACCTACAGCAACGTTATAAAAATTATGAGTTAACGTGACCGGCGTAATACCGGTACCCGCACCTGAATATATAGAAGGATATGCTGTAACAGTTAAAGCCTGATCTGGTGCTTTTCTAATAACTGTAATATCATCTTCAATAAAAAGCCTTATTTGCAATACTGGATTTGGCGGTGGTGTTGATGGTCTGTATACCTGCGTAGTAGCATTTAAACTAGTTGTATTTCCAGTGCTACCTGCTTTAAAAGTTTCAATATTAATCTTACGCGGCTCATTAAGGTCATCCGTCCAAAAAAGCATACCGTCAATAATATTAATACCTGTAACAAGATAATTAACATTAAAGTTTAATATAGGGTCACCGGTTTCGCCGCCGTCTCTAGCATCTACAATTACAGGTGCAACCTCATTACTATCTTCATCATATTCTAGTATTGCGTCTACATTGCTAGCGGATGAGGTAATAAACCAGTATATTTTATTATTCTGTGTGTCTCTTGCTGCACCAATAACTACTGGCGATACTAAACCAAATTGGTTGCTCCACGTTTGATTGCCAGGTGCATTAACAAGTTTAGTATTACTAAGCATGTTTTCAACAGCCCCTACATCGCTACCTTCAGAAGTACTTATCTGTATGTTCTGAGCATCTCTATATTCGCCCTTAGGAACCAACCTCTCATCGAGGTCTTTGTTCATACGGCCTTTTAAAAAGTTTCTTGTTAGTTTTGGCATGTGTTAGTGTTTAATCCACTTAGACTGATTTCTCATTACCTGCGCTAGCTCAGCTATCTTCAGATTAGATAAGCGTAGCTTAGCGTTTCTTTTTGCTGCCCTTAGCTCTTTCTTATAACGAGCTATTTGATATTCTGGAACATTTGCTCTAGTATTAAGTATTGCATGTGCCATGTATTTATACATTGCTTCTTCTGCAAACTTATGTACTTTCATTTCTTCATCGGTAGCTAAACCATCACTTATATATTTAAGTGTAATAATTTGTCCTGATAAATTAGAACTAAATCTAGCAACCCCTTTTAGTTGGTCAATATAAAATACACCATTGCCTTGCGTTCTTTCTGGGTCTATACCGTATCGGTTACCGTATCGGTACAATTCAAATATATCAGCATCGCTTAGATTAGATTTATCTGAAATATCAGCACCTGTATTTGCATTTTTAAAATTAATTACTGTTGAAGACTCTTCGGCTTCAAGTAATATACCATTAGAATCAAAAGTGTAATTAAAATTTGAGTCTTGCAAAGGCGCCACAGCATTGCCTGTATCTCTAGTAGGGTATATTATATGTTGTATACCAGCGTTATCTGTCCAAGAAAAGTTAATATAATTAACATAGTCTTGAGGCAAAGTCATTGTTAACGCGGGGCCTAAGTCTATTTCTATAGCTTTTGTAGAAGGTAATGTGTCAAAGCTAAATTCTTGAATAGCCCGTTGTGCATGAAAACCTACGTCAGTACGCTTAGCTTTAGGTATAAGCTTACCTTCACCAACATAAGCAACCATAAAATTGTTTACAATATCTTTTATAGTAATAAATTGGTAACTCCCATAATCACTACCACTGTAATAAGTCGATGCATTTTCGTTTAGTAGACCCATCTATTATGCTTTTTCTTGTTGTACTTTTTGATTTTCTAACCCACCACCGATCTGTATAAGGCTTGGGTCTTTTAATGCTATACCCGCAAGCTCTATAATCTTATATATTAATTCAGTTTCTTCAGAACTATGCAGCTCAAAGTTCTGCAAATCAACACCACTACTGTTGTATACAGGTGCGCCAGCAACAATTGTATATGTCCATTTTACATCTGCAGGCTTTTTAATATAATCAACAACCACATTAGTTACTGCAGACAAAGGTGTAGCAGAAGTATAAACATAGTAACCGCCATCTTCTTCGTAATACATTGGGCGATCAGCAGTTGGTGTAGCTAAGGGTGATAATAATATGTCTTTAGCTTCTTTTTTTGTTACCTTATCTGCTTCTGCGTTTGATACGTAAATAGAAGATAATCTATATAAATCGTTAGAAGTAAGTGTTATTTTGTTTGAAGCAATACTTAAATCTGCAGCAGCTTTACTTTTTTGAAATAAAGCTATCTTTTCCTGTAACATACTAACCATATCAGCGTGACCGGTATCATTACCAGGTATACGCATGAATTGATTTAGGTCATAAAAATATTGCTCAAATATATCCATCTGAGCAATGTTCGCCATATATTCAAACTCGTTTGGCGGTAAATATCCTCGTTTCTCTTTATTGAGTACGGCTAATACTTTTTGATATACAGTGTTTACACTTACACTCATAGTTTTATATATTAAAAAAAATAGGGATCGTTTGCACGACCCCTACTTTATGACTTAAAGTCGTTTTTCAATCGCATTCAAAACTTCCATACCTTCATCTGTTTTGAAGTAGGCAGCAAGCGCTGAATAAGGATGTTCATCAAAAGGAACGGTCATTAATTTACGACCAGTATTCCCGTAAGAGAATGTTCTATTGTCTGCTGATAAATTAATAACTCCTAATTCCGTAGCTTTTATACCGATGTTACGCAAATGTACGTTGTCGTCATTTGCTAGTTCTAAGAACAAACCAGGTTCATTCTTAGCGAATACAAGTAAATCGCGTTTAAGCTCCTTAGAACTCATTGTAGATACCGCAGATCCTATTTCTGCACGCAAAATTGCTTCTGCTTGGTCAATATCCATTGCAACCGCGGTGTTCATCGCTTCTAATTCAAGCTCAATAGAATGCACTTGGTCTTCAGCAATGGCTTCAGGTTTATGCTCTTTAATTTTACCTGTTAATGTATATGGGTGATACAACGATAAAAATTTTTGTAAAGCTACCTGCTCTTTTGGTACATACAGTTTGCCATTTTCAAAAATAATTCTTCCTAATGTTGATGTACCTTCTTGCTCATCTACAAAAGGTGTTTTTTGGTTTGTAGCATAACGTAGTTCGCGCTGGTAACCTTTTTCTTTGTCAAACCAAAGCATAGGTCTTTTAGCAGTATGCATTGAAGGTATAGACCATATTAAAGGTGTCTTATTACCTGTCATTTCATATAAGCGGTCTTTATATTCCCACTTGGGTTCTACAGATGCTGTTAATGGTTTATCGGCATTTTCAAATGATACTACCGGTGCCTCTACAGGCATTTCTTTTTTTGGTGCAGCCTTTTTAGCTGCAGGTTTTTTAGCTGTTGCCATGATATAATATAATTAAATAAAAGAAAAATAAAGCCCCCGGCCGAAGCCGAGGACCATATTAAATATAAGCTATTACGCTTTCAACAATACAAAATTGTTAGCTGCTTGTACACAAAGTGCACGCTCAGACAAGAAGTGAACGTTCATTGCATCTTCGTCACTAGTGTAGTTGCCACCAACTGAACCAGTAACCCAAGACTTCATGCGACGATCATCAACCTCGTTAGCGCGGTAACGTACGTGCAAGAATGGACGTGCAACGTTTTTACCTAAGTTTTCATCGTAAACCGTAGAAGTACCTGCTGGAACCAATACGCCATCGATGTCACCAATAAGGCCACGAGTAGTTGCATCGTTCAAGTATTTCCAGTCGGTTTTGTAGAAGTCGTAAGAACCGCGACGGAAACCAGAGAATCCTAAGTTCAATGCCATATCTTCTTCGTTATTAAATACACCGAAAGAAGTACCACCAGCACCGTAAGAATTTTGAGCTGCAAGCATGTTGTCAATCTCTAAAGATGTAGAACGATCTAAGAACATCATGTTTTCTTCAATAGCACCTTGCTTGTCTAATTGTGCTAGAATGTCGTCAAATTGACTTAAACCACCAGCGCCATCAAAATCAGCACCTGAATAAACAAGACCGCGATTTTCAATAGCTTCAAACATACCCTCAGTACCATCAAGAGATGTTGTACCAGAAGCGCCTTTTTTCTCAGCTTCAACCATAGACATTTCTAGGTAGTCTTCAAAACGTAAACGAGACTCGTGCTCAGACTTCAAGTACCATAGGTAACCAGAAGTACCAGCTTCAGAAGTAACTTCAATCCAACCAATTTGAGCTACATCAGAACCAGCAACGCTGTATTTATCACGTAGAATAATTGGTTTATTATTGAAAGTTTGAAAGTTAGCATCACGAGAAATTCCAACGCTTTCAGAACCCTTAGCATATTCAGAACCGAATACAAATCCAGATACAGTTGTTCCAAGCCCACTTAAATCAGCAGCGCCGTAGACTTGTACTTTAACAACAGCACCAGCCGCTTCAGTAGAAACTAGTACTTTAGCAACTGCATTAGTGCTATCAGCTAAAACTAAAGTCATTCCTTTAGCTAACAAATCAGCTTCAGCGCTTGTACCAAAAGTTAAAGTAACCTCACTATTCGCTCCACTAGCACTTTGTCCATTAGTAACGCCGCTAAATGCGAGGTGCAAACGTCCTTGTTCTGACCAAATAATTTGATCTGAAGCTACTGGCATTTCTGCACTTACCATACGTAAGAAACCGCCTACAGTACGTTTACCGTAACGCTCAATTTCTTTTTCATATACCTCAGGAAGGTATTGTTGTGACCACTGGCTAAAGCTAGTGTCAGCAAAGTTTATATAATTTGACGCATCCGGAGTTTTAGTTGGACGCGGTGTTAGTGACGCTGGGAATGCGCCTCCACTCATTGTTGCCATTATTATAAATTTTTAATGGATTATTATTTATTAAATCTAACCTTAAGCTTAGAAGCGCTTTCTCCACTATCAACTGCACGTACAGTCCAGCCGTTAGATGTAGTAACTTTCTCATGCACCCCTCTCGGGTCCATATCTACATTCTTGGCTTTAGCCATACTTGATTTAAGAGCATCGGAGCGACCTTGCTCATAAAAATGTTGTGCAACTTGATCTGCGTTCATTGCTGTAAACAGAGATTTGTGATAACCCTTAGCATCTGACATCTCACCCTTTTCGTTCAAGAACTTCTTAATAAAATTGTTAATGTCGCCTTGGGTCTCTTTAACCTCACTAGCATTCTTTACTTTAAAGCGGTATTTCTTTTCGCCGACGTTAAAATCGAAACCTTCGAATTTGTCGTTAAAAACTTTAGCACTTTCTTGCTTAAAACGCGTAGTTTGTCTTTCTGCAACTTTAGCAGCTTCCTCACTTTCTTTATTATAACGATTGAAAAATTCAACCGCTTTTTGCTGTTCAGGATTCAAACGTGATCCTGCTTTAATTTCTTCGTAGTATTTAGACTTAAGTCCGTCTAAATAATTTTTAGCATTTGCTAATGCTTGTTTACGCTCTACCTTTTTACGTCGCACTTCACGCTCGTCGTCAATGTCTTCATCGTATGAAAACTTGTCTTCCATCATAAAGTCGATGTCCTCATTATCTAAATGTGGGTTCGTACTTTGGTAGTATTCACGAAGTAATTGTTCTTCGTTTAACGCACTGTAATCTGTATTAAGGCGAACGTAGTCTTCTAGCGTTCCACCTGTTTCATTCATAAAGTCTACAACCTTTTGAATGTTTTCAGGTAATTCAGCACCAGACTCTTTTGCTTCTTCAATTGCCTCAGCAACTTCTTCTTGAAGCTCTTCAGCAGCCTCTTCAACTTCTTCTTCTGTAATTTCCTGTAGTACAGGCTCTTCTTCTGCAACCTCTTGAGCAGGCTCTTCAGTCTCTTCTGTTACTACTTGCTCTTCTTCGGTGTCCCGTACTTCTTCAACCACTTCTTGGCTACTTTCTTCGTTTCCGGGTTCTTCGACAGCAGCATCGCTGTCATCTGTGCTTTGCTCTTGAATGGCATTTTTACTGAAGTCTACTTTAATTGTACCATCATCATCTATGCTGGTAGCTGGTTTAAATTCTTCACTCATGATAAAATATTATATAATTATATATGGTTATTATTACTTAGGTTCGAAGGTTCCTAAACCAAATCCACCGCCAATGATGTCATTTCCAGCAGATTCAAAGTTTTTAGGACCTGTTTGCTTCTGTCTTTGCTCTATTAATTCGCTTTGTTGAGAAGCTTGTAATTTGGTTCTTTCGTCTTTACGGTCTTCCTTTTGTTTCTCTTTTGTCTTTTGTCCTTCAACCTCAATACCCTTAAGTTGCATATTGTAGTTGAATTCAAGTGCCATAAGTTCTTTCTTAGCCGCAACCTCTGCTTGCATTTTTTGTTGTTCCATCTGTCCTTTAAGCTGCTCTAGCTGTGCTTTTGTTTGGAACAACGCTTGGTCTTTCTGTACTTCCGCTTGTGCCGCAACTTGTTGTGCCTGTGCATTTGCTTGCGCTTGTGCTTGGATATTTTGCTGCTGCATCATTTGATCACGCTCCAGCTTTTTCTTGCGGCGTAACTTTAATAGTTGATTGGCTAGCTTAATATTTCTAACTTCACGAATATCTATTGCATCGTCTAAATCAATCAAACCTGCAGAAAGTGCGGTCTGTATATTGTTTTCTAATAATGCTTTTTCTTCTTCGTCTGGCGCTAGTTCTAAGAATATACCAAAATCGTATAAGTGTAATTCTTTAAGCTCTTCAAGTGTAGCTACATTAAATCCACCAATTTTCTGTATAAATGCCTCTTTAGAGCTGCTGTATTCTAAAACATCTGAAATACGTAGTGATAAAGCTTCCGCGGTTTCAGCAGTTAAGAATAAACCTGCATCAAGTATGTGTCTTGTAGCTGTATTTGAATTTGCGGCCGCTAGTTTTTGTACACCAACTAATGCTCTTGAATCAGGTGTAGAACCGTCACGTGCTTCATTAAGACCCGTAACATCACGAATCATCTGCAAGTAATAGTTATACGTCTGTATAAGCGTTTGTAGTTTTTGACCACCCGCACCTGTTTGTAAAGGCTGTATAGGCACTTTACCAGGATTCATATCACCTTCTTGCGTGAATGAGCGTCCGATAACAGAACCTGTTTGGAAGAACATGTTAAGCGCTTCCTGCGGATTGTAGTTTGTACCGTTACCTAAATCAATTTCAGCTAAACCGTCAGCATCCATATAAACACCATCAGGCATCATTTTAGATAATACCTGCTGCATTTTTAAATGCGTAAGCTGAATCATATCAGCAAAACCGGTACAACGGCTTACAATAGATTCAATCTTACCTTTGTACATACGTGGGGCTACGATGTTGTAATTCATTTTCACCTTGGTATAATCGCTTTTAGGACGCAACATATTTTTAGCCACCTCCCACTTAAGCAGATGCTTAGTGCCTAATACTAATGCACCTTCATATAAAACTTCTAGCGACTGCGATAACTTGCCAAACTCTTCACTGTCTGCTGGTGGGTTGTACTGGTCGTCTCTTTCAATCGCTTTTTCAGCACCTGTTGCAGTCTTCTTAGTTTTATAAACTTCGTTCATGTAAGTTTTGTAATTAAAATACAAAATTTGAACGTTATTACTATCTCTATATGTATCCTGTGTATTACCTGTTGTAGCGTAGCCACGATGCGTTTTAGAGTTTTGCTGTTGTATTTTCTCTAGCTCTTCGTTTGTTAAATCAGGGAATTGCTTTTTAAGCTCATTAATAGGCACCCACTTAACTTCACCTACATAATATATATCTTCAAAATACGGTGATTCAGTATATGAATAAACCAAATTAGCAGGGTCAACGTAATCTATTTTAATACCTTCTGACTTGTTAAAAGTATTTTTAACTGCGCCAATGCCTAATGTGGTAATATCTTGGTATACTCTTTTCTTAATTAAATTGTATTTGTTTCCGTCAAGTAAAGTATTTATTGCAACCTCTTCAGCTACTTCAATGCCCTGCTTATAACTAAGCTGCATGTGAAGCTCTAGCTCTTCTTTTGATTCCGGTAAAGCCGTGGGGTCGTTCTCATAAAGATTAATACCGAAAGCTTCTTGAGCATAGTCGTTAATCTCTTTGGTTTGCATATCACGAATAATAGAGTTCATGTACTCTGTACGTTTTGAAACACCAAACGGATCTTGTGAATATGCTTTTATATCAAATGCTCTATCGGCAATACCATTAACTACAATATCTACAAACTTAGATAATATAGGTACAGGCTTCCAGTCTAAATTAAGATAAGACAAATCACCATTTATTGATAATTCATCTTTATACTTTTGAATGCTTTGCTCGCCTCTTGCGTATAATCTTAAATTGTGAAATGAGCTTTGGTTGCTTTGGTAGCGAATTGCTCCAGAGTTGCTTGAAAACCACTCTTGCTCAATCGCACGTCCTACCTTTAAGCCATATTCCGTAGACAGCTTTTCTTGGTCTGAAGCTACCTGGCTTGGGAAGAAACTATTTACAACTGAATTAGCCATATCTTATTTTATTATTTTTGAAGTAAAACCATCTTGATTATATCGAGCAATCTTAAGGTTTAATTTTGTTTTTTGTTGTTGTCCGACGGGTCTGTATAAATCTTTGTGGCAAGCCATAATAGCGAGGCCAGAACTAATAGCGGCATCATATTTTGTTCGGTTATTTATGTCAAATTTAGACCAATCGTTTAAAGTCTCGTTAAAGTACATGGTTCCATACTCCCCTTCTGCTATTTGTCCGACATGCTCGTTTATGTACATCTCTATTGCAGCTGCATGTGATTGTTTCATATCCATGCTTGAGTTTGGTATACCACCTATTTCTTTTTCAGTTACGGAAAGCTTATTCCATAATCTGTCAGGTCGGTTCATCGAATAACCCCTGTACCCTCTTCTTTTAAAATGGTAGAGTAATCTAGGTTTGTTATTCTCAGCAAGTATAGGCATTCCGTAAAAGACACATGCCATAAGCACATCTTCGAAAAATATCTCTGCTGTCTGAGGCCTAGCAATGTATTCTAAAAAAAATGTACTAGGTGGTGCATCTTCCATTGTGAATTTTGTTAATCCGTGTAATGCACCTTTAGAGCCCCTGCCGTCAGTCGTTCCTGAAATATCGTAACTATCACAACCAAATGCACCAATATGTTCATTAGCTGGATATTTAACACCGTTTTTACTTATATGCTTGTTCTGCAAATGTGTACCTGGTATCCAAGATACTTTAAATCTACCTTGTGGGCTAGGTGTAAACACTACATTTGTGTCTGGTACACCGTTAACCCATTGAAAATTACCCTGCGTTATAGTATTAGTATTACGTAGATCCTGGTTATAATCAATCTGTTCGTAGATTTTTGCTAAGTTAAAGATGCTATTTTTAGTTTCATCTCTAAATGCGTGGTCTTCTGTACGCGGGAACTGCCTGTAGTATTCGTTTAAAGCATCCTGGTCTTGTTTAAGGCCATCAACTTCATTTTCCCAGTAATCTATAACCCCTTGTTCAATAACGTCACCAAACGGGTCCAAAACCTCTCCATCAGGATTATTAAATACGGGCTGCCCGTACTCATCAATAAATCCTTCGTAGTTCCATTCCATCGGGATGAATAATGAATACAGTCCGGATTTAGTTTGTCCATTAGAGTTTCTTTTAATTACGTTTGAATCGTTATATAATTTTTTAAAGTTATCACCGCCTTTATCTAAAGCGTTCGATGTTGAACCCATTAAACACTTACCAATAATACGTGCACCAAGTCTTAACGTTGTTTTTGTAACTCGCCAATTGTTAAGGATGTTGTCTGGTCTTTCCCATTTACCACTTTCGTCGTGGACAAGTAGTTTAAGCTTTTCTCCATCGTAAGAGTTGTCACCAGTGTTTTTCCAGTCAATTGTTGTATCAAGTCCTTCAAGCTCTATTTGTTTTTCCTGCGATTGTATGGATTTCCTAGTGAGCTTAGAAGCCGGAACTCTATAAGCAAGTTCGGTTTTTGGCCGATCCATACCGTCCTGGATAGGTTTGAAGAAAAACGGATAGTTAACTGAGATTGGGACAACCTTGTCGGTAAACATTTTTTTGGCATCAGCACCTGTTTTTGATAAGATACCAAATCTGGCGTCACTTGATATGGTTGCCATGTTGACAGTTTCACCGGATGCCATGAATGAAAACCCACTCCGTCTAT